>Ga0118677_10009564_pt1 | contig 13021 bp, 12 predicted proteins | sample AliMusrvi5mmetaG_FD_86154 | JGI IMG/M metagenome (GOLD analysis project Ga0118677, IMG submission 86154)
GGCCGGGGATGAACCGAATCACTGGAAATGAGCGAATCTGACCCGCCGGAATACCCACATGGATTACTATGCTACTGCGCGCCAACGAAGCGCGTGTTCTCACAGCCGGCAACAAAGATAGCCCTCTCGGCGGCTGCCTGCGCTTGGAGTCGGCTGATCAGATCGAGATGGAGGGATTGAACGCGGGTGATTTCGGCGGCATGGTCTGCTCGTGCCTGTGAAACAGCCTCTGAAACCATTGATAGGGCTTTGCCCAGTGTGATTGCGGTTTCTGCCGGTGTAGGAGAGGGCAGAACGCGTTCCGGGACGGATAGAACATTGTGCGTAAGGCCGGGACGATGTTCCGGGATGTTACCACCGTTCTGGGTGTTCCTGTGATCCGGAACATTGGAGACCAGAACTCGAACAACACCGCCCCGGCTGTTTGCCGGTTGGCGGGGCCAATCCTTACGGCGAGCTAGCATCTTCGCGGCATCTTTAGAGATGCCAAGGCGATCGGCGAGTTCGCTGTATGTCAGCCACTCTTCGTAGTCAGGCATAACGCGACCGCCTGAGTAGTTCCGGAACGTTCCGGGTTGTTCCTACCGTTCCAGGTGTTCCACCTACCCTATTTCGGCCAGATACACAATATCCCGATTTAATTGGATGGCCTTATGCAGGGTGCTCGACCAACCAGGCTCGGGCGCCGGCCTGCCAGGATACCAGATTTTGGGGTCGGGATCGCTTTGAGGTCAAATTCTGCCCTTGATCCTTAGGGCAAGTCGGGGCAACCTGCGCTTTGGACAACATGGGAGCCGCCACCCCCAGAAACGCAAAACGCCCCGACCCAGGGGATCGGAGCGCAGCGTAATCTCGGTAACTCGCAATCCCGAGACTACCTGCCCCCAATCCCGACATCAAGTCAAAAACGCTCGTCGCGAGCCACAGTTTTTTGCGGCCTGCGTTTAACGGTCCGACCTTGTGTCGGGACTGGTTGAGGCGTGTTGCGTCCTTGGGGACGGGACACAGCTATGATCGACAGAAATCTCCGAGCACGCCTCGGTGCCATAATTCGTTCGGACAAACGCCTGACGCATGCCACGCGTTCCATAGCGAACGCCGCCCTGTTTGCTGCTACCGACGCCAGAACGGGCCGATGCCAAGCCTACCGTGCCAGACTTGCCCATGAGGCTGGTTGCCATCCATGCACGGTCACCAGAGCCACACAGGCACTGGAGGAAGCAGGCTACCTCAAGGTGGTGCCGACCTATGGGCCCAGACGACGCGAAGAGGGCGGTCGCTGGTTCAGACCACGTGGGGCTAATGTGCTGGAATGGTGCCCAGTTTTGCTGAAAAGCATTCCGCATCCGTTACCAAGCAGATCTCTTAAAGAGATCCAGCCGGCACCGCTTCCAGAAGGGCTTTCCAGGGTCTTGGAGCGGTTTGGGAACGCCATAGCAGACAGGTCAGGGCTTTCTCGGGCAACCTAGCTGACACCACTCGACGCCAACCACTTACAAATCTATAAAATATCCCAGTTAAATAAACTGGGGCCGATATCCTATCAGTATTCGTCCGCGCACATGATCGTCATAACGCGGGTCGTTATAGATGCATCTGACGGATCCGGTGAACCAAACTCCAAACTCCGATCATAATAATCCACTTTCCAAAGCACCTTGATGCCATTATGTGTGATCGATCCAAAATCGTGCTCTCCGTGAGGATCGTTGTTCTCATTAAAATCAGAGAACTTTCTGATCTTCTCAATTACCTCTTGAACAGCACGCTCTCCAAGTTCACGAATGCCAATCGTCAGCATGATCCTGCCACCTATGCCAGTCTTCCGAAAAGCATCGTTCAGATCACGGATTATTCTGACCGTTTCGTTCTGGTTCCCATACATTGTAATGTTCCTTTGTTTATCGGATGGTGAAGGTGATCCGCCAGTATCCCGGCTACCGGCGGATCAATGGGCGAGGCTCATTTCACCAACTTCGGCGCGGATTGCTTTCCGGTGCCGGCCACCTTCTCGGCCTTCTTCAGGCGCTTCCGACCGTCGCTGGCTACCTTCAGGGCATCGTCCAACTCGCCGGCCATGACCGCCTGTCGCACGGTCTCCAGCGTCGGAACCAAATTCGTGGGCTGGCCCACGATGATGCTGTTGCCGGTTCCGATCTTGATCGCGCGGTTCCCGAGCTTGAGTTCGAGGTGAACACCGTCAGCAGCACGCCACCACCACCGACGCAGGGAGCGTTCAACAGCACGCTTCTCGGAGGTGCCGGTTTCAGCGTTCTTGACCACCTTCTCGACGGTCTTGCTGAAATGCTGGCCGGCGGCTTCAGCAGCGGCGCCGGCGATCTGCTCGTCGATGGCCGCAACCATCTTCCGACGCAGGTTCAGGTGCGGGGTGGTGATCTCCGATTTCTTGCTGACCTCGGAGAGGGTCAAGGATGCCAGGATGCTCATAGCGCGTTCTCCATGTGTTCTGGTTTTAACCAGGCTATGGAGACGCCGTGGCGGATCAAGGGAAGAATGACCAAGAGGTGAGGATACCGACCGCTCTGTTTCGAGCGGCCAGATCAGGTCAGTTGGAAAGGAACCCCTAAGTGCGGACATGGCTACCAGAGACCATACGCTCGCGTCATATGGTGAGGCTTTCCTGGTGCTACGGTTAAGCCAAGTCACCACCATCACTAAGGCACCCTAATCTCCGGCGGCGGTTTGGAACAGAATGAATGGCCGCTTGACGAATAGCATCCCATAAATAATCTGTAATACCGTCAACCTTTTTAGCGGTTGTAGCATCTCCAGATGTCTCATAGGTATTTTTCATCTCGTCTAACTTTACATAAAGACATACCATTGGTTCCAACGAAGGCTCGTGTCTACTTGCTTTCACCCATGATATATATCTGGGTGACTTGCACATTAGATTAGAAAACGAGGTATCGGTACATACAAAACCACCGTCTCGTAAATCCTTCATCGTTCTGAAAAGTGCGTTAGACAAATTAGTCATGCTTGATACCTGACTTGAAGCCGCCGCTGGTAATCTTTGCCAAGGACTTTTTCTGATCGGATAATTTGTCTTGTGTCCGTAGTATCTGTGCGGACTTCTTCATGCGCTTTGCCGCGTTCATATTACTATCCGCGATAGCCGTAAGTGCCTCGTAGTCCTCGCGTATGCCGGTATATGGGCTGGCAAAAATCTCATAGTAAGTCATGATTATCTCCTTGTATAATTGTGGTTGCGATATCGTTATTTGATAGTGAGTCAGTAATAATGTCGTTGTGCTGGCGGCGAAATATCTTTCGATACGCTGACGAAAAGTCAGATATGGTCACGTCATGAAACATGCCCAACTTGGTTTGCTCTACAAACCTCTTTATGTCACCACGATCAATTGTCCTAAATTCATTCATATAATCTCTCCTTGAAAACAGGTTTACAAACAACGCAAGCCCAATAGTATTTATCCTTTTCACCGAAATAACGTTAGTTTTAGTGCGCTGTTGGAATAGCCTCTAAGAGCGTCATAGGCTTGATGTCTCCGTGCGGGTGTAAGTAGTCGCTATCAAGTGAATGGCTTATGGGGTGCCATCATATGACAATTCAGACATACTAATGTACATTCGGACGATATCGGCCGCGTCCTAAAGTAATGTGATAGGTCAAGAATCCGACCGTTGTATTTGGGCAACAACTTTAGCAAAAATAGAAATATTCTTATATGGTCGTGAAAAAGTTAGTCCGCAAGTATAAATAGGTATGGTGACATATTATACCGCATCAAGGTCAATGTCATTCGCAGGAAATGTGATAAATACTAACAGCGTATGTCCGCTGATTTATGTAAGCACGATTTATTTGTAGTCACTCTCCTGCGACTACCGGCCTTGAGCAGTTGATGCCTGCTCAAGGCCATTCTTTATGACCATTTATAGGAGAGAAAGATGAATAGTATATATTGGGATACAACCATAAGACAGATTGACTACGCATGTTCGGCCGCATTATACGAATATTTTGTAATCCTGCTTAGTCAAGAATGTATTGAAAATAACTGCGAAGACATACCTGTAATCACAGATTTGGATATCGGCGATGATCAGAAAGTCGTCGAGACAATACATGTAAGCGACGGTGACATGGAATACCAACTCTTCATGTTGCTCGATATGGAGAGCGATGAGGTGGTCGGAATAAGTTTCGTAGCCGCCTTCAAAAGAGATGTTGGAAAAGACGAGACGCCAATGATACTCGCCAGAAATAAACACGGTGAGTATGCCGGCTTTGCTACCAATATGGATTTAGATAAGGCCACAGAACTGGTGACGGCGCTGTGTAAGAAATATATCAACACTGTGAATGTCTTCACCAATAGCACATATGTACAAAATATATAACAACCGTGATGGCCGCCGAATAAAAACGGCGGCCATCTATAAAACATGGAGAGTGAAATGAATAATAACTTAGGAACGGGTGCTGAGCACATCACCAAAATGCCGATAGCACAGAAAACCAAAATATCAGAACCAGATGATTGCTTCGAACCTATTGACTTTATAGATAATAATGGTGATGGCGATAACCGGCGACACCATTACAAAGAAAGGCAATTGAAGGCAATAAAAGGCAATGGCGTCGCCAAGGATTCGCCGATAACCGGCTCATCCGGCGATCCACTTCGAACGCAATATTCTTTGCTACGCAGTTCTTCTTCGAAGACAATGCCCGAAAATCAAAGCAGCCAATCTATAAAGGATACTATATCAGGTGGTGAGGTTGATATTGGGGGTGGTTCGATGCGGCGACTGGCCGAGCAGGAGGATCGCCTTTCGCGACTTGAGGCATTGGTCCTTGAGATACACGCCTTTATAAAGAAAGATAACACTGGCGGCGTCGATAGCACGGATGATGATGTCGCCCGTATAATCCAATTTACTGAAAGGCAACCAACTAAAGTCATAATACAGTATTTTCTAAACACAGGAAAGAAGGCGCCGCCACGCATCAAACTGGAACTAAAACACAAGGTCAGGGATGGCAACAAAAAAGCATACTACAAGACATACCAAACACTTTTCGGAAACTGCTATAGCGACTACGGCCTATTCAAACTCGATAGGATGGCGAAACTTTCCATAAACGGGAAGCACGATGAGGAACTACAGAAACTGCGGGCTATTATATCGGATATAAGCCGACGGTATTCTGATGATGGAGACCTAATAGCGGCATATTTCTATAATGTTGAAACAAGCGAAGTATTTACTGGTGCGTTTGTTATTATAAACAAAGTATCGATGGTTGGCCTCGGGCTGTTTTATAACGGACGCTCCTTTGTTGACGAGGACCTTGAGTTTGTCACTTCCAAAGGAACTGGCAATCCTGGAAGTTCTGATGGATACTACGCAATCAATCATGACAGACTGTCGGCTATTTTTGATGGCGGTGACAGTCGGCCATCTTGATACGATATGGTCATATACTTGCTTACGGTGGAGGCTTTATCGCTTCCACCGTAGTCCTATGGCCGGCGGACAGGATGTCTGGACATACTGCTTTTTCGTAGCAACCCCGATCTACAGGGTAGATTTCCGATATAGATAAAATTATACTAAAATACCACCAATGCGGCTGTCTGCCTGTATCAACCCAAACTCACGGGTTGAAAACGATTCCGTCTATCGTCTAATCTTGACCAGTGTCATTGTGACTGAATAAGACCGATATCTACTGCGGAGTTATGTATATGGCTCGCCCAGCAAGAACTGTGTCAGAGCATGAATATATCGCTCAGGTCGGCGAAAAGGTTCGATGGAGCGAGATCAATGTCATTATTATAGAAGCCAGTGAAAAAAAAGAACTGCCTCTACCAGAAGACTACGCAAGAAAGGCAAAAATATTATTTATCTCAGAATACACGGTGACGCCATTGCGACACGCCGCAGCCAAGGTAAGAGACTCCATTTCGTATCGACGGTTTTGTGGCTATGCTATTGGTGACGAAACACCTGATGATGTAGCGATGGAGGAATATTATAACCAACTGCGTACTATCGGAGCATATAAGGCTGTTGCCGATACTTTCGCAAGATGCGTTTCTTATGAAGACCCAGAGTTTGATTATGTCAATGACAGATATGGATCTTTCATCGTAGCAATGTCGCTCTCAGAAGTATTATACCGTCTAATGGACGGCGCAGATACTGTAAAATACGACGTGAAACTAAAGATGTTTGACATGATCCATGGAGATAAGAAAAAACTAAAAACACACCCGCTACAGTTGGTACACCTTGTTGTGACATATGAGGAGCCTCAAAACTACAAGAGAGCAATTGATGATATATCCAGAAACTATGCCGACTTTGCTCATGGGCGGCACACTGAGCAGGAGTTCGCGCACCTAAAAAAGTGCGAGACAGACATACAGGTAAAGAAATACTACGAGATACTTGAGTATTGGGCAAAATATGGCACCGCGACCGGTGCTATACAAACTTATAAAGAAGTCCATAAAATGGCTGAGGATCCGCGTGATCTCGTCTATGACACTATTTCGATATATCTCCATGCTGGTTTCCAGGGCCTGTATAACTTCACGAACTCGCGAGAAGCCATAAGAAATGGCCTCCCTGTAAATTGGCGTGACTATTATTCTGGCGTAATATCTCTGAGAGGCGATAGTTTTGACGCCGTTGTATCCGACCTCAGGAATATTGCTGACGAGAACGAGAGCCTCAGAAGTAGGATCGAGAGCATTATCAAGCGCCTCAATATACTGTCTGTAATACCATATGAGGCCGTGCCGTCTATTGGATCCCATTTCTGATTGACCGACGGTCACCCAATTTTGAATGGTTCTGGGCGGCCCACAAACGGCGGCTCTATGGCCCCTTTCCGCGCTCGACACTCGGTCGCGATTGCTCAACCGGACGATCCACTGCTCTCCGCTCGCGCAGCGCGGCGGCGTGCGCCAGGAAGTTAGGGCGCACCATGGGTACCCGGGCTTCGCATCCAACCCCGCCCGCCCGGTTTGTGCATACTAGCTTCTGTAAATTAATTGCTTGCTGATACTGCGCAGCCGGGCCTCCCGGAGTGATGAGGACGCGTAAGCGTCCGAAGAACGGAGGGAGGCCCGGCTGCGCGGCGAAATTCAGCAGACAGTTACCGCAGACGATTTCTTCGAGGCATCTTCCCCACCCACGAAGGAGTCGATAGCATGGCAATGCGCGTTGAACGTCACCCCCTGGAAGGCGCTTTTGAAGCTTTATTGGAGCATGGATTGGATGGAGCTGGTGAAGCCCTTCGCATTCTTGTAAATGAAGCATCGAAGATTGAGCGTGCGCAATACCTGCATGCAAATCCTCATGAACGCACGGCCGAACGAGTTGATTATGCTAATGGATATAAACAGAAGACTGTCCTAACTCGCGTTGGCGAACTTACATTCGAGGTTCCACAGGTGCGAAACGGCGGGTTTTATCCAAGTGCGCTTGAGAAGGGCTCTCGAACAGAACAAGCTGTTAATCTTGCTTGTGCGGAGATGTACGTCCAAGGTGTTTCGACGCGGAAGGTTATTACTGTATTGCAGTCCCTCCTTGGACCAGAAGTCGCTATTTCCTCCACGCAGGTCAGCAAAGCCGCTGCAAACCTAGATGCTGGACTTACTGCCTGGCGTGAGCGCCCACTTGACGAAACGCCCTACATCATCCTCGATGCGCGGTATGAGCGCGTGCGAGAAGCGGGCAAAATCATTGATTGCGCTGTACTCGTGGCCATCGGTATCACCGCTGACGGCCGGCGGCGGATAATTGGCGTCTCGGTCGCCCTGTCCGAAGCGGAGGTTCACTGGCGCGCGTTCCTCGACAGCCTGATCCGCCGTGGCCTGAAGGGTGTCAGACTGATAGTGTCGGATGATCACGCCGGCCTCAAGGCTGCCCGTCGGGCCACCTTGCCCAGCGTTCCTTGGCAGCGCTGCCAGTTCCACCTGCAGCAGAACGCTCACGCTTACGTTCCTCGCTTGGATCAACGTAAGTCTGTTGCGCAACGCATTCGCGCAATTTTCAATGCCCCTGACAAGATCGAAGCTGAGCGGTTGCTGAAGCAAGCGCTCGAAATATGGGCCAAAGAAGCCCCCAAGCTTGCGGAGTGGGCCGAGGAGAATCTGCCTATGGGATTTGCGGTGTTCGATTTACCCATTGGCCATAGAACAAGGCTGCGCACAACAAACGGCCTCGAACGAATCAATCGCGAACTAAAGCGTCGTACACGTGTTGTCTCTATCTTCCCAAACGCCGCGTCATGCTTGCGCTTGGTTTCAGCATTGCTCGCAGAGGTCGATGAGGACTGGATGACTGGTAAGATATACATAAATCTGGCGGCGTAACTACCCGCCTCGAATCAAGTCGTCTTCTGCGCGAATTTACAGAAAAAAACTTGCACGGCCCCCGCCCGGCGGGATTGCCGGCGAAACCGCTGTCAAGTGGGGTATCAAGGTCGCTCTTTTATCGGCACCTCAGGCGTTCGGCGACGCCAAACTTGGTAAGGTGACACAATGCGGCTAACGATAACGCATTGAAATACCGAAACCTCGTCGAGAACGATGCTTCGACTGAGACCAGAAAGTGTTTGCGCCAGTCGCGGGCATTCTGATTTTCGCGAAGTTCGGCGAAAATGCCAGACAGACCTGGCAGTAAAATCCTGCGACCTTCTTTTGACCTAAAACGAGAACGGAAGGCGGTTCCGGGACAGAACTCGTGCGCTCAAAATCTGCCAGCATTCAATGGCTCCAAACCGTAAATGCCCGCAGCCTCAGTGTTCCAATAACGGCATCATAGCCCACTGCCGAGAATAGGCACAAGCCTGATGTCTGAACACCGACAGAACCCCAGTGTTCTGTGAGCGCCCCCGGTTTGTCTTGTGACCTCCTCCGCTCTCAAATCTACCGGCGTAGACTTTTTACCGCCCTGGGAGGGCAATACAATGGCATCTCGGCGTAAGAACACCACCCCCGGCACCACCAGTCTTGGTGGTACCGGCTCCGTAAAAATCAGTGCTGGTCTGGCCAACGCTCTCAGTTCAGCCATCAGCCTGACCCAAGTCAGCACGACTGCGACCGAGCAGTCCGTTGGCTTGACCACCGAAACTGGCATCGCAAGCCTGACGATTGGCGCCACCGGAACGGCACCGCAAAATGGCCCGATATCATGTTCAACATGGTCCGGTGGGGGCTGGACCTGTTGGAATGGCCCTGGCGGTCAGCAAATGGCCGATTTCGGCGGGTTGACGTATCATGTACTCCGCGTCACCTCAGCCTCTGATGGTGATGGTGGACGGGTTGTTTACGCACTTGACCCTGCCGAGGATGGTGGGTGCCCGAAGGCCATTGGGGCGCTGCCAGACGATGCCCCGGCTGATCCGTGGGCCGAGTTGCGTCAAGATGTCTCCGATGATAGCGGCTCAAATGGTATTGCCGCTGACGTCACCGCCGCTGCTGAGGCGGGCAATCAGGCTCAGGGCGATACCAAGGCCTCTGGCAATGATAGCCAGATCGAAACCAGCAGCGAAAAGCCTGAAGTTGCCGGCCAGGGTGCGGGACTTGACGCGGCCACGAAGGCCGCCGCCGCGACCGTCATCACGACAACGGACACTGCCGCCGGCACGAACAGCGCAGACGGTGTTGCTCCTTCATCAAGCGCCAAGTCAGACGACACTACCGCTCAGCCCAAGGTCGATGCTGGTCCTGCTATCGGTGGCGGTGACCAGTCCGAAACGGAACTGCCGGCCAAAACAGGTCAGACCGATGTCGGGCTGGGCAAACAATCTCTGGACGGCGCGGGGACAGAAACCACCTCGACCCTGAAAACCAACGGTGATCAGCCTCCGCAACCGAAGGCGGGCGCTCAGAGCCCATACAAAGGTATCCTGAAGGAGAACCTGATGTCGTCCGCGAGCACCGCCGCAATTACAATAGCGGCGCCAAGCGCAACTGCGGCTGAGGTGGCTGCCGTCCAGAACGACCTGACAAATTCCTTCGCCGGCCTGTCAGTCAAATCGTCGGCGGAAGACCGTGAGAGGGCTCGGGCAACAATTGAGGCGGCGAGCCAGAAGATATCAACCACTGAACGCGGTGCCGTAGCGATCAGGCAAGATGCCGTCGCCGCGACCGTCTCATACTATCTCAGTTCAGGTCCGACTGAGGAGGAGCGGAAGCAGGCTATTGCTCGTGATCTTGATCGCCTCAAACTATCTACAAGCAAGAGCAAAATCTCAGCCGCAAACGCAGTTATCGTGACAAACCGGCTTGAGATCAAGGTCACCGATGGCACCAACAAAACGACTGCTGATGAAAACCGGAAGCAGGTTGATCGTGATGTCCTTGCGGTTCAGGCAATTTGCCGCGCGACCGAAAAAGCGCACCGCTCCGGCAACCTTCAAATCACGGACGGAGCGGCCGTGCTCACCTTCGCCCGTGAGTATCTGAAAACCAATGGCGGGATTGTCAAGGTCAGCGATGCCGAGCGCAAGGCGCTGATCGAGGCTAAGAAGCCTAAGCCGGTCGTTGATCCTGAAACAGTCGGCTTCGAACAGATTGCCCTCGACCCTGAACTATATGCTGCGCTTCGGTCCAAAATGGGATCAGCAGCATTGGCGAGAATTGGTGGAGAAGATGCGGATGTCGCCTTCGGTTTTGGCATCAGGGTAGAAGGCCAGCCGACAGCATTTCATCAGGTGGAAGTCCCGCCTGAGATACTGGCCCAGTTGCGCGACCGGTATGTCGTGCCGGCAGCCAATGTCCAGTTCATGTCTCAGGTTGTGGTCCTTGGCCGCGTCGTATCTGAGCAGGTGACTGACCAGCACTGGAATAAGGACGACATCCCAAAGACAAAGGGCGATGTAAAAACAGTTGCCAGACGAGCACTGATCATTCACCCTGACGGCAGTATGGTTGTCGGCTTCAGGACGGCTGGAACCATCAAAAGCAACGTCGTCTTACAGGCGAAGCCGAGAACACAGTTCTTCAGTGTCCGTCCGGCCGGCGACATGATTATGGCGAGGCCGGGCTATCAGAACCTCGCTGTGAACTTGGCCGACCCTCAGCGGCGTGCCGCCTTCACGATCAAGGCCGGTCCAAACCCTGGTGATACCGACGGCAGCGCACCGTTGTCGGTCAAATTGTCAACGCGTGTGGCCGCTACTGAGGATCACTACGCCTTCTGCGCTGCTTCGCTCGTGCGGAATGACAAGATGAGCGTGTGGGACATCAGGGTGGTTGACCCATCCTCGATCAAGCCGACGGTGTCGGCGAGCGTCGGGGCACTTGTATTTCAGGATGCCGCTGATCGGGTGTCTGCGCTTGATGGCAAGGGTGCTGGCGACCGTGTGACGATCATTGCTGCCGCCGAGACCCTGACGCTGAAGAACGAAGTAGGTAAGGTTCCGATCGGTGGCCGGTTGACCTTCACTGCTGGCGATACCCTCACCATCGAAGTTCATCGCCAGGACCTGCTCCGCGTCGTCACCGCGATAGGGTCTCAGCCCCTTTCAGGGCCCGTTGCGATCGTCATCGATCGAACTGGGGTCGTTCAGTTCGACTTCACCACCGATGCCGGTGAGTTCACTTACTTCGTGCCCTTGATGAACTATCTGGGCCGGAACTCACTCCACTGCGTCGAGTATAAGCCGATCCCGTGGAACGAGAACTCCACCTCGTCGGCTTCCTAACACCGTCAACAGACTGAGGAAGAGGACGGGGCAACTCTGCTGCCCCGTCCCTTTCAGAAGGAGCATTGTGTGATGTTTGAGCATCTTCTCGCCATGAGCTTGTATGCGCTCTATGTGACTTCAATACAGCCATACTACGCTCGCTACATCTATGAGACCACCGCTCAGGAGTTTGCCCAGCGGGTCAACGGCCTCCTCCAACTTGGGGACCTTGATCTACTGGCACCAAACCCCCTGTGCCAACTAACAGCAGCACTATGCTCTGCTGGGCTGTTTCAGCAGTATGATCATCTGCCCAGCATCGCGACCCTAAGAGACCGCGCAACCACGACCCTTTATGGCGACAGCGGCGGCTATTCTGTGATCCGTGGTCTCCTCGGGCCGCTAACAAACGAACTCAGGCTTCGCATTCTGCTTTGGCTGGAGCATTATTGTGATGTCGGTTTCAATCTTGATGTCCCGCTAAAGGCTATAGACGTAGCGGAATCCGGCTATACGACCTTTGAAGAGTGTCTCGCCGAAACACTGGTCGGCCTCCGCTTTTTCTGCAATGAGCGCACAAGCAATGATCTGAAACTGTTGAACATACTCCAGGCCACCAACACGGAAACCGGAGAACGCTGGTATAACGCGGTTCGCGAATTCCAACGGTACTTTCAGGGCGTGGCGTTTGCTGGGATCATGAAGACGGACTTCCACTATGTGTGTAGTCGTCTTCTCCAGATGATCGACCGCGGAGAAATCAAAGCGAACTCCTGTATACACTTCTTGGGGGTGGGTACCCCATCAATCGGAATAATTCTGTCCTCTCTCAAAAGGGCTCTGCGTGAGGCCGGCCTCAGTAATGTCGAGGTATCGTACGACACATCATCACCGTTCCTTATGGCAGGCCGATACGCGAAGGCATCAACAGGCCTATTGTACGGGCCGAGCCAACTCACGACTGGATACTACCAGTTGCCGGTGCTGGCTGACGAGTGTATGCGCGACACCCCGTTCCCGTTCGTCAGTCCCATCGGCAGCCGCCTGACGATGGGCGACCTAATGCCCAGAAATGTCGTGGGTGAGAGTGGATGGGACGGGACAGGTAAAATACTTCTCGCCAACCACAATGTATACGCACAGACCTTCGGCAACATCCAAGCCAACCGGCTAATGGACATTGGCCGGCGTGCCGAGAACTACATACCCGCGTCTGTGCGCCAAGTAGCAGCCGTCGTCCATGAAATATTCACATCAGGGCGGCCTGGGTACTACCTCGACGAGTATGAAGCGGCGCTGCGGCAGTTCGCAAACTATAAC
>Ga0118677_10011766_pt1 | contig 13019 bp, 12 predicted proteins | sample AliMusrvi5mmetaG_FD_86154 | JGI IMG/M metagenome (GOLD analysis project Ga0118677, IMG submission 86154)
GGGCGAGGCGGCGCAGGATTATGAGAAGTGGCCGCAGTACCAGCAGGGAGCATCGACGCCGGAGCCGGACCTCAATGCCTACGCGCCAAAGGAGGAGAACGACGATGATCGACGAGCTCCACAAGCTGCTTGACGCCTTGATGTTGCGCCACAGTCGCCGAACGGTGGACTCGGCGCTCAGGGAAGCCCAGCAGAAAAAGTCGAGCTACAGCGCATTTCTGCTTAAGTTGCTGGAAGAGGAGCACCGGGACAAACGTAATCGGATGATCGCCAACCGGGTCAAGAACTCGGGCTTGAAGGAATTTTGGATGCTGGAGACCTTCCCCTGGCACATCCAAACCTGTCTGTCGAAATCCAGGCGCGCAATTCTGGAATTGGCGGAGCTGGACTTCATCGACCGGGGCGAGTCGGTGATCTTCAGCGGGTTGGCCGGTGTGGGCAAGAGTGGCCTAGCATCGGGAGTGATGCTAAAGGCGTTGTTCGCCGGACGAAGCGCCATGGCGCGTTCGGCCCAGGATCTTTTTGACGAGTTGGGTAACAGCCTCGCCGACCGTTCGACCAAACGCCTACTTCAGCGCCTTTCGCGCATCGACGTGTTGCTCATCGACGAGTTCGGCTACGTCAACGCGCCGAGCCAAGTTCAGATCAATAACTTTTTTCGGCTCATGGACGGTCGCTGCAATCGTAAGAGCACGATCATCACGACCAATCTAGGGTTCCAGGAATGGGGCAAGTTCCTTGGCAACGGCCCGTTGACAGCGGCCCTGCTCAGCCGGTTGCTTCAGACCTGCCGCGTATTCCCCTTCCCGTCTACCGCCGTCAACCTGCGTGAACCCGGCTTGAAGCTCCCCGCCAAGGCCCCGCGGCCTGCCATCCTCGACGCAATCTAAAAAGCCGTCGTAAATCCTGCCGACTGACCTGGTCCTGCGCTCGCTAGCAGGACTGGGTCAGTTTTCGTTGGCGGTCGGGAGAGGAAGGCAATCCCGCAGGGACGGTGCGCGGCGGCAGGCTAGAAGCGCGTCCGCAAGCCGACCGTGACGCTGCCCGGCAGGATGACCACGAAGAACGGGGTCTTGAGCTGGCGCGCCAGCAAGCCCCCCCCCACTCCCACCGCCGCGCCGGCAATGACATCCGTCGGCCAATGCGCTCGCGCCTGAACGCGGGCCGCCATGTCGAAGGCGGGCAGGGCCGCCAAGGCCCACACCGAGGGATGCTCACCGCCGTACTCGGCGATGAACGGCGTCACCAGGGCCGCAATCGCTGAGACGTCGCCGCTCGGGAAGCTCTGGTGCTTGGGGCCGGAGAACCACTGGTCAGGCGAGGAGGACTGGCTCGGCCGCGCGCGCTGGAAGGCCTCCTTGAGGCCGAAGGTAGCGATGCCGGTGATAGCCGAGGCGTCGAGGCTCTGCCATAGGGTCCGGCCCAACCGGGACTCGGAGCCTTCCCACAAGGCGCCGGCAACGGTCACGCCGATGAGCGCTGTAGGAAACTGCGGGCTCTGAGCGATCGTCCACACTCCCGACTGGTTGCCCGAGCCGCGGCAATCGATAAGGTTCGGGCAAGCAAACGCGGAGACCGCTGTGAATAAGGCAGCCGCAAAGACCCAGGGCCTGATCAAGACGCCCTCTTTAGCCCCGGAAACCGCCGTTGGAACGCTGCTTGAAGCCGCCGGGCTTGCTCTTGAAGTCTCCCGGCTTGCGGCCGCTGTTCGGGCCGCCGGGGCCCCACTTCTTCGGGCCGCCCGAGGCGTGCATGGCGTCCCAGGGTTTCTTCAGCCCGGGCTTTTTGTCGGCGAAGCCGCCGGTGGGTTTCTTGTCCTTGTCCCAAGGCTTCTTCTCCCAAGGTTTCTTATCGCCAAAGCCGCCGGGCTTGCGGTCCTTGTCCCAAGGCTTCTTCTCCCAGGGTTTCTTATCGCCGAAGCCGCCGGGCTTCTTGTCCTTGTCCCAAGGCTTCTTCTCCCAGGGTTTCTTGTCGCCGAAGCCGCCAGGCTTGCGGTCCTTGTCCCAAGGCTTCTTCTCCCAGGGTTTCTTGTCGCCGAAGCCGCCAGACTTGCGGTCCTTGTCCCAAGGCTTCTTCTCCCAAGGTTTCTTGTCGCCGAAGCCGCCGGGCTTGCGGTCCTTGTCCCAAGGCTTCTTCTCCCAAGGCTTCTTGGCGCCGAAGCCGCTGGGCTTTCCGGCCGCGTCCCAGGGCCGCCTCGCGCTGGAGGCTCCGGCCGCGGCCGGGGGGATGCGCCGCCGGTCCCTACCGGAACGACGCTCGGGGCCGGTGTAGCCGGCCTCGGTTTTCTCGGCCGGCTTCGCCTCGATGACGAATATCTTGCGCTCGCCGACCATGGAGCCGTTGAGCTTCTTCATGGCGGCATCCGCCTCGGGCTCCGTGGCCATGAGAACGAAAGCGATGCCGCGGGAGCGGCCGGTCTCGCGCTCGACGAGGATCTTCACGTTGAGCACGGTGCCGAATTCGGAGAACAGCTTGCCCAGTTCCTCCTGGGTCATTTCGTATGGGAAGCCGGTGACGAATAGATTATTGCCCATGAGACATTATCGCATTTCAGGGGACGCAGCAGGTAATGCCCTGTTGCGAAAGATAGCGGGCCGCCTCCACAAGCGCCCGGCCGGACAGGGCCGGATCCGGCTGGCAAAAAGGCTCGCGCCCCAGCGCCTCCCACTTATCCGATCCCAGGGGATGGTACTCGAGGAGCTCGATGTCCCGCAGTCGCGACCCGCGGAGAAGCTCGGCCAAGTCCGACAGGTTCTGCCGGCAATCCGAAATGCCCGGGACCACGGTCAGGCGCGGCGTCAGCTTGTCCTGACAACGACCCGCAAGGCTCTTGAAATTATCGAGGATGAGGCCATTGTCCCGGCCGGTCCAATGGAGATGATCTTCTTTGTCCAAGACCTTGAGGTCGAAGAGGAAAAGATCCACCAGCGGCTCCAGGGCCAGGATGATATCGGTCTGGGCATGGCCGCAGGTTTCCACGGCGGCGTGGATGCCGCGGCCGCGGCAGCCTTCCAGCAAAGCGCGCAGGAATTCCGGCTGGAAGAACGGCTCCCCCCCTGAAAAGGTGGCCCCGCCCCCGGAGTTACGATAGAAGTCGCGGTCTCGCGCGATCTCATCGAGAACCTCCTGCGCGTCCATCTCCCTGCCGACCGTCTCCAGGGCGCCGTGGCGGCGCAGGGACTCGGGCTCGGCCTTCTGGGATTCGGGGTTGCAGCACCAGGCGCAGCGCAGGGGACAGCCCTTGAGGAACACCAAGGTCCGGATGCCCGGGCCGTCGTGGACCGCGTAGCGCTGCAGGTCGAAGACCAGGCCGCGGCTCACAGCCCGTGCTCGGTGCGCCAGATGACTTGGTCCTGCAGGGCCTGGCTCATCTCGACCCAGTAGGCGGAGAAGCCGGCCACGCGCACCACCAGGTCCCGATAAGCTTCGGGCCTCGCCTGCGCGTCGCGCAGCATGCGGGAGTCCACTACGTTGAACTGCACCTGGAAGCCCGGCTTCTCGAAATAGGTCTTGACGAAGGCCAGCAGGTTGCGCGCGCCCTTCTCGCCGCGCAGGGCCGAGGGATGGAATTTCAGGTTCAACAGCCCGCCGCGGATGAGGGAGTGGTCGACCTTGCCGCTGGAGCGCGCCACCGCGGTGGGGCCTTGGGTGTCGGTCCCCGGGAAAGGTGAGGTGACCCCGTCGGCCAAAGGCTCGCCGGCCCGCCGGCCGTCCGGGAAAGCGGCGCAGACCTTGCCGAATGGAACCGGAGTGGAGATGGCGAGCATGGAGGGGTCGTAAGGCACGCCCAGATAGTTATCCTGGCCCGGCACCCAGCGGCAGTACTCCGCGAAGAGGTCGAGGAAGATGGAGTCCGCGGCGTCGTCATCGTTGCCCCATTTGGGCGCGGCGAGGGCGCGCTGGCGCAGGGCCTCGTGCCCTTTCCAGTCCGCGGCCAGGGCCGCCTGGAGTTCCTCCAGGGAGCAGGCCTTGTCCTGGCAGCAGAGCTTTTTGATGGCGGCCAGGGAGTTGGCCACGTTGACCAGCCCGGAGGAGAGCGTGGTGGGAGTTCCGTTGTGCAAGGCGCCGCCGTCGTCCATGCACAGGCCCCGGCCGACGCAGTCCCGCACGAACACGGAGCAGAAGACCAAGGGCACGGTGTCCCGGTGCGCGCGCATGGCGAGGTTCCAGTACTGCTGCCAGCTCCGGACCGCGGCGCGCATCTTGGCCAGATAAGAGGCGCGGATGTCCTCATAGCTCTTGGGCCGGCAGAACTCGAAGAGCCGCTCGCCCGTGACCGGGTCGGCGCCGTCGTTCAAAGCCAGGTCCAGCAGTTTGCCGTGGTTGATGAAGCCTGCCTGCACCACTCCATAGGACATCCCTTGCAGGACAGGCTCGGTGCAGCCGCCGATGGCCGCGTGCTTGCGCACGGTCGCGATGGGCAGGCCGCTGGCCTTGAGTTCGTGACGGATGTAGGTCTTCAGGTTGAAGTAAGCCGGGTAGCCCACGCCGGTCTTGACGCATTCGGCGGACCTGAGCAGGAATTTCTCGGAGAGCGCGTCGTCGTGCCAGACCGAGAGCGTGGGCTGGGTCATCTGCATGCGGATCTGGGCGTCCAGGATGGCCAAAGAGAGCTCGTTGTCCGCGGGACGGCCCTGCTCGTCGACACCGCCCAAGATCAGGTTCTGGTAGAGGTTGCCGTGCCCCAGGCCCTGCCAGCTGAGGCTGGCCAAGTATTCGATCTGGGTCATCTTGACGAAAAGCTCCTCGAAGAGCTCCACGGCCTCCTTGTAGCTGACGCCGCCGTTCTGGTAATACGGCCAGAGGGTCTGGTCCAGCCGGCCCGGCGAATAGCCGAGGTGCGAGCCCTCCAGATGGCCCAGGATATAGGTGAACCAGAAGGACTGGACCGCCTCCCTGAAATCGCGCGGCGGCTCGGCGGGGACCCGGCGGCAGGTGCGCGCCAGCCGCTGGAGCTTGGCCCGCCGCCCGGGGTCCGGCTCCAGCGCGGCCTGCCGCTCCGCCTCCCGGGCGTAGTTCTCGACGAAGGCCAAGGAGCCTTCCAGCGCCCGCTTGGCCGCGCGCCAGAACTCTCCGCCGCCGGAAGGCGCGGAGCGCAGGCGCTCGTCAAGCTCCGCGATAATCCTGCGATAGCCCTTGGCCAGGGCCGTCTCATAATCCAGGATCAGCCGGCCCTCGGGGCAGGGCTCGTGCGGGGCGGTGTAGAGCCCCACGGCCCAGCCCTTCTCGATAAAGTCCGCTTCGGGCAACAGCGCCTTCCAGATCTTCTCGCCCGCGGACATGAAACATCTGTCTTCCCAGTACTCGCAGGACTCGCGCAGAGAGTCGTAGTCCGGCTCCGAGATGAGGAACTTGCCGGAGAAGACCCGACAGCCTTCCTTCTCAGCCTGGACCCGGGCGCTGGCGATGCCTCCGCCCTGGCCTTGCTCGGCATGCCTCTGCTGGGCGTCCTGCTCCTGCCGCCGCATCTCCTTGAGGAACGGCCCGGCCGCGTAGTTGGCGTAGGGCACGGCCCCCCGGATGAAGCGGGTCTTGTTGGCGGCGATCTCGTCTTGGGGGTGGATGACCGGCGTCAGGCGCTCCAAGGCGTAGGCATGGTCATGCGCCCTGCGCTCGAGCGCGGGAAGACCCGCCGCCAGGCGATCGGCGGCCGTGAGCAGGCGAATGTACTCGACATCCACGCGCAGGGGTGCTTCCAGGTAGCGCTTCTTTAAAAAAGCCGTGCGCGGCGTGGAGGGGCCGGCGGCGGCCTCCCGTGGGATGAATCCCGTCTCAACGCTCGCTTGAGCCATGCGGCCAAGGCCTTACATCTTCCCGGCGGGCGCCGCGTGCTTCCTCGGCCGCCGCTTGCAGGCCTGCCACTGGTGGGTCATGGTCTTGCCCTTGACGGTGGTCCGGGTCGCGGTCCCGGTCATCTGCTCGCCATCCACGGTGCCGGTCCAGGAAACTTTGTCTCCCTTGGCGGTGGTCAATTCCGCCTTCCAAGTGATCTTGCCGTTCTCCTGGCTCGTCGTGTAGGCAATAGGCTTGGCGCCATTCTTCAGGGTGACCTGCCCGGCGTCGAAGACCAGTGTCCGATGGCTCCAGAACATCATCTTCTTGACGAAAGAATACGGATGGACGCGCCAATAAGTGCCGTCGAGGCTCTCCGCCCGCAAGGGCGCGACCAAGGAGGTTAGGGCAAGGCCCGTCAAAACCAGAGCGACGATTGCTTTCTTCATGACATTCTCCCAGTGTAGATCCCTCTTGATTCCATTCTGCCACTAAACGGCTTTTTCGTCAAGGCCGGCGAAACGCCGCGCGGTCGCGAGCACCCCATGCGCCTCCGGGACCCCGGCCAGGGCCGTAGCCAGGATATAGATCCCTCCGTAAGGAGCCAGAATGAGGACGGCGGCCGGGATAGGATGCCAGGAGGCCAGCAGGCGGTGGATGGCAAATCCGCAAGCGCCCGCCGCCACAGCCGAACCCCAGAGCCGCGCCAAGTAGGAAAGCGGCAGTCCGGTGCGGCCGAGCCGGCGGTTCAGGCCGCGGCGCAGCAATGCGAACTCGACCCAGCCTGCGGCCCCGGCAGAGACGGTCAACCCGGCCACGCCCCAGCGCGCAGGCAGGCCCAGCCAGCCAGGCAGATGCACCGCGCATACGTAGCCGAGCGCGGTGGTCAGGGCCACGCGGACCACGGCGCACTTGAGCGGGGTGCGCGTGTCGCGCAGGGCGTAGAAGGTCGAGGCGTAGAGCCGCGCCAAGGTCGAAGCGAGCAGGCCTACTGTGGAACCCGCCAGTATGCCCCAGACGAAGAGCACGTCCTCGTGCTGGAAGCGGCCGGTGCGGTAGATGGCCGCGATGATGACGTCTCCCAGCGCCAGGAAGGCCAGCGCCGACGGGACCACGAAATAGGCGATCCGGCGCAAACCGGAGTCGAGCCGCCCGCGCAGGGCCTCGGCCGCGTCAGGCGCGGTCCCCGCGACGCCCGACATGGCCGGCAGTTCAGCGGCGGAAACCGACATGCCGAAGAGGCTCACGGGCAAGGTATAAAGCGTCTGGGCGTAGGACAGCGCCGCCACGGCCCCGGTCGGCAGGAGGCTGGCGATAAGGGCGTCTACGAAGGCGCTGATCTGAACCACGCCGCGGCTGATGAAGACCGGGACGAAGCCGCGCGCCACGCCGCGCACGTCCAGATCCCCGCGGCCCAGCGACAGGCGCAGGTCGGGGATCAGGCGCAAGACCGTGGGCAGCTGCACCAGCACCTGCAGCGCACTTCCAACGACCGAGCCCCAGGCCAGGATCACAGCCAGGGGATACTGTCCCCGGCCGGAGCCGAAGCCCAGCAGAGTGGCGATCATGGCCAGGTTCCAGATGACCGGCGCGGTGTAGGATAGGAAGAACTTGTGGTGGCTGTTGAGTATCCCCAGACACCAGGCCGAGAGCACCAGCAGGCCGGCGCCAGGGAACAGTACGCGCACCAGCCGTATGGTCAGCTCGCGCTTTTCCCCGGAGAAGCCCGGGGCGATGACATCGATGAGCCAGGGCGTGGCCAGGACTCCCAGGAGGACCAGCACGGACATGAGCAGGGCCAAAATCCCGGCCACCGCTCCCGCGGTGCGCCGCGCCCGAGCCTCGTCGCCGCGCGCCAGCAGGCCGGCGTAGACCGGGATGAAGGAAGCGGAGAGCACGCCCTCCCCGAACATGTTCTGCAGGAAGTTGGGGATGCGGAAGGCGGCCTTGAAGGCGTCGGCCGCGTCAGTGTTGCCGAAGAAATGCGCGAAGACCCGGTCGCGGATGAGGCCGGCGATGCGGCTGAGCAGGATGCCCGAGGCGACCCAGAACGCAGCGCACCTGGTGCTAGGGCTGCTCATGGCGGCAGCCTCTGCGGAGGCCTAATTGAACTCCGCGCCCTTGCGCAGTGCCGCGACGTTGAGCGCCAGCATCTCAGGCTTGGCCCGCTTGAACACCTTGGGCATGGCCTTGGCCACGGCTTCGACGGAGAGCGCGCCGGTGTGCCGGCAGAAGCAGCCCAGGGCCGCCATATTGGCGATCTTGGGGGCCTTGAGCTCGGCGGCGACCTCGTTGCAGGGGACCAGGACCACCTTGATGTCCGAGCGCTTGGGCCGCGAGTTCACCAAAGAGCTGTTGATGATCATGAGCCCGCCCGGCTTGAGCATGGGCTCGAACTTGGCCAAGGACGGCTCGTTCATGATGATGACCGTGTCCGGCCGGGAGACCACCGGCGTGGTCACCTCTTCGGAGGAGACGACCACCGAGCAGTTGGCCGTGCCGCCGCGCATCTCCGCCCCGTACGCCGGGAAGAAGCTGACGTTCTTTCCGTCGAGCATCCCGGCGTAGGCCAGCAGGATGCCCGAGGAGATGATGCCTTGTCCGCCGAAGCCGGAGATCCTAATCCCTTGATACATCGCTCTTGCCTCCCTCGAAATCCTTGAACACCCCCAGCGGATACTGGGGCACCATCTGGTCGCTGACGAACTTGACCGCGTCCAGGGGGCTGATGCCCATGTTGGTCGGGCAGGTGGAGAGTATCTCCACCAGGCTGAAGCCCCGGCCCTCGATCTGACAGCGGAAGGCCTTCTTGACCGCCCGCTTGGCCTTGATCACGTGGGCCGCGCTGTGGATCGAGACGCGCTCCAAGTAGCGGGTGCCGTCGAGCTGGGACAGAAGCTCGCAGATCCGCATGGGATAGCCGTTGACCAGGGGGTCGCGGCCCTGGGGGCAGGTGGTAGCCTTCTGCCCGACCAGCGTGGTCGGCGCCATCTGGCCGCCGGTCATTCCGTAGATGGCGTTGTTGATGAAGATGACCGTGATGTTCTCGCCGCGGCCGGCCGAATGGATGGTCTCGGCCATGCCGATGGAGGCCAGGTCGCCGTCGCCCTGATAGGAGAACACGATGCAGTCGGGCTTGCAGCGCTTGAGGCCGGTGGCGATGGCGGGGCCGCGGCCGTGCGGCCCTTGGATCATGTCGCAGTTGAAGTAGTCGTCGGCGAAGACCGCGCAGCCCACGGGCGCCACGCCGATGGTGCTCTCCCTGACACCCAGCTCATCCATGGATTCGGCCACCAGGCGGTGCGCGATGCCATGGCCGCAGCCCGGGCAGTAGTGCATCTTGACGTCGCAGAGGCTTTCCGGCCGCCGGTTCACTTGCAGCATACGCACTCTCCCTTGCCGGCCTTGAGCACGGCCTGCAGCTGCTGGAAGATCTCCTCGCCCGTGGGGATGGCGCCGGCGCAGCGCGCGTGCAGGTGCACCGGGACGCTGCATTCCACGGCCAGCTTGACGTCGTCGATCATCTGGCCGAGGCTCATCTCCACGACCAGGAAGGAATCTACCCGGCCGGCCAGCTCCAGCAGGGCCTTCTTCGGGAAAGGCCACAAGGTGATGGGCCGGAACAGCCCGACCTTAAGCCCCTCGGCGCGCGCCAGCTTCTGGGCCGCAGCGCAGGCCCGCGCCGACGTGCCGTAGGCCACCAGGACCAATTCGGCGTCGTCGCACTGCCTGGTCTCGAACATGACTTCGCGCTCTTCGATCTGCTTGTAGCGCTGGGCGCGGTCCAAGGTCATGATCTCCAGTTTGCCTTCGGCCAGGGCGTAGGAGCGCACGGAGCGCTTCTTGCGGCCGGTCGAGGCCCCTAAAGCCCAGTCCGGCTCACGCAGCTTCTGAGGATCCACCTCGGGGAATGTGAATTCGAGCGGCTCCATCATCTGCCCCAGCACCCCGTCGGCCAGGACCATGGCGGGGACCCGGTATTTCTCCGCCACCTCGTAGCAGTGCAGCGGGAAGTTCCCCATCTCCTGGACGGAACCCGGGGCCATCACGAAGGTCCGGTAGTCGCCGTGGCCGCCGCCGCGCACGGACTGGAAATAGTCGCCTTGGGCGCCCGCGATGTTGCCCAGGCCGGGCCCGCCGCGGGCCACGTTGGCGAAGAAGATGGGCAGGTCGGCGCCCGCACAGTAGGAGATGCCCTCTTGCTTGAGGCTGATGCCCGGGGAGGAGGAGGAGGTCATGGTGCGCTTGCCGGTCGCGCAGGCGCCGTAGAGCATGTTGATGGCCGCCACCTCGGACTCGGCCTGGATGAAGGCGCCGCCGGCCTGGGGCATCCTCCAGGACATGTATTCCGGGACCTCGTTCTGCGGCGTGATGGGATAACCCGCGAAGAACCGGCAGCCGGCGCGCACCGCCCCTTCGGACAGCGCATCGTTGCCCTTCATGAGAAGCTTTTCGCCCATTATGGCCTCCTGAATTTTCCGCCGCCTACTTCTTCGCCTTCTCTTCCTTGAAGACCGTGATGGCGAGGTCCGGACAGACCTGGGCGCACAGGCCGCAACCAGTGCAGCGCTCAGGGGCGCAGCACACGGAGGGATAGTAGCCCGTGACGCTGAAAGTCGTGGACATCACGAGACATTTCCTCGCGCAGGCGGCGGTACAAAGCTCGCAGCCCTTGCAACGCGCCTCATCCACTATGACTTTCGGCATGCTCCCTCCCTCGGCGGTGACGATACCATATGGTACTAAAAAATCGCCGGATGCAAGAGGCCGCCATCAGCGGCGCTACTGGGGCCGGCCGCTCTTCTTGCGCAGGAGTTCCAAGTTCTGCAGCGCGGGCGCCAGGCCCGGACGAATCCTCAGAGCATCCTGGAATTGCCCCAGAGCTTCGTCCACCTTGCCCTGCTTGGCCAAAATGAGGCCCAGGTTGTAGTGCGCCTCTAAATAGTCCGGCGCCAACCGCAGGGCCTCGCGGTATTGCGCCGCCGAAAACTCGGCCTGGCCCTGGGCGGCCAGCACATTGGCCAGGTTGTTGTGCGCCTGCGCGTAATCCGGATTGATACGCAAAGCCTCGCGGTATTGCGCGGCGGCGTCATCCAGCCGGCCTGGCCCGACCAAGGCGTTGCCCAGGTTATTATGAGCCTCGGCCAGATCGGGCTTGCTGGACAACGCCGCGCGGTAATGCTCCACCGCTTCCGCCGACTTGCCCTGCCCCGCCAAAGCCAGCCCGAGGTTGTTATGAGCCTCGGCATAGTCCGGCTTGATGCGCAAGGCCTCGCGATGCTGCGCGACTGCCTCCTCCAGCCGGCCCTGCCCAGCCAACAGCAAGCCGAGGTTGGTGTGGGTTTCCGGCAGATCCGGCCTGATACTCAAGGACTCAAGATAATGCGCGGCCGCCTCCGCGGTCTTGCCCTGCGCCGCCAAGATATTGCCTAGGTCGGTATGAGCCAGGCTGGTCCTAGGCCTCTGGCGGAGGGTGTATTCCCAAAGTGTCTGGGAATCGCGCCAGACTCCGATCTGCCGCCAAGTCAGACCGGCCAGCCCTGTCAGCGCCAGCGCCGCCCCCAAGCCCAGAACGAACCGGCTCCAGGCGCCAGCGCGCTGCCAAGCCCAGCCGAAACCCGATGCCGCCAGGATCGGCCAGGGCAGGCAGGAGAGATAGCTGTAGCGATCCGCCACCAACTGAGAGCCGAAGGAGACCAGGCCCAGGACCGGGGCCAAGGTGGCCGCGTAACAAGCCCAGGCCGTCAGGCCCGCTGGCCAGCGCCTGCGGGATAGGACCAAGCCCATGGTAATGAGTGCCACCGCCGCAGCACTGGCCAAGAAGGGCCAAGCGAAAGGGTCGAACGGGACGGGCGACTCGTAGAGCGGGCAGAGATCCACCGGCCACACTGTCTTCCAGAGATAGAATGCCAGACCGAAACATGCCTTCGCGCCATGCGCGGCCGCGCTTTCCACGAAGAGCGATCCTAATTGTCGCTGACCCACATAGGCTGTCAAGGCGATGATTCCGGCAGGGAGGAAGTAGACGACCTTCTCCAGCCAGACCCGGCGATAGGTCGCTTTGAACCACTGCCCAATCCCCCCCGGCAGTCTGCGCAGCGGATAGACATCCAGCACTATGAAAACCAGGGGCAGAGTCATGACGATGCCCTTGGACATCAGCGCCAATGTAAAGGAAATCCAGCAAAGGGCCTGCCACCCATGGCCCGATGGGTTTTCCTCCGCATGCCGCCGCAGATAGGCATAGACCGCCCCCAGATAAAAGAATCCGGAAAGCACATCCCTGCGCTCGGTGACCCAAGCGACGGACTCCACTCTGAGGGGATGGATGGCGAAGAGCAGGGCCGCCAAGGCCGCGGTCATACGGGGCGAGATGCCGCTCGGAGCGGCGCCGCGGGACGCGAACCGCAACGCCACCGCATAGAACAACGCGGCGTTGGCGGCGTGCAGAAGGACGTTGGTCAGATGATAGCCAAGGGGGTTCATCCCCCAGAAGAGATAGTCCACCGCGAGGCTCAGCCAACTGAGGGGCTGGTAGGGGCCCATGCGCAGAGTGGTGAACATCCAGCGCAGGTTCGCCCACCCCAGGCCGCGGTAATGCGGGTTCGTCAGGATGTTCGCGTCATCGTCCCAATTCAGGAAGCCGTTGCGCAGGGCGGGCCAGAAGACGGCCAAGGTGACCAGGGCCACCATTGCCGGGACGGCCCGACCGGACCAAACGCCGCGAGCGGATGGCTCTGATGTCATCTGTTAAGAATATTCAAATTTTCGCGCGCCGTGACAAGCCCCGGGGCCAGCCGCAGGGCTGCCTCGAGCTCAAGCCGGGCCTGCGCCGGCCTGCCCAAACTAGCCAGGGCGATGCCGAGGTCGGCATGCGCGGCCGCATTGTCCGGTTGGAGCCGCAACGCCTCCCGGAACTCCCCAGTGGCCGCATCCAGCCGGCCCTCCCGGGCCAGGGCGATGCCCAGGCCGAGGCGGGCTTCCGCATAGCCCGGCCGCAGGCGCAGGGCCTCACGGTAGCGCGCGGCGGCTTCCGCCGTGTGGCCCTGCGTGGACAGGAGGTCTCCCCAGTTCCTGTGGATCTCCGGCAGGCCCGGCTGTAAACGCACGGCCTCGCGATAGCGTGCCTCCGCCGCCTCGAACCTGCCGCCAGCGGTCATAGCGACGCCCAGATTGTTATAGACCGCCGCGAGATTATCGCGGGCGATGGCGCAATCCGGCCGCAGGGCGAGCACATGCCCCCACAG
>Ga0118677_10009957_pt1 | contig 13017 bp, 12 predicted proteins | sample AliMusrvi5mmetaG_FD_86154 | JGI IMG/M metagenome (GOLD analysis project Ga0118677, IMG submission 86154)
GGCCGTGCCGTTGCTGATTGTCCTGATGTTGATATGCAACAACCGGAAGATCGTGAAATCCAGGATCAACGGGCGGGTCTCCAATATCCTGGGATGGCTTACCGTGGTGATCATGGCCGCCGCGGTGGTCCTGATGGTTTGGGCGATGTGGACCAGCCCCGCTCAAACCTCCTGATCACCACGCACCCGCACAGTAGGGATAGACCCTATGGCGCGTGCTGTGCCCTGCGCGTAGATTTGCGGTGTATGAAACACATCATTCGCAAGTCAATCGGAGCGATCCTGCTCACCGCAGCATTCTCCACCGCCAATACCGCACTCGCCCAAGTCACCGAGGAAAGTGCCACCACCACCACCACCACCGAAGAGAAGTAACAGCGATGCGGCGGCTTGGTGAACGCAAGAACACCAAGCCGACGGTCACCAACAACAAACACACACAAGCACATCCAAAATGAAAACACTTATCATCTGCGTCATGGCCATCGGCACCCTCGGCTTTCTTCCCAGTTGCGCCGAGGAGCGAGTTGCGCCAGTCACCCGCTCCACCACCACGGAGACGACGACTGTGAAGCATCCTGCCACACGCGCCGTGGAAACCACAACCTATCGTTCGAACTAATAAGCACGGATGAGCCTTCGTCGCCTTGGCGAGGAAGGCTCATCCGTGGGACATCCAAGGGTCCCGGATGGATTCTGACACCATATCCTAAGCGGTACCAACGCTCCAGGACTGACCTTGGTTTTCACCCAGCCTCTGTCGTTGATGCCGGATTGGCACTTCGACATGCTGGGTGAATCATTTCCAGGATCAAGGCCCGTCATCGATGCCCAGATCGGGCACCCGCCTCGACTGCGTGAGTTATCACAACGGGATTGACGGAGTTCAAAGCGCTTCCTATGGTGAACCTTCCGCCCAACGTGATTGGCAATCGCCGAGGCTGCATGAACTCATGAATCCACCGCCTACATCCTCTGGAAGGACGAGTGCCGCGACATCGCGGCACCACTTGGCGCTGGTTGCCCTCGGCATTGTTTTCGGGGACATCGCGACCAGCCCGCTGTATGCTGTGAAGGAATGTTTTTCCGGTCCCTACGGCATCGCGGCGACCCAGCCCGAGGTGCTCGGTGTGCTTTCGCTGATGGTGTGGGCAAATATGGCTTCATGGAAACTCCTAACGTCATGCACATCATGGCGCTCGCCCGCCATGCCGGGGGCGACTTCCCGCCAGCCGACACCAGTTTTTTCCTCGGCAACGACCATCACGCCGCAGCCATTCATTCGCCCTATCCGAAATGGCGGACCCGCATGTTCTGCTGGCTCGAGCGCAATTCCCAACCGGCCTCCGCCTTCTTCTCCGTGCCCGCCGCACAGACGATTGAGATCGGCAGCCGGATTGATATCTGATTCATACCGGCCACCCGATTACGAACTGAAATAGCAAGACCCCATGTCAGTCGAGTTCAAGGATTACTATAGCACGCTCGGAATCGCTCGCGATGCGAGTGACGCCGATATCAAAAAGGCGTTCCGCAAACTCGCCCGGAAATATCACCCGGACGTGGCGAAGGATAAATCCACGGCCGAGGCGAGGTTCAAGGAAATCAATGAGGCGAATGAGGTGCTGAGCGATCCTGAGAAACGGAAGAAATACGATCGCCTCGGCGCCGATTGGCAGAATGACGGCCACTTCCAGCCTCCTCCGCATGGCACGCGGGATGGCGGCGAGGAGTTTCATTTCGGCGGCACTGGCTTCAGCGATTTTTTCGAACAGTACTTCAGCGGCGGAAGCCGCTACGGATTCGCCAGGGAATTCCCGCCAGGGACTCCAGACCAAGCCAACCCCCGGCGCGGCAGCGACATCGAAGGTGATATTCTCGTCACTTTGGAAGAAGCCATGCAGGGCGCGATTCGTTCCATCTCCCTGCAAACGGTGAACCGCACGACGGGCAAGGCCGACACCCGCTCGTTTCAGGTGCGCATCCCGCCTGGTGTCACCGACGGCCGGCGCATCCGCATCCCCGGCCATGGGGAAACCGGACACGACGGTGCCCCCGCTGGCGATCTTTACCTGCGGGTGCGCCACGCCGCGCATCCGGATTTCACAACCCGCGAAGCCGACGTGTTCCGTGAGCTGAACATCGCGCCGTGGGAAGCCGTGCTGGGCTCGGAAGCGGTGGTTGAATCGCTTGATGGGCCGATCAAACTGCGCATTCCCGCCGCAGCGGAACATGGCCAGCAACTCCGTGTGCGCGGGCGCGGCCTGCCCAAGGGCAAGAGCGGCGAACGTGGCGATTTCCATGTGGTTCTCCATATCCAAATCCCAGCCCATCCTAGCGCGGAAGAGCGCGCTCTTTGGGAAAAACTCCGTGACATCTCCACTTTTCGCCCGCGTCCCACATGAAACCAGAACCACCCAAACAACACGAAAGCCGTGCGGTTTACGATCCGGACTGTGAATCCTATTACTCCCTCGAAGTCATGGCGGAGTTGGCGGGTGTGAATACCCAGGCCGTGCTGCACTATCATGAATTGGGAATCATTTCACCTGTCACTGACGCGCTGGAATTCGACACCGAAGGCCTGCGGCAACTGCGACGCATCGAACACCTGCGGCTCGCCCACCAGTTGAATGACGACTGTCTCATGTTCATTTCAGATCTCTTGCATGAGGTCGAGCGGCTGCGTCAACAACTTCGGCAATAACCGGCTCGTGCAATCTAGCGCGCTCCAAACACGGGGGAATGGCCGGGGCGGCGGATGACCGTGGTTCAACCGGCGATCATCGGGCACGGTTCCAAGCCAAAGCGGCGTGGCGCTTTGCTTCCCGCCGCACTCCAGGCTTTCGTGACCCAGGTAATTCCAAGGGCTGAAAGCCCGCAATAGAGGACATTTGATGGGCAATCCAACGTCTGATAGATCGCGCTTTCAGCCCTCGATATTCATCATGATGCCGTTACCCAGGGCGTTGCCCTGGGCTGGTATATTGCCGGGCCGTTGGCCCTGAAGAGTGCCATGTCATTTCCCGGAATTCCGGGTTTTTTTCCGTCAATTTTAAGCCGGGTTCAGGATGTCTGCGGGTAGCGAACCGGCCGGTTCAAAGCCCGCCTTTGCAACCGCCGGCAGTCCCGAAACCCAGTATTTCAGGATCTCTGAGGCTATGGGGTGTTCACCGTGACCAAAAAAACAGCGGCAGTCCGAAGACTGCCGCCGCAAGGATTCATATCGGATTTGGAAATGTCATTTTTCCTTGATCGACATCTCGTTGACCACCTTGTTCACGCCGTGGATGGGGTGTTCACCTAACGAGGCGCATCCTCAGACCCCGGAAACCAGACGGAAAACCTGACCTAACCGCAACATCACCCCGACCACCACCATCTTGGGCAGGTGGTCCATGCGGCAGCGTGTACGGCTGGATGCCGTCAGTTAGATCCGCGAAATCCTTCGTCTCCTGGCGGCGAACAAGCCGGCCATTCCGACGCCTAACAGCAATGCGCTGCCGGGTTCCGGAATAGTGATGGTATTGGAACCATTCATGGTCACCGCGCCGTTGCGTGCCAGCACCCGGCCGTCCACCGTGGCACCGGTACCCAGCCCAATCGATGTCAAAGCCAGGATGCTCCCCGAGAAGTCACTGCCAGAGCCTAACGTCGCCGAGCTGCCGACCTGCCAAAAGACATTGCTGGCCTGGGCACCGCGAGTGAGGATGATTTTGCTACTGGTTGCGGTGGTGAGCGTGGATCCGGCCTGGAAAATCCAGACGGCACTGGGATCGTTCCCTGCATCGAGGGTTAGATTCCCCGAAATGGCGAATGAACCGCTGCTGTTGTAAACCCCTGAGGTCAGGGTGCCAATTAGAACGTAACCATCCCCCAAATCGGGGCCAGAGGGACGCCCGGCCGCGTCGTTGTACGCGGTAACCAGATCGTTTTTGGCAAGCTGCGTCACCCCATCCTGCGCATGATTCACGCCGTCCAAGACCACATTTTCTAGTCCCGTGATCGAGGTGCCTGAATACAACCCGATATCCCCGTGAATCGTGGTCGAATCGACCGCGCCCGCAACGGTGATTGTCGAGCCGGCCAGCACCGCGAAACCGGAGGCCGCGCCGAGGTTGACTGCGGACACCGCCGCCGTGGCGGCCGGGTGCGCGAGGGTCGCCACCAGCGTCAAGGCCAGTCCCATGGAAATCCGTTTCGCGCCGCGCCGCGCACTCGTAGGTTCAAAAGTTGCTTTCATTGGATGATTTCGGTTGTGGTTTGAGCCTCTGTTGTCTTGCATTCGCCGCAGGGGCTGTTCCGGGAGGCTGCATGGGCTGTGGGGTGAACACCCTATGGCGCTGCGGCGTGGTCTGTGGCTATAGTCATGGCGAATGACAACCAACAACATATTAAACAACATGAAAAACAAAACACTCTTCCTCATGCTCGTTTCCGCCACCGTGATTGCGACTGGCTGCGACAAGAATCGCACCGCCTCCGAGCAACTCGACAGGGTTCAGGCGAAGACTGCGGATGTGGCGCAGGACATGAAGGATTATACCTATTCGCAAAAAGACGAGTTTATCGCGAAAATGCGCACCCAGCTCGCCGGCCTCAACCGTGAGTTGGACGAACTCGCCGCCAAGGTCGAGAAATCCACCGCTACGGTTAAGGCCGACGCCCAACCCAGAATTGACGCGTTGCGCGATCAAACAGCCCGCTTGAACAAGCAGCTCGACGAAGCCGCCAACGCCACCGAGTCGAGCTGGGACAAATTCAAAGCAGACGTCCGCAAGACGCATGAAGCGTCGAAGGAGGATTTCAAACAGGCCCGCAAGTGGCTGAGCGAGAAGATCGCCCCGTGAACCGGTGCGTCAGGCCCATAAGCATATTCCCAACCCGGCGGAGCCGGAACCAAACTAAGGTGAAGGGACGTCTCGTCCCTTCACGTGCATGGAGGAGACATCCATGCCCCTTATTCCAAGAAATCGTCGCAAACATGTCCACTTTCTGCGGGTGAGGCACTAAGAACACAGCCATCCCGCAGGAAGGCTGTGTTTCTGCAATGATCGAGGGTGCGCTGTCCGTTCAGGGCGCGGCTCCGGGGGCTTTGAACGCAAAAGAGAAACCAGCAGAAGGATGGTCCTCATTGGCTTCCGGCGAGGTCCGTGGTCAGGACGCCGCGGCGATGGCGACCTCGTCCTCGCGGGTTCGTTGGATGTCCGCCCGGGTGAGTTTCACCACCACCTTCTCATCGGGATAACTGATGTTTTGGACCGCCGATGTTGAAATCAGGATCCGCTTGCAGGCATACCAAGGGCCGGTTTCGACAACCAGGTTCAAGATCGCCCAGCTTTTGTGATCGACCAGGAAACCCGCGACCGCGCCGAGCGAGCCGTCAGCGGCCGCAATGTCATATCCTGTGACCGATTGCGTGCTGCGCAAATGGATGTCGTCCTTGGGATCATGACCGTTCTCCGGGAGATTTTCCGGAACCGGCGGTGGTGGCAGGACCGGGATTTCGCCCACTCCCCACATGCCGCTATTGTTCCAATAGGGTGGCCAACTGTAGTAATGAAAGTAATCGCGCTCATACTGCCGGGTCACCGGACGGTGTGATTCGATTGACGGGCAGTTTTCGATCTGATCCTTGGTCAGACGCACGGAAATCGCGTCTCCATCCGGGCCGAAGCCATCGAACGCATGGGGGGAAAGCAGCACCTGCCTCCCTGGCAGCCAATTTCCGGTATCCACAATCATATACCTGATGATCCAGCTTTGATCATCGAAGTAAAAGTCCCTCACATGACCGATGTTGCCGTCCGTGGCGGCAACCTGCGTGCCGTAGATTTCATTGATGTTCTTGAGCATGATTTTGTTTCTGTTTGATGTTCAGCCGGCCCGTCACCGGGAAAGCAGTTTGCGCTGAACGCAATTCAAATCTACCCGCTCAATCCGTTGGAAACCATGAGGCGTTTCCCTACTTCCGCAAAAGCAGGGTTACACCCGAATGGCGCAACCTAAAACTGCTTTGAGACGGTTTCCATGTTTCCATGGGTGCCACAAGATTTGGGTTGCCCAATGGGTGGGAACGTGTCAACCTCGCAGTGATTCCATAGGTTGCGGTGGATGGCCACACGGCCAGTCACGCATTTCCGCCGTCTCCCACGACCACCCGCAGCGCCTATTACCTGATTTTCACGCCATGCCTGGGAAACCGCCCCCTCTGACAACAACCTCCGGATCATCCAACCGCCGCACCGCCCAGCCCGCGAAGAACCGGCGCAGGATCGTCGTTTCATCCCACACGGTGGCAGATCCCGGACGGCGGCTCCACGAATTGGAGACGGAGAATGCGGAATTGCGGGCCGCCCGCGACGAGGCGGTAACCCAGTTGGAGAAAATGCGGGTCGCGGAAATCCGCTATCGCCGGCTGTTCGAGGCGGCGCATGACGGGGTTTTGCTGCTCAACGCGACCACCTGCGAAATCACCGACGCCAATCCCTTCATGACAGGTTTGTTAGGCCGCTCGCGCACAAGCCTGCTCGGCAGGCAACTGTTCGAGATCGGGCTGCTCAAGGATGCGGCTGCGAGCCGCGCCATGATCCGCAAACTGCAACGGGACCACGAGGTCCGCTACGAGAACCTGCCGCTCAAAGGCAAGGGTGGCCGGAGACAGGAGGTGGAAGTGGTGGCCAACATCTATCAGGAAAATGGCCGCGCCGTCATTCAATGCAATATCCGCGACATCACCGAACGCAAAAAGGCCGAGGCCGCCCACCGGCGGCTGGATGTGCTGATTGCCTCGAACCTGAAGTTGAAACGGGAAATCATCCAACGGCAGAAAGTCGAAAAAGCCCTCAAGAACTCCGAACAAGAGATGAGCCAATTGCTCGAGCGGACGCGGCTCCAGCAGCGGCAGTTGCGGAGCATGACCCATCAGATGCTGCATGCGCAGGAGGAGGAGCGCAAACGCATCAGCCGCGAGTTGCACGATGTGATCGCCCAATCCCTGGTGGGCATCAACCTGCATCTGGCCGGACTGGCCCACGGCGGTGCTGACAACCCCGCCGGTTTCCAACGGAAAATCACCCGCACCCGCCGCCTGGTGGAAAAAGCGGTGGACATCGTGCACCGCTTCGCCCGCGAGCTACGCCCGACCATGCTCGACGATCTCGGGCTGATTCCCGCGCTCCAGACGTTCATGAAGGATTTCATGGGAGGCACCGGCATTCGCGTCAGCCTCCAAGCCTACGCCGGAATCGAACGCTCGCCGGCATCCGTGCGCACCGTGCTCTATCGGGTTGCCCAGGAGGCGCTCGCCAACGTGGCGCGGCATTCCAAGGCGAGCCGGGTGGAAGTGTGCATCCGCCGCACCGATGACATCATCCGTATGGAAATCAAGGACAATGGCCAGGGTTTCGAGGTGGACGCGACAGGTAGGACGAAAAAGAACAGCCGCCTCGGCCTGCTCGGCATGAAAGAACGCGTGGAAATGATCGGCGGCTCGTTTCACGTGGAATCCACCCCCGGTCATCACACCACCGTGCGGATGGAGATACCTAACAAGAAGAGCCGCGCCAGGAAGATACCTGCGGTGGCGATGTAGGGTTGTTGTTGGGCAACCCCGCGAGCAGACAGGAGGCATAACCGTTCCCCCTCACCTGTGCCAGCGAAAAAATCCCGTCACTGGCCCGTGTTGACGGATTTCAGGGTTTCTTCAGCGAAACCTTTTCCGTAATCCGCGTCGGACCCTCAACGTGCATGGTCGTCTCCGGTGCGGGTGATCCATCCACGGTGACCGTGCCTTCGATCGCCACATCGAGGTCGATCATGTCGGCGATGGAGCGTTGGGTAACCGATTCGCCTTTGAGCCGGATATCCATGGCGGGAGCGTCACCCTCGCCTTTGGTTTTCCCCTTGATATCGAACGTGGATTTCAGCACGGCGCAACGCACGCCATGGGGTTCCCTCACCTCCACGAATTCCACCCGGAACTTCCCCGTGAGTTTCTCGGCATCGGCGAAACCCATGAGTTTGCTGGGGTCTACGTCCCACTTGTCACCGGGCTTGCGCGGCGTGGCGCCATACATTGCGAAATCGGATTCCCTCTCGGCCGAGACGATCTCCTTGTCGAGGGATGCCTGTTGCTCGGCGCTGGGCTGGTCGCCGCTCTCCAAGCTGGCGGTCCACTTCCCATCCTTGCGCTCCAGGATCACCGGAACCCCCACCATGGGATCGGTCTTATCGGGAGCGGCTTTATCCTGGCCGTTGAGTTTCATTTTTCCCTTGCTGGTCTTGCTCTCCAACAGATAGCGGAACTTGTCGGCGGAGAAAACCTCCCGGGTCTCCTTGGCGATCTCGGTCTGGGTCATGGTTCCTGTGACTTCCTGTGCCCTCCCCTTCATCTTCAAGGCGGCATCGGTCATCGTCATGGTGGATTCCTTGGTGACGATCATACCTGCGGCAGGCATGTAATGCTGGCGCGCGAGGGCGACGGCCCCGCCGTCGCCTTCATTGGCGACATTGGCGCAACGCGCCAAGTCACAGGACGCGATGACGCATACGAACCCGGTGAGAAGTTGGAGTGTGGTGTGTTTCATGATGGTAGTTTGTTAGTTGTTCGGACCCTGACGATCATCAGAGTACGTTTGCCATTGGCGTCAACCACCAAAGAGGAATTATTCGAGTCTGTATATGGGGTGTTCACTCCATATGCGGGGGGCTACCCGGGTGGGAATTTCAGCTCTCTGCGGCAACCGAAAGACAACAATGACCTGAACCACAACCGATCACATCCAATGCAAGGTTTCGCGGATCAGGTCCTTGGCCAACCACGGATACGCCAAGGATTTGGCTGAGGTAGGGTTTCACCCCATAGCACCTGCCGCGCAGGGGGATGAAAATCATTAACCGCCTAGCCCATGAATTCCGTTCCTGACACGCATGATCCACGGACTGAGTTCTTGCGGCTCTATCAAGATGCCTTGCGGAAGGATCTGCAGCAAAGTCCGACTGCGGGCATGGAGTCGGCGTGGGAACTGGGACGCCATGCCATGGCGCTTGGACTGGAAACCCTGGACATGGCAAGGATTCATGAAATCGCCCTGGTGACGCTGGTGCTGCCCCATGAATCCTCCAGTTCCAGAACCAGTCTGCTTGGCCGTGCGGGGTTGTTTTTCGCCGAAGTCATCACGCCCATCGAGCAGACTCACCGCGGTGCCCGGGAGGCCAATACCCACCTCAATCATATCATCAAGACGCTCAACCAGCGCACCTCGGCGCTGGCGGATTCCGTCGCGGAATTGCAACAGGAAATCGTCAAGCGCAAGGTGGTGGAGGAATCCTTGCGGGCCAGCGAAAGGACTTCTATCGGTCTGTTGGAAAAATCGCAGCTGATGCAGGAGAAATTGCGCGATCTATCGGAGGAATCGCGCAATCTATCGCGCCAACTGCTAACCATCCAGGAAGAGGAACGCAGGAGAATCAGCCGCGAACTCCATGATGTCATCGCCCAAACGCTCACCGGCATCAACATGCGGTTGGGCGCTCTGAAAGCGGAGTCCCACACCAATCTGGCCCAACTCCAGGAAAAGATCACCAGCACCCAGCAACTGGTGGAAGCATCGCTGGACATCGTGCATCGCTTTGCGAGCGAGTTGCGTCCCACCGTGCTCGACGATCTGGGCCTGATCCCCGCGCTCAAATCGTTCATGCAGGGCTTTATGACGGATACCGGCGTTCGTGCCAGTCTCAAGACGTATGCCGGAATCGAACAAGCCAGCGGCACCGTGCGCACGGTGCTTTACCGCATCGCCCAGGAGGCGCTCACCAACGTCGCCCGCCATGCCAAGGCCAGTCATGTGGAGGTGTATATTCAATGCCTCAGCGGCGTCATCCGCATGGAAATCACCGACAATGGTCAAGGCTTTGAAGTGGATGGCATGGCATGTGCCAACAAAAAGAACCGCCTCGGGCTGCTCGGCATGCGGGAACGCGTCGAGATGGTTGGCGGAACGTTTGCCGTGGAATCCTCGCCCGGCCAGGCCACCATCGTGAGGGTTGAAATCCCTTCCGGGACGGATCCTCCGCCGTCCACGCCGCCAGAAAATCCAGACAACACCTACCCCGAATCCCCATGAATCCCATCACTGTTTTATTAGCCGATGACCATACAATCGTCCGCGAAGGACTGTTGGCCCTGCTGCAACTCGAGTCTGACATTCAAGTCATAGGCCAGGCGAAGAATGGTCGACAGGCCGTGGCATTGGCCGCCACGCTTTGCCCCGACGTGGTCGTCATGGATATCGCCATGCCTTTGCTCAACGGGTTGGAAGCCACCCGCCGGATTCTTCACGCCACGCCCAAAACCAAGGTGCTGATACTCTCCGCGCATAGTGACGGTGCCTACATCGAGAAGGTCATGGCGCTGGGTGCCGCAGGCTACCTGATCAAACAAACCGCCTCCAACCTGCTGGTCGCGGCCATCCGTGAGGTCAACGCCGGCAGTCCCTTTTTCAGTCCGGGCATTTCAGCAGGCATCACCGAAAACAGTGTCCAGGTAACCATACTCTAACCATAGTGCAACTCAATTCCAGACTTATCATATCGCTGGCCGCCGCCGTGCTGCTGGCCGCCCTTGGGGGGGGCGTCGCCTTCCACTCGTTTTCCCGTACCACGCTCGCCGCCGAGTCGCGCCAGCATGTTCACCTTACCATCAAAAGTGCTGACAATCTGCAGAATGAACTCACCGAGGCCGAGACCGGCCAGCGTGGCTATGCGCTCACTGGCGACGAGGCGTTCCTGGAGTCGTATCTATCGGTGAGGGACAGGATCACGGGCCATCTCACTGCATTGCGGCAGATGCTCAAGGTCAATGGGTCGCTCAACCATGTGGACGCGCTGATTCCATTGATCGACGCCAAACTGGTGGAAATGGCGCGGGTGATCGAGATGTGCCGCAATCATGACACAGCCGGCGTCCTGGCATTGGTGAGCGGTGGCGATGGCAAACGCCTGATGGATTCGATTCGCGGTGAGATCAGGGACATCATCGTGCTGGAGGAAGCCGAACTGGTGCGGAGCCAGGCGGCGTTCCGGTCGAACATGCGCCGCCTCTTTATCGTCATCGTTGGAGCCAGTCTGTTCGCACTGCTGTTTGCCATGTCGTTCGCCTATTTGCTTTATCAGCAAAACCAGCACCGGCTCAAATCCCTGGTGCATCTCGAAACCCATCATTTACTCGAAATCCAGCAGCAAACCACCAGCCAACTGCAACAGGCTAACATTACCTTGCGGGACAGCCAGGAGCAACTCGCCGTGACACTCGGCTCGATCGGTGATGCCGTGTTGGCCACGGATGCCCGCGCGTGTGTGACGAGACTCAATCCCGTGGCGGAACAACTCACCGGATGGACCCATGACGAAGCCCTTGGTCGGCCGGTGGATGAAATCTTTCACATCATCAACAAGGAAACACGCCTGCCTTCCACGATCCCGGTTCTCGCAACCTTGGCCACGGGCACGATTCATGGTCTGGCCAACCACACCGTATTGATCGCGCGCAATGGCAGTGAGTGCGATATCGCCGACAGTTGTGCGCCGATCCGCGACCGTGACGACCAGGTGATCGGGGCGGTGCTGGTGTTCCGCGATGTCACCGGGGAATATGCCGCGCAGCAGGCCCTGCGCGACAGTTCCGCGCTCGTTCAAACCATCCTCAATACTGTGGTGGACGGCGTCATCACCTTCCATGCCTCCAGCGGCATCATTGAAACCGTCAACCCGGCGATCGAACGGATGTTTGGGTACACCGCCGCGGAACTGAACGGAGAAAACCTCAAACTGCTTATCCCCGGGTTCAACCCGGATCAGCGCGAGGGCTCCATGGAATATTCAGGCCGCCACAAGGATGCCGGCAATTTATCGCTAGAAATCGCCACCGGCGAAATGTGGCTCAATGGCCAGCGTTACTTTACCGGGATTCTGCGGGATATCACCGCTCGCAAACAGGTGGAGGAAGCACTGCTCGAAGCGGGCGCCTTGCAGAGCGCGATTTTCAACAGCGCCAACTTCTCGAGCATCGCCACCGACGCCAAGGGCGTGATCCAGATCTTCAACGTGGGTGCCGAACGGATGTTAGGCTACACCGCCGCGGAAGTGATGGATAAGATCACCCCGGCCGAGATCTCCGATCCGCAGGAGATCATCGCCCGTGCCACCGCGCTCAGCGTGGAACTCGGCACGCCGATCACGCCGGGTTTCGAGGCTTTGGTATTCAAGGCCTCGCGCGGCATCGAGGACATTTACGAACTGACCTACATCCGCAAGGACGGCAGCCGTTTTCCGGCGGTGGTTTCGGTCACGGCCCTGCGCGACGATCAAAACACGATCATCGGCTATCTGCTGATCGGCACCGACAACACCGCGCGCAAGCAAGCCGAGGAGGCACTGCTCAAGGCGGATGCCTTGCAGAGCGCGATTTTCAACAGCGCCAACTTCTCGAGCATCGCCACCGACGCCAAGGGCGTGATCCAGATCTTCAACGTGGGTGCCGAACGGATGTTAGGCTACACCGCCGTGGAAGTGATGGATAAGATCACCCCGGCCGAGATCTCCGATCCGCAGGAGATCATCGCCCGTGCCACCGCGCTCAGCGTGGAACTCGGCACGCCGATCACGCCGGGCTTCGAGGCTTTGGTATTCAAGGCCTCGCGCGGCATCGAGGACATTTACGAACTGACCTACATCCGCAAGGACGGCAGCCGCTTTCCGGCGGTGGTTTCGGTCACGGCCTTGCGCGACGCTCAAAACACCATCATCGGCTATCTGCTGATCGGCACCGACAACACCGCGCGCAAACAGGTGGAAGAGGAACGCACCAGGATTACCGTCGAACTTGAGAAGGCCAAAGCCATCGCGGAAAAAGCCAACCTCGCCAAATCGGACTTCCTTTCCAGCATGAGCCATGAGCTGCGCTCACCGCTCAATGCGATTCTGGGATTCTCCCAACTCATGGATTCCGATACCCCG
>Ga0118677_10011769_pt1 | contig 13017 bp, 10 predicted proteins | sample AliMusrvi5mmetaG_FD_86154 | JGI IMG/M metagenome (GOLD analysis project Ga0118677, IMG submission 86154)
GCGCCGCACCGCCGTTCTGCGCCTTGTACAGATCCAGATACGCGCGGTAGGTCGTGCCTGCCTTTTCATACCCGGCGGCCTTTTCCCAGGCCTTCGCGGCGTTGAACAGGTTCGACGGGTGGGCGAAGAGCGCCTGCGCCGCCTCGAAAGTGGACGCGGCTTCCAGGTACTTGCCTTCGTCGTACAACGCCTGGCCGCGGGTCGCCAGCGCACGGGCCTTGTCCTTCGGCTCATCCGGAACGGGTTCCGCAGCGGCTTCCCCGGGCAACGGGAGCGCGCCCTCCGCAGCGGCAGGCGGGGCGCCCGGCTCGGCAGGAGGCGTCAGGGCCACGGGGGCCGGGGTTTCGACGGCAGGTGTCGCCAGGGCGGGCGGCACGGCCTCGGCCGGGACCGGCGACACGGCGACAGGGGCCTCGACCGGCGCCGCGACCGCATCGGGCACGGGCGCCGGAGCCGGTTCGCCGGAGACGGGCGCCTGGGCCAGGACGACCGCGGGGAGCAGCACGCCCACCAGCATCGCCAGGACCATCGAGCGCAGTTCACTTCGATTCATTCCGACCCCCGTGCTGGAAGACCCCGCTGCGCCCCCGCGGCAAGGAGGCCGTCGTCGTGGTCCCCGGACCTCGCATTACGGGTAGAATGGTAGGTGTCCGCCCGAGGGGTGTCAAGGAACGCGCGCCCTTGCGCCATGCGGCGCAGAAGGAGAACGAATGCAGTATCGGAGGCTTGGCAAGGCAGGTTTCGACGTATCGATCGTAGCCGTCGGCACGTGGGCGATGGGCGGCAAGGACTTCGGACGCACCGACGACCGGGATTCGATCAAGGCGATCCACCGCGCCCTGGATCTCGGAGTGACGCTCTTCGACACGGCTCCGATCTACGGGAGCGGCAGGGCCGAGGAGATCGTGGGTCGGGCCCTCCTGGGGATCCGCAAGGACGTGGTCATCGCCACCAAGTGCGGGCCGGTGGAGCCCCGGCCGGGGCTCCTGCGGATGGACTACTCGCCGGCGAGCCTGGCGGCGCAGGTGGACGCCAGCCTGCGGCGCCTGCAGACGGACGTCATCGATCTGCTGCAGCTGCACTGGCCGGACCCGGCGTGGCCGATCGAGGATGCCGTGGGCGCGATGGCACGACTGGTACAGACGGGCAAGGTCCGGGCCATCGGCGTTTCGAACACGCAACCCGACGAGCTGCGGCGGGCGCTGTCCGCGGGTCCCGTCGCGTCGGTGCAGGAACCCTTCAGCCTGCTGAATCGCGAATTCGAACGTGAGCTTCTGCCGCTGTGTCGCGAGAACGACCTGGCGGTCCTGGTATACGAACCCCTGGCCCGCGGGCTGCTATCCGGCAAGTTCACGCCGACCTGGCGGTTCGAGCCGGGCGACGTTCGGGCGACGGATCCGCGCTTCCGGGGGGCAACCTTTCGCGACAATCTCCAGGCCGCCGATCGGGTGGCCGCCGTGGCCCGGGGCCAGGGCCTCCCGGCCGCGCAGGCGGCCATCGCGTGGGTGCTGGCGCAACCCGGCATCACCACCGCCCTGTGCGGCGCCAAGACCGCCGCCCAGTCCTCGGAAAACGCCCGCGCTGCCGACCTGGCCCTGGACGCGACGACGCTGGAGGGCCTCGAAAATGCCGCGGGTCGATCGCAAGGCTGACGGTGACGGGGTCGAAGGGGCAGGTCAGGGTTCGCGGGTATGGGACCTGGGCCTGCGGCCGGGGCGAACCCGCCAGGCCAGCGTGACGAACCACTCGGCCGGCCCCATCACGACGTAGGCCGATCCCAGGCACAGCAGCACCGCGCTGGCCTGCGTCACCACGACCGCAACCCCCACGAGGGACGCCGCGACCACGATCAGCACCTTGATCGGCGTCGTCAGGTGGACGTGCTTGAAGTTCCGGTACCGCACCGTGCTGACCATCAGCATCCCGACGGACAGCATCGCGGTTCCGGTCAGGAGGGTCCGTGCCGGTTCCTGGACGTCCAGGTCGACGAAGCACCACACCAGCGTGGCGACGATGCCCGCCGCACCGGGGATGGGGAGTCCCGTGAAGAAGTTCGACGGGCCGCGCGTGCGCTCGGCCTGCACGTTGAACCGCGCCAGCCGCATGGCCCCGCAGGCCACGTACAGGAACGCCAGGATCAGCCCCACGTGGCTGCCGTCGGCATCGACCTGCCGCAGCGCGAAGGCGTACGCCAGCACGGCCGGCGCCATCCCGAACGACAGGACGTCCGCCAGCGAGTCCAGCTGGACGCCGAATTTCGTTTCGGTGCGCGTCATGCGCGCGACCCGGCCGTCCAGGCCATCCGCGATTGCCGCCATCACGATGGCCAGCGCGGCGCGGCGGAAGGATTCCGCGGTCCCCTCCATGGCCCAGATCACCGACAGCAGGCCGAAGAAGACGCTGCTGAGCGTGAAGAGGTTGGGGAGGATGTACTTGCTCTTGCGGAGGTCCATCGGCGAAAGCCTACCTGCCTTGCGGTCGGTTGGCAAGGTATTGTCACCCGCTGAAAAATCCGTCACGCGGGCCGGTCCAACGCGCCTACAGGACCTTGAACGCCAGGTCCAGGGCGACCTGGTGCAGCGAATTGTGGCCCTTGATGTTGGTCGGCGGGTTCAGGACGCTGTCCTGGATGTTCAGCAGGTCGAACCACGTGCGCTGGTAGGTCAGGCCGACCTGCATCCAGCTGAGCGCGCGCCAGCGGGCGCCCAGCGAAACGGTGTTGCGGTTGCGCGTGACGTCGTCCAGCGACAAGGTGCTGCCGGGGATCGGGCTGTTTTCGTGCTGGTAGCCGATCATCAGGTCCAGCGGCGCGATCGGCCGATACAGAAGGCCCAGGCTGACGTTCCACGCATTGGTGTAGCTCTTGGGCACGGACGCCGGGGATCCGGCAACCGTCACCCGCTCCTCCTGGAGCGTCTGGTAGTGCCAGTAGTATACGTCGGCCCCGAACTCGACGTTCGGGACGAACTCCCAGTTGATGCCCGCACGCAACGACAGCGGCGTCACGAGGGTGGTCGTCTGGTGGTGGTTCGTGGCCTTGCCCGCGGAGTCCGTGGTCTTCAGGGTGCCCTTGAGCGTGACGTCGGCCGCGCTCATGAACGAGAACCCGAGGCCCAGCGTCTTGAGCGGCCGGAACAGGAGGCCGACATTCCAGTCCCAGGCCCATCCCTGGCCACTCGAGTCCACCTTGCTGTCCCCGGCCCGCACCGTCGGGGAAGCATCCCAGCGCTTGTCCGGGTTGGAATCGATCAGCGGGTTGCTGAACCTGGATCTCGACTGCCGTACGTACAGCGCGCTGATGCCGGCGCCCAGCGAGAACTTGTCCGAGATCTGGTAGGCCAGCGCGCCCGTCACGTTGATCGAGGAGTTCAGGCTGTTGACCAGATGGTAGCGCGACGCTTCGTTGCCAGGCAGGGACGTCCCGCCGAGGTTGGGCGAGTACACAGCCAGCCCGCCACGCAGACGCTTCGTCCCGAAGTCCGACTCGATGGCCACGAACGGCAGGAGGGTCCACGACGGATCGGCCTTCAACTCCGCGTTGCCCTGGATCGCACCCCGGAGCTTTCCCGCGCTGTCGAAGAACTTGAACCCGAAGTCGGAAAACGAGCCATCCGCCGCGAGGTAGACGTTCGTGCCCTTCTGCAGCGTGAGGCCCGCCGGGTTCGCGTATATCGCGGTCAGGTCATCGGGCTTGCCCATCACGGCCATCATGCCGCAACGCCGCGTCCCGAAATCCGGGTTGCCGAAACCTCCGGCCCTGGAGGGCAGCGCGGCGCCGGCGACCAGGATGGCCAGCGTCATTGCCAGCGCGACCCGGCCATTCGTCATCGAGGTCACCCACCGCATCGCAGCCTCCGGTACCACGGCCGGGCGCGATGCTATCTTGCGCAACGCAGTGGGTCAACGCGAATCCGACGCGTATCCGATGCCTCCGGGGCAACCGTCGCTTTCCGCAATTATCCCCTCGACGCGCCTGGACGCAGTGCTATCATCCCGCCGAACCGGACCCACCTCGGAGGTGATGATGGCCGCTGTCTTCACGTTCCCCCGATCCGGAATCGAAGGTTCCTCCCGCCGACCCGTGCGGGCCGCGGGGCTCTTGCTGGCCCTGCTGACGGTCGCGATGGGTTGCGGGCTCGACGAGCATTACACCGGCATGGGTGCGGGCGCGCTGCCCGGCGACAAGCTCTACCCCGTGCCTGACCCGGGCCCGGGCAGCCAGTGCCAGGTGACGAACGACGTCCCGGCCAGTGGCGACCTCCCGGTCGTGACGCTGGCCAGCCTCGCCGGCAAGGCGTACCGGTTCGACACCCTCGTGCTGTCCAAGCCGCTGACCACGGACCTGCTGAACCTCGTGAACCCGTTCATCGTGGACCAGTTGACCCAGGAGATGATCAACGTGCTCCTGGTCGTCGATACGGACGATCGCGGCGCAGGCACGCTGGGCGTCCGCCTGGGCACCGGTCCCAAGCCGGCGACTGCCGGGACCTACGCGTTCGGCGACGCCCCGCAAACGGTGTCTGCCACGTTCGAAAACCCGGGGTTCACCACCGCCACCCCGACCAGCCTGTCGATTTCCATCGCGTTCGGCACCGGGACCCAGCCCCTTGTGCTGCCCGTCAAGGCATTGACGTTGTCGGGCACGTTCAAGACGGACGGGACCTCGATCGAAGGCGGCCTGCTGTCCGGCGCGATCACCCAGGAAGACGGCGACACGGCGATGACCCCGCTGGGTTCCCTGTCGGACTTCCTGATCGGGTCGACCCCGCCGATCAATCCCGACATCACCGTGGACGGCAAGCCGGCCTGGTCCTTCCAGGCCACGTTCACGGCGGCGACTGCAACGGTGAATTGACCGCCGGCTCCGCGCGTCCAACCCCGCGTGCCGGGTCGCACGGATTCACGAACTCCCGAGGAGGCTCACGATGTCGATGAAGGCCATCAATCCCCTGTTGATCGCGGTGCTCCTGGCCGCCGCCCTGCCCGCCACCGCCAAGGTCAAGGTCGACCTGTCGGGCGCGGCCGTCCAGCAGACCAGCAAGCTGGACTTCGTGCGGCACCCCGACGACGCGAAGTACTACACGGAATCGTGGACCACGATCCTCCAGTCGGACCAGGGGCACATCCTCTACATCAACTACATGTACACCAACATCGGCGTGACCTCCGGCCGCACCGCCGTCAGCGTCAACCTGACGATGCCCGACGGCACCCAGGCGAAGAACTTCGGCTGGGAGTATTCCCAGGACGACTACCAGGAGGACTTCGACGGCGGCTCCATCAAGATCGGGCCCCACTCGCTGACGCTGCAGGGCAAGACCGCCCGCTACCACATCGAGTCCCCCGAGATGCGGCTCAACCTCACCCTGAACGGCTGGACCAGCGGCGCCAAGTTCCACGACGGGAAGATCTGCATCGACGAGGGCTGCTCCGAGTGGGTGCTGTCGTACTTCCACATCCCGCGGGGCGACTTCGAGGGCGAGATGGCCGTCGGCGGCCAGCGCATCCGGCTGAAGGGCCAGGGCTACCTGGATCACATGGTCAACAACCAGATGAGCAGCAAGTGGTCGTCCCACTGGTGGACCACGCGCTACTTCGCCCCGGATCACACGGTCGCGTTCTGGTCGTTCAAGACGCGGGCCGATCGCGGCGGCGAGAAGGTCATCCGCCTGCTGGTGGCGGACCGCGAAAAGGTGCTGACGCTGACCGACGGCGCCACCCTCAAGACCGATACGCCGGTCAAGGACCCGTCCCCCAAGGGGCACTCGTACGACACGGTGTACAACCTGGAGGTCAAGCGGCCGAACCTGACGCTGACCGGGTCCTTCGTGGGCAAGGGCCTGCACGACCGCGACGGCGTGCTGGAGCGGCTTCCCTGGGCCCAGCGCACCATCGCGCAGGCCGTGGCCGGCAATCCGGTCATCTACCGCCAGCGGGGCGATGCGAACCTGACGCTCACCATCGAGGGACAACCCCCCGTTTCCCTCACCGGCACCGCGCTGATGGAAGCGATTGTCAACTAGCATCCCTCTCGATCCATCCCTGTTTTCCAGCCCCGTGCGGATCGCCTATGAACACGGATATATCCACTCGCAATTCACAAGGAAGAGCGTGGAAGCGGGCACCCAACTTTTTGTGGACCATTCGGGCCTTGTTTGCCTAGAATCACGCCCGGGAACCGGACGCTATTCGTCCGGATGCGGAAACGGCAAGGCGAACACGGAGGTACACGTGGGGGCGCTGCTAGAGTTTTCCAGCGGGGCGCTGTTCCGGCTGGCGATCGTGGTCGCGGTGCTGGGCGTGGGCGCGCAGTTCATCCAGAACGCGCTGGTCATCGCCCGTTCGTCGGGCACGTGGAAGGCGGGCGCCGGATCCAGCCTGAAGGCCATCGTGGCCTGGCTGAACCCGGTGGCCCGCGCGCGGACCCGCGGCGTCGTCGGCGAGATCCTGACGGTCATCGTGCTGGCCGGCGTGATCGTGGTCCCGCTGTTCTACCTGGGCCACGCGCGCCTCTGGGGCCGCACCCTGTTCCTGGACTGGCCCGCGGTGCCCGCCGGGATTTCGGACCTCCTGACGAAGGTGACGATCGCCGCGCTGGCAGCCCTGCTGGTGTGGCGGCTGGCCGATCGGAACTACCGGCTGGTCATGCTGCGCTTCGACTGGCTGCCCATCCTGCTGGCACTGTCGGCCTTCGTTTCCGGCTACCTGGTCGCACATCCGGGACACAGCCCCCTGTCGCCCGACAACACGGCGCTGATCCACTTCCTGTCCGCGGACGCGCTTCTGCTGACCGTGCCCTTCACGCGCCTCGCCCGGTGCGTCCTGCTGCCTTCGGCCATCGCCGGGGCGATCCAGCACCGCAAGGAGGTGTCGGCATGAGCGGCCCGAAGGGAATCCTGACCGACGTCACGAAGTGCATCGGCTGCGAGCGCTGCGTGCAATCCTGCCGGATGGCCAACGACCTGGGCACGGTGCTGCCGTTCCGCTGGCTGCTGGATGACGGCCTGTCCGCGGTCCGCTGGTGCTCCGTGCTGCGCAAGGACGGCAAGTTCGTCCGCAAGCAGTGCATGCATTGCATGCAACCGGCATGCGTGTCCGCCTGTCCCGTCGGCGCGCTGCAGAAGACGGCCGAGGGGCCGGTCATCTACGATTCCACCAAGTGCCTGGGCTGCCGCTACTGCATGATGTCCTGCCCGTTCGGCATCCCTCGCTATGACTGGGAATCGGCGGTCCCCTATGTCCGCAAGTGCCAGATGTGCTACCAGGGCCGCGTTTCGAAGGGCGTCCAGCCCGGCTGCACGGCCGGCTGCCCTACCGGCGCGACGATCTTCGGCGACCGCGACGACCTGCTGGCCGAGGCCCACAAGCGCATTACCGACAACCCCGACCGCTACCTCCCCACCGTGTTCGGCGAGCACGAGGTCGCCGGCACCTCCGTGCTGTACCTCGCGCCGATGCAGCTGGACCTGCTGACGCTTGGCAACAAGCTGGACGAACGCCCGATGCCCGGCCGCACCGCGACCGCGATGTCGGCCGTTCCCCCGGTCTTCGTGGGCGTGGGGGCCCTGATGACGGGGATCTACTGGATCATCGAGCGCCGCATGAAGGCCGAGCGCGAACGGGCCGCCGGCAACGGCACGCCGCCGGCGGACGCCCACGGCCATGGGGCCCGTGACGGGAAGGAGGGCTGACCATGAAGATGAAGCGCCTCAAGACCGTCAAGAGCATCCTGTGGGCCCTGGTCGGCGCGGCGTTCGCCATCGCCGTGTTCCGCTTCTGGCGCGGCCTGGGTCCCACCACGGCGCTGACCGACCTGACCCCGTGGGGCTTCTGGATCGGGTTCGACGTGATGGGCGGCGTCGCGCTGGCGGCCGGCGGGTTCATCATCGCCGCGACCGTGTACATCTTCCACCTGGAACGGTACCGCCCGATCCTGCGCCCCGCCGTGCTGACGGCGTTCCTCGGGTACTCGGCCGTCGTGGTCGGCCTGATGTTCGACCTCGGCCTGCCCTGGGACATCTGGCACATGATCGTGTTCTGGAACCCCCACTCGCCGCTGTTCGAGGTCGGCTGGTGCGTGATGCTGTACCTGACCGTGCTGCTGCTGGAGTTCCTGCCGGTCATCCTGGAAATGTCGAAGCACCCGGTGCTGTCGGCCGTCTACCACGTGCTGCACAAGTTCACGGTGCCCCTGGTCATCCTGGGCATCATGCTGTCGTCGCTGCACCAGTCGTCGCTGGGGTCGCTGTTCCTGATCATGCCCCACCGGCTGGACCCGCTGTGGTACACGCCGATCCTCCCGATCCTGTTCTTCGTTTCGGCCGTCGCGCTGGGCTTGATGATGGTCACGACCGAGTCCCTGTTCTCGGCGTGGCTGTATGAAGAGGAATACGAACTGGACCTGCTGCAAGGGCTGGGTCGGGTCGCCGCGGGCGTGCTGTGGTTCTACCTGGCATTGCGGCTGGGCGACCTGGCGGTCCGCGGGATCCTGCCGCACGCGCTGGACGGCGGCTTCGGCCCGAACCTCTTCTGGGTCGAAATCCTCTGGTCCGTGCTGATCCCCGCGACGCTGCTGACGATCCCGGCGACGCGCAAGCGCATGAAGACCCTGGCCGTCGCCGCCGGACTGACCGTGTCCGGCATGGTGTTCTACCGCATCGACGTGGGCGGGCTGGCGATGATCGAATCGACCGGCACGCGATACGTCCCGTCGTGGACGGAACTGACCGTGTCCTTCGGCATCGTGGCCGGCGCGGCCCTGGTGTTCTTCTGGATCGCCGAGCACTTCCACCTGATGCACGGCGGGCCCATGATCAAGGGCCGCGAACGCCTGCCCGACGTCACGAACTTCCGGCCGCGCCTGATCCGCGGCGCCGTGATGTTCGTCAGCGGCGCGGCCCTGGCGACGGCCCTGCTCCCCAACGCGGCCATCGACGGATGGCCGGTGGTGGCCCAGACGGTGCATCGCCCGGGTTACGGCGACGTGATGATCCTGGACGGCAACCGCAACGACAAGGGCGTCCGTTTCGACCACAAGATGCACGCGGACATCGTCGAAGGCGACGACAAGTGCGCCTACTGCCACCACATGGTCAAGCCGGGAGCGCGCGCGACGGGCTGCTCGGAATGCCACAAGGACGAGCACCTGCCCACGTCCATCTTCGACCACCGGCTGCACCAGGAACTGCTGGCCCAGGGCCCGGGATGCCTGACCTGCCACGAGGACACGTCCAAGCCCAAGGACCTGGAGCATTCGAAGCCCTGCCTGGACTGCCACGCCAGCATGATCCCGGCCGGCGCCGCCTTCAAGCCCCGGGAATCGCCGAACATCGGGCTGGCCCCGGGCTACATGGACGCGATGCACGGCCTGTGCCTGCGCTGCCACACCGAGCAGGACGGGAATTCATCGACGGACGCGCCGACGCTGGCGCGCTGCTCGACGTGCCACTCGGGCGTCGTGAAGCCGTTCGACCCGCTGCACCCGGACCAGCGCCTTGCCGCCCCGAAGAAGGACGACCCGCCGAAGGGTGACGCGCCAAGGGACGACGCGCCAAAGGCGGAGTAGCCCCGGCCGCTGCCCGCCTCCCTCGCGTCCTGCCCGGATTCAGTCGTTCGCCAATTGACGGAAGGCCAGCCACTTCAGGTAGCGGACGAGCAGCCCGGAGCGGCCCCCCTCGTCGATGTCCTTGATGGTCAGTTCCAGCGCGGGGGTGCGGCCGCCCTTGCCCAGGTCGGACGAGCGAAGGCGGGCGTTGCACTTGATCTGTGCCGCGCCCTCGCGGGTCTGGATCTCGAATTTCAGCTGCATGGGGATGTCCGGGTCCACGGGCACCCACGGGCAATCCACGCCCGCAGCCCCCACCCCGATCCAGCGCAGCCGGATCGGGATCGGCACGCCCAGGGCTTCCAGCACCGCGGGGACGTCCAGGACCTGGCGCGCGCCGCGCGTGTCGATCTGGCTGGTCAACGGCCCACGATGGCCTGCCCCGGCGTCGGGTTGTGCACCCGGGGGCGCCGGAACCGGCGAATCCCCACGGGGCGCGTCCCTCGGAACCGTTGTCGGAGCGTACGCCTGGGTACGGGTTTCCGACCGATCCAGTTCCAGCGCCGGGGGCGGCACGGGCGTCCGCACGGCAGGCGGGGGTTCCTTCGGCCGGGCCACTGACGGCGGGGATCCGGCCTGCGCGACCACCGAATCGGGCGATGGCGGAAAGCGGAAGACGTACTGGGTCAGGCCCCGTTCCGCGATTTCCCGCGACGCCACATCGACGGCCTCGAAACCGAACAGGCGATTCACGACGCGTTTCAGCGGCAACGGCGAACCCGCGCAGACCGCCCGTTCCCAGTGCAGGCCGACCCCGGGACGCGGCGTTTCCTGGTGCCGCACCACCCGGGCGAACAGGAAGGCCGTGCCGGGCGGGACGCCGGTATCCTCGAACACCAGGCCCACGATGGCGCCGGCGGGGAAATTCTGGTAGCGCTGCGTGTGCAGGAACAGGCCTCCCGTGCTGATGTCCGCGGTCCGGCTGTCCAACCGGTTGCCGTCGATGTAGCACAGGACCTCGGAATCGAAGGGACGCCGCTGAAACTGACGCCTGTCGCCCTGCTCCATGCCGAATGTCTCCTCTTGCCTGGCGACGAGTGTACCGCCGGGCGCGGGTTCCCCCAAGCGCGCGGCGGAGCGATTCTTCGGCAAGTTCCCCTTGGGGGAAAAGGGACATCTGCACTATTCTTGGACCTCAAGGCAATTGCGGCCATCGACGATCGGTGGCCGTTCGTTCACGGCGGAGGCGAGCGGATGGTTCCACAGCGCAACGATCCCGCCACGACGGCCGATGGCACGAAGGACCCGTTGCGAACCCTGATCGACAACCTGGAGATCGGCGTCTTCAGCATCGACGACCCCTACGAAGGCACGTTCAGCCAGATGAACCCCGCCTGCGCGCGAATCCTCGGGTACGCGTCGGCCGAGGAGGCGATCGGGGCGTCGGCGCTGGGGCACTACGCGGATCCCCACGAACGCGAGGAGACCTTCGCGCGGTTCGTGGGGAGCCCGGCCTTCCGCGAGACCGGCGTGGTCAAGTTCGAGGCCCGGCGCCTGCGACACGACAACGGCGAGGTCATCAACGTCCTGATGACCCTGACCGTCCAGGTCGACGCGAACGGCAGGCCCACCCGCATCGACGGGTGCGTGGAGGACGTCGGCCAGCGGCGGCGTGCCGAGAAGGCCATCCAGGCCAGCGAGCTGCGCTTTCGCGTGATCTTCGAGACCACCGGGGTCGCGTTCGCCCTGACCGACGAAATGGGAAGGATCGTGCGCGTGAATGCGGCGTTCCAGGCGTTCCTGGGATACGACTTCCGGGAAGTCAGCAGTCGCGGCCTGAACGAGTTCCTGCTGGAATCGGATCGGATCCCGGGCCTGGTTTCCCGACCGGCAGGGCAGACGGCGCCCCCGGCGACCGGCAGCAGGGAACTGCGCTTCCAGAGGAAGGACGGCAGCACCGTCTGGGGACTGGCGTCGCTGTCGTGGCTGGACGACCCGGACGGCCCCCCCACGGGCGTCGTGATGATCCAGGACGTCACCGCGCGCCGGCGCCTGGAAGACGACCTGCTGCGCATGCAGAAGCTGGAGTCCCTGGCCGTGCTGGCCGGCGGCATCGCCCACGACTTCAACAACATCCTCACGGCCGTGATGGGCAACATCAGCCTGGCGACCGAAACGATCGGGGTTCCGCAGTTGGCGTACGAGCGCCTGCTGCTGGCCGAGCAGGCGACCACCCGGGCCCGGGACCTGACCCAGCAGTTGATCACGTTCGCGAAGGGCGGCGCACCGCTGCGGCGCCCGGCCTACCTGCCTGACGTGGTCCTCGAATCCGCGGGACTGTTCCTGCGCGGTTCCAACGTGAAGTGCGACGTCACCGTCGAACCGGGCCTTCCCCCCGCCGAGGTGGACCTGGGCCAGATGGTGCAGGTGTTCAACAACCTGCTGCTGAACGCGGTGCAGGCGATGCCGGATGGCGGGCGGATCGAGGTGCGCCTGGCCAGCACGGAGGTCCCGCCGGACAACGACATGCGCCTGCAGCCGGGGCGCTACCTGAAGATCGAGGTCGAGGATCACGGCTACGGCATTCCCGCCGAGCAGCTGGGGCGCGTGTTCGACCCCTACTTTTCGACCCGTCCGAAGGGCACGGGCCTGGGCCTGGCCACCGTGTATTCCATCCTCCGGCGGCACGAGGGCCACGTCGAGGCCCGCTCGCAGCCGGGAGTCGGCTCGACCTTCACGCTGCTGCTGCCGGCCTCGGACAAGATCCCGGAATCCACCGCGAACGCCCGCGCCCGACCGATCGCGAACCAGGCGTCGGGACGCGTGCTGGTGATGGACGACGAACCGACGGTCCGCGAGGTCGCGGTGGAAATCCTGCGACGCTGCGGGTTCGAAGCCGATCCGGTCGAGGACGGCGACAAGGCCGTCGAGGCCTGGCGGCGGGCGCGTGACAGCGGGCGGCCCTACGACGTGGTGATCCTGGACCTGACGGTGCCGGGCGCGCCGGGGGGGGCGGAAGCCATCGAGCGGATGCGCCAGTTCGACCCGAATGTGCAGGCGATCGTGTCCAGCGGGTACTCGGCCAGCGCAGTGCTGGCGAGGTACCGCGAGCACGGCTTTTCGGGGGTGGTGGCGAAGCCATATACCATCGAGCAGTTGCGGGATGCGGTGGAGCGGTTGATGCCGGAAGGGCGCGGGTCGGTCCCGGGCGAGTGACGGAGCATGACGTGGAACCTTCCGTCGGGCATCCGCAGGACGAACTGGCGCTGTTTTCGGAAATCGTCCGGCACGTGATCCGCACGGACGGCTTCGAGCGCTTCAGCCCGACGGTGTTCTTCCCGGCCCGTCACGAGGTCCGGATCCTGGACGACCTGCACGGGAACGACGATGGCGAGCACGCGGCGCTGAACCGGGCGATGGAACGGGCCGAGCCGGGCGAGGAGTTCCTGGTGGCGGTGAAGGTCGGCCGGCTG
>Ga0118677_10011772_pt1 | contig 13015 bp, 11 predicted proteins | sample AliMusrvi5mmetaG_FD_86154 | JGI IMG/M metagenome (GOLD analysis project Ga0118677, IMG submission 86154)
CCAATGCCGGGTATCAGAACGATCACTAGCAGCACCAGACACCCCAACAGAACCGGAACGGCCAATTTTCGCCAGAAGTGGTAGTCGATCCGCATGGCGCACAACATGACGACAAAGCCGATCAAGGCGAATATCCCCTGACGCTTGAGGAAGAAGAATCCGTCATGAAATCGTTTGGCGGCCATGACCGACGAGGCCGAATAGACCATTACCACCCCGAAGCACGTCAAGGCAATGGCCATCAGCATTATCATAAGATCATATTCTTCCAGCTTCTTGAACATAGTTTTTCCCCAAATTTGTCTGACTTGTCCAACCAGCCTGACTGGTCGGACAAGCCCTACAAAGCTTTCACCGCTGCAATAAACCGTTCTGCCCGTTCCTCGTAATCACGATACATGTCGAAACTGGAACAAGCCGGCGACATCAGTACTATTCCACCCGGTTCGGTAATTTGTGCCGCCAGCCGAACCGCATCTTCCAGGGTTGCTGCCCGGCGGGTATCTGTCAGATTTCCCAATTCACGCTCCATCCTTTCGGCCGCCTCGCCGATCAGCACCAGATGACTGACCCTATCCCGTACCAGCGGTGCCAGCGGGGCGTAAGAGCCCCCCTTGTCCTTGCCGCCGGCGATCAGGGTGATGTCGGCGAAGCTTTCCAGTGCCTTCTCGACGCTCCCCACATTGGTGGCCTTGCTGTCTTCGTACCAGCTGACTCCATTAATCTCCCGCACGAACTCCATGCGGTGGTGCAGCGCTTCAAAGCATAGCACGGTTTCGAAGGATTCGTCCGGGCGGCAGCCGAGCAGCAGGGCACACGCCAGGGCGGCCATGATGTTCTCCCGGTTGTGCACCCCCTGCAGGCGGATGGCAGCTGTCGGAAAACACTCTTCGCGGCCGCTGTGACGATAGGTGATCACGCCGTCCCTGTAATAGATCCCTTCGTCCAGCTCATGCAAACGGCTGAAGGGGAACAGATGAGCCTTGATGTTTTGTACCTGCTCCCAGACCAAAGGGTCGTCACGATTAACCACGGCGAAATCGTCCTCAGTCTGGTTTTCGAAGATACGCAGCTTGGCGTCGATGTAGGCCTGATAACTCGGGTAACGGTCCAGATGGTCCTCACTCAGATTGAGGAGTGCCGCCACGGTCGGGCGGAACGAGGTGATCCACTCCAGCTGGAAGGAGCTGATCTCGGCCACCACCTGATCCACAATCTGATGGGATTCCGCCATTTCGATCAGCGGGTTGCCGATGTTGCCGCCAACAAAGGTGTGATAACCGTTATGTTTGAAGATCGTCCCCAAAAGGGTGGTAGTGGTTGTTTTGCCGTTTGTGCCGGTAATGGCCGCCAGCGGTACATCGATGAAGCGTGATGCCAGTTCGATCTCGCTGATGATCTCTTTTCCAGATCGTTGCGCAGCAACCAGCTGCGGCAACTCCATCGGCACACCGGGGGAAACCACGATCAGGTCGCTGGCCAGGAATGTTGCTATGTCGTGCCGTTCCAGTTCACACGTGACCCCGTACTCTCCCAGTTCGGACAGCGGCCCCTCCAACGCGGTTTCACTCCGCATATCGGTAACGGTTACCCGCGCCCCTTTTGAAGCCAAGAAGCGGGCGCAGGCAACGCCGGTTTTGGCCAGACCGACTACGAGGATTTTTTTGTTCTTAAGCTCCATTAGAAACCCTTACCTCATCTTCAACGTAGAAATCGCCACCAGCGCCAAAATGATGGTGATAATCCAGAATCGCACTATGATCTTCGGCTCGGCCACCCCCTTCAGTTCGAAGTGGTGGTGAATGGGCGCCATGCGGAAGATACGTTTGCCCCGGAATTTGTAGGAGCCGACCTGAAAGATAACCGACAACGCCTCGACCACGAAAACGCCCCCCACGATCACCAGCAGGATCTCCTGCTTGGTAAGCACCGCGATTGTTCCAAGTGTTCCCCCAAGTGAAAGCGAACCGACATCACCCATGAAAACTTCGGCCGGGTATGAATTGAACCAGAGGAAGCCGAGACCGGCCCCGACCATGGCCCCGCAGACTATGGCAAGCTCACCCGCTCCGACGACCCGCGGTATCTGAAGGTAGGCCGACAGTGTCGCGTGTCCCGCGACATAGGCAAAGAGCATATAGGTGGCCGCATTGATGGTTACCGGGCCGATGGCCAGACCATCCAGACCGTCGGTCAGATTGACGGCGTTACTAGCACCCACTATCACCAGGGTCACGAAAGGGATGAACCAGATCCAGAGGTCGGGGTGGAATCTTTTGAAAAACGGGAAAAAGAGCTGTTCGCTGAAACCGGGCTTTATGAACAGAAAAACTCCCACCGCCGCGGCCAGCATTACCTGCCAGAACATCTTCTGCCTTGCGGAGAGGCCTTTAGGGCTTTTCTCCACAACTTTCTTGTAGTCGTCCACGAATCCTATCAACCCGTAGCCGATGGTGATGAACATGACCACCCAGACATAGTGATTGGTGAGATCAGCCCAGAGCAGGGTCGGTATTACTACGGCGGCAAGGATCATCACGCCTCCCATGGTGGGAGTTCCCTCTTTCTGGAGGTGCGATTCCGGGCCGTCGGTCCGGATCACTTGGCGGGCCTGAAGCGATTCCAGCTTGCGTATGATCCACGGGCCGAGCACAAAACAGACAATCAGAGCTGTAATCATGGCGTAGATGGTGCGGAATGTGATGTACTTGAATATATTGAACAGCTTGACGTTGGCAGCCAATGGATAAAAGATGTGATAGAGCATATTGGTTATTCCCCTCTATTATTTCGAAACGGAATTGTTCTGCATCAGCATCTTGAGATTTGTAATCACATTTTCCATGGCCATCCCGCGCGAGCCCTTGATCAGAAGCATGTCCTCCTGCCGCAGCGACTGGTGCAAAAGTTCTGCTATCTCGGTGTGACTGGTGCAACGGATTATTGTTTCAGGTGACATATCGGCCATTTTGGCCCCTTCGGCTGCATAAGCTGTCATCAGCTTGCCCAGAAGATAGATTCTGTCGCTGTTCCGCCCTGCAACCATGCCTACCCCAAGATGCGCCTCGGCCCCTTGCTCTCCCAACTCCAGCATATCTCCCAAAACTGCAATGCGATGTCCGCTTGCAGCTATCTGGGACAATGTTTCAAGGGCCGCCTTTATCGAAGCAGGGTTAGCGTTATATGTGTCGTCTATGATCGTTATGCCGTTTAGCTGTTCTACCTGAAAACGCCCCTTGTAGGGTATAAAAGTTTCTAGCCCCCTGGCAATTAAGGGCAGTTCAACCATTTCAAGCAGCGCTGCAGTCGCAGCCAACGCGTTATAGACGTTGTGTCGGCCGCAGGCTCTCAAAAATACGGTCATTTCACCTTTTGGAGTGGTGATCAGCAGACGCTGCCCCTGCAGACCCAGTACTTCGATCTCCTTTGCACGGACTTCGCCGCGGTTGATGCCAAAGCTGATTCGCCTGGCCGAAGGGTTCTGAGGCAGGGAAGCTATGCGGGGGTCGTCTGCGTTGACTACTGCAAGGCCGCCGTCACTGATGCGGAGCAGCAGTTCCCCCTTGGTGGCTGCCACCGCTTCGACAGTACCCATGCTCTGCAGGTGAGCCGCCAGTGCGTTCAGTACTATTCCGATCCGTGGCTGGGCAATCTCGGCAAGGCGGTCAATCTCACCCGGCTCGCTCATCCCCATTTCCAGTACCGCCCAGCTCAGTTCCTGACGGAGTTGAAACAGCATCTTGGGCAGCCCGATCAGGTTGTTGAGATTGCCGGCGGTCTTTAGGCCATGTCCGTTCTGTTCCAGGATAGTGGACAGCATCTCCTTGACAGTAGTTTTGCCGTTGCTGCCGGTGACACCGATGGTCGGAATGTCGAAACGCTGCCGCCAGGACGCCGCGATGTCCCCTAATGCCCTCAGGGTATTTTTTACAGCGATGCAGGTGACGGTTTCAGGTGCGGAATGCTCTTTCAGCCAGCTCTCATTGGCCAGTAAGGCGGTTATGCCCTTACCGACTACCTCGGAGATAAAGGTGTGCCCGTCGAACTGCTCGCCCCTCAGCGGCACAAAGAGCTCCCCGGGTGTAATAGTGCGTGAGTCTGTCGAAACGCCGCTCACCTCACCGGTCGGGGGGCCGATGACACGCCCGCCTGTCGCGGCGGCTATCTCGCTGAGGGTGAACATCAGGGTGTCGCCTCCGCAAAGGCGGCTGCGGCTTCTTCCCGGTCGTCGAAATGCTGCTTTACAGTTCCGATGATCTGATAATCCTCATGCCCTTTGCCGGCCAGCAAAATGATATCACCGGCTTTTGCCAGCCGGACGGCCAGCCGTATTGCTTCGCGGCGGTTTTCCTGCACGATGAATCCTCTTTTCGAAAAACCGCTCTTAAGCTCCCCCAACCGGTATTCATATGAGTCCAATGCTGTTATGCCGATCCTGATCTGCTCCAATATGCTGTACGGTTCCTCTGTGCGGGGGTTGTCTGAAGTGACAATAGCCAGATCCGACATTTCGGCAGCGATCCTTCCCATTATCGGTCGTTTGCCGTTGTCGCGATCTCCTCCGCAGCCGAAGACCGTAATGATTCGACCGGTGGCGATCTCTTTCAGCGTGGAAAGCACATTCTCCAGGGCGTCGCCTGTGTGGGCGTAATCGACAAGACACGTCACGCCTCGGCGGTTCTCAACTCGTTCCATCCGGCCGGGAACGGCGGCAAGGTTTTCGATTCCATTCCTGATAGCCGCCAGAGGCAGTTTGAGGGCTATTCCGGCAGCGGCAGCCGCCATGATATTGGAAAGGTTGAAACGGCCCAAAAGACTCGAAGCAAAATCAACATTCCCCACGGGAGTCACGAGGGTGCCTCGGATCCCGCTTACGGATGAGGTTACGTTAATTGGTCGCACGTCGTAGCTCCCCCTGATTCCGTAGCTTATGACCGGGCACGCGCAGCGTTCGACGATAGCAGGCCCATACTGGTCGTCCATGTTGATCACGGCAAAACGTTGCGGTTTCTGTTCTGAAGGGCGGAGCAGGCCTGAAAACAGCCTGAGCTTGGCCGCCAGATAGATATCCATGCTGCCGTGATAATCAAGGTGGTCGCGGGTAAGGTTGGAAAATATACCAACATCGAAATGGCAGCCGTCAACCCTGTTCTGTTCCAGAGCGTGTGATGAAACTTCCATAACAAATGCCCGTGCTCCGGCCTCCTTCAGCCGTCTGAAGGCTGTTTGCAGCTCTGTCGATTCCGGCGTCGTGTGGGATGCCTCTATAGTTGTATTGCCAAAGCGATAACTGATTGTGCCCAGGACCGCCGCCGGTATACCGGACGCCGACATGATCGCCTCTATAATGTAGGTGGTGGTAGTTTTGCCGTTGGTGCCCGTTATGCCTATCAGCGGGAGGGAAGCTGTCGGGTCGCCGTTGAAGACGGAAGCGATATGCCCCATAAAGGAGCGCCCATCGGCAACCCTGATCCAGGGAACCCGACAGGGTACATAGGCGGGGTTCTCGACGACAACCGCTGCCGCACCGGCTGATACAGCTTTTTCTATAAAATGGTGACCGTCGGATAATGTGCCTCGCAGGGCGAAAAAAAGTGAACCGGGCTGAACCTTGCGAGAATCACAGGTCAGGGAGGTGATTTGGACAGAAGCATCACCTTGAAGATCAAAATTGCCCAGCTTTCCTAGTAACTCACCAAAAGTCATTCAGTTCTCCAGTAAAAAAGGGAAAACCTGCCGGTTGCCGGCAGGCGTTATCCCTTCAGGCAGAAGGTAAAAACTTTATCCAGACTTCGTCCGTCTCTCTGATCTTATGCCCGGGTGGAGGGTTCTGTTGGGCTGCCCTGCCGCTCCCCATCAAACGTATGTTGATATTGCGCTGTTCCATAATCCGCAGGACCCGTCGCATGCTCATGCCTTGGAAATTCGGCATCACGGCGCCTCCGGTAGGTGTATCCATAGAATCCATCTCTGTTATCGAATCAGCTGCAATGGGAGGAGAAGCAGTCGTCTGACCAGGTTTATACAAATTATTAACCGGCTGGTTTGGCTGTATTTTCAGGTAGGCCAGCGTGTTTTGCGCGATCCCCCGAAAAGCGGGAGCGGCGACAACGCCACCATATTTGATGCCCTGGGGTTCATCAATAATCACAGCGATGGTCAGTTTTGGCTTGTCGGCAGGGACAAAACCAACAAAGGAGCCAATCCGCTTGGTTGGTGAATATGACCTGGTGACCGGATCCACCTTCTGGGCCGTCCCGGTTTTCCCGGCCACACGGAAACCATCCACCGCCGCCTGCGTGCCGGTGCCACCATCTCTGGTGACGGTCTCCATCATTTTTGCAACATTTTGGGAGGTTTCAGGAGATATTACCCGCCGCACTATCTGCGGTTCAAATTTCTGAACCTCTTTGCCGCTATCGTCGAAAATCCGCTCGACCAGATATGGTTTCATTAGATTGCCGCCATTGGCAATGGCAGAGACTGCCGAAACCAGTTGAATAGCCGACAGCGAAAGTCCCTGCCCAAAGGAAATTGTTGCCAGGTCGATTCCGTACCAATGGCGCTTGAGGTTTCCAGTGGATTCACCCGGGAGGTCAATGCCGGTGCGACCGCCAAAACCGAAGTTGTACAAATAACCGGACAGTTTTTCTTCCCCCATCTTGAAACCGATCTTTGCAGCGCCGATATTGCTCGAATATTTTATAATTTCAGAGACCGTCAGCCGTGAGTGAGGATGGTCGTCATGTATGACTCGATCGGCAATCCGGTACGATCCATTTTCGCAGTTATAAACATCAGTCGCCTTAACTAAGCCGGCATCCAGAGCTGCGGCAATCGTGAAAATTTTGAAAGTCGAACCGGGCTCAAAACTATCAACCACAACGCGATTGCGGAGTTGGGCAAGTGAGTAGCGCGAATATGCGTTGGGGTTGAAGGTGGGATAATTTGCCATGGCAAGGACCTTGCCGGTATCCGCTTCCATGACGAGCGCCATACCGCTTTTGGCGTTACTGGCGATTACCGCCTTTGTCAGCTCTTTCTCGGCAATAAACTGAATGGTCTTGTCAAGAGTTAGTACAATGTTTCTACCGGGCGATGAATACTTGATGACGGTATTTCTAACAGCGATATTTCTACCCAGAGCATCACGCTCGGTTATCATATAGCCGGTATTGCCCAGAATGGTCGTATCGTACTTGAGTTCGATCCCTTCAAGGCCGTTTGGGTCCCTGCCTGTGAATCCTATAACGTGGGCCGCAGTCTCCAGGTTGGGGTAAAAACGCTTCGACTCCGGAGCAAAGCCGATGCCTGGCAGCTTCATGTTTTTTATTCTCGTGGCAGTGTCCGGCGACAGGCAGCGTTCAACCCAGGTGAAAGATTTGTTACCCGAGAGCCTTGCAGCCAATTCGTGCCTGGGCAAACCCAAAATCGGCGCAAGAACTGCTGCAGTGCCCTCAACGTCCTTTATATGGCGCGGCTCGGCGTAGCAGGAGTCCATATGGATGGATTCGGCCAACGGAGTGCCGTTTCGATCCAGGATGCTGCCGCGGGCCGGGGTCAGATCAACTCTGTGGCTATGCTGCTTTTCAGCCTTTTTTACGAGTTCTTCATGCTGCAGTATCTGCAGGAAGAAGGCGCGTCCGACAACGGTCAGGAATAACAGGCCAAAAATTGTCCCGATCATTATGATCCGGACACGCGCCCATTTTTCCCGTTCGTCTCTCATCGGACCTGAATGATCTGTTGTGCGTTCGGCAGCGCCATTCCCAACTCACTCTTGGCGATGGCCTCTATCCGGGCGGGTGTTTTAAGAGATGCCGCTTCCAGTTGGAGGCGCTTCTGCTCCTGCTCGGCTTCCTTCAGCTGACGGCTTGTTTCGGATATTTGAAGATTGAGCTCGACCAGCCTGAATCGAGACCAGACGTGGAAAACCGAAACCAGGGTGAATAGGAACATGCAGATCATAAGGTACTTGAATATGTCGATGCGGTGGGGCGCCAGTTCTGCCGCGCCAAAAGGGCGCGGAGCGGCTACTTTGCCATAATCCACTCTTGCCTGTGCCATGCTGATTTACCTCCCGTGCCGCTATATTCTTTCCACAGCCCGTAATTTGGCGCTGCGTGCCCTTGGATTGCCATCTATTTCCTGCTGCGTCGCAGTGACCGGCCTGCCGGTCAGGATTTTCACTCCCGGTTGCTTGCCACACGCACAGACCGGCAACTGGCGTGGGCAGGTACAGCCTTCCGCATACTCCCGGAAGATGTGTTTGACGATCCGGTCTTCAAGTGAGTGAAATGAGATGATTACACCCCGTCCACCCGGTTTCAGAAGGTCAAGAGCGGCCCGCATGCCTCGCTCCAGGCTTTCCAGTTCATGATTGACCGCTATCCGCAGAGCTTGGAAAGTACGTGTGGCCGGGTGGATGCGTTCGTCCCACTTGGCCTTTGGAACCGCTCCCTTGATGATATCCACCAGTCTGAAGGTGGTTGTAATGGGCGACTCGTTTCTTTCCCTGGCTATAAATGACGCTATCCTTCTGGCCCAGCGTTCCTCGCCATATTCGCTGATGATGCGCTCCAGCTCCGGTTCCGACAGGTCGTTGACCAGATCTGCGGCGGTCTCTCCCCTGCTCGTGTCCATGCGCATATCCAGAGTGGCATTCTGCTGAAAACTGAATCCACGTTCTCCGCTATACAGCTGATGTGACGAGACCCCCAGGTCGAGAATGAAGCCGTCCAGCGCTGATATGCCGAGAGAGTTCAGGTGTCCGGCAAGTTCAGCGAAGTCGCCATGTACCAGATTAAACCGTTCATGGTGCAGTCCCAGTCGTTCACCGGCTGCGGCCAGCGCTTCCCGGTCGCGATCGATGCCCACGAGTCGTGCTCCCGGCGCGTTTTCAAGGATCAGTGCGGCATGCCCGCCGCCGCCAAGCGTTCCATCCAGATACACGGCATCCGCCTTTAAGGCCAGAAACCAGACAACCTCCTCCGGCATGACCGGGAGGTGGCGAAATTCTGACACTAGAGGCCGAGCTCTGCTGCGGCTTCAGTGCCGCTCGGGAAGTTTTTGACATCCTGGGCGCGAACCTTGTCCCACTCAGCCATGCTCCAGATTTCGATCTTGTCCATGGTCCCGACGAACTGGATTTCCCTGTCAAGCGCCGCACTTTTACGAAACGGCGGCGGAATCAGAAATCGCCCCAGTTTGTCGGCGCTGCACCCCTGCGCAGGTGAAATGATGGTGCGCAGGATGCTCTTGCGCTGTTCGGATGTGAAACCTTTGCTGGTCCGGAAATTTTCCTCAAAGAGAAACCATTCCTTGTAAGGAAATATCAGAAGACCGGAGCTGTACACACCGCCGCCCAGATCGACCGGGACCGAATTGGTCAGGAAAAAACGCTCGTCGCCATGGGTCTCAACCAGAATCTCCCGAAATCTGGCGGGAAGGCTGGTGCGCCCCTTTGCGTCAACTGTTGTCTCGAAAATTCCTCTGAACATAACCTTCACTTTGGTATTATTTTCCACAATGTTCCACTTTTTTCCACGATACGGGAACATATACCGATAGTAAAGGCCTGTGTCAAGATAAAATATGAACTTTGCAGGTAAAAATGTGGCTTGGGGCATAAAATTGCCGATTGGCAACTTTATGATTCCGATAGGTGTGGAGGGCAGACTGAAAAAGTCCGGCATTACTTATTTTGAGCTCAGGTTTTTTGTGTTGTTTTCAACCTCAAAATATTTCAAAATATGTGGTGTAAATGCTCTGAGATATAAACAGATGATGCGACAATCTGATTTATCGGTTCGATTTGGTTCCAGATTTGTAGGGCTAAACTGGTCGGGGGGAACTATTATCGGGCAGCCCATGACCTAAAATCTACAATAGTCATGAAACACTCATTAAACCTGGAGGATCCTTATGGGAGTGATATTTAGTCTCGGTGACGCGCCGGGTAATCCTGTCATTGACAGGGATGTCTGTACGGTATGCGGAGTGTGCGCTGCTATCTGTCCGGTTGAAGTTCTGACAATATCGACAACAGAGATATCTATCGATAATACAGTTGCTTTCGGCTGCATAGCTTGCGGCCAATGCATGATGGTCTGCCCGCTTAGCTGCATCAGCGTAACCGGACGTCGGCTGAGTCCGGGCAATATCATCGACCTTCCCTCGCCAGGAGCGAGGGCGACTGCTGCACAGTTGTCGGCCCTGTTGCTGGCGCGACGCAGTATTCGCTCATTCACCGCAGATGAGGTGTCGCACGAGGTGATAGATGAGGTCTTGGCCGCTTCTGCTACGGCTCCCATGGGAATTCCACCCTGGGAGGTAGGAGTTACAGTCTTTCATGGTCGTGACAAGGTAGCTGAGCTCGCGAGGGACACGGCAGACTCGTATCGCGGTTTTTTGAAACTGTTCGATAACGCCGCTGTGAAACAGCTCTCACGGCTGTTTATGAAAAAAAATGTATGGCAGCAGTTCCAGAGCTTCATCCTGCCGCTGGGCCGTATTCTGGTCGACGGCAAGGAACGGGGAATTGACTATGTCTTCTACAATGCTCCTGTTGCCCTCATGTTTCACACCACCCCTTATGCGGACGGTGCCGATGCATTTATCGCCTGCACCTATGCCATGCTAGCCGCCGAATCTCTTGGTCTGGGAACCTGTATGATCGGCTGCTCGGCTCCTGTAGTGGGGCGAAGACCGGGATTGTTGAAAAAATACGGCATGCCTGATGGGAACACACCAAAAATAGTTCTGATCATGGGCTACCACGACAGCCCGCATCGAAGGGCGATCCGTCGGCAATTCCATTCTTTGAACTACTACTGAAATGAGCGAGGAGGAGGGTTCTGGTATAGTTGCAACTGAACCCTTAAAACGGGATAAGTAAGTTAACGACATTGTTTTCTGCCTGAAAAAAGCAGAAACAACTTGTAACTTACTGAAAAACATCCTCTGGAGATAATGATGAGTCTGACGCTTTCACCGTTGATAACCAAGGTACACTTCCCCCCTATTTCCGAGGTTAAGCGCTGGCTTGCCGAGCGCCCCGATGATGGTCTGGAGCTGATTGATCTCTGTCAGGCCGTACCGGACTACGCCCCTGCCACGGAATTGACTGAGCACCTGTCCGACCTTATTCATGATCCGCTAATGTCGAAGTACTCTCCTGATGAGGGTCTGCCGGATGTGCGTGAAGCGCTCTGTGACTACTATAGGAGGAAATACGGGGCAATAATGTCGCCGGTCAATCTCTGTCTGACGATCGGCGCCAGCCAGGCGTTCTGGCTGGCGATCGTCACGCTCTGCCGCGCCGGTGACGAGGTGGTGGTGCAGGCTCCCAGTTACTTCGATCATCCAATGGCACTCGATATACTCGACATCCGCGGGGTATACGCCCCGTTTGTCGAGTCAGACGGGGGCCTGCCGTCCGTCGCGACAATAGAACGGCTCATTACCGACAAAACCAGAGCTATTCTGATTGTATCCCCGAGCAACCCTACCGGCGCCATCACTCCGCCAACGGTTATCCATGAACTTCTGGCGCTGGCCAGGCTGCGCGGTATTGCCCTGATACTTGACGAAACCTACAATGAATTCATCCCCGGCGGCGCCCGCCCTCACGACCTCTTCAGCGATCCATTCTGGGGTGATAATTTCGTGCATATCGCGTCATTTGGAAAAACCTACGCCCTGACCGGTTACAGAGCCGGGCTGCTGGCCGCTTCCGAAGATTTTATTCACCACGCGCTCAAGGCCCAGGACACCATGGCGGTCTGCCAGCCCCGCATAACCCAGCACGCAGTTAAATTCGGTGTAGAACGCCTTGATGGATGGGTAGCGGCTAACCGCGACATGATGACCCGCCGTCATGACATCTTTCGCACCGAATTTCTGAAGCCTGGCAACCGATTCCAACTGACTGCCAGTGGAGCTTTCTTTGCCTGGGTAAGACATCCTTTTAAAAATTGCACTAGTCGGCAGGTGGCCAGGCGTCTTGTCGACGAGGCTGCCGTCATCTGTCTGCCGGGCGAAGTGTTCGGCCCAGGCCTGGAGGACTATCTACGGCTGGCTTTCGGAAATATCCGCGAGGAGACGATACCCGAGGCGGTGCGGCGGTTCCGGGAGATGGTCACATGATTTTTGTTCAGCTGGAAAGGTAATAGTCTGATGGGAAGAACCACAGGGGACGGGGAATCATCAAGCAGCTGCGTGTCCCCCCATGGGTCCTGGTTTTAGGCGCTTCTCACTATTCTTTCGCACAAATTACGCGTTGAAATTTATCATCAGCGCTGCACCTATAATTGCCATTCGGCGTGGCTGCTTTCCAATCCACATTGTTCATTCCGCGAACAACATCAGAAAGCGTGATTTGATCTGGAGTAAGGTTACCAATGTATTTTGCGGTTTCTTTTTTCAAACTTGAATCGTTTTTCTGACAAGCGGCGCACATAAAGCTGATAACGAGCATAGATAAAATAAGTTTCTTCATTTAGTCCTCCGGATTCATTAAGTGTGTTGACGAGAGAATTGTGATATCTCCGGTAATCTAATCAATTTGCCGTCCACTGTGGTGACGCCCTCTGCCTCGGTTCATTGAACATCCATGTCACCATTGTGTCAAGTCAAGATATAGATTGTATTATATCCCTGGAATATCTTACGGAATATTCTCGGTATTTATTTCAAACCAACGTTGAGCCTTTTCAAGCAGTTCTCTTGCAAAATCTCTTTTGTGGGCTGGTAACTTGTAAAAATTTGTGAGCAACGCTACAAATTCATCAAAATAAATATCATCATCACGTGAAATGCGTCTATCTTCTTCATGAAGAAATCGAGCAATTAAATTAAACTCTATAGATTCGATAACTCCCCCATTTTTAATCCGGTGGATTCAAGTTCGAAGTGCAACAGCCAGTGGTGGTTTGGTGTAACACATCTCCACCCCGAATAACACCTCATGCGGTGACCTGAATCCCAATACTTTACGTGGTCTGTGATTTAGTCG
>Ga0118677_10011773_pt1 | contig 13015 bp, 16 predicted proteins | sample AliMusrvi5mmetaG_FD_86154 | JGI IMG/M metagenome (GOLD analysis project Ga0118677, IMG submission 86154)
AAGGAGAGCCTACTAGAATTTCATTTATGTCACCATCCTATAATTTATATAGTTTTCTAAACTAAGGGGGGTATAAAGCGATTAGAGCTGTTTTAACTCTTTATGAGGGCTAGGTACCAGATAGGTACTTGGAAGGGCTTGTAGGTACCTTTAAACGCTTTTAAAGGGCTATGCTCGCCTGTAGGGCTCGCTTAGGTTGTTAAGCTAGGACATAACCTTTATTATAGGAGATTGTGTCTTACATGTCTTAAACACGATAGCGCCTGACCCTAGGGGGTCGGCGTTATGCTTACTCTCGTATATTATATATTATATATAAAACATATATATTAAAAACAATATATATTATATATTATATAAATCTTATTATATACTATTCTTGTTCTAAAGTCAACCCCTACTTGTAAATATATTTATTTTGTGTTACCTATTGACAAATCAATAAATGTGTGGTATAATATAAGGGTGTTGTAAAAAAGCAACATATAGTTAAAGGATCCCTTGTTACATGAAACGTATTGACAAACCATTTGGTAAAGCGTCGTTGGCCTTGTTGTCCAACGCCCCTAAGTGTCGCCGGTCTACTAAGCCCGGTACACCCAACAAAGCCTGGGCACAGTCCCAGAAGATAGAATGCGTCCTTACCTACATTGCTACAGGCTCTGAGGTTAAGACTGCGGCTGCCACTGGCATCCCTAAGAACACCATTCACATCTGGCGTTATCAGCCATGGTGGAAAGAGTTGGTTCAACAGATCAGGGATGAGGAAGACGACAAGCTGTCGGCTGACCTTGGTAAGATCGTAGAGAAGGCCATGACCACCGTCGAGGATCGCCTCGTTAATGGAGACTACGGATTTAACCAGAAGACTGGTGAGATCTTCCGTAAGCCTGTTAACATGAAAGATGCCCACAAGGTTGCTGTCGATATGATTGACCAGAAGCTTAAAGTTGAGGGTAGAGCTACCCAACAAGTTGAGAAGCTCGATACAATGAACCAGCTAGAATTCCTAGCCAAGAAATTTGCAGAGTTTGCTACCATGTCTAAGACAGACCTGAAGCAAGCCATTAACCAAGATGTAATCATAGACGTAGAAACAGATGCTAGTTAACCGGGACACCATTGCAGGGTTCATGGGTAGCGTACTGTCCTCCAGCCTAGGTGATGCTGTTAGCACACCAGCCTGCCACCTTGAATGGTGGGATCTATGTTGTTCACCAGATAAGTTTGTAGCTATATCCGCCCCACGAGGTCATGCGAAATCTACTGCAGTCACGATGGGATACGGATTGGCTACGCTCTTATTTCGAGAGCGTAAGTTTATGCTGATGGTATCAGATACGGAGTCACAAGCCTCCTTGTTCCTAGGATCCATTAAGCAACAGCTACAAGAAAATGAAACCCTGATATCCCTGTTTGGGATTAAGAAGGATGAAAAAGGTCTGGTCAAGTTTCTCAAGGAAACTGAGTCAGACATCATTGTCGAGTTTGATAATGGCGATAAGTTCCGTATCATTGCTAAGGGCGCAGAGCAGAAGCTTCGTGGTCTTATCTGGAACGGTTCCCGCCCAGACATCATCCTATGTGATGATATGGAGAACGATGAAGCTGTCATGAACAGTGAACGTCGTAAGAAATTCAGAAGGTGGTTCTATGGTGCTCTCTTGCCTTGTCGTAGCGATAGCGGGATTATCCGGATGGTTGGAACTATTCTACACATGGATTCGCTCCTTGAATCTCTAATGCCACGAGACAGTGACAAGAAAACAATTACACAAGGACTCAAGACCTATTCACTTGGTCGTTCCTTATGGAAGTCAGTTAAGTACAAAGCACACAACCCAGACTTCACAGAGATCCTGTGGCCTGAGAAGAAGAGTGCTGAAGAACTTAAAGCATTACGTGAAGAGTATATCCGCCAGGGTATGCCTGACGTTTACTCACAAGAGTACCTTAACGTACCTCTTGATGAAGCGAATTCCTATTTCAAAAAGCCTGACTTTGCCGCATTGACGGTTGACGATCAGACTGCCCGTATTAACTACTACATCACTGCTGACTTAGCTATCTCACAATCCCAACAGGCTGACTACTCCGTATTCATTGTTGCTGGTGTGGATGAGAACAAGCGTATTCAGATCCGTGATGTTATACGAGACCGGCTAGATGGCCGGGAGATCGTAGACACTATTCTTGCTCTCCAAAGACTATACAAGCCAGAGGCCTTTGGTATTGAGGAGATGCAAGTCTCAAAAGCTATTGGACCTTTCCTTCGGGAAGAGATGCATAAGACTAATACCTATCTGAACCTAGTTCCATTGAAGCATGGTGGTAAAGATAAGATAGCCAGAGGACGCAGTATCCAAGCTAGGATGCGTGCCAAGGGAGTTCGGTTCGATAAGAACGCTGACTGGTATCAGACCCTTGAAGATGAGATGATGAGGTTCCCTAGAGACAAGCATGATGACCAAGTAGACTGTATGGCTTACCTGGGTATGATGCTTGATAAACTTATTGAAGCCCCAACCAATGATGAGGTTGAGGACGAAGAATACCGAGATGCTATGCATGAGTTCGGATATGACAGACGAGGCGCTAACGCCGTAACGGGATATTAATGAATAAACTAGAAGCTAAACTAAAACTTGAGGACGTGGTTGTATGTCCTAATATCGCAGAGCTTCTGGATAAAGCTGATCTGCAGAAGATTGGTCGTGATGTTTACGAAGAGTTCACTGCCGATCTAATGTCTAGATCAGCCTGGGAGAAGCGGACTGAAGAGTCTATGAAGCTAGCTCTACAGGTTGCTGAAGCTAAGTCTTTCCCATGGCCTAACGCTTCTAACGTTAAGTTTCCTCTGATTACTATTGCCGCATTGCAGTACCACGCTAGAGCATATCCTGTTCTGGTTAATGGTGATACTCCAGTACGTTGTAGGGTCATCGGCGATGATCCAGATGGTATGAAGGAACGTCGTGCTGAGCGGATTGAGAATCATATGTCTTACCAGATCCTTGAAGTTGATGAGGACTGGGAAGAGGATACTGATAGAGTCTTGATCACACAACCGATTGTAGGCTGTGCTTTTAAGAAGACCTATTACCATCCTACAAAACGTAGACCACAATCAGATTATATTCTTGCAAGAGACCTGGTAGTTAACTACTGGACTAAGTCCCTTGAACAAGCACCACGTGTTACCCACGTGCAGTACATGACCAAGAATGATATCTATGAGCGAGTAGCTCGTGGATTGTTCTGTGAGATGACTGAAGAACTTCCAGTCTCTATTCCACAGAGTAACCTACAGTTAACACAAAACAAAGCTCAGGGTATGGAGGCTCCACAGTCGTCTGACTCTAGCACACCGTACGAAATCCTTGAGACACACAAGTTCATTGACTTTGATAAAGACGGTTACGCCGAACCATACATTGTATGGGTACGTCGTGATACCAAACAAGTCCTACGTATTGTAGCCCGGTTCTTTGACCAGTCTATTGAACGTAATGACTCTGGTAAGATCTTAAGTATTAAAGCTGAACAGTACTTTACTAAGTATCCTTTTATCCCCTCACCTGATGGCGGTTTCTATGACTTGGGATTTGGAGTACTACTGGGACCCCTTAATCAAAGCATCGATACAATCATTAACCAACTGGTTGATGCTGGTACGATGTCTAACACAGCGGGTGGGTTCCTAAGCCGTGGCATTAAGATGCGTGGTGGTAATTATAACTTTGCACCTTTAGAATGGAAACACGTTGATTCAACTGGTGATGATTTACGTAAAGGCATTGTGCCTCTTCCTGTTAGGGAGCCTTCTCAAGTTCTGTTTACATTGCTTGGAATGCTTATCAACTACGGTGAGCGTATTGGTGGATCAGTTGATATTCTGGTTGGACAAAATCCGGGACAGAATACAGCAGCTGAGACAACAAGAACAATGGCTGAGCAAGGAATGAAGATCTTCTCTGGTATCTTTAAACGTACCTACAGAAGCCTTAAGCAAGAGTTCCGCAAGCTATACAGACTTAACCAATTGTATCTCGAAGATGAAGTTGACTTCCAATCCGATAAGGGTGAATTCAATATCTCTGCCGATGACTACAATGGTCCAGTAAGTGATATTAGTCCTAGTGCAGATCCTAACATCATTAGTGATAGTCAGAAGATGCAACAGGCACAAGCAATCCTACAGTTAGCTACAACTACTCCTGGCGTTAACATTCGTCAAGCACAGATCATGTATGCTAAGGCCTGGAAGGTTGCTGAGTTAGAATCATTGCTGCCGGATCCAAAAGGTCCTAATGCAATTAAACCTCCTGTTCCTGAGAAGTTACAGGTTGAGCAAATGAAGTCCCAGATCAAACAAGCGGACCAACAGTTGCAGATGAAACTTGGTGTATTGAAGCTTATGGATACAGCTAAGCTGAACGAAGCTAAGATTCACAAGTTAGAGGCAGAAGCTTTACTGGCATTAGAGACAGCTGGAGGTGTTCGTACAGGACAAGAAATCCAGTTAATCAATTCCCAGATTGCTGCAATGAAAGCAAAGAACGAAGGCATCATGTCTTCAATTGAGCTTATGATGAAGTTAACGGAAGGTGAAGACACACCGTCGGAACCAACAGGAGAGTAATTTGAGCGTTGTAACAGAACCGGAATTCCTGGACTGGAAACAACATCCGATCACGGGGGCCTTCATGAAGGCTCTCTTCAATGATAGAGAGTATTTAAAAGAGATGCTAGTAGGTGGTACAGATGACGACAGTAATGTTCGTGGTCGTATTGCAGCTGTTGGTATGATCCTTGCTCTTGACTATGAAGGTCTGATGGAAAGTTTAAGGGGAGATAGATGAGTAATACTACAGGGATAACACCTTTATTAAATCGAGTACTGATTAAGCCAATGATTGTAGTTAATAAAACAGCAAGCGGTATCATAGTCTCTACAGAGGGTATGAGTGAACGTGAGCAGTTAGGTAATACAACCGGTGAGATAGTAGCTGTTGGCCCAGAAGCCTTTAGTAGCTATGCTGAGTGTCCTGTTAAACAGGGTGACAAAGTAATCATGGCTAAGTATGCTGGTTTAATGTACGTCGGTAAAGACGGCGCTAAGTATAGAATGATTAACGATGATGACTTGACTGGTATCTTAGATCCAGACATGGACTTAGTTGATCCACATTTAAGTAAGGGAATAAGATGAGTGATGATGTAATTGACAATCAACAAGAGCCTAGCAACGTTGAACCACAACAAACTTCAAACACACCTGACTATGCTGCTGAAGCTGGCGCACAGGGTTGGGTTGCAAAAGAAGACTATCGTGGTAATGAATCTGATTGGGTAGATGCTGAAACCTTTGTCCGACGTGGCAAAGAGATTATGCCTATCCTTAGGAAGAACAACGAGAAGCTGCTCAAGGAACTTAAAGAGGCACGTAGCATTGCTGAAGAAGCAAGATCTACTGCACGTGAGTTCCAGAAGTTCCAAAAGGAACAGTATGAACGTAAGGCAAAAGAACTGGAAGGTCAGTTAGTTCAATTGAAACAAGCAAAGCGTGATGCAGTCTCCAGTGGAGATGGCGATCGTGTTGTTGAGATTGATGATGCCATGGACTTGATTAAACAGGATGTAGTTGAGGCACGTGCCGAAGCTACTCGTGAACCAACTCCAGTAGTACAGTCTCCACCACAACCAGATGAGAATCTACAAGCATGGTTAGATCGTAATGACTGGTTTGGTCAAGACAAACGAATTACAGACATCACAAATACAATTGGTAAGTCTATTACCGAAGAGTTTCCTACCCTTAAAGGTAAGGCATTCCTAGACAAGTTAGATGAAGAATTAGCTACCACGTTCCCAGAACGCTTTGGTAAAAAGAAACGATCTAATCCTATGGATGGATCTGCTGCTACGACAACCTCTGGTCGTCCTAGCTCTGCTAAGAAATCATATGAGAACCTACCTACAGAAGCTAAGGCCGCTTGCGACCGCTTTCTTAAGCAGGGTTTAATTAAGAGTAAAGAAGCCTATGTCGCTGAATACGACTGGTCAGAATAAACAAGAGAGAAAGACAATCATGGCAACAGATAAAAAACTAGCAGTCGGTGAGTTTATTAATCCAAATACAACCACTGTTAAGGAACAACAAGAAGAAGTCAAGACACCCACTGTGTCTAATGAGAAACCGGTACGTCGCAATCGTGGGGCGTTTAACGGGACACGTGGTAAGTTGCAAGTAGGAAATCTTATTACAGGATATCACTTGTACTTCTTTAATGATGAGCCGGGTCGCATTCAAGCGGCTCTTGACGCTGGCTGGGAATTTGTCTCTCCCTCAGAGGTAGGATATGCTGCATCGAACGTTACAAATACAAACGTCGATCTTGGAGATAGAGTAAGTGTTATTGGTAGTAAGAATGATATGGGTCAACCAGTCAAACAGATCTTGTTAAAGATCAAAGAAGAATGGTGGGACGAAGATCAAGCTGATATCCAATCACGCAATGACAAAACAGATGCTTCCATCCGTAGAGGTAAAGGTGGTTCCGGAGTTGATACCACTGGCTTCTATAATGCAGGCATTAAATATTAATACTAATCTTATTGAAAGACTTTAAATGGCAAATACAAACGCCCCTCGTGGTCTAAGCCCAATCGGTACTATTACCGGTGCAGCTTGGAATCAGCAAGGCCAAACGTTCGCTATCGCTACTGATGCTTCTAACACATACGCCATTGGCGATGTTGTAAAGCTCGCTGGTGGTTCTGATGCGTATGGTGTTGCATATGTAACTAAAGCAGCTACTACAGATATCCCTGTTGGTGTTATCGTAGGCTTCCGTGTGGCTAACCCACAAACATCTTTACAAGGTACTACCCTTGCATTGAACCAAATCTACTATCCAGTAAGTTCTGGTTTACAATATGCTGTTGTAGTAACAGATCCTAACATCATCTTTGAAATTGAAACTGATGCTACTGGTGCTTCAGCTGCTAACGTAGGTGCTAATGCCCCTATGTCTATTACAGCTAACCAAACCACTTTGTCACAATCTAGCCCACTATCAAGCACTGTCTTGAATAGCTCTGGTATTATTGCTCAGGGTACAACTGGTTCTTTGGCATTGCCTCTGACTATCATTGGCGTATCGCAACGTCCTGATAACTCAGTTGGCGCCTATGATAATGTACAAGTTATCTTTAATCGTCATCAATATAAGCAAGCCCAAGGCACTGCTTAATAACTAGATAACAAAGGAATAAAAACATGGCAGGCGTAATCACAACCGGTACCCATCCTAAGGCCCTATGGCCTGGTATTAAAGCTTGGTGGGGCCAAGTCTACGAAGAGCATCCAGAAGAATATTCTTCACTCTTTGATAAAGAATCATCACATCAAAACTACGAAGAAGATGTCCAGTTAGCTGGCTTTGGACTCGTTCCACAAAAAGCTGAAGGCGCTGGTACTACCTACGATTCAGAGATTCAAGGTTTCACAACCCGCTACACACACATTGCATACGCTCTTGGTTACATTGTAACTAAAGAAGAGTTGGATGACAATTTGTATGAGCAAGTCTCTAAGAAGCGTTCTGGTGCATTAGCAATGTCTTTCCGTCAAACGAAAGAAAACGTTGCTGCTAACATTTACAACCGTGCATTTACTACAGGTACCAACCTACAGTATGCTGGTGGTGATGGCGTAGCTCTTTGCTCCACAGCACATCCTAATACTTCTGGCGGTACATTCGCTAACAAGTTAACAGTTGATGCTGACCTCTCCGAAGCTTCTTTGGAAGATTCAACAATCGCTTTGATGGGCTTCCAGGATGACCGTGGCCTCTTGATCAATGTAATGCCTAAATCATTACACATTGCTCGTCAAGAGATCTACAATGCTGGACGTATCCTCAAGACTGTATCACAACCAGGTAATGCAAACAATGACTTGAATATCCTCAAGGCAAACAATGTATTCCCAGGTGGTGCTGTAGTTAACCATTACTTCACAGCTCCTCATGCTTGGTTCATCCGTACTAACGTACGTGATGGTATGAAGTATTATGAGCGTGTAGGCGTACAGTTCGATCAAGATAATGACTTCGATACCATGAATGCGAAAGCAAAAGGTTACGAGCGTTATTCATTCGGCTGGACCGATCCACGTGCTATCTTCGGTTCTAACGGTCCGTAATAGTATTTAAAAGTTCCAATGACGCCCTTCGGGGCGTTGTTAATTCAACGTCAAAGGAATATATATTATGGGTACACCTACCCGTCTTACACAAGGTCTATCGACCCAAGTTAAAGGTTCTATTCTTGGAGATTATCCATTACCAGATCCGTTTCACACAAGCTCTACAAAGGGCCTAGATGTATTCACCTATACAAATGATTTTGTAGATTTAGGTAATGCTGCTTCACGTACTATCACAGGTTCTGCTACCTTTGCTCTAGCTGATGGCCTTGGTGGTATTGGTGTTCTTACACCAAGTGGTGCTGCTGTTGCTGCTTCTGTATATCGTACTGCAGCTGCGTTCCAGTTTATTGCTGGTCAACGTTTCTGGTTTGTGCATCGTATTAAAGCTTCTTCTGTTGCCGGTAACGTAGTTCTTTCATTTGGTGTTTCTAAATCAACTGCTGGTACTATTGCTACTACTGATCGTTTAGCATTTACTAAAGCTGCTGGTTCTACTTCATTGAATTTAGTTTCAACTGTTGCTAGTACTGCAACTACATTAGTTACTGGTGTTGCTACTGCCGCTTCAGATACATATCTAGATGTTGGTTTTTATTATGATGGTACTGATTTGTTAGTATTTGCTAACGATGCTCTAGTAGCTCGTGTTGCTAATCCAACTATTGGTGCTTCTGGTACAACTCTGACTAATGCTACTTTAACCCCATTCTTCTCTATCACTCCGGTTGCTACTGAAACTGTTACTGTTGACTACGCCTTGATTGCTCAAGAAGTATCACGCTAATAGGGGGTTAACATGGCTAACGTAGTTAACACTCAGATTATCATGGATGGTAATCGTAATGCTGTTGTTAAAGTTACTGGTGTTCTTGATACCTCTAACGTAGCCGCTTCTGGAACTTTAGGTACTGCATCTTCGGGTGTAACAACTTTAAATTCTAAAACGATTACCTTTACTGCAGGTGGATTAACTCCAATTGTTGGACAAGGTGTTACTGGCACAGGCATTCCAGCTGGTGCATATGTTGCTTCTGTTACTAGTACAACTGCAGTAGTCTTGAACGTAGCTGCTACCGCAACTGGTAGTGGTCTTACTTTCTCGCTTGTTGCTGGTAGTATTATTATTATTGATCCAGTTAATTATACTCTAATACCTACAGGATTTAGAATTGATCATCTTGATTATTCTATCTCTGATCCGCTGGAAGTTCGTTTACTATGGGACGGAAGTACCCAAGTAGATATTCTTCCTATTGCTGGTCGTGGTAAGATGAGCTTCTTTAACTTTGGTGGTTTGCAGAATAATGCTCCTAGTGCTACTGGTCGTATTGCTTTGTCTACTGCTGGTTATAATACTACAATCGGAACAACACCTTTGGTGTTCTCCGTAGTACTTGAACTGGTTAAACAAGGCGTTCAGTAATGCAGGTTGCAAATAGCAACGCTAAAGAACTACAACTATCAGCTCGAGTTATTCGGGCTGATGGTACTGTAGTTGAATTAGGCGTCATAGATTATTGGCATCAAAACCCAATCAAACGACTTATCTGGAGAATTAAAAAATGGCTACACTATTAGTCAACACAGGTAAAGCTATTGTTACTAGCCGCTTAAACAGCGGTGGTACTATCCCTCAGTATGTTGCTTGGGGAACTGGTGCAGGTACAACTAGCGCTACAGATACAACGTTGTTTACAGAAGTAACTCCACGCATCAGTGGTACAGTTTCTCAAGTAACAACATCCGTAACAAATGATACATTCCAAGTAGTTGGTACTCAGACAGCCGCAGTTGGTGAGACGATTACTAATGCTGGTTTGTTTGACGCTTCAACCTCTGGCAATTTATTTGTTAAAGGTGACTTTACTAGTATTGCCTTAAATTCTGGAGATTCAATCCAGTTTACATTTAAAGTTCAGTTTAGTTAATTTATAAAGGAATAATATGCCATTAGTAGTTTCTGATAGAATACAACAAACAGGAACAGCTAACACAACTGTTAGTTTTACTCTGTCTGCTACCACAACGGCATATCAATCATTTGCGGTAGTAGGTAATGGAAACACTACCTACTATGCAGCAACTGATGGTACAAACTGGGAAGTAGGTCTTGGAACGTATTCTACAACTGGCCCTACCCTTACCAGAACAACAATTCTTTCATCCAGTAATTATAATACCGCTGTAACGTTTAGCGGAACAGTTACTGTGTGGTGCGATTATCCAGCAAGTAAAGCAGTAATACAAGACTCCTCAAATAATGTTACAGGGTACGCAATTTCAGGCGGTACGATTGATAACACAGTCATTGGTGCTACTACCCCAGCCGCAGGAACATTTAACACATTAATTGGCGGTAAATCATCTACTACTTATGTCACGATTACAGGTGATGCAAGTTATCCAATGATTCAAGCTACTGGCGGTACAAATACCCCATTAGTTTTATCCCCATTAGGAACAGGCGCATTACAAGCACAAAAAACGGATTCATCTACAACAGGCGGTAACGCTAGGGGTGCTAATGCGGTTGATTGGCAGACTTCTAGAACTGCGGCAAGTCAGGTAGCTTCTTCACAATATGGAATTATTGGTGGAGGAATTAATAATACTTCAAGTGGTTTTTATGGCGCAGTATTAAGTGGAAGTGGAAATAACTCTCAAAATACAGGAGCAGTTATAAGTGGTGGATTTCAAAATACTGCTGGAGGAGTACAGTCGTTTATAGGCGGCGGTTGGTTGAATTCTTCCTCGGGATTTTTTAATATTATTGGTGGTGGTTATTCAAATGCTACTTTAGCAATTGGTTCTGTAACAACTCAAGCTACAACTATTGCCGTAACCGCTAGTACAACTTTTTATCTTTCAGCCACCAATGCTTCTATTAAAGTTGGTCAAATACTTGTAGGTACAGGAATAACAAACTACACCTACGCAACATCCTCAGTAACTACTGGTACTGCCGCAGTAATGAACACTTCTACTATTAGCGGAACAACGCTTACTGTTGGTTCTTTAGCTTCAGGCACAATCATTGCTGGTCAAGTCTTAACTGGTACTGGTGTAACTGCTGGTACTTATATCGTAAGTGGTTCAGGACTATCTTGGGTAGTTTCTACTTCACAGACAGTCACATCAACAACGATTACTGGCACAGCTTATACATTCACAATCAGCCAAGCCGCTACAACTGCCGCTGGTGTAACCCTATCATTCTTTACTCCACATGGGGTAGTAGTCGGTGGTGGTAATAACCAAGCAACTGGTGCTTATTCCTTTATTGGTGGCGGTGGTGATGCTGGTACTGCGGCTAATAGGAATGTGGCAAGTGGGGATTGGAGTGCGGTGGTTGGAGGCAGAAATAATACTGCTTCAGGAGTAGCTTCTTTTGTTGGTGGCGGTGGCGTTGCATTTACAGGAACTTCTGCGGCAAACACAGCATCAGGTAATTATTCTTTTATTGGTGGTGGAAGATTTAATCAAGCAAATAATACAGATTCAGTAGCCCTTGGATATAATAATTTATCTAATGGTGTTCAATCTTTTGTTATTGGAAATGCTGGAGTAGCTAGAAGTATTACAACCAATACAGTTTTTTCAAGTGGCAATCCGTTAAGTGGTAGTGGAGGACAATCGCAAAGTGCATTATTAGTTCTTGGCAAACAAACAACTGATGCAACTGCCACAGTATTAGTAAGCGATACAAATGCCGCATCAGGCACAAACCAAGTAATCCTACCTAACAACTCTGCATACTTGTTTAAATGCACAGTAATTGCTGGAGTAACAGGTGCAGGTAATACTTCTGCATGGAAACTTGAAGGAGCTATTAAGCGTGGTGCAAATGCCGCTTCTACAGCGATTGTAGGAACAGTTACTACGACTCTATTGGCTCAAGACGCTGGCGCATCAACTTGGACAGTAACAGCCACAGCAGATACAACCAATGGCGGGTTAAAGATTACAGTAACAGGACAAGCGGCAACAACTATTCGATGGGTAGCTAAAGCCGAAACAGCAGAAATGACTTATTAAGGAGAATCAAATGGCTTTAAAACTTAACCTAGCATCTACTCAATTTGGCGTACCAGCACCAGAGGCATACGCTAGAATCACTAACTTCTTTGGTACTAAGGACAACTTACAAGTCCAAGTAGCTATCTACTTTAACGAAGAAGCTCGCCAAAACAACATGACAACCGTTAAAGAGAACGCACATTACATTGCTGTTGAGGATTTAAAAGGTGACTTAATCCCTGCCATATATGAAGTTCTTAAGACGTTTACTGATTACGTATGCGCACAGGACTGTTAATATGGCAATGAATTTAGATCAAACAACAGACACTATTACTCCAAGTACTGGAGCAGTCAATACAACTGTTGTAACAGTTAATAATGGGCTTTTTGTTAATAATAGAACCATATCAACTAGTTATTCAATCCCTTCTGGATATTCTGCAAATTCTGTTGGGCCTATTACAGTTTCTAGCGGTGTTACCATAACGGTGCCTGCTGGTAGTCGTTGGGTAGTTATTTAATGTTTGGTAGATCTTCTTTTTCATCCACATCATTTGCAGGCAGTACTAGTAGATTAGTACAACAAACAGTAACTTATTTATCAACAAGTGTTATTACTTTACTTAAAAACATTAGTAAGTTAATAACTTATACATCAACTAGTACAATAACCTTTCGTAAGTTTTTAAGTACAACTATTTTATATATATCTACTAGTTCTAGTACAATAGTTAAATTAGTAAATAAATACCTTGATATTATTAATGATATAAGCATAGT
>Ga0118677_10011774_pt1 | contig 13014 bp, 23 predicted proteins | sample AliMusrvi5mmetaG_FD_86154 | JGI IMG/M metagenome (GOLD analysis project Ga0118677, IMG submission 86154)
TGAGGTCGTAGGGCGACAGCTCCACCTTGACCCTGTCGCCGGGCAGGATGCGGATGTAGTTCATGCGCATCTTGCCGGAGATGTGGGCGAGCACTTCGTGGTTGTTGTCGAGGTGAACACGGAACATCGTGTTCGGCAGCGCTTCGACGACCTCGCCTTCGATCTCGATGGCTTCTTCTTTGTTCGCCATACTCCCCACTCGTAGACAGACAGCGGCCTGACATACTACCACAAACGACAGTGCTGGCAAAACATGCCTTTTGTGGCGGCGCGGCGACCCCGGCTCCGCGCCGATCTGAGCCTGCGCTAGCCTCGCGCGCCGCCCGTCTCCGAGCGCCGGCGCGTGAGCACCCGAGGCGCCTTGCTGCCCACTGCGACCGTGTGCTCGAAGTGGGCCGAAAGCGACCCGTCGCCGGTCGAGATACTCCAGCCGTCGTCGGCGACGAACACTTCGTGGCCGCCGGCGTTGACCATGGGTTCGATGGCCAGGACCCAGCCTTCTTCCAGCCGCGGCCCGCGACCGGGATCCCCGTAGTTGGGGATCTGCGGATCCTCGTGCATCTCGCGGCCCACGCCGTGACCGACGAGCGAGCGCACCACACTGAAGCCCGCGGCCTCCACGACCTCCTGCACCGCGTGCGAGAGGTCGCCGAGCCGGGCGCCCTCGTGGCACTGGGCGATGCCGGCCTCCAGCGACTCCCGGGTCACGTCCAGCAGTCGCAGCGCCTCGGCTTCGACCGTACCCATCGGCAGTGTGATGGCCGAGTCGGCCACGTAGCCGTCGAGCGTCACGCCCACATCGATGCTCACGATGTCGCCCTCGGCGATCCGGTACGCGCCCGGGATGCCGTGCACCACCATGTCGTTCGGCGAAGCGCAGATCGAGCCGGGGAAGCCCCGGTACCCGAGGAACGTCGGCACGCCGCCGCGCCCCCTGATGAAGCCCTCCGCGAGCCGGTCCAGGTCGGCGGTGCTCACACCCGGCTTGGCCTCCACCGCTAGCATGTCCAGGCAATCCGCCAGGATGTCACCGGCGGCATCGATCTTCGCGACCTCGGCCGCGGACTTGCGGACGATCACGTGGCGTCAGCCCCCCGCGAGGAGGGCCTGGACCTGTGCGAAGACGTCGTCGGGCAGCTTGCCGCCGCCGTAGGCGGACTGCAGCACGCCGTGGCCCTCGTAATAGCCCACCAGAGGCTGCGTCTGCGCGCGATACACCTCGAGGCGGTTGCGCACCGTCTCCTCGTTGTCGTCGGTGCGCTGGTAGAGCTCGGAACCGCAGACGTCGCAGACACCCTCCGCCTTGGGAGGGTCGAACACGACGTGATAGCCCTTGCCGCAGCCGCGACACATGCGCCGCCCGGCGAGGCGCTGCACGAGCTCGTCCTCGGGGACGTCGATGAGGATGACGTGCGAGACCGTGCGGCCCGCCTCGGCGAGCATGGCGTCCAGGCGCTCGGCCTGCTCGATCGTGCGCGGAAAGCCGTCCAGAAGGAAGCCGTTCTGTGCGTCCGGCTCGGCGAGGCGGTCGCGAACGACGCCGATGACGACCTCGTCCGGCACCAGCCCTCCGGCCTCCATGGACTTCTGCGCGGCCAGCCCCATGTCGGTGCCCTGGGCGACGGCGGCGCGCAACATCTCTCCGGTGGAGATGTGCGGCAGGCCGAACTGCGCGACGATGCGTTCGGCCTGCGTGCCCTTGCCGGCGCCGGGAGCGCCGAGGAGGATGACATTGAGATGGGCGTCGGTCATCGGCAGCCCTCTACTTGAGGAAGCCCTCGTAGTGACGCATCAGTAGCTGGGCTTCCATCTGCCGCATCGTGTCGAGCGCCACGCCGACCACGATCAGCAGCGACGTACCGCCGAAGTAGAACGGCACGTTGAGAAAGCGCGACATGATCCACGGCAACACCGCGAGGGAGGCGAGGAACAGCGCCCCCGGCAGCGTGAGCCGCGTGAGGATGCGGTCGAGGTACTCCGCCGTGGGACGGCCGGGCCGTACCCCCGGGATGAAGCCGCCGTACTTCTTGAGGTTGTCGGCCTGGTCGATGGGGTTGAACGTCACGGCCGTGTAGAAGTACGTGAAGATGATGATGAGGATGGCCTCGCCGATGATGTAGAGGAACGTGGTCGGCCCGAACGTCTTGTTGAACCAGCCGGCGACGCCCCCGGTCCCGAAGAACTGCGCGAACGTCGGCACGATCATCATGATCGACGACGCGAAGATGACCGGGATGACGCCGGCCATGTTGACCTTGAGCGGGATGAACGTGCTCGTCCCGCCCATCATACGGCGCCCCACGACGCGCTTCGCGTACTGCACCGGCACGCGCCGCTCGCCGGTCGTGATCCAGACGACGCCGACGACCACAGCGAGGGCGATCAGGAGGAACAGGATGATCGTGATCACGCTCATGGTGAAGAGCTTGGCGGCGCCGCCCGGGATGCGGGAGACGATGCTGATGAAGATGATGATCGACATGCCGTTGCCGATGCCGCGCGCCGTGATGAGCTCGCCGAGCCACATGACGACCACGGCGCCGGTGACGAGGCCGGCGACGATCAGCGAACTGCGCCAGATGCTCACGCTGGGCAGGATGCCCTCGCTCTTGAACAGCACGACGTAGCCGATGGCCTGCACGAACGACAGGGCGACGGTGAGCCAGCGCGTGTACTTTGTGATCTCCTTCTGGCCCTGCTCGCCCTCTTTGGCGAGGTCTTCGAGCTTGGGGATCACGACCGTGAGCAGCTGCATGATGATCGACGCCGTGATGTACGGCATGATGCCGAGCGCGAACAGCGCCAGGCGACCGAGCGCGCCGCCCGAGAACAGGTTCAGGAAGCCGAGGACTCCCTGATTGCTGCTCGCGATGAACTTGGCGACGGCGGCCGTGTCCACGCCGGGGACCGGCACGTGGTCGCCGAACCGGTAGATCGCGAGCATCGCCGCCGTGAAGAGGACCTTCGTGCGAAGGTCCGGGAGCTTCCAGGCGTTGACGAGCGATTGCCAGAGCTTGTTGTTCAAAGCCCGTCCTCCCCCGCGCCCGTCAGAGGAGCTCGGCTTTGCCGCCGGCCGCCTCGATCTTTTCCACGGCACTGCGTGAGTACTGGTGGATGCGCACGTTGAGCGCCTTGTCGAGGTCGCCGCCGCCGAGGACCTTGATGGGCGTGCGGGTGTTCTTGACGATGCCCTTGGCGACGAGCGCCTCGGGAGTGACCTCTTCGCCCGCCACGAACGCGGCCGAGAGGCGACCCACATTGACCGGCACCGCATACGTGCGGAACGGGCCGATGGGCATGCTCTTCTTCATGTGCGGCCCGCGCAGTTTGCCGAGGCGCATGTAGAGCGGCATCTGGCCGCCCTCGTAGCCGGGGCGCACGCCTCCGCCGGACCGGGCGTTGTAGCCCTTGTGGCCCTTGCCGGCGGTCTTGCCCTGGCCGGTGCCCTTGCCGCGGCCAAGACGCTTGGTGGCCTTCGTAGAGCCCGGGTTAGGGCGCAGGTTGTGCAGTCCTAGTTCAGCCATGTCACGACTTCTTCGTTACCGGCCGCACCTCGAGGAGGTAGGCGACCTTGTTGACCATGCCGCGGATCACGGGGGTGTCCTCGTGGACCACGGTGTGGCGGATCCGCTTGAGGCCGAGCGCGCGCAGCGTGCCTCGGTGATCGGGCTTGCGGCCGATCGAGCTCTTGACCTGGGTGATCTCGAGATACGTTGTCATGCAGCTCAGGCCTCCCCGGCCGCCGCGGCGGGAGCTGCCTCGCCGGCCGGCGCTTCACGCTGGTCGAGGCCGAGCACCTGCGCCACCGAGATGCCGCGCAGACGCGCCTGGCCCTCGGGGGTCTTGAGCGACTGCAGGCCGGCGACCGTGGCCCGCACCAGATTGATGGGGTTGGTGGTCCCCAGCGACTTGGTGAGGATGTCGCGCACGCCGGCGAGCTCGAGCACGGCGCGTACGCCGCCGGCGGCGATGACGCCGGTACCGGGAGCGGCCGGCTTGAGCAGCACGCGGGCGGCGCCGAAGCGGCCCACGACCTGATGCGTGGTCGTCGTGCCGTTGTAGCGTGGCACGGTGAACAGGTTCTTCTTCGCGTCCTCGATCGCCTTCTGGATCGCCAGCGGCACCTCGCGCGCCTTGCCGTAGCCGGCGCCCACGTGACCGTTTTCGTCACCGACGACGACCAGGGCCGTGAAGGAGAACCGCCGGCCGCCCTTGACGACCTTGGCGACGCGGTTGATGTCGACAACGCGCTCTTTGAGTTCGTTGCCATCGCTGAATGATCCTCTAGCCACGGGGTCCTTTACTCCTTGTCAGAAAACCAGGCCGCCCTCGCGGGCGCCCTCGGCGAGAGCCTTGACGCGGCCGTGATACAGATAGCCCGACCGGTCGAAGACGACGCGTTCTATGCCTTTGTCCTTGGCGCGCTGCGCAAGCAGCTCGCCGACCTTCTTGGCGACCTCGGCCTTCTTGAGGCCCTTGCCCTCCACCTCGGTCGAACGTACGGCGGCCAGCGTCCGGGCCTCCGCGTCGTCGACGAGCTGGGCATAGATCGCCTTGTTGGAACGGTACACCGAGACGCGCGGGCGCTCGGCTGTGCCCGAGATACGCCCGCGGATGCGCCGCTTACGGCGAGCCCGGGCTTCTCTGATCGTTGGTGCGCTCATCTTGTGGACGTCCCTCTTCTCTCAGGCAGCGCGCTAGGCCCGCTTGCCGACCTTGCGCTGCACATACTCGCCGGCGTACCGGATGCCCTTGCCCTTGTAGGGCTCAGGCGGGCGGGTGGAGCGCACTTTTGCGGCCACCTCGCCGACAACCTGCTTGTCGATGCCTCTGACCACGACGACCGTGGCCTGCGGCGTCTCGAACGCGATGTGCTCGGGCGGCTCGATGAGCACCGGGTGGCTGTAGCCCACCAGAAGCTCAAGCGCCTCGCCCTTGACGCTGGCGCGGTAGCCGACGCCGACGATCTCGAGACGCTTCTCGAAGCCGTCCGTGACGCCGATCACCATGTTGGCGATCAGCGTGCGCGTGAGGCCGTGCAGCGAGCGATGCGGACCGCTGTCCGTGGGGCGCGTGACTTGGATCACGCCGTCACCGACCTCGACCAGCATCTCACGCGGCACCCGCTGGGTGAGTTCACCCTTGGGTCCCTTGACCGTCACGACGGCGTTGTCGTACTTGAACTCAACGCCGTCGGGCAGCGGGATGGGAGCTTTACCGATCCTCGACATGTGCCGTCCTTACCAGATGAAGCAGATCACCTCGCCACCCAGGCCAAGTTTCCGCGCTTCCGCGCTGGTCACGAGGCCGCGTGACGTGGAGATGATCGCCGTGCCGAGCCCGCCGAGCACCTTGGGCAACGACTCCTTCTTGGCGTAGACACGACGCCCGGGCTTGGAGACGCGCTTGATGCCCGAGATGACCCGCTCTCGGTTCTTGCCGTACTTGAGCTCGACGATGATGACCTCGCCGTGCTCGCCTTGCTTTGTCGCATACCCGACGACGTAGCCCTGCTCCGTCATCAGCCGGGCGATCTCGATCTTCATGCGCGATGACGGGATCTCGACCGTCGTGTGCCGAGCCGTGCTGCCGTTGCGGATGCGCGTCAGCATGTCCGCGATTGGATCTGTCATTGACATGTGCCTCGCCCCCTTACCAGCTCGACTTGGTGAGCCCGGGGATGACGCCCTGGTGCGCGACTTCGCGCAGGCAGATCCGGCAGATCCCGAACTTGCGGTAGTAAGCACGCGGGCGGCCGCACCTGGCGCAGCGATTGTACTCGCGCGTCTTGTAGCGCTGCTTGCGCCCGGCTTTCACCACGAGGGATGTCTTAGCCATGCTTCAGCTGCTCCTAGTTCGACCGGAACGGCATGCCCAGCTTGGCCAGCAGGGCGCGCCCTTCCTCGTCTGTCTTGGCGGTCGTCGTGATGACGATGTTGAGACCGCGGAACGTTTCGACCGAGTCATAGTCGATCTCGGGGAATATCGTCTGCTCGCGCACGCCCATGGCGAAGTTGCCGCGGCCGTCGAACTGGTCCGGCGAGATGCCGCGGAAGTCACGGATGCGCGGCAAGGCGATGGACACGAGACGATCGATCATCTCGTACATGCGCTCGCCGCGCAGCGTCACGCGACAGCCGATGGACATGCCCTCGCGCAGCTTGAAGCTGGCGATCGACTTGCGCGCCTTGGTGATCGCCGGCCGCTGGCCGGCGATGATCGCCAGCTCCTCGACCGCGTCGTCGAGCAGCTTGGCGTTGGTCTTGGCCTCGCCGACGCCCATGTTGAGGGTCACCTTGGTCACGCGCGGCACTTCCATGACATTGCGGTAGCCGAATTCCTCTTTGAGTTCCGCTACGATCTCTTTGTTGTATCTGTCCTTGAGCCTGGCCATGGTCACGCCTTGTCGATGTCTTTGCCGCAATTGGCGCGGCGGCATGTACGGGTCTTGCCGCCGCCCTCGAGCAGCCGGAAGCCTACGCGGGTCGGCTGGCCGCAGGCGGGGCACACGAGCATCACGTTGGACACGTCGATCGCGGCCTCGCGCTCGATCACGCCGCCCTGCGGGTTCTTCTTGGGATTCGGCTTGGTGTGCTTCTTGACCATGTTGAGCCGCTCGATGACCACCCGGTGCGACTCGGTGTCGACGCGCAGCACTTTGCCGGTCTTGCCGGACTCCTTGCCGGTGACGACCTTGACCTGGTCGCCCTTGTGGATCTTCATGTGGCTCATCACAGCACCTCGGGAGCGAGCGACACGATCTTCATGAAGTTCTTCTCGCGCAGCTCGCGGGCCACGGGGCCGAAGATGCGGGTCCCACGCGGGTTGTTCTGATTGTCGATCAGCACGGCGGCGTTCTCGTCGAACGCGATGTACGTGCCGTCCTTGCGACCGAACTCCTTCTTGGTGCGCACGATGACTGCGCGCACGACCTCGCCCTTCTTCACGCTGCCGCCGGGCGTGGCCACCTTGACGGTACCGACGATGATGTCGCCGACCGTACCGTAGCGCCGCCTCGAGCCTCCGCGGATCCGGATACAGAGGATCTCGCGGGCGCCCGTGTTGTCGGCCACTCGTAGTCTGGACTCAACCTGGATCATGTGTTTCCTCTGCCGGCTTTCTTACTTTGCCTTCTCGAGGATCTCGAGAAGGCGCCACCGCTTGCTGGCGCTGAGCGGACGCGTCTCGACGACTCTCACGAGATCGCCGACGCCGGCCGCGTTCTGCTCGTCGTGGACGTGCAGCTTGCTCGAGCGGCGCACGACCTTGCCGTACCGCTCGTGCTTCTGCGCCACGTCGATGCGCACGACGATCGTCTTGTCCATGGCGTCACTGACGACGACGCCGCGGCGCTCCTTGCGACCAGGTACCTTCTCCGGCGCCTTGCGCTCGGCCTTGGCCCGAGTCTTGGCGGCCGAGACCTTCTTGGCCGGCTTGACGGCCGGGGTCTCGACGGCCTTCTTGGCCGCCGGCTTCTTGGCCGTGGTCTTCTTCGCCGCCGTCTTCTTGGCGGCCGGCTTGCGCGCGGCCGTCTGCTTGGGAGCGGGCTTGCCGCTGTCGGTCTTCTTCGTCGTCGCCATCAGGCTTCACCACCGGCTGCAGTGCGTTCGCGCTTGCGTTCCGACTGCATGGTGAGCAGGCGGGAGATCTCGCGGCGCGTCGCGTTCAACTTATGCGGATTGTCGAGCTGCCCGGTAGCGTGCTGGAAGCGCAGGTTGAAAAGTTCCTTGCGCGTGTCCTTCAGGCGCACGATGAGCTCGTCATCGGACAGCTCTCTGAGCTTGCTAGCTTTCAAGGAGACTGCCCTCCCTCGTCACGAACTTGCACTTGATGGGCAGCTTGTGCGCGGCCAGGCGCATGGCCTCACGCGCCACGGGCTCACTCACGCCGGCAAGCTCGAACATGACCTTGCCGGGCTTGACCACGGCCACCCAGGACTCGGGCGAACCCTTGCCGCCGCCCATGCGGGTCTCAGCGGCCTTGCGCGTGATCGGCTTGTGCGGGAAGACGTTGATCCACACCTTGCCGCCACGCTTGATATGGCGCGTCATGGCGATACGAGCGGCCTCGATCTGGCGGTTGGTCAACCAGCCGCGATCGATCGCCTTGAGCCCGTACTGCCCGAACGTGACCGTGGTGCCGCCTCGGGACGTGCCGGCCATGCGTCCGCGCTGTTGTTTTCTGTGCTTGACTCTCTTGGGCAGGAGCATCGTCTACGTCCTCCGTCAGCTCTGCTCGGGCTTGGGCTCGGCCGGCTTCTCAGCCGGAGCGGCCTCGGGGGCCGGCTTGGGAGCCGGCGCAGCCTTGCGCTCCGGAGCACGACGACCCATCGGGACGCTCGGACCGCTAGGTCCGGGACGACCCTGGCCTTGGCCACCACGGCCGCCGCCTCCGCCACCGGGACGGCCACCAAAGCCGCCGCCGCCGCCGGGACGTCCGCCGCCACCGCCGCCGCCACCGGGCCGGCCACCCTGGCCGCCGGGACGTCCGCCGGGACCGCCGGGACCGCCACCGGGACGACCGCCGCCACCGGGACGCGGGCGACGATCGCGCCCGCGGTCGTCGCGGCGCTGCTCGTCACGCTCCAGGCGTGCCTTGGTCTCGTCCATCGGGTAGCCCTCGGGCAGGATCTCGCCCTTGTTGATCCAGACCTTCACGCCGATGCGGCCGAAGGTGGTGCGCGCCTCGCGGAAGCCGTAGTCGATGTCGGCGCGCAACGTGTGCAGCGGCACGCGACCCTCGCTGTAGTGCTCCATGCGCGCCATCTCGGCGCCGCCCAGACGGCCACCGCAGCGCACGCGCATGCCGGCGGCACCGGAGCGCATCGCGCTCGTGAGTGCCCGCTTCATCGCGCGCCTGAAGCTGACGCGGTTCTCGAGCTGTTCGGCGATCGACTGCGCGACCAGCACGGCGTCGAGCTCGGGGCGCTTGACCTCGATGATGTTGACCTGGACGTTCTTGTGCGTCATGCCGTGGATCTCTTTGCGCAGCGCGTCGACCTCGGAACCGCTCTTGCCGATCACGATGCCGGGGCGCGCGGTGTGGATATCGATGGTGACGTTGTTCTGATCCTTGCGGATGATGATGCGCGACAGTCCGGCGTGCGCGAGCTTCTGCATGATGTGCGTGCGGATCTGCTCGTCCTCAGCCAGGAACTGCTTGAACTCTTTCTCTGTATACCAGTGCGACTTCCAGTCGTGGATGACGCCCACACGAAAGCCGCCCGGATGCACCTTCTGGCCCACTAGGAACGGACCTCCCTCTGCTCCACCGCGATGGTGATGTGGCTGCTGCGTTTGCGGATGCGATTAACGCGGCCCATCGCCCGGAACTGCCAGCGCTTGAGGGTCGGACCCTCGTCCACGCGAGCCTCCTTGACGTACAGGTCGTCGACCGAGAACGCGTTGTTGTTCTCAGCATTGGCAACCGCCGAGTTCAAGACCCGGGCGACCACACGCGCGGCGTTGCGATTGGCGAAGAACAGCGTGCTGCGCGCCTCGGCGACGGACTTGCCGCGGATCAGATCCACGACTTCCCTCGCCTTGCGCGGTGCGACGCGCACGTACTTCGCTTGTGCTCTTACTGCCATGTTCCGTTACCTTCTGGCCGAGCGGTCGCCCTTGATGTGACCGCGGAACGTGCGGGTGAGCGCGAACTCGCCCAGCTTGTGACCGACCATCGACTCGCTGATGAAGATCGGGACGTGCTTGCGCCCGTCGTGCACCGCGATGGTGTGACCGACCATGTCGGGGAAGACCGTCGAGGCCCGCGACCAGGTCTTGATCATCTTCTTCTGGCCGGCGGCGTTCATCGCTTCGATGCGCTTCAAGAGGCGCTCGTCGACGAACGGACCCTTCTTTGCTGACCTGCTCAAAAGGTGCCTCCTGCCTTACGAGTGCTTGCCGCGTTTGCGGCCGCGAATGATCAATTTGTCGGACGGCTTATGATTGGCCCGCGTGCGATACCCGAGCGTGGGCACGCCCCACGGAGTGACCGGGTGCCGGCCGGCCGTCGTCTTGCCCTCGCCGCCGCCGTGCGGGTGGTCGACAGGGTTCATGGCCGTTCCACGCACCGTCGGGCGGATGCCGCGCCAGCGCGTGCGGCCGGCCTTGCCGCCGGTGGTGTTGGAGTGATCGGAGTTCCCGATCTCCCCCACCGTGGCACGGCAAGCGAGGCGGATGCGGCGCAGTTCGCCGGAGGGCAGGCGCACGACGCCGTAGCCCTTCTCCTTGGCCTGAAGCTGCGCGCTCGTACCGGCACTACGCACCAGCTGGGCGCCGCGGCCGGGCTGCAACTCGATGTTGTGGATCGTCGTGCCGGCCGGGATGTTCTCCAGCGGCAGGGCGTTGCCAGACTTGATGTCGGCCGCCGGGCCCGACTCGACCGTGTCGCCGACCTTGAGGTCCTTCGGCGCCAGGATGTAGCGCTTCTCACCGTCCGCGTAGTGCAGCAGGGCGATACGCGCCGACCGGTTGGGGTCGTACTCGATGTGCGCGACCTTCGCCGGCACGGCGTCCTTGTCGCGCTTGAAGTCGATGATGCGGTAGCGGCGCTTGTGGCCGCCGCCCTGGTGGCGCGTCGTGATGCGCCCGTAGCTGTTGCGGCCGCCGTTCCTCTTGAGCGGGGCAACGAGCGAGCGCTCCGGCTCGCTGCGCGTGATCTCCTCGAACGTGTCGACCGTCATGAAGCGGCGGCCGGGCGAGGTCGGCTTGAATCTCTTGATGCCCATTACCTGCCCTCGAAGAATTCGATCTTGTCGCCGGGCGCGAGCTGCACGACGGCCTTCTTCCAAGCCGGAGTATGACCGCGCGACGTGCCGCGGCGCTTCGGCTTGCCCTTGATGTTCGCGGTGGACACCGCGACCACAGTGACGTTGAAGAGCTGCGCGACCGCCTGGGCGATCATGGTCTTGTGCGCGTCCGGATGCACCTGGAAGGTGTACCGGTCGTGATCGATCTGCGAGTAGCTCTTCTCGGAGATGATCGGCTTGATGATGATCTTTTCGGCTTCAACCATGTGTCACGCCTCGTTCAGGGCGGCGAACGCCTTCTCGGTGAGGACCAGGGAGCGGGCGCGGAGCACCTGCTCGGTGGAGAGCGCGCCGACCTCGGACACCTCGGCATACGAGAGGTTGCGCACGGACTTCGCGACGCTCGGCTCGTCGTGTGTGACGACCAGCACCGGTGCGGCGATGTCGAGCTTCACGAGGAAGTCGTTGAGCGTCGCCGTGCTGGGCTCGTCGAGCTGGAGGCCGGCGGCCACGAACAAGTTGCCGTTCTCGGCGCGATTGCTCAGCGCCATGGCCAAGGCCTGACGCACGACCTTGCGATTGACCTTGATCGCGAAACTCCGCGGGTGCGGTCCGAAGGTGACGCCGCCGCCGGTACGGATCGGCGACTTGACGCTGCCGGCGCGGGCACGGCCCGTGCCCTTTTGGCGATAGAGCTTGGCGGTGGATCCGGAGACCTCGCCGCGCGTCTTGGTCGATGCGGTGCCTCGGCGGCGCGCAGCCTGCTCGGCGCGCACCACCAGGTGCAGGGTGTTGACGTCCGCGGGCACAGCGAAGAGGGCGGCGTTGAGCGCGCGCGCCTCCAGCTCCTTGCCGTCGGCATCGACGACCGTGGCCTTGCCCTCTTTGCCGTGACGCAGTTCGGGGGCCGGCTTCTTGACGGCCTTCTGCTTGGCGGGGCGCTCGGCGGCCGGCTTGCTGGCGGCGGGCTCGGCCTTCACGACAGGCCTCTTGGCGGCCGCGGCGGGCTTCGCCTTGGCGGCCGGCTTCTTGGCGGCCGGTTCGGCGGCCTCGGCCGGCTTGGCCTTGGCGGCCGGCTTCTTGGCGGCGGCCGGCTTCACAGCGGCAGCGGCCTTGGCAGCCGGCTTCTTCGCCGCGGGCTTCTTGGCGGCCGGCTTGGCGGCAGCCTCGGCCTTTGCGGCCGGTTTTTTGGCGGCCGGCTTCTTCGCCGCGGGCTTCTTGGCGGCCGGCTTGGCGGCAGCCTCGGCCTTTGCGGGAGTCTCGCCCTCGGTCTTCTTGGTCTCGTCGGCGGCCACTGTTACCTACCCTTGATCACGACGACGGAGTTCTTGGCGCCGGGCACAGAGCCCTTGATGAGCAGCAGGTTGTTCTCCACGTCGCGACGGACGATCTTGAGTCCCTGCTGGGTGACGCGCTGCGCCCCCATGTGCCCACTCATGCGCATGCCCTTGAACACGCGGCTCGGGTATGCGCTGGCGCCGATCGAACCCGGCTGCCTGACGTTGTGTGAACCGTGGCTCTCAGGACCGCGAGCGAAGTTATGCCGCTTGATGGTGCCCTGGAACCCCTTGCCCTTGCTGACGCCGGTGGCGGTGACGGGCTGGCCGTCCTCGAACGCCTCGACGGTCACGGTATCGCCGATCTTGAGGTCGCCGTCCGCGTCGAACTCGACGAGGTGGCGCATGCCGTGCTTGAGGCCCGCCTTCTTGAGGTGGCCGAGCTCGGGCTTGGTGATGTGCTTGTCCTTGCACTCCTCGAACGCGAGCTGCACGGCCTCGTAGCCGTCGATGTCCAGAGTGCGCACCTGCGTAACGGGGCACGGGCCAGCCTGGACGACGGTGACCGCAACGACGTTGCCGTCTTCGTCGAAGAGCTGGGTCATGCCGATCTTTTTGCCGATGATGCCTGTCATGGTCCGCTCTACAGCTTTATCTCGATGTGGACACCAGCCGGCAGATCGAGACGCATCAGCTGGTCCACGGTCTTGGGCGTGGGCTGATGGATGTCGATGAGCCTCTTGTGCGTGCGGATCTCGAAATGCTCGCGCGAGTCCTTGTCCTTGAACGGACTCTTGATCACGCAGTACACGTTCTTCTCCGTGGGAAGCGGCACGGGGCCAGAGATCGTCGCGCCGCTGCGCTGTGCGGTCTCCACGATGGATTGCGCGCTGCGCTCGATCAGCTCGTGATCGTAAGACTTCAACCTGATGCGTATCTTCTGCTGAGCCACTCTAGCCTTCTCTGTCCTGTTCACGTGGCCGGGCG
>Ga0118677_10011430_pt1 | contig 13010 bp, 19 predicted proteins | sample AliMusrvi5mmetaG_FD_86154 | JGI IMG/M metagenome (GOLD analysis project Ga0118677, IMG submission 86154)
CTGTTGTGCCAGGCTATGGAACCTAAAATCCGTTACAGGGATATTTTTAAAAGATCGGCCGACTTGATCGTAAAAGTGCATCCGAAGGGTCCCTGGTTTAAGGCCAGGATGGAGATGGATCTGCGTGGGTTTAACACTGAGAGTGATCAGTGAGATAGGAGGGGGTGCGTCCTTAGGGAAATACTTCTCTCCAACTGGGAGGTCCGATCGAAAGCCCTGCTCAAGGGACACGACGGCGTGTTTCTGAAGGAGCGTAAGAAAATGCTCGGAAGTAACTGAACCTTCTACCTGAAGTTCATTACAGAAGGAGTCCTCAGAGTGGGGTGCCGCCCTATCTAGTTTAGGTGTAAAGAGAGCAGAAATTGTCGTTCCAGGAAGAACTCCAAGGTTCTTGCAAAATGTAGTTTTTAAATGAGGGAAAGGTCGTAAACACTCCCCATTATCAAGATCAAGACCGGCCGTGCACAAGCTATCCGTCTCACTCGTAAACCGGGTGAGATCTGTCACAACTAGAGATCTTCTTTGGCGCACCATGAGATCAACTAGCTCACTTGAGATTCCTGAGCGGCGTAGGAACAAAAGGGACAACCCGGATCTCGCTCAGGGGCCCTATCCTGATCAAGAACCACCTTGGCCTCTAAAACCGTTCTCTCGATCCAGTCTGTATTTCCTTCATGCGGTAGAAGGGAGATTCGGAACTCCAGCTTCGCATCAAATCCAGGTCGATCCTTGCACCCATTGACATAGACGAACCAGGCTGTAGGGGAGACCTCGAAACCCTTCTGCTGGAGGAGCCACTGGTAAATCTCGACTTGGCGCTTGTACCCATCCTGCCACTCGGCATCGAGGGAGACCTCAGCCTCTTTTGCCGTGGCCTTGTAATCGACCACGAGGAGTCGTCCTGTGCCATTCTCCTGCCCGATGTCGTCGACCGCGCCGAAGAGTTCAAACCCTGAAGTAGAATGAGGGATGCGGATTCCCTTAAAGTTGCTCCTCCAGATCTCAAGCTCTGGATGCCGGAAGGGGACGGCATCGATCCCAGCGGCGGTCATGAGCGGATGAGGAGTGCCATTCTCCCGATGCACGTCGAATTCCTTCTTCAGCAAGGCATCTACAGCGGAGTTGAGGCTAAAGGGATAGCCAGGTGGGCGGCTGATACCAAGACGACGGTCGAGATAGAAACAGCGTTTGCACTGCTGGAAGAGCTCAACCTTACTGCGGCTCAAGGGGAAGAGCGCCTCCTGTCCCGGAGTGTAGAGCTTGGAGAGACGTGCCATGGGGTTGTCAGAAGTCTAACGAGAAGTGGTCTACTGACGAGGTTGGAAACCGAAAGATTTGGCCCAACGGAGGGAGTTCTTCAGCACTTTGCTCTCCCTTGACACTGTTTTCAGGGTCTCATCTAGAAGTTCCCGATACTCCCTGAGCAACCGCAGGGCATCATCTCCCATCTCTTTCCCCTCAAAAAGCTCTTGGGGACGTGACTGAAAATCCAGCCCTGTCTGTAGATCCCGAGACATGAGGGGGACCCCCAGATCTGCATTGGATAGTAACAGTCGTCTCTCTGGATCGGCCTCTACAGAGCATCCCTGGATATGGGAGAGATTTCCGTCTCCAAGGTCTAGGTGCAGAATGTCGATGAGCTTCCTTTCGAGATTCCAAAGATTCACGAGCTTCTCCTCGGAGATCCCGAGATTCCGCAGGTCCCTCACCTTCCTGAGGAAGGTCTCGTAGCACTCGGGATAGTCCTCAAGCACCGGCAATCCGAAATGCTTCCGCATGCGGCTGATCCAGAGCGCAGGCCGGCCTAGTCGTTCTGAGAGTTCGGAGTGGGTCATAGGATTAACAATACCCCCGCTACTTCAGGTTCTGCTGAACAATTCCGATCACCGCCATGATGAAGAGATAGATGGCTATGATTGCTATCAGGATGCTGAAACATCCCCACTTTTTGGGGGCCTGATAAGGCTGATCTGGATGGTCGTAGCAGTGGTCGATGAAGTCATCCGGAATCGCATGGCCATGCTGGGCGTAGAACTGCTTCATGAGGGTCTTGGATGCCTCCTTCTGCTGTTCCTTGATCTGCTGGATGAGATTGGCGGCCTGGTCGGAACCGAGGGAATGGATGTCGTAACCGTGGAGGTTGACGTTCTGGAGGTTACTCAATTGATCAATCTGATCCTGGCGGATGGGAGGCTCATCCTTCTCTCGATCGGGGATATGAAGGGTCTGATCCACCATGTGGGAGTTCACCCAATCCTCCGAGGGTGCAGGTATGCCAGCATGGCGCTGGGAGACCCGCGTATGACTGCTATGGATATCGGTATAGGAGAGTCCCGTGCCGGGGATCCCTACGGTGGTCCGACTCCCGGCAGTACCAAAGGTGTAGTGAGCTCCACGAGGGCCAATACTGAGGGATGTGCTCTTCTTCCCAAAGTTCCAACGAACCCCGGGGAAGAGTTTGATCGATCTTCTAAAACGAAAAAAACCCATGGATTATGCGGGGTAAGAGTACGATGGAGGTGGCTCACCCATGAGGTGTTCTCTTTGATTATCATGGGGTGGAATGGCTATGCAGTTCCCTTCTTTTGCATGATGACGGATCTCCTCCCATGAATTGCAGAGGTGGACATTCCGGCTGCAAATTTCACAAAAGCGGATGTCGCTGTCCTTGGTCTTTTTCAACTTTGACCAGAGCTTCGGACACTGGAAGGCAAACTCGACTTTGCAGTTGGCGATGGGAGTCATGGGATCTTTCTGAATTCTTAACGTGGAAGGTCTCCCTCGGGAGCGTCATGATCTCCAGAGGGTTTTTTACGGGAAGCTCTCTTCGTGCGAGGCTTTGCCGTTTCAGTGGCTGAGGTGTGACCCTTCGGCGTATCAGTCGGCTTGGGTGTTTCCTCGACCTGCTCGGCATGAACATCCAGTTCGGCATGGAAGATGGCGTCCTCTGGGGTGTATCCAGCATGGATATGCTGCATGAGCGCCGGAAAGTATCGGTCCATGGTAAAGAGGATGGCCCTGTAGGCCTTGTCGATCGCCACATGGGCGAGCAGCCCGTCTACAATCATATGGGTCACATGAAAGCGAACTTCTCCATCCTTCATATCCATCTCGAAGTTACCCAAGAGCAGGTTGTAGTTGGCCCTAGTTAGGAGTTCGGCCACGGTGGGGCGTAGCTTTTCCTCCCTTACAAAGAAGGGGTATCGAGCCGAGATCTGGAGGAGTTCCTCTTCGTGGGTGATGCGGAAAACAAAATCGTAGTTCGCATGCTTCCCGCAAATGGAGAAGCAGACACGCTTCTCCTCGGGGTAGGAGCTGTAGGTGAAACTCTTGCTATCTAGGTGCTCAATGAGAGCATTGAAGGGGGCGGAGAAGTCAGAATCAGACATGGGGTCTCAGGGGTAGGGTTAGATTTCTGTGTGACTATAGGGTAAGTGCGAAGAAAAGAGAGAGGAAGGGTCCATCGGGTCATAGAGGAGGGTGATCAATTCTTTCGCTGTAGATACTCCCGGATGTCACTGCAGATCCGTTGCGCGGCAAGTTGGAGTTCTTCAAAGGTGATCTGCCCGCCATTCTCTTCGATCTCCCGGGCAATTCTGGCGATCTCTGCAATGAGAAGGATGATGGTCAGTAGAAGGAAGAGTACCAGTGTGTCGTGGTGGTTCATGGGCTGAGGATCACCGGTCCCTCGGTGGCATAGGGGTTATGAGCACTACTCGGGGAGTAGGGGCTGCCGTACTGGCCGTAGGGGTTGTTGATGCTGGTGGGACTGTAGGGGCTCCCGTAAGGATCATACGGGTTGGCAGTGGAGTCGAGAGCGTAGGGGTTGGCACTGGCACGACCGAGATAGGTGCCATCCTGAGCGATGATCCGGGGAGCATCCGTGGTGTAGGGATTGTTCACACTGGTGGAGGAGTAAGGACTGCCGTAGGGGCCATAGGGGTTGTTGATGCTATTGGGAGCATACGGGCTCCCATACTGGCCATAGGGATTGCCCGTGGATTGGGGGGCGTACGGATTCGCACTCAGTTGGCCGAGGTATTCCTGAGCCTGGGAGATTGCAGGTGCGCCGCCGATGAGGACTAGGAGGAGAAGTGGTCGTAGTTTCATGAGCACAGACTACCACTCGATCAAGACACTGAGTGTCCTAGGCCACTCGGTGTCAGTCACAATAGGTGGCCAATTCTTTGCGAAGAATGGGATCTACGACTACGGCTGGATCAGGTATCCCATCATCACCCTTGAAGAAGAGATCCGCGAACCTCTCTACGAACTTCTCCGCCATGGAGTTGATGACATCGTTGCTTGTGTAGCAGGTTTCCTTTTCAAGAATCTCCCAGGGAATGGTTTCCTTGGTCACATCGACTTTGAACAGATCACCATCCGGATCCCAAGACCAGTCATCCCATTCGCCATCTCCCTTCTCCACCTTCCAGGTGGCATGTTCGAGGCGCAGAATCGGCTGATCGTCATCAAACATCAGGAACCACTCCTCAACGTCTGCATGGGTCTCATCTATGATGTTTACCGATTCTGTGTAAACGACAGCGTCGAAGATTCGCTGATCGTTATACCCCTCACGAAGGTTCTCTAGATGATAGTCGATCTTCTCGCGATCAGACATGGCATCTTCCCCCTCTTTTGATTCCTCGAGGTCACTCATTTTGAGTTCTGGTTGGCTACCGGCTTGGCCTCGTCAGGCTTATGAGCTGCTTGCTTGTAGACCGCTTCCGTCATGATCCCGAGATCCGTCCCGTTCCGCAGCCGGGCGTAGAACTTGTGGTCGTAGGTCTTGTAAAAGCTCTTCTTGGGGGTCGAGTCCTCAAAGGTAAACCATGCTCGTCCTCTTGAGTTTACTGCCAAGGTTGCCGAGACCCAGTGATCGGTGAATTTCCGCTTTTTGGCAGAGATGTAGATGATCCTGTTGCAGATGCCGTGATCGAAGGTGGCGCGTATGGTCAGATCACCATCCCGATAGACCCGAACTTTTTTGTCTAGGGTCGGAGCCCCCAGCTTTTTGGTCATCGATGCTTCTGTTTCACCAAGCCATATCCCGGCTCATGGGGTGATTGAGGCGGGGAAATGTGTTTTCCGGAGATCTTTGACCCCGAGAGCCTTATTGCGATCTTTTCCGTAGTCCAACGTGTGGACGATGAGGCTTCTTCCCTTGATCAGCCGAGCCACCTTGTCGTCTTTTGGGGTCCAGTAGCAGGTTTCGTTGGGTTTGGAGCTTTCAGAGACAATCCAGGCATTCAGGGAATTCAATTGTAGAAGGCATGAAATCCAGCAGTCATTGAACCTCCTGTAATTGTCAGTTCCATAAAGTACTGCATCACTCCGTCCGTTTTTGTAATGGACCACGATGCTTTGGTTTCCGTCGATGTATTCTTTGGCTCCGTCAGGCGATGTGGCGATTGGTTGCCCATAGTTCCTGATCACTGACTCCTCCGTTACCCCTATCCGGGCAAGATCATGATCGGGGGCAAAGACGCACTCGGGGAGATCGTCGATCTGAATAGCCTGTCCGGGACGATGGATCGACTTACGGAAGAATGCATCTGTATCGACGAGCAACTGGTTTCCTTTACTGAGAAAGGCATGTTGTTTCCCGTCGGTGGTGCGGTAGGCCTTTCGTCCTGAAGGTGAACTGGCTTCCAGAACCCAGGGCGTGCCCCTGGAGTTGAGGGCAAGGATGGTAGAGAGCCAAGGCTCGGTGATCTTCTTTTTGAAAGTGTAATAGAAAAGAGCATCGGCCTTGCCTCCCTGAAAATGAGCCTGCAGTTCTTTTCCATCGTCATGAAACACAGCGAACCCATTCATGTAGTGAGCCGTAGGGAGACCAAGCTCCTTGGTGATCTCAACCTTGGTCTCTCCCAAGGCAGGCCCCTGTCGATGGCTTGATTTATCTGGCAAGGAGGCACATCCGGACAAGGGCAGTAAAAGTGCGAGGATTATAGAGAAGGGGCATTGGAACTTCATGCTCCCCAGACTATCAATGAAGATAGACACTGAGCGTCCTACCCCCACAAGACGATCAAGAATTAATCGATCAGCGGTATTGAGCCGCGATCGCTTGTGCGGTGGCTTTGACCCTCTTTCGCAGAGCAATGGGAGCAAGCACCTTGGCATGAGATCCCAGACCCAGAATCCAGGCTTCCAGATCGGGGGCGAGGCCCACCTTGAGAGATACCTCGGCTGATCCGTCCTTCCGGAAAACAAGCTTCTGCGACGGATGCCACCTACGCTCACCAGTCAGGGCAGCAGCAAGTGGATCAAGCAGGATACGGATTTGCTGTGCGTTTTTGGTCTCAAAAGCAGAGAAGCTGTCGCCGAGCATACTCTCCAAGGAAAAGTCCTTTGGGCGTGTAAATTTCCTTCTGAGGTTCTTGGGAGAGGAGATTCTCGCCAATGCGAATGTCCGGATCGAGGAACGAGCCAGATCAAAACCAATGAGGTACCAGACACCTCCGATACATCCCAAATGGTAGGGCTGGATCGTTCGTTCCGTGCCTTTGCCGTCACCCGGCTTTTTGTAGAAAAATGAGATCTCGTGAGAATCCAGCAGTGCCTTGGAGAGCATCTGAAAGGATTCAAGATCCGAAGATGGGGGCCGGACGGCCTAAAGGAGACTGCAGCACTCAGGTCACTCAAGGAAATTTCGCTGTGAGCCGGCATGCCCTCTACCAGTCTGGCGAATGCGCTCTTGAGTGACTTCTCAAAAGGGGTGCCCCGATATTGCTCTGCTGCCTTCTGGGCCACAAGCAGTGCCACGACCTCTCCTTCCTGGAGGGCAACCGTGGGGAGATTCTTAACCTCTTTGGTGTAGATGAACCCATGATGGGTGCTGTCATACTCGATGGGCAGTTGGAGTTGATCGCGCATGAAGTCGATGTCGCGCTGAACCGTCTTGTACGAGACCTCGAAGTCATCGGAGAGGGCCTGACAGTTGGGGAACTTGCCCTCCTTCAAAAGCTCATGGATCTGGAGCATACGATACATCGGCAGGCGGGCGGAGCGGCCATGGTTCTGTCCGGATTTACTCGGTTTGACCGAACGTTTAAGAGAATTGCTGACCATGGGACTCTTTATGTCCAAGCCTCCAGGTAAGCTCAATGTCATTTCTCAATCAGCGGAGGCATGAGGCTCCCTGTCGCTTTGGAGAAAGGCCTCGATGGCAGCGAGGACTACTTCCTCAGAATTGTACCCATTGGCAATAGCTGTGGCTTCCAGAAGGGCAAAGATTTCAGGTGGTATGCGGATATCGGTAGCTTCCATGCTGCCAATCCTCCCACGGGAACCCAGACGCAGAGCGTCCTACCCCCAGAGATTATCAAACACCTACTTCTTTGCGTTCCAGATAGCCAAGGCCTGCTGGTATTCCTTTTTAAGATCCATTCCCGAATCCATGTCAGGGGCAACCTGCTTGAACCCTGCATACATCAGGCACATGAGCTGGAGTCCGCTCATGGCTTGCCCGGGAAGGCTCTTGAGCCGGTATTTATCCTCCGGGGAGGAGTAGTCGATTCCCTCTTGTCCCATAAGGGCAATCTCAAAGGCGATCCTCTTCACCTCATCTGGCTCTAGGGAACTGAATCGCTCAAGTGCATCCAATAGGTACATCACACTGGCAGGAGCTTTGGCCTTCAGGAGCTCTGGGTTGGTCGCTCCCTCTTTATCGACATCATTCAGGATTCCATCTGGAGGGAGAAATCCTCTGTCAGACTTCCAAGTGTACCAATCGCGGATCCCTAGGAATTCACCAAAGGCATCCACAAGGTTGTATTCAGAGCCCGGTGTCAGATCTGAGCTCTTCTCTTTCCAGAGAGCAAAGAGCTTCTCGGAATCCTTGAACGTCGGAAACTTGCGATAGGCATCTGCGTAAGCAGTGGCTCCCTCGAAGAGTTCGTCCACAAAGAGGGCAAAGACTCCGTTGAGGATGTCGTTGATGCGGAGGAGCGTCGGGGGAACAAAATCACGGATCTTGGGATCCATGGTGACCTTACGGGAGTTATGGGCAATGGAGGCCAATCCACAGAACTGGGACTCGCGAAGTTCGGGATAATCCCTACACATTCGGCGCTCAATCACCATGTCGATGGGGCAATTGAAGAGGAAGAGATTCACCCCCGTAACCAGTTCATTGATCAGCCCTGCGACTTGGTCATCGCGATAGCCCTTCTTCTCCAGACGACGAAGGTCGGCTTTCAGGGCCATGGATGAGTTGGCTCTGGTCTCAGGAGTGGTCACAAACCAGCGGTTGGTTCCCTGATCTCTGGCAGCGCTCTCCATGAAGAGATGCATCAACTCATGGACGCTATGGTAGTTCTTCAGCAGTTTCGGAAAATCTCCCTCCCTCAATGTCACCATGTGGTGATCAGCATCATGCCTCCATGCCATCTTGATTCGGGCAACGATCTGGGCGTCGAGAAGTCCCTCCTCAAACTGCACGGGATACCCTGAGAGGGTCTCTCCCTCAGCACTTAGGCGCTCCACCAGACTATCGGTCTTGGAGAGATGGTTATTGGCGATGATGTTTTGAACGTGGATGTAGGCGGATCGGGCCTTCTCAAAGACGATCTTTGTCCGGGAATCCTGCATCTTTCCGTTGGCAAACATCTCTCGAAGCGCCTTGGAGGCATCGTTGAAGCGCTCCATTCGGATCAGCACCATGGCGCGACCGTAGTGGGCATTCGCAAAAGAGACGTCACTGGAGATGGCCTTCTCGTAACTCTTGAGAGACTCCTCAAGATTTCCCTGCTCCATGAGTGCAGTCGCAAGGGTATTTAGTGCCCATGGGTCCCCGGGCTTTAGTTCTAAGGCACGACGTACGAACTTGGCGGCAGTCTCCTGATCATCCTCCTTGGCATACTGGTTTGCCAGAACGACGAGACTCCATGCATCTCCTGGTGCGAGTCGAAGGGACTCGATCAGGTAGTCCTTGGCTTCGTCATTGTCTCCCGTCTCGACGCAGACCATGGCCAAATCGCGGCGGGCATTGGGATGGGCAGGATCCAGTTCCAAAACGCGCCGATAGATGTCCTTCGCCTTCTGGTATTCACCCTGTCTCGCCCTCTGGGCAGCCTTTTCGGCTAGTCGTTCGGCCTCAACCTTCTGCGTGGTCGCAGAATCAGCAATCGTGATAGTGACCTTCTCACCATCGACCCGGAACAGAGTGCCTTCGGGAAGATAATCAAAAACCGAAGCCAAGCGCTTCAACAGATCCTCACCGGACAACTTGGACACACCATCCCCATCGGGAAGCAGTTCAATATCTCTGAGGGTAGTTTGGAAGGTCATGCGGGACTGTGAAGGAAGTTATCCACTAGCCCATGGTTCAGACGAGCAGGAATGGATGTGTCGGCATGGGTAGATCCATAAGGTCGACAGCTAAAAAAAGACCCACCCACAGCAGGGCCAGGTCTTTTTCCGCCTCTCCCTCAGGAGAGACTCGCAATCCTTTCGGATTGCTCACCCATTCACTACGGCTTGATCGTGGAACCTTTGGCCGGATGTCTGCGGATCATTTCCGATGCTTGATTGCGCAGCATGTTTTCTAGGTTCTCAAGCGCTTCCTCAGAAACGCGTGATAGGCGATGATGAGGACGCATCACCTTGGCACGATCCAGCAAGTAGCGTTTGAGTGCCGCGCGATTGACGAGGCTGCTCATCAGTTCAACCCCAGCAAGGCACCTGTCTCGGTATCGAACAATCCATGGAGGGCTTCACCCCTTCGGACTGCTGTGTGGGGATTGAGTGTTTTGAAGCACTCTGTGTAAGCGTTGAATAAACTCCACGCTGTCCTTGGCAGGAAAGCCTCGTGTGATGGCCTCCTCCATTCCTCTAGCAAATTTGGGACCTGGGTTGTGGTTACAACGCTAGAATCAAGACTGCGGATAACAATGTCGTGTGCACGGGCATCATTGATCTCCACTTCCTTGTACCGGGCTATGCGCTGGTCAAGTTGGATGAGTTTGTTTCCCAACTGACCAACAGCACGGGCGGTTAATTCGTGGAGATCACGTTCAGCCCACCTTGTATGTTTTCTACTGATGCTCACCTCGCCGCAGAAACTTAAATTGTCACAGATTAGCGTTTTCGTGCCGGCAACAAGGCCTGCAGGGAATGTCTTATCGTGACTGTTTCTGATGCCCACAGTCCAAGAATAATCTGTGATGGATCGTTCAGGGATGGTGATACACATAATTCCGAAGTACCTAGCTCCATCGTGAGATAGAGCATGGGCTTGTTCAGAGATGGTAAAGCCACAACTCTGAAGCTGTTCTTCGACTTTTGAGACTACGGCACTATGAGCCAGGGGGTACCAACTCCGTGTTCTGTCTGGAGTGGGCACTGACCATAGTTCACCGCGACTGACTATCTCCGCTCCGCAGTGCAATAGCATGCCGCGTGGAGGTTTCTGAGCCACTGGGGGCTCGTTCAATATGATGTTCATGTTGATGTTGTTGTTTGGTTGAAAAGCAAAAGGGCCAAGAGCGTTATGCCCCTGGCCCCTCTACTTGGTTGTTTTGTTTCTTACTCTCGCTCTAAATCATCCACGTCATCCTGGCAGTTAGCACACCGCCAGATACTCCGGGAGAGGTCGTCGAGATTCTTCCTCACGATGTAGACATAGGCCCCATCGATGACTTCCTGTCCTGTGGTGACTTCACCGCAGTCTGAGCAGACAAACTGCATTTCAGGAGTTACTCCCCTGCTTGAGATGATGGTGCTCATGCCGCTACGAGTTCTTCTGCTCTCTTCCACTTGAGCTGATTGACACAGCAGTCTTTCAACTCAAGATCGTCTCTCACCCCCAGATAGACTGGTTGGAAGAGCGATCCTGACTCAGGGAAAGCGTAGAGATATCTGACCTCCACAATGTCTCCAATGCCTGGGATATCACTGCCCACGGGAATGGTGACATTGCCGCAGGAGATCATCCGCTCACCATCGAGGACTCCTATCTTGACTGACCTCTTTCCATTCAAGCTTGTGACCACGACTGATGCCGATGCCACGAACTTGAATTTGCGCTGAGCACCACCGGAGTTGGGACGACCAGGGATGTAGGGTGCTTGCATGTCCTTAAAGACGACACCTTCAAGGTTGTCCTCTCTGGATCGTTCCAAGAACCGGCGTTTCACAGCCTCCTGTGTATAACTTGCCACAAGACTGATACTTGGTGCCTGCCCACTTGCTACGAGGTTGAAGAGCGCTACCAATCTCCTACGCAGAGGTTGAGCACGATAACTCCCTTCATGCTCTATCAGGTCGAAGGTGTGGTACTGGTCGCCTATCAGTTCACCATCTATGAGCCAATCTCCCGGAAGGGCTAGAGCATCACGGACGATGTTCTCAGGTAGACCACAGGCGATTCCTCTCCTGTTGATGCCGGTAATGGTCTCACCCTCCTTCCGGAGCATGAGCCGCTTGCCGTCCATCTTGGGCTGCATGAGGTACCCGTCATCCTCTAGCAAGACATCCACATCCTCCTCATCAACTGCATTGAGCAATTGAGGTAGGATTCCTGTCGTTTCTGGGACAGCCACGGTATGAGAACCAATTGGTTCTCCCATCTCGCGGTAGCCTTTTTTTACCTTATCGCCGATTAGCCTATCCCAGATCCGCATAGCTTCTGCCTTGGGAACTGGTTGCATGGTTTTTTTGCCGGTGGTTAGAGCATTGCCCCTTCTTCCATAGCCAAAGTGAACCTCGAATAGTCCACCAACATCCACGAGAGATGCCTGGTAGATCTTGTCGCTTGAGCCTTCCCGATAATGGAGCGTGATGAAGGCACTCATTGGAGACCTCCTCTGCACTCGTTGAAGTACTCACACGCAGCGCACTGAAGCCCTGGACTAGGCACCCAATCTTCCCTCTGAACTCCACCAAGATAGCTCTCGATGCTTCTGAACAACTTGCTCTTCTGCTTTTCAGTAACCGGCTTATGGCGGGTTACAACGAGCTTTGGAACTTTGGTCTTGACCAGATGGTGCAGCTCAAAACCTGACTCTTTGCTGCCCGTGGCCTCCCTATAAAGAAGGCCATAGGCAGTGAGCTGGGTTTCGTTCCTGTGGAGAGCCTGATCCTCGTTTGGTGATGTGGCAGTAGTTTTAAAATCTACCACCAAACCACCAGGACGAATCAGATCAATGAATCCCCTCAATACAGGTAGACCATGCTTGGAGAGATCGGCTTCTACACCCACCTCCACCGCTTCAGGCTTCTCCTCCACAGGAATAGGTGTGTTGACCAAGTAGTGCTCTACAAGGCCCCAGGCCTTATCCCGTTGAGTAGCCTCTTCACCCTCCTCAAAGCTCACAGGATTTTCATCCTGATTGCTCATCCAGTGAGTGTTGAATGCTTCCTTAATATCCTCTGCACCTGCTGGCTTTCCGAGCCACCTGCGTTGACTCCACTCTTGGAGCGCCTTGTGAACGCTGGATCCAAGATGAAGTGCAGCACTCACCGGCTTCCTGATCTTCTGAATGTATCGGAAGTAGAATTTGAGCCGGCAACTATGGAAGCAGTTGATGCGTGAAGCACTCACTGGCTCCTCCAGAACGTCTCCAACACTCTGCTTCGGTGCTTCTACTAGGGCGATCATCGTGATGCCCTCCCGTTGAACCTCTGGCCGGCAGAACGCTTCTTCCCATAACGGGAGAGCAACTCATCTATAATTCCGCTGGCCTGTAGACGGTTTAGTTCAGGGAGATTACTCAGACCGAACATCTCAAATGCGAGGGATTCCACATCGCTGCGGTCGAGGTTGTTGTCAGCAATGACCTTCAGGATCAGATCCCTCTGCTTGTCGCTGGCTTTCCATGACTGCTGCTGAGGAGCGGTGTTTCGGACAATGGTTGGCCACTCGGCACGCTTCTCCTCCTTCTGCTCTCCGTATCCATTAGCAGGCACAAAGCCCGTGTTCTGGATCTCGTTATCCACGCTCTGCTGGAGAGTGGTGTATAGGCGCGAAGCTTCTGCCTGTACGTCCTCTGTGTTGTTCAGCT
>Ga0118677_10011778_pt1 | contig 13010 bp, 10 predicted proteins | sample AliMusrvi5mmetaG_FD_86154 | JGI IMG/M metagenome (GOLD analysis project Ga0118677, IMG submission 86154)
GAATCCACGTTTATGAACTTCGTAAGTTCATGCGCTCCAACAGCAGCACCTGCATTAACCAGCACCCGATTGTCAAGAAGGGTCAGTCGGTAGCTAAGGGAGATGTGCTCGCAGATGGACCAAACACGGAGAACGGTGAGCTTGCGCTCGGTCGCAACGTGCTCGTCGCCTTCATGCCATGGAATGGTTACAATTTTGAAGATGCCATCCTAATCTCAGAGCGCGTCGTCAAGGAGGACATCTACACCTCCATCCATATCGACGAGTTCGAATGCGGGGCCCGCGACACAAAGCTTGGACCGGAGGAAATCACTCGTGACATTCCCAACGTTAGCGAGGAAGCCCTGCAGAACCTAGGTCCTGACGGTGTCATCCGCATCGGCGCCGAAGTCAAGCCAGGCGACATCCTTGTAGGCAAAATCACGCCGAAAAGTGAAACCGAACTTGCACCTGAGGAGCGTCTCCTTCGTGCAATTTTCGGCGAGAAGGCAGCAGATGTGAAGGATACTTCCCTGATGGTTCCATCGGGAACCTACGGTATTGTTATGGACGTGCGCGTCTCGTCTAAGGAAAAGGCCGCTAAGATCAAGATGACGCCCTCTGAGTCCAAGCGTCAGCAGAAAATGATCCAGGAGGACAATAAGAAGCGTAAGGATGAACTCTTCGAACAACTAACTGAAGCCCTTGCTAACGTCCTTTTGGGTGAGAAAATTCCGCTGGATGTGGTTAACGGAGAGAGTGGTGAAATTATTATTCCTGCCAACAGAAAGATCACAAAGATGCTTCTGCGCAAGCTCGCGGGTGTTTACAACCATGTTGAGATAGACCCAAGTCCCATCCGCAACAAGATCCGCGAGATTATCGGGCAGTTTGAACATCGCTTTGCAGATCTTGAGAACGAGAAGGAGGAAAATCTCGGTCGAGTTGAAAGCGGGGATGATGTCGATCCCGGCATCATCAAGCAGGTCAAGGTGTTTATCGCCAGCAAACGGAAACTTTCCGTAGGAGACAAGATGGCCGGTCGCCACGGAAACAAAGGTGTCGTGGCAAAGATCGTGCCCGAGGAGGATATGCCTTATCTCCCTGACGGCACTCCTGTCGATATCGTGCTCAACCCACTCGGAGTTCCAAGCCGTATGAACGTCGGTCAGGTCCTTGAAACACATTTGGGTATCGCCGCCAAGGCTCTTGGCTTCAAGGTTGCCACCCCTGTCTTTGATGGTATTCCTGAGAGTCGCATCCGCGAATACCTCAAGGAGGCCTCCCAAAAGGAGGGATTCTCGTGGATTCAGGAGAACGGAAAGTCAACTCTCTACGATGGGCGGACAGGGGATATGTTCGACCAGCAGGTCGTTGTTGGCATTATTTACATGCTAAAACTCGGACACCTGGTCGCGGACAAAATTCATGCCCGTGCTGTCGGACCCTACTCACTCGTCACTCAGCAACCACTAGGAGGCAAGGCTCAGTATGGTGGACAGCGCTTCGGAGAGATGGAAGTCTGGGCACTTGAAGCCTACGGGGCAGCCTACACGCTTCAGGAATTGCTTACTGTGAAATCCGACGATGTCCAGGGTAGGACCCGCATCTACGAGAGCATCGTCAAGGGGGACAATTCCCTTGAAGCAGGGATCCCCGAATCCTTCAACGTGCTCATCAAGGAAATGCAGGGACTCGGCCTCGATGTCCGGGTCGGTCACAAGGATGCGCCACGATCCTTCATCGACACCGCCGCCTAATACCATCTTTACCAGCAACAAGACGCCCAACCGCGCAAGCACCCTAACGAGCCATGACCGAACTAGCACAAGCAGCACCTGACCTTCTTGCGGATCCAGTGAAAGCATCCTTTGACGAGGTTGGGATCACAGTCGCCTCCCCTGAAACTATCCGCAGTTGGAGCAAGGGAGAGGTCAAAAATCCGGAGACAATCAATTATCGGACCTTCAAGCCTGAAAAGGGAGGCCTTTTCTGCGAACGAATCTTTGGTCCCACACGCGATTGGGAGTGTTCTTGCGGCAAGTACAAGCGCATCAAGCACAAGAATGTCGTGTGCGATCGTTGCGGTGTCGAAGTATGCTTGAGTCGCGTCCGTCGTGAGCGGATGGGACATGTGGATCTCGCTGTTCCAGTTTCGCACATCTGGTTCTACAAGTGCATGCCATCTCGCATCGGTCTGATGCTCGATCTGACGGGACGACAACTCGAGCGAGTTCTCTATTACGAGGACTACATTGTGATCGACCCGGGCAAGACCCCGTTTGAGAAGGGACAGTTGCTGACCGAGGCGGAGTTCCGGGACGCAGAGGATCAATACGGAGAGGATTTTGTCGCCGGCATGGGAGCCGAGGCCATCCGCAAACTTCTCGAAAATCTCGACCTTCCCGAAGAACAGCAGTCGATCGAGAAACAGATGACGCAAACTAAGAGCAAGCAGATCCGCAAGAAACTTGCGAAAAGACTCAAGCTTGTGCAGGGATTCCTCGGTTCAAAGACCCGTCCTGAATGGATGATCATGAATGTTCTTCCGGTCATCCCCCCCGATCTACGGCCTCTTGTCCCACTTGAGGGAGGGCGATTCGCCACATCTGACCTTAACGATCTCTATCGCCGTGTTATCAATAGAAATAACCGCCTTCGTACCCTCCTGCAGCTAAAGACACCTGAGGTCATCATTCGCAATGAGAAGCGCATGCTTCAGGAGGCTGTGGACGCCCTCTATGACAACGGTCGCCACGGTCGTGCCGTCACGGGAGCAGCCAACCGCCCGCTCAAGTCCCTCAGTGACATGCTCAAGGGTAAGGGTGGACGATTCCGCCAAAATCTGCTTGGAAAGCGCGTAGACTATTCAGGTCGTTCCGTCATCGTTATCGGCCCTGAGCTAAAACTCAACCAGTGCGGACTTCCCAAGAAGATGGCACTCGTCCTTTTCGAACCCTTTATCATACGCCGTCTTAAGGAGTTGGGATACGTGCACACCGTTCGCAGTGCAAAGAAATTAATCGAGCGCCAGACTCCAGAAGTGTGGGATATCTTGGAAGAGGTGACCAAGGGACATGCAGTGCTCTTGAACCGGGCTCCAACGCTTCACCGACTCTCGATCCAAGCATTTGAGCCAATCCTGATTGAGGGCGAGGCAATCCGGGTCCATCCCCTTGTCTGCACTGCTTACAACGCTGATTTCGACGGTGACCAGATGGCCGTTCACGTTCCACTTTCCGTGGAGGCGCAGATGGAGGCCCGCACGCTGATGCTCGCTCCAAACAACATCTTCTCGCCTTCCAGCGGGAAGCCAGTCACCAACCCATCTCAGGACATCCCGCTCGGCTGCTATTACCTCACGCAGAACCCGCGCAATGTTGCTCCAAAGGATGCCAAGACAGCCTCTGAGATTAGACTTCCTCTTTTTGCCAACAACGATGAAGTGGAACTCGCGCTCTCCGAGGAGAGTGTCAAGATACACACGCGTATCCGTCTTAAAAATCCGGACCGAGGAGTGAAGACCGTTTACGGCAATGAGGAATTAGCGGTCATTGAGACAACAGTAGGTCGAGTCCTCTTCAATCAAATCTGGCCTAAAGCACTTGGCTTCTACAACAAAGTCGCCGGTAAGAAACAGCTTAGTGATATCATCTGGCGCTGCTACAAGGCTGTTGGTCAAGCTCGCACCGTCGAGACTCTTGACAAGCTAAAGGAGGTCGGATTCCGAGAGGCTACACGTGCCGGCGCATCCATCGGCATCAACGACATGATCATTCCGAAGGAGAAGGCTCCCCTCATCGAGAGCGCACAAAAGCAGATCGTTGAGGTTCAGAAACAATACCGCCGAGGTATCATTACCGATGGCGAGCGGAAAAACAAAGTGCAGGATATTTGGACACACACAGGTGAGGAGATCGCCAATGCACTATTCCGCACGCTCGAGCACAACGATGGACGCCGCGAGTCAAATCCTGTGTTCATGATGGTGGATTCCGGTGCGCGTGGAAACAGGACACAGGTAAAACAGCTCGCTGGAATGCGCGGACTCATGGCAAAGCCGTCAGGAGAGATCATCGAGCGCCCGATTTTGTCAAATTTCCGCGAAGGACTGACCGTCCTTGAGTACTTTATTTCAACACACGGTGCTCGTAAGGGATTGGCCGACACGGCTCTTAAGACCGCAGATTCAGGCTATCTGACCCGAAAGCTTGTCGATGCAGCCCAAGACGTGATCATCACCACCGAAGATTGCGGTACCGTCAATGGAATCGTGGTTCGCCCGATCTATGAAGGCGATGAGGAGGTTGTCAGTCTGGCGACCCGGATCGTCGGACGTGTGAGTTGCGAAACAGTGAAGAATCCTGTTAACAACACCCCGATCCTAAGAGCCAACGAACTCATCGACGAGGAAATCGCCGCTGCACTTGACAAGATCGGTCATGAACAACTCAAGATCCGTTCAGTTCTTACCTGCGAAAACAAACACGGGTGCTGCGCCAAATGTTACGGCCGCAATCTGGCCACAGGATTGCTTATCGGTCTTGGAGAGGCGGTCGGCATCATCGCTGCCCAATCAATCGGAGAGCCTGGAACCCAGCTCACAATGCGTACCTTCCACGTTGGTGGAACCGCGAGTCAGACATTTAAGCAACCGATCATCAAGGCAAAGAACGACGGAACAATCCGGTATAATGATCTGCGCACCGTTCAGGCGCTTGATGGAACGCAGATCGTCCTTTCCAAGAACGGCACCGTCGGAATCTACGGCAAGGACGGCCGTGAACTCGAAAGCTATCCGGTTGTACTAGGTTCGGTCATCTCAGTTGCCGATGGTTCAACAGTCAAGAAGGGTGAAACCTTTGCTCAATGGGATCCCTATAATGTTCCAATCATCACGGAAAAGACCGGCAAGGTGGAGTTCCGCGACATGATAAGCGGTGTAACCGTCCGAAAGGAAATTGACGAGGAAACCGGCGTCATGGGAGCGGTTGTCATCGAGCACAAGGAAGACCTCCATCCTCAAATCATTATTGTCAATGAACAGAAGGAGATTTTGGCCAGCTACTCCATCCCTGCAGGAGCCCACCTTGAGGTCAAAGAAGGTGAGAAGGTTCAGGCCGGACAGCGCCTTGCCAAAACCCCGCGTAAGATCGCAAAGACCAAGGATATCACCGGTGGTCTGCCCCGTGTGGCCGAGCTGTTTGAGGCACGCAGGCCAAAGGATGCATGTGAGATTGCCCGAATTGATGGAGTTGTTGATATCGGCGGAACCGTTCGTGGCAAGCGCAAGCTAATTGTCCGCGATCCACAGACTGGCACTGAAGAGGAGCATCTCATCCCGCTCTCCAAGCACATCATCGCGTTCAAGGGTGACTTCGTGAAGAAGGGACAGCAGCTCACCGAAGGGCCGGTTGTTCCACATGAAATTCTCGACGTATGCGGTCCGCAGGAGCTTCAGGAACACCTCCTTAACGAGGTTCAGGAAGTTTACCGACTCCAAGGTGTAGAGATCAACGACAAGCACATCGAAATCATTGTCCGCCAGATGCTCCGCAAGGTGAAGATCACCGAACCAGGAGACACTCTCCTCCTATGGGGCGATCAAATTGACCGCTTAGAATTCGAGGCAGAAAACGAGCGTGTGAGTGCCAAGGGAGGTAAGCCAGCAGAGGCAGCCCCTGTCCTGCTCGGTATTACCAAGGCATCACTCGAGACTGACAGTTTCATCTCCGCTGCTTCATTCCAAGACACGACACGAGTCTTGACCGAGGCCGCGACTCTAGGAAAATCCGACAGACTCCGCGGATTCAAGGAGAACGTCATCATGGGTCATCTCATACCCGCGGGAACCGGATTCCGGACTAATCGCAATTTTGACCTGGTCCATCTTGGCGAACCAACTCCTGGTGAGATCGAAACAACCGATGAAGAAATCGCAGGCTAATCCCACAGTACATCCAGAAAACCATCCTTCTTATGTCCGTTGAAACCATGACAGAACTCCTTGAAGCCGGTGTCCATTACGGTCACCAGACCAAGAGGTGGAACCCCCGTATGAGGGACTTCATCCTTGAGGAGAAAAATGCAATTCACATCATCGACCTTTCAAAAACGGTTGATCAGCTCCAGCGTGCCGGTGATTACCTCGCCGGTATCGCGGCAGATGGTGGAACCATACTTTTTGTAGGCTGCAAAAAACAGGCTCAGGAGGCAGTGAGGGAGGCAGCTCAAGCATGCGGACAGTTCTACGTGAACCAGCGCTGGCTGGGTGGCACGCTCACCAACCTCGTCACTATTCGTAAGAGCGTTCTTAAGCTCAGGGAGTTTGAGGCGCTAGAAAAAAGTGCAGCTTTTGGCAAAATCAACAAGGCCGAGGCCGCCGCTCTGCGCCGCGAAGCCACACGGATTCGCCATAATCTCGAAGGTGTTCTCGAGATGGAAAAACTACCTGATGTCATTGTCGTGATTGATACGGTCAAGGAGGCCATAGCAGTCGCTGAGGCGCGCAGGTTAGGTGTTCCTCTAGTCGCTATAGTTGATTCCAATAGCAACCCCGAGGAGATAGACTATCCTATTGCAGGCAACGATGATGCTATCCGTGCAATACGGATCATTCTACAGAAGCTTGTCGACAGGATCGTTGCCGCGAAGGGCGGGTCCCGTACTTCTACAGCAGATACCGTTGAGGGGGACGATCTGGCAGCCGTCGCCGAATAGGCTGACGGGGCATCCTTTTTAAACATCCCTAAATACCAAATTCAAGACCATGGCAGATATAAACCCGGTTCTGGTAAAGAACCTACGTGAAAAGACCAATGCTGGCATGATGGATTGTAAACGCGCTCTCTCCGAGGCGGGCGGCGATCCGGAAAAGGCGGAGGCTATCCTTCGTCAGAAAGGAATTGCTAGCGCCGGGAAGAAGGCCTCACGTGACGCCAAGGAAGGTATCGTTGCCTCTTACATCCACCTTCAGGGCAAGGTCGGCGTTCTTGTCGAGATCAATTGCGAAACCGATTTTGTCGCAAAAAATGAAAATTTTCGAGATCTCGTTAAGGATATCACCCTGCAGATTGCTGCAGCCAATCCGTTGATTATAACTCGTGATCAAGTTGATCCAGCCCTGGTTGCAGCCGAGCGAGAAATTTACAAGGCACAGGTCCAAGGAAAACCGGAAGCGATTATGGAGAAGATCGTCGAGGGTAAGATGGAAAAGTTCTATAGTACCATCTGTCTGATGGAGCAGGCTTGCATCAAGAATCCTGATATTACCGTCAAGGATCTGGTAGCCACGAAAATTTCCGAACTGGGAGAGAACATCGTGATCCGCCGTTTTGTACGCTATTCTGTGGGTGAAGAGATGGGAAAACCAAAGACCGGCGACGGTTCGGCTGTCGCCGATAAAACTGATTCCTGATCGATTTTTTTCCGGCCCTCCGGCAACCCAATATGACACTCGCGAATCTACTCTCCGAAGAGCAGATCATCCCCGAGATGGTAGCCACAGACAGGTGGCAGGCCATTTCGGAAATTGTAGACCGACTAGTCGCGACAGGACATCTAAAAGCCTCACACCGCGAGGATGCGATTGCAGTGCTTCGCCATCGCGAAGAGAACATCAGCACTGGCATAGGTTTCGGTCTAGCAATACCTCATGCAAGCTGCGATTCGGTCACGGAGGTCACTGCCTGTTTTGGGCGCTCAAAGGCAGGCATCGATTTTGAATCCCTGGATGGTAAGCCGGTCCATATTATTCTGCTCTTCCTAGTCCCGAAGGACCAACTCCAGACCCATTTACGCACGCTTGCAGCCATAGCAAAGTTCTTGAATGACCCATCGGTGCGATCCGAACTCAATGCGGCCCCTGATACGAAATCAATCCTTGGTATCTTTGAGAAGAAAGACGGAAAAGTTTCCTGATTTTCTTATTCATTCATTCGGCCTTACAAAGCGAGCATTTCAGGCCTGAAATTCAGGAATAGGGATTAGGTTTCGATTGGTGGATACTCGTGTTGTCAGCCGAAGATATTGATTTGGTATTCACGCTATGCCCCTTAAACTTCTCGGCAAATAATTTCTGATCGTTGAAGTTTGCCGTAGGTAAGCTCAAATTTCATCCCTTAGATTCCGTAATGCTTTCCCTCCAATCAACCCTCCGATCGCGGGTCGCCGACGCTCTCCTAGCCGCAGGAATGGATGTTGCTCTAGCCGTTGTCACACCATCATCTGATCACAGGTTCGGAGATTACCAGACCAATGCAGCCATGGTGGCTGCAAAGTCTCTAAAACGGAACCCCCGTGAGGTTGCTTCAGACATACTCGTGCACCTGAATGTCGAGGATCTCTCGGAGAAACCCCAGGTGGCGGGAGCTGGATTCATCAACTTCAAGATCCTAGAAACGGCACTCTCAGAAAGCATCAACCAGCTCGCTGTCGACCGTCATCTCGGTGTTGAAAAAGCAACCAAGCCGCAAACGATCATTATAGACTTCAGTTCCCCGAATGTTGCCAAGCCGATGCATATTGGACACATCCGCAGCACAATTCTCGGAGACTCTCTGGCCCGTATAGCCAGATTTCTGGGACACAATGTCATCACCGACAATCATATCGGTGACTGGGGTACGCAGTTTGGAAAAATCATCTATGGCTGGAAAAACCTTCTGGATGAGAAGGCGCTCGACCGCGCCCCCATTGACGAACTCGTGCGTCTTTACCGTGAAGTCAACTCCTTGGAGGAGACTAATCTCGAAGGCAACCCTTCAGTCAGGGATGCCGTACGATCAGAACTGGTTAAGCTCCAGGCAGGGGATCCAGCAAATCTGGATATATGGAGGAAAGCGGTCTCACTTTCGTGGAATGAGTTTGAACGACTCTACGATCTTCTCGGTGTCGACTTTGACGAACGTCTCGGCGAAAGCTTTTACAACGACTCACTCGCTCCTCTTGTGGACCGTCTCCTTGCTAGCGGTATCGCTGAGTTGAGTCAGGGAGCGGTTTGCGTCTTCTTTCCTGGAAGTCCAGAACTGAAGGAGAAACCATGCCTGATAAGGAAGAGTGACGGTGGCTACCTTTACGCCACGACGGATCTGGCCACTATTGAGTATAGAGAGCGACGGTGGGAGCCTGACTCCATCTGGTACGTCGCGGGGGCCCCTCAACAGCTTCATTTCGAACAGGTTTTTGCAACGGCACGTAGAATGGGGATTTCCACTGACCTTAGACACATCTCATTTGGTAGTATCCTTGGTAAGGATCGCAAGATGATGAAGACCCGTTCCGGGGAGAATGTAGAACTTGGAGGTCTCTTGTCCGAGTCGATTGATCGAGCGCGGGCTATGGTAATTGAAAAGAATCCAGACCTTACAACGGATCAGCAGGAGGAAGTAGCGCATGCCATTGGGATCGGTGCGGTGAAATATGCCGATCTGATGCAACACCGCCTGAGTGACTATGTCTTTTCCTGGGAGAAGATGCTTTCCTTTCAAGGCAATACGGCGCCTTATTTGCAAAATGCCTATGTCAGGATAAGATCTATCTTTCGGAAGGCGAATTCAGAGGGGATCCCAACCACACCGTCTTCGATAATTATTGGAGATCCCTCAGAGCGAGCCATAGCCATCCATATCCTTCAGTTTGGAGAAGTTCTACAGGCGGCTTTCGAGGAGCAGCGACCTAACCTCCTCTGCCTATATCTTTTTGAGTTGGCCGATGCATTCCATCGCTTCTACGAGGCTTGCCCGATTCTCAAGTCTGAGCATTCGATACGCTCGTCGAGGCTTGGACTGTCGGACTTGACCTCAAGGGTCTTGAAAACGGGGCTGGGACTTTTAGGAATTAACGTTCCCGAACAGATGTAAGCTTCTTGTCTCTGAGCTATAGTGTGTCCACCACCAGTCTGAATTTCACAACGACCATAGGGAAAAAATTTGCCGATGCTTCAGCTTCAGTATGCGCCTGAGTGATCTGAACCCTGAGGGGCAATCAAATTTCCGAGATCCGAGTCAATTGATCAATAGATGATATGGTGACGCCACGAAATCATCTGCGATCACCGACCTGCGTATCACTCAGGCAATTCATCACGGCATTACTCGGGTCTTATCATTTCGAAGCGGTCCTGGGTCCTGCAATACCAATGGGGTGATGCCATGCGACCGATAGTGTGAAAACTCTCCCCGCGGATGCGGTTGGAGATTGGGTCGTAGAATTCATCCCGGACATGGACCCGCTTGATAAGCCCTATGATGAGGCGGTTTCCTCCAATCTGCAGGGTTCCCCATTCGATGCATTCTAGGCTTGCTGGCGCTTCCGCAATGCGAGGAGTGCTGATTAAGGAAGAAGAAGTCGTGTGGAGACCAACCGCCTCAAGTTCGCTTACACCGTATGGCAGGGAAGCGGATGTTCTATTCATGGCCTCGGCTAGGTGCTCGTCAACAAGGTTGACTACAAATTCATGACTCGATCGAATATTGAGTGCAGTATCTTTAGGAGTACCATCGGGGCGGTCTCCCGGACAGAACCCCAGAATTGGTGGATTAGTCCCGAGGAGGTTGAAGAAACTAAAAGGGGCGGCATTGACGATTCCCTTCGAGTCCATCGTGGTCACCCAAGCGATGGGACGAGGTGTCACCAGATTAACCAGTATGGAGTAGGCGCGGGAGGCGTGTTCGTGTTCGAGATCAAGTATCATTTGAGCGAGGATCAAAAACTTATACCATCACGGTTTCCCATAAGAGAAAAGAGCGTCATTTCTTGGCCCTTCTTTTTCCTCCTACCTAAGAAGGTTGAGGAGAATTCCATATGGGAGGGTTTTCGTTCCTGAGAGTGTGCGTAGGAGAAAAAGACCGGATCTGGACATAAGGAGTGGTTGTATGAGTGAAGCCACGGCTAGGCGTTTTCGGAAACGTCTCTTTTGGATCCTCGAGTTTTCGAGACACGCCTCGCTCCAAGAACTGGTTCCCTCCGCATAATCAAGTACGGGTTGGAGTGCACAATCAGCTGACTCAAAGGCCATGCTCATCCCATTGCCGGTGAAGGGAGGGATCATTCTTGCCGCATCCCCGATTGGAAAGTCAGAAGAAGGTGGGGATGGCTCACCAAAACCAAAACCTGAAGTGCCGCAAAAACTTTTTTCATCCAAGATGGCTTCACCGATACGCCTAGCCAGAGGATGAAATCCGCCAAGCCTGAGATACTCCAATAGGAGTTCGGATCCTTTACTTGTTAAAGACCGGCGGATCCTGAATAGGCCACAAACGTTCACTGTCCCATCCCCAAGGCGTGCCAGGCCGATATAGCCTTCAGTCCCGATTGTCATTTCCAGATCATGGGTGAGGGGAAGGTTTTTTGCGTGGCATTTGAGTCCAATCCAATGCAGTGCGGCGTCAGGATGCCTAACACGTCCTGTTGCCCAGATAGTTCCCTCCGAGGGTGTGATCCTGGAACAAGTGCTCAGGATGCCGCCGAGCGACTCGAATTGTCCGCGAAGCGTCTCATCCAGGGTCCAGCGGGAGATAGCACGACCAGATACCTTTATATTACTCAGCAGCGGTGTGGCCGAGGAAGATTCGTTCCAACAAGCCGTTGTGAGTCGAGGGGCGTCCCGCAGTGCCTCCATAATACCAAGCCGAGAGAGGACGGTATCAGACACGCCGCTGATGAATTCCCCACAAACCCGGTGACGTGGATAGACCGATGCCTCATGGATGCATACATTGACCCCCCTAAGCCTCAGGGCAATTCCAAGTGACAGGCCCGCTAATCCACCGCCTGCAATAATGACCGATTTTTTCATTTTCTCGATGCCAACAGACGTAGGCTGCCTCTTCCCGATCCCGATTCCTGAATAATCCAACTCTTCGTGTCTAGGCCCAGTAGGCGGGGAAGTTCGCCAAACCGGAATCCTGCGAGGATGCTCGAAGGCATGTCATGACGGGTTACCTTGCCAACGAAAGGGGATAGGAGCGAGGAATACACTACTGGTAGACTTCCCCGCAAGGGTTCGCAGAATACAAGAAGTGAAAATCGATTAAGCAAGGAACCTATGGCAGAGAGTTCCAAATTCGAAAAATGGTGCAGGATCAGACTTCCCACACAGGCGTGCCCGTCCGGAAGAAAGATCTCTGCCAAGCTATCCCGGAAATCCCCTTGTTTCCATCCAATCCCGACCGGGAGCGTGTTAGGTCTGGCTAAAAAATCGAGTCCAGTCAGCCTTACAAACGGAAGGGCCCTGTCTATTTTTTTGCAAAGAATACCCTCCCCGGCTCCAATCTCGACGATTCCGTTACGGGCACGCGTGCCGTGTCTGCGCAATTGAGACAGTATCCAGCGAGAGTTTCCAAGGAGAGCATCAATCATCCTCAAATCCCGTCGACTACGTATTGCGCGCGGATCGGTGGGATCCATCGAATCCAAGATTTCCGGGATGACAATTCGCTTGATCACGCACGTAGAATATCAAGGCTCTTCAGGATTGACAGTTCCGGAAGGAAACGAAAAAGGCGGCCACGATGGGCCGCCTTTTTTTGGGGGGAAATTGCGTGCTTTTTATTTCATCAGGAGAACAGCGCGTGAACGCTTGATTTCCCTTGTGATCTTGCGGTGAAGATGTGCAGCAAGGCCAGTCATGCGACGGGGAAGGATTTTGCCCGCCTCGGTCGTGAATTTCTTAAGGAGTTCCGGATTCTTGAAATCGATTGCTTCCGTGGCGATATCAAGGCGACGACGGGGCATTGTGCGGTTGGCGCGACGGAAGTTGGACTTGCGCTGTGGTGTCTTGGGTGTGCTCATGGCTTTCGGGCGTTGATGTCGGGATGTTTCTGTACCTGTCTATTCCGCCTATTTGGTTTCGCGGTGAAGCGTGTGGCGCTTGAGGAAGGGGTTGTATTTTTTCTTCTCCAGGCGGTTCGGCGTCTGCGGGCTCTTTTTGTTGCGGGTGGTGATGTAACGCGAAGCGGGTTTCCCCTCGGCTTTCGCCTCGGTGCGTTCGAGAGTGATGTTTTCCTGTGCCATGTGCTAGTCTTTGCTGT
>Ga0118677_10011779_pt1 | contig 13006 bp, 14 predicted proteins | sample AliMusrvi5mmetaG_FD_86154 | JGI IMG/M metagenome (GOLD analysis project Ga0118677, IMG submission 86154)
AGCAAAAGGCAGACTGTCAATGTATCATCTGATTAACTTTCCACCTTATGCGCCCGATCATAATCCCATTGAGAAGATCTGGAACTGGTCTAAAGGAAAAATCTCTAACAAGCAATTCGAAGACTTCTCAGTAACGAAAGAGAAGTTTGTCAGAGCTGTGACCGGACGGAGATTTTCCTACCATTTATGACATTTCGTTTTGCGGTTGCTATAGCATCTTTGAAATTTTTGGGATTTATCATTTGGATTTTTATTTAGAATTTAGAGTTTAGAATTTAGAGTTTTAATAATTATGTCCAACTATTACGAAACGCTCGGTGTTACAAAATCGGCCTCAGCTGATGAAATCAAACAGGCCTATCGCAAGATGGCGATGAAGCATCATCCCGATCGAGGTGGCGCCGACTCTGAAAAAAAATTTAAAGAGGTCAACGAGGCCTATCAGGTCCTCTCCGACCCGGCCAAAAAACAGCAATACGACCAGTTTGGTGACTCTGCCTTCAGACAGGGTGGTTTTAATAGCGCCAACAATAGTCAAGGCTCCAGCGGTTTTGGCGGTTTCGAAGGATTTGATTTTGGAGGCTTCTCTAGCAGAGGCGGGCAATCCTCCGGCTTCGGTTTTGGTGGCGGATTAAATGATATTTTTGAAGAATTTTTCGGCTCGGCTCTTTCACAGGTTCAAGCCGAGTTGAGAATCACACCGGCTCAAGCGGTACTGGGTGATAAAATAAGCATTCAAGTAGGAAACGAGAAATTGGAATTTGACCTGCCGGCCGGTACTCAGGACGGCGTCTCCTACCGTTTCCAAGGTAAAGGCAACTCATATCGGGGGAGCAAAAAGGGCGACCTCGTCCTCACGATTAAAATTGAAATGCCCAAAAGCGTCTCTCGCGAACAGCGTGAGCTCTGGGAAAAACTGCGCCAAAGCGAAAAGAGTAAAAAGAAGTGGTGGAGTTGATTCTTAAACTCTAAACACAAAATTCTAATTTCCAAATAAACTCAAAATATAAAATAAAAAAATCAAAATAGTTGCATATTCTTTGAAGTTTTTAATTTATTTAGAGTTTAGGATTTAGAGTTTAGAACTTATCCATGATTGACTTTATTTGCCTTTTGACCGATAATTAAAGAAATAATTCAATCTACTGGTTACGAATTTGTTATCTGCAAATTTGTTCGATTCGTAATCCGTATGGTTCGGTAACCTGGAGGGGTTAATGCACCAGCTTCCCAGTGTGGATATCTTTATCGGGTTGTTTTTTCTCGTTGGAATCGCCTACGGCTTTTTGCTCCAACGCGAAAAAACGATCACTACTTTGGTCTCCGTTTATATGGGAATAGTCATCGCCACCAGTTTTTCCCAATCGGTTTTCGAATTTTTCAACGGTAACAAAGTGATTGCCGGACAGATCTGGATCAGGAGCAACGCCTCGACCTCAACCATCGCCATCATCCTCTTTCTCCTCTCAACTTTCCTCGTCTCCGGCGCCATCAATTCCAAATCGAAACGCTCGGATGACTTATCCCTTTTCGAAGTTATCGTCTACAGCGGTCTGATGGTCGCTCTTATTTTATCCTCAATCTTGGGTTTCTTGCCGACAGTCTCCCGCGCTCATTATATTGAGATTTCCCAAGCGGCCAAATATCTTTGGAATTTCAGAACGCTCTTTGTCCTTCTACCCCCGATTCTATTAATATTGTTAAACTGGAAGAAAAAAGACAAGTGACACAATCAATAACGGATGGCAAATGTCCTAATGGCGAATATCAAATAATCAGAATTAGCCATTTGCTATTAGTTAATTAGACATCCATTGTTGGAAAGGCGGTTATGTACTTGCTTCTTCGTTGGCTCTTGAATACTTTGATTTTGCTCTTGGTCGCTCAGATCGATAGAGGGATTAAATTTTCCGGCTTTTGGGCGGCGATGATCGCTTCGCTGGTACTGGGACTTTTGAACGCACTGGTCCGACCGCTCATTTTGCTTCTGACTTTGCCAGTCAATTTCCTGACTCTCGGTCTATTTACTTTGGTCATAAATGCGCTAATGTTTTGGCTCGCTTCTTCAATAGTCAAGGGCTTTGAAATCACCAATTTCATGGCCGCTTTTTGGGGCGCGCTCATCTATACTATTATCGTGATGGTTGTGAACTATATCGAACGCCCGCGCTAGTACCACTAAACTTTAATCTTGATGTAACTATCCGAGCTTGAATATTTCTCTTGCTTTTTCTTTTGAAAATTTCCAGTTGATTTTTGCTTTTACTCTGTTGCGCCTGTTCACATAAGCGTCTTTTGCTATCTTCAAAGTTTTGTCATCGGAGATACGCTTTTTGAGAACCTGCTTTGTAAAAATACCAATTTCTATCTCTGCCATGTCAAGCCAGCTGGCATGTTTTGGTGTGTTATGAAGGGATATCCGTGAAAGTATCTCTTCGGCGATATCATTTCCATATACTTCATACAGATATACGATGTTGTGAGTATTCAAGTTATCAAGAATGATGTGGATTAGACTGGCGTCAGGGTACATTTTAAAAGCAATAAAATGGATAAGCTTTGCCCAGTCTCTGCCGGTTCGCGTCTTGGTCGTTCTGATATGCCTTCTTCCTGCTTTTGGCTCGACGACCACAAACTCATTTCTCACTCCTTCACGGCGATATTCGTAATCTATCCGGCGACATTTACCTGGGCTTGCCGGAAGCGTTTTTCTGGTATTGGAAAGAAGCTGATGGTTTTTCTCGTCAAGACAAATTACAGGTTGGTCCGCATTGTACGGCTTTTCATAAGTATTCAGCACATCCATCATTCTTTCTTCAAACTCAGGCGTGATCTCCGGAATCACCCACATTTTTTTCCCGCCAAGGTTTTAATTGGTTTTGGAGGAAAATACGGATGATTGGTTTTACACTGATAGGGTTGTCCTTCCGTTTTTTGTTAACTCGATCCCTGACCATTTTTAGTGTCCAATGAGCATAACCGGCCGGTGCTTCACTGCAAGCGATAGCCACAACATATGCCTCTTCCTTTTCAGAGAGTTTTTTGGGCTGACCCGAACGGGGACGGTCAAAGATAGCTGCTTTTAATCCATCGGCGATATATCTTGACCTGACACGTCTGGCAGTCTCTCTACCACAGTTTAAACGCTTGGCGATCTCATTGTTGCTGATATCCTTCTCTTTATCAGCTAATAGCAGAATCTGCGCACGTTTAATTTCAGATCTGCTCCATCGTCCACGTCTGACCATTTGCGAAAGTTCGGGTTCTTCGTCTTTCCCCAAATTGATTAATTGAATATTTGCCATAGTTTTTTGCCCTCCTATGACTATTATACAATCAATTAAATGCTACATCAAGACTAAAGTCGTGGTGTACTAGCGCCGATTACGATACGAAGGCCGATTATACCAAGGAGTTTTATGCCACAATGCAAAACAAATTTCACTATGCCATCACCGGACAAACCGCGGCTGAGCTGGTGGCAAAACGAATTGACAGCAAAAAAGAAAATCTCGGCATGACTAATTATAAGAAGATTGCCGTGACAAGACGGGAAGCGGAGGTTGCCAAGAACTATATGGTTGAAACGGAACTTCGCCAACTTTACTTATTGGTTGAACAATTTCTTTCGTACGCCGAATTTCAGATTGAACGGAAAAATGTTATGTACATGAAGGGTTGGCTTTCTTATCTTGATGATATGCTCAAGGCCAATAGTTTGGAGATATTATCAAGTAAGGGCAAAATCTCGCACCAAGAAATGGAAAAAATCGTCCAAAAAGAAATCGCAAAATTTAATTCTAAGAAACTGGGATACAAAAAGGAGAGCCAATTGCATAAGGACGAAACCTTATGAACCTGCTCTCATCGTGATTGAATTAATCAAATCATCTGGTGCCATGGTTTGTCAATATTAACGCAAGAGCAAATTGTGGATAAACATTATTTTATTCGATTTTATCAATTTCCTTCATTATCCTATCAGTCTCAGCAAGCGCAATAATAATCTTTTGGTAATGTTCAATATCTTCATTAGCCAGAGTTCGGCCTTTGCGGTCTTTGAGCCATTTTTGTGCCGGTTGGTAGCCACCGATGTAAAAATTCCAAGCGATTTCAGGCACTTTGCCAAAATATTGATCGGCATTAATATAAACTTTGCCGTCACGATACTCAACTTTTTCGACTTTATCGATGCCCTCTTCCGGATAGGTTGTGATCAACTTGTCTAGTAACGGCGATTCCATTAAATGTAATTCCCGCAACTCTTTACCTTTGGCAACTAACTTTTTGAGTTGTTCGGCGTCTTTTGGATATGGCACGCGCGGAAAATCAATCTTCAAAAATTCCTTGTATTTTTCCCTGTAATTCGGCGAATGTAAAACGGCGTAAATATAGTCAAAAATACCTTCCGGCGAAACCTTGCCGACAATTTGTTCGATTTGATTAACAATTTCTTGTTTAAGATTCGATATTTTTGAGCCGTCATCGGAATAAAGATAAAGGGGGAATACCGCAGATTGTGTACTTGATTCACCCGATTTAGCCTCTGTCATACAATTAGCGACGAGGAAGTGATTGGGCATTTGATTTTTATTACTTCTAGCAGTAAGCAGTCCGATGTTATCCCCGAGAACAAAGTGTTTAGTTGTGTTCATCCGTGGTCGCCATACTAATTTATTATCAAAATATGTATAACGAATATCAAAAGGTCGATAAACAAACGGAATGATCTTTTTCGAGTCATTAGAAATCTGTTTTTTATTCTTTACAACCCAATTAGCGTAATTTTTTCCAAGGTCAAACTTTTGCGTTAATTCCTTTTCTGTAATATCAGCGCTCAAGAACTCGTTGACTCGTTGTTCTAGCGTTTCTTTATTATTGTCTACAATAAATGCATCGCCCATAGTTACGATTCCTGTGCTACCGTTAGAGAAAAGATCGTTAACGCTAAACCCCTGCTGATACACGGTATCAAGCTCCGCCGAACCACTCGCTGCAAAAACTAAATTTGGAAAATGATGTTCGATATTACTCCACGTTGCATTTTTTATAGATAACTCATTAAGCACTGCAAATTTAACTTCGCGTTTGCCCCACAAGTCAGTTCGACAAACTTTTGCCAATTCGCCTTCTTTTTTCTTTCCGGTTTTAACTGCGAGTAAAATTGAAACGCCTTGTTGAATATCGAAAACATTTTCATCTTTACCGCCGTCCGGAGCAGTTTCCTTCTTTTTGGAATTTCCGTGGAGGTCAATTACATAAATTTGATCGAATGTATCCATCAAATGCCAGCGCATACCGCGGAAAGTTGAATTGTCGAGATAGCCGTGGTTCGTAATATATCCGACAATTCCATCACCGGTTTTTGAGATCATATCTTCAGCAAGAGCAATAAATTTTACATAGTCATCATTAAGCCAGTGCTTTCGCTCTTGCAATTTCTGTTTTCCGCCCGGCTCTACTTTATATTTATTGACCAAACTGTTTGCATATTTCGTTTCATTTGACGAAATTCCGCTGTATGGCGGATTGCCTACTACCACCATTACTGGTGTTTCATTTTTGATTTTGGCCGCTTCTTTTGATTCCTCGGCGATGCTTTCGGAAAACCCGATGCCTGCAAAAAGATTATTTTGTGTCGGACTTTCTTCCAAAGAATTTGTCAAATATATTCCAAGGCGCCGCTTAAAATCCCAAAATTTGGTTTCGCGGAAAGCAATGCCCAATTTCAAATGGGCGATAGTATAAGGCGCCATCATTAATTCAAAGCCGTGAATTCTAGGGAGTAAATCGTTGTGAACATATGCTGGCCAGCGACCTTTCTGGCCATCTTTCAATAACCTTTCATAGATTTTCCCGATCACGGCGCTAATAAATGTCCCTGTGCCCGTCGCCGGATCCAAAACTTGAACTCGATGTTGACCATTTGTCAATTTAGAAATATTGGCTAGTCCAGCAGCTAATCCGAATTCTTTTTCTAACAGGTAATCGACTGAACGAACAATAAATTTAACTACAGGGAGAGGAGTGTAGTATGCCCCCATTCTTTTGCGAAGTTCCGGATCATATTCCTTCAAGAAATCTTCATAAAAATGGATAACAGGGTCAGGCCCTTTGTGAGTTTTGCCAAAGAGATCTTCCTTGAAGTATTCTTTCATCAATTCTTGAACGTCGGCATGGGAGAAAACTTCGCAGAGTTCGTCGATAAGATATTTAAATCTAATATCAAAATCGGCTCCGACTATATGGTCAAAAAAGTGACGTAGCAAAGGATTGGAATTAGGAATCAGCTCTCGTGCTTCTCGTCTGGTAAAATCGCTTGTCGATTTATCATAATATCGAGCCACAAATAGACCATAAACAAGTGTTTGAGCATACATGTCGGAAAAGGAATTTGGTGTCAAGTCGTGGACAAGCATTTGTTTCATCGTTTCATACAAACGAGCCAATTCCGAACTATTATCAGATTCTGTGGCAAGAAAGTGTCTAACATTATCACGAATTCTTTGAGCCTTGCCCCCCATAATCTTGGCGAGATGCTTGCCAGATCTAATCGGCTCTTTATGAGACTGGGCAAAATCAAACAAAGTTTTGGCGAGATGCTCATAATTATCGGAAATCGCATTCAATGTTCTGGATTTTTTATCATAGTTGGCGATTCTGATTGGCTCCTCATAACGCAAACCATTTCTAAAAAATCTAAACTCGACATAATCTGTTAAAACTAAATTGGCATAGCCGTAATATCTGGTCATCTGCTCCGATTTTTCAACTTTATCAAGCGAAACACCGATGTCTTTTGCCTCGATGTAGAGGATAGGAATCTCATCTTTGATAACGGCAAAATCAGGCTTATTGCCCTGCTGGGCTTTAGCATCGTGGTCTATTCTAAGTTTATGAATTTTTAATTGCTCAAAAACCGATTTGAGCAGAATTTCAAAATCAGCCCTGTAGCCCATTTCGCTGGTCTCGGTATGTGCAAATTTTTCGGAAATTGATTGAATGTACTGTTCGAAAACTTCTTGTGCCATACTTATTCCTTTGTTGATTCATATTTTCTATCCCTAGCATAGCACTTTGCTCATGGTTGATAAATAGGCGCATACTCAATTTGGTATACTATATATAGTTCAGTCACGTCCGATCACGACACTAACGAAAAAATGAGATATTGTATCTGGTGAATTTGTTGGCTATAATTGTTGCATAACAAAGGATACCAATGGCGTTAGACAAAAATGATTTACAAGATATCGGCAAAATAGTTTTCGCCTCCGAAGTGAGATTGAACAAAAGAATCGGAGACGTCGAGTTGAAATTGGGCAAAAAAATTATAGAAACAGAAAACAAAGTGATCGCCGTAATTTCAAGAGAAGTTGCTGATCTTTCTGAAATTAACAGAGCGGTTATCAAAGAAGTCGACAAAATTGCCGATCTTGAAAAACGGATAATTCGGATTGAAACCAAACTCGGGTTTTGACATTTTTGCTATTTCTTGCTAAGATACTCTTGTTCAATAAATTATTAAACCAGCTTAAATAGTGTTCTTTTGATAACTCGGCTGGTTTGTCGAGTTTTTTGTATTTTAGGGCGGAAATATGCGGGCAGTTAGCTCAGTTGGTAGAGCGCCTCGTTTACATCGAGGATGTCATAGGTTCGAGCCCTATACTGCCCACCAAAAATAATTTGGGCGAGTGGCGAAATTGGCAGACGCGCATCCTTGAGGTGGATGTGGGAGCAATCCCTTGCAGGTTCAATTCCTGTCTCGCCCACCACGCTTAGCGTGGTGGAAGCGGCGCTAAGCGCCGCACCAAGTCGCTTTGCGGCAATGATCAATTATCAATTAACAATGATCAAGTAATTGCTATGTTTAACAAGAATTTGTTTTTTACAACCGAATTTATCTCATACCGGCCGGCTCTGATTATTTTGTTGGTTTTATTCGGTTTTCTGATTTTGGTTGCTTCGGCAATATTGTTATTGGCCAGAGGCGAGGCGAGGAAAATTCTCGGTGTTTATATCGCGCCTTTTTATACCGTCGGCGCGCTCGGGTATATTTATTTATTTGCCAGTTATGAAAATTTGCCCTGGCTGGATAACCGCTTTTTCCTTTTTCTGATAATGTTTGCTCTACTGATCTGGATCTTGGCCATCACTATCTGGGCCGGTATGACCTGGCCGAAACAACAGCGCAAGAAAAAAATCGAAGATAAATTTAATCAATATTTGCCGAAAGGCAAGAAGCAGAAAAGCCGGTAAGCTTGTAAGTCAGTAAGTAACTATTATAGTGGCTTACTGGCTTATCAGCTTATTACTTAAAAGCTTAAATTAAGGAACAAATGGAAAAAAAAGAGAATGTTGAAGAATCCACCTTCGCCAAGGCTACGGTGGAAGCTAAAGCGGAAAAACCGTCCAAAGCCGTCGTTGATACAATGGAGTCGCTGATCGCCGAAATGGGCGATCGTCTCTTGCCGTTCGCCGAGGGCGAAACGGTTGAAGCGACTATTTTAACCGTCTCTGGCAATCGTATCTGGGTTGATGTGGCCGGTCAGTCGCTTGGTTTTATCCCTGAACGGGAAATTACCTCCAAAACCGGCTTGAAGGCCGGCGATAAAACTTTTGCCACCGTTGTCTCGATGGAGGATGAGGACGGCAATGTCGTTTTATCGATGAAACGAGCCGACCGCGAGAAATTCTGGATTGAAATGGAAGCCGGCTTCAAATCAGGTGAAGCGGTCACTGTCAAAATCACTGACGCCAACAAGGGCGGTCTCATCTCCGATGTCGGTGGAATCCTCGGCTTTCTGCCGGTTTCACAGCTAGCGCCGGCGCACTATCCGCGCGTTACCGGTGGAGATAAAGATGAGATTCTGAATCGTTTGCGTAAATTTATTGGCACTGATGTTATGGTCAAGGTCATTACCGCCGAAAAGGAAACCGGAAAGTTGATTTTTTCTGAAAAAGCGGTCAAAGCGCAGGAAGTTCGCCAAAAGATCGATAAATTCGCCGTCGGCGATGTGGTCAAAGGTCGGATTACCGGCATTGTTGACTTTGGACTATTTGTCTCAATCGATCCTGAGATCGAAGCGCTGGTCCATATTTCTGAAATTTCCTGGACTCGCGTCAACGACTTGCACAAATTATTTAAAGTCGGAGATGAAGTTGAAACACAGGTTATTTCGACCGAAGAGGGTCGTGTTTCTCTGTCTTTGAAGCGGCTTTTGCCCGATCCTTGGGTCAAGGCGGCCGCCAAATATAAAGTCGGCGACGTTGTTTCCGGTGCGGTCACAAAGATCACTCCCTTTGGCGCTTTTGTTTCCCTTGATGCCGAGATTGACGGCTTGGTTCATATCTCTGAGCTTTCGTCAGAACGGGTAGTCGACCCCGGCCAGATCGTTGATTTGGGCAAGAAATATACTTTCAAGATTATCTCAATCGATCCGGAGAACCATCGTTTGGGCTTAAGTATGAAGGTGGAGCAGAAGACGGCGAAGAAGGGAAAAGCAGCCGCGAAGCAGAGCAGCGGAGAAGCGGAGGAAAATTCGGAAGAAGCCGTGAAGCAGGGTAGCGGAGCGGCGGAGGACATTACGGTTGAGGAAAAACCAGCCAAGGAAGCGAAGCCAAAGAAATCCTCCTCCGCCAAGGCTACGGGGGATGCTAAAGCAAAAGTAGCTAAAGTGAAAAAAGCTAAAGAATAATAACGACGACCGGAGGAAAAATGCAAATAAAATATAAAGGGGCTGATAAATTTGAATTAAAAACCAAAGATGCCGAGGTTTTGATCGGAAAGTCAATCAAAATTGGTGACTTTGATTTTGCCGGACCTGGTGAATACGAAAAAAGTGGTGTCATCTTGAACGGCGTAGCCGATGCCGACAATACTATATATTTGTTGACGGTCGAGGAGATGAAAATCTGCCATCTCGGTCATCTGGCCCATGATTTGTCGGAGGAAGAGTCCAAGCAAATCGGCGATGTCGATATTCTTTTTCTGCCTCTCGGGGCAGAGGGTTCGGCCGAGCTAAAAATCGCTCTCAAAGTTCTCTCCAAAATCGATCCTCGCATTATTATCCCGATGCTTTACTCCGATCTCTCGGAGTTCAAGAAAACGGAGGGCGTAGTCGACGGCGAGCTCGACATTTTGAAAATCCGCAAGATTGATTTGCCCGAAGAAGAGAGGAAGGTCGTCATTTTACAAGTAAAATGACTTCAATAGTTCTTCTCCTTCACTAGGAGAAGTCAGATGAGGTTAAAATGTTTCTAACCTCACCCTTGCCTCTCCTTGTAAAGGAGAGGAGGTATTAATTTGAAAATGAATAATTTTGATAAACTAAAAACAATTCTCGCTGGCGGGAGTCATTTTGTTCTAGTCGGTCACTTGGAGCCGGACGGCGACGCGGTCGGCTCAATGCTGGCGCTTGAGTCACTCTTAAATTCGCTGAATAAGAAAACGACATTGGTCCTAAAAGATACCGTACCGGCGATATTCAATTTTTTGATTCAGGGCAGAGAAATCAAGACCGAATTACCGCCAAAATTCGACGGCTTGATTTTGATCGATAACGGCGATCTGAGACGAACCGGTATTTCGGCCGAAATTACGAAATTGAAAAAACAGCGTCTTCCGATTATTCACTTTGACCATCATCAAAAAAGCGATCTCTGGCGGCTCGTCACCTTAAATTTTTGTGACGATTCTGCCTCATCAACGGCTGAAATAGTCTTCGGATTGTTTGGCGATTTCGGAGCTGAAATCACAGTGGAAATTGCGACGCAACTTTTAGCCGGAATATTCAACGATACCGGCGGTTTTCGCCATAGCAATACGAGCGAAAAAGTTCTAAATATCGTGGCCGAACTTTTGCGGCGCGGTGGAAAACTGAAAAAAATCGCCGATAATATTGAAAATTCACACAGTATCGCCAAATTCAAACTCTGGGGAATCGCCTTAAATCGTCTAAGTATCAACAAAAATTTTGGCATCTCATGGTCATATCTGACTTGGAAAGATCTGGCCAAAGCGGGGGCTATGGAGGAAGAAATTTCCGGCTTGGTCAATCTGCTCAACTCGGCACCGGAGTCAAAGGCCTCTTTATTGCTTTACGAAAGTGAAGATGGTAAAATCAAAGGCAGTTTGAGGAGCGAAAGTAACGATATCGATCTGGCTCGTTTGGCCGAGTTACTCGGTGGCGGTGGCCACAAAAAAGCGGCCGGATTTATGATAAATGGCCGAATTGCGAATTTTGAGGGGAAGATTAAAATAGTGTGAATTCGCCCGAGTGGTGGAATGGTATACACGCATCACTTAAAATGATGTGGCCTAAAGCCGTGTGGGTTCGACTCCCACCTCGGGCACCAAAATATTGTAGTCTATTTTAACTATTATAAGGAATAACATGTCCACTATTAAAAATACCGAGCGAGAGAAAATTATTCATGACGATAAAGTGATAAAAGCTCTGGTTGACAGCGATATTTTTATAGAAGGGCCTTATACTGCCAGCAGTGGTGTAAAGTTGCCGATCGCAGGCTACATAGAAAGGGTTTTTGCTTATCCAAAACAGTTCAAAACGATTATCAAATCAATGGCGAGGGCGGTAAAATCATTAAAAATTGATTGCATTATGGGATGCGCCATGGTCGGAGTTCCCTTTGCGGATGCGGTAGCCTACGAATTGGGGATTCCAATGTGCCCTATAAGAAGTAGCAAATCTAGCCATGGAGTTATAACTTATTTGGCTGGTACTGTTCCTGACGAATGTAAAAATATATTACTTTTCGATGACTGGAACGGCAGTTGGGCGTCAGTGAAAAAGTTTTATGATATCGTGAATGAATATGGCATCAAACCCAAATATGTAATGTCAATTGTTGAAAGCTTCGAGGACATGGAAACCAGAAAAAATGTCTCAGAATTTCTAGAGAAAGAAGATCTTAAGTTTATTGCATTCTGCACCTTCAGAGATTTGATAGATCAATATTTAAACGATGGAAAAATCGGCCAGGAACTCCATGATATTATGAGCAATTTACTGGAAAACCCTGAACTTTTTGCGAATGACAAGAGTAACATCGCCGGTTTTATCAAACTCAAAGAATCCGGCAAAACCGCAGGTCTGAAGCCCAAAACTATTGTCGAGAAAAAATTTGAAATCCGGTGATTATAAAGATAAAGTGGAGGCACTTATGAAGCTGGAAATATCAAAAAACCCCGAGACAATTGGAAAGGTCGTGGCGCAAAATCTAGTTGATGAGATATCTCGTTTTCAGCCGACTCCCGAGCATGACCGGATGATTATTGGCTTGTCCTGGGGCAGGACAATTGAAAGAATCATTAACAATTTTGTTGAGATATGCAGACAAAGACAGAACGACGGCAATCCGATCGACATGAGCAAAGTGTTATTTTTGCAAACAGAGAGTTTCTGGCCGGAAAATCCTGATTCCAAGAGCAACATGTTTGCGAATCAGTTAAAAGCAGGTTTCGAAACGCCATTGCGGGCGATTAACCCGAATATTGAGGTCTATTATCCTGGAGCTGAACCAACCGCCGAAGAGGCAAAGGCAAATTTTACGAAATTGTCTCAGCAAATGGACCTTGATCTTGCTACCATCCATGAGAGTGGGGCCGTCAAGGGGTTGAGGGACGCCGATCAAGTCAGAGATGAGGTTGAGTGGGCGGCTGGAAGGCTGAGCGTCAGAGATATCCAATGGCGAAATATATCAGACATTAAAGCTGGGGAGAATGTAACCATCAATCCAAAGCCGGGGTTTGAAAGAGCGCCCAAAGATAATCCGCAGGATATAGCAGTTTCGAAATATACAGATATGGTTAAGAAAGCGATTGTTGACGGCGACGATGAAGCACTAGTCCCACAGTTTTTTCTCTCGGAGGGATATAAAGGATATATAGCAACCGCAAAACGAAATGTCATAAATGGTAGGAAAATCTCCGTCCGGTCACAGCTCTGACAAACTTCTCTTTCGTTACTGAGAAGTCTTCGAA
>Ga0118677_10011782_pt1 | contig 13006 bp, 8 predicted proteins | sample AliMusrvi5mmetaG_FD_86154 | JGI IMG/M metagenome (GOLD analysis project Ga0118677, IMG submission 86154)
CGCAGGGTTTTGACCAGCCACTCGTGCGCCTGCTGATGGCTGCGCAAGGGACCCGTCGCATGCTGCGGAAAACATTGGTAGTAGGGAATCTCGTGGTAGTGGCAACCGGCGGCTTCCAGCGTCTGGCGGAAGATGGGCATGCGCTCGACCTCCATCCAATAGTTGCCGCAATTCAGATAGGCGACGTGCTTGAAGGCGCGTTCCAGGAAGTGCTCGGCCGCCATCCGGCCAATCCGCTCGTTGTCATAATACACGCGCGGGCGGCCGATCCCGGACGCCCGATATGCCTCAGGCGTGGCATCCGTAATCCAGCCCTTGGAGAAATCGACCAGCGGCAACCTGGGATACTGCCGCAACGCCTCGATGTCCTTGACGTGGGCGACCAGTGTGAGAATCCCGTCACCCTGCCACCCCACCGGCGGCAACCCGTTGCGCACATAGGTGTCGTCCAACACCCAGTCCACTTCGCGGGCATAGCGCATGATGCCGGTGTGCAGCCGGATGTGGTAAAACCCTAACAGCAGAAGGACACTGCGGCGGGCATGATGCAACGCCCCGCTCCGCGGCCGGGCGACACTCGCAACGCTGACAATGGCTGACCTTCCTTTCACGACGTTCATTCTAATCCGTCTGACGCAAAACGACAACAAAATATCCGCAAAAGGACAACGACAGGAATCCGGCGATTGGGTATCTTCCTTTTCCGGCAGCCCATTCCGGGGCTCATGCATGCCATCGTCTTGTTTTGACAAGCCCTGCGAATCTCCAGTGACCAGAACAAAAAACAATCCACCCCAACAAAGAACCAGCCATGAAGAAAAACAACCCTAGCGTCCATTTATCGGGATCGCCCGTGACATCCTCCTTGAGACAATCCGCCATCCTCGCCGCCCTCGCCCTCGGGCTGGGTGGGTTCGTTCCCACCGCAAAGGCGGGCCTGCTCGTCTATGAGCCGTTTGACTACACCGTGGGGCAAAGTCTCAATGCCCAGAGCGGCGGCACCGGCATGACCGGAAGTTGGACCGCCGCCAATACGGGTGGCGACCCCTACACCACACCGAGCGGATTCGGCATCTGTGACTCCACCAGCAGGACGTGGTGGAACGGTGCCTTGACGTCGCTCCCGCCAGGAAGCGGCAAGTACACCGGCAGCCCCGCCGGCGCAGCGGCCGTGCCTCAGGTTTATAACGGCAACAACCCGGACCACTTGTGGGCGTGGCGTTCACTGGACCCAAGCGTCAAAGCCAATTTCACCCTCGGTTCGACGACTTGGATGAGTTTCGTCGAAGCGAATGATTTCATCAACAATGCGAACGGAACCGGTGGCGTAATGGGCATTGGCAGTCGTTACTTCAGCAATGACACCCGCGGCGATTCCATGAACGGCGGATCGGGCACGTCCATTGGCATTGGCCAGAACCCGCTCGGGTCGGCCTACACCAGGAGCTTCGCGGCGACCTCATGGAGTCCGGGAATGACCTATGGCACCGGCACCGGGCCTACATGGGCAAACACTGACAAGAGGGCATGGATTTGCATCGCCAAGATCGTCTGGGGCAACGCGAGCAACCCCACCACGATCACCGTGGACGCCTATCCGGACGGCACCGTGCTGAGCGAAGCAACCTTCAATGCTTCGAGCACACTGACGACCCTCAGCGTCACGGTCGATCCAACCACATTCGATTACATCACCCTGGGAGGCGGCCGCTGCAATTACGATGAGTTGCGCATTGGAACAACTTTCAATGACGCGATCGGCGTCGTGGTTGCCTCCACCGGCAACTACTGGGCACCGGGCCTCACCGGCGGCGGTACGGGAACCTGGGAAGCGGGTTCGAACGTATGGTCCACCAGCCCGGGCACTCAAGGCACGAGCGGACAGGCGAGCACCGGCACCTTGGTTTTCAGCGGAGTCGCAGGCACGGTGACTGTCAACGGCTCGGTCTCGGCTGTGGCCGGACTCCAGTTCCTGGCCACCGGCTATGACATCGTTGCCGGGACCTCATCCCCCGATCTCAGTCTCACCGGCGCGGCTGCCGCTGACAACACGATCAGCGTCAACAGCGGCGAGACCGCAACCATTGGCGTCACTCTCTCCGGCACTGCCGGATTGACCAAGGCGGGCGATGGCACGCTCGTTCTCAGCGGTACCGGAAACACCTATGGCGGTGCCACCGTGCTCAATGCCGGCACCCTCCAGATCGCGGCCCTTGGCAGTTTGGGCAGCAATGTCACCTTCGGCGGTGGAACCTTGCAGTATCCGCCCGGCAGCGGTGCGAGCGCGTTGGATGTTTCAGGCAAGCTCAGCGCGATCGCAAGCCCGCAGGTGGTGATGATCGACACCAATGGCAATGATGTCATCTTCGGCACGGCGATCACTGGCAACGGTGGATTGACCAAGTTGGGCGCCGGTTCGCTCACCCTTAATGCGGCCGCGCCGACCGGTGTGACCACTGTTAGCGCCGGTACCCTCGATGTCAGCAGCGCCAGTGGCACGATTGGAACCCTAACGGTTCCCACCGGTGGCACACTCAACCTTGGGGCGGGCGCGACGATCACCACGCTTAACGTTACCGGTGGCACGGTGCATATCACAGGAGCGGGCGTCAGCGTTGGAACGCTGGTTGCCAACGCGGGCATGCTGGAGGCTGCCACCAATTCCCTGGCGGTGACCACCCAAGCCACCGTGGCCGGGGTGTTGCTCTCGGGCACTGCCATCACCCTCAGTGGTGCGAACGTCATCGCCCCGGACTCGGGCAACCACCGCGTGGTCGCGGCTGCCAGCGGCTCCCTGAACTTTGCCGCTACGGGGTTCGACGCGGCCATTGGCATTTCCCAGCCCGGCACTCCGGCGCTCCCCGCCACGGCAACATTCAGTGGCGGCGGAGTGTGGGCACTGCACGGCGGTGCGGCTTTGGATAACAATAATTTTTACGGACAAGATAACCACGCATTCCATTATATCCAGGTGCCTGCGGGCGATTTCAGCATCGTCGTGCACGTCACCGGTGCGACCAATGCGAGTGCCGGGCTGATGGCCCGTGATAGCCTGTCGGCCAAGACAGGCAACTCCGCCGGGATTTGGACGGGCATGTCTGCAACGTGCATCAACGGTGTGCTCACCTCACCCGGCGTTTCCACTCCAGGCAATCCCTGGCTGATGGTCACGAAAGCCGGCAATGTGGTTACGACCTATTATAGCAGCGACGGAACGAACTATACAAAGGCTCTACAGCAGGATTATTCGTCGAATCCGTGGGGGGCGACCACCTACGTGGGTTTGGACCTGGCCAACACATCCGGCGCGGTGGGCACCGCCGTCGGCACCTATGACAACGTGAACTTCATGGGCACCGCGAGCTTGCCCCATCTGAGCGACACCGAATTGAATCTCAGCGGTGGGGCGCTGGCGAACGTCGGCTGCAAGGTCAACCTCGGCAAGCTGACGATCAACACGGTGGTGCAACCTGACGGCGCCTATAATGCCACCAACACGCCGGGGTCCGTTAGCGGCAGCGGTGCGATCATCATCGGCGACAACTCGACCACGGTCACGCTGGGCAATCTCAGCCAGGTTTATGATGGCAGCGGCAAAACGGCCACCCACACCGTGACACCCTCCGGCCTGACGGTGAATGTGACCTACAACGGATCCGCCACGGCGCCGATCAATGCTGGCAGTTACATCACAAGCGCGGTGGTCGCTGACCCCTACTATTCGGGTTTGACCACGGGGACGCTGGTGATTGCCCCGGCACCGGTCACCGTGACGCTCAGCAACCTGAACCAGCACTTCGATGGCAACCCCAAACCGGTCACCGTCACCACCACGCCTCCAGGCGTCGGCGTGACCGTCACCTACAATGGCCTGGCTACCCCCGTGCCGTCCGCGGTGGGCAGCTACCCGGTGGTGGCAACCGTCAGCAATGCCAACTATACGGGCACCGAATCGGGAACGCTGGTGATCACCGCAGCCACGGATTTCGACACCTGGGCGGCGAGTTATCTGCCAAAGGATGTCTCGAACCCTGCGGCCGACTATGACGGCGACGGCATGACCAACTTCCAGGAATACGCCTTCGGGCTCAATCCGACCAGCGGAGCATCCTGCAACCCGATCGTGCAGCCACTCGATCCGGCCACTGGCGTGTTCAAGTACACCCGGCGCGCGTCACCGTCCACCACGGGCATCGCCTACACCGTGATGACCTCATCAAACTTGGTATCCTGGCTGCCGGATCCCGTCTCGGTGCCTGAATCGGTCACTACCAGTGGCAATGTCGAAACGGTGACGTTCACGCTGAGCAACGGTCCGATATTCGGCAAGTTGTTCGTGCGGGTGGAAGCCACCCAGCAATAAGGCCGGGCAACCGTTGAGAGCGAATTCACCGGGGCCGCGGAAGCAATGGGTTCGGCGCGGTCACCGCGCCCTGCCAGGCTGCGGATGCTTAGCCTAGAAACCGGAATGGACTTTAACAGAAGGTAGCAAAGATAACGAAGTGAAGAGGGTGCAGAGAAAATTCAATTCACCTATTGGGTTAGTGTTACAATGGGTTGTTATTGGGTGAAATGACTTACTTTGCTTCCTTTGCTGACTTCTGTTAAAAATCCATTTTCCAATTTAGGCTTAGCGTTTTTTCCGGCGTTTCGGCGGGGTGAAAGGACTGCCTTTGCTTCTCGCATGTTTACCGGTGCGTTCGCCGGGGTCCACGAAGCTTTCATGTGCCATGGCGGCGGGCGGCCTATCAGAATTGTCAGTTGGCGATTCGGTTTCGGCTTCTTCGGCATCTGCGAAGCGCGCGTTCCAATCGGCGAGGGCCAATTCGTATTCGCGCCAGGCGATTTGCTCGCAAATGGGCGAGAGGTAGTACGCGACATAATCGGGATCCTTGGCGAGTTCCGGCGAGATCTGATTGATGTGGTGGGGTTTCGGTGCTTGGGGTTTGGTGAAGCGGAAGTCCTCGGGCCGCGGCACGTAGGGAGCCATGCATTCCTTGATCACCCGGACGCTCGGGTGTTTGTTAGGGAAAACTTTGGCAGCAAGTTGCCGGCCGTGATCATACGACCACCGCTCCGACGTCGGCACCAGATCATGATCTTCCGGCGTGCTGTCGGCGACCATCTCACAAAACTTTTTGATTTCCGCGGCAGTGAGTTTTCGTGAGAGTTTGGCCTCCCGCTTGCGGATGAAGCGCTCCGGGTCGAGCGCCTGCGCCTTGAGCAAGGCCACGTAGGCGCGGGTCACACCGAATTCCATGCCCAGGGAAACCGCGGTTTCACCGGCCAGCACGCGGCGGGTGATTTCATCGCGTTGATCCTGATTCAGACGTGGGGTCGAGGATTGTCTCATGGCAGCAGATCCAGAAAATGTATTGCACCGCAAATATCAATCCCGAAATCTATCAGCAGTGGGACCGCGGACATCCTGTCCGCAGGCCCATGAGGTGTGAATGGATCGCGCATTAAGGCTCCTTGCATTCCCTGATCATGGGCGGGCGAGTCTGGAGACTCGCGGTCCGGGACAAAAAAAGGGGGCCGCGCCCCCGCGCGACCCCTTTTTATTCTGTCATGAATGTTTTGAAACCGGGGACGTGTCCCCTTGACGGAGGCAAATCTGACCTAAAACCGGAGGTCTGTCATGTCCCTAAGATTTGGGACACGGGCCGGTAGGCTGGGGACCGCGGACATCCTGTCCGCAGGCCCATGAGGTGCGAATGGATCGCGCATTAAGGCTCCTTGCATTCCCTGAGCATGGGCGGGCGAGTCTGGAGACTCGCGGTCCAGCCCCCCCAGAAAAAAGAGGCCGCGCCCCCGCGCGACCTCTTTTGCTGTCATGAAATTTTGAAACCGGGAGCATCGCCCCTCGACAGGAAGAAAATGCCTTAAACTTGGGATCTTGTCATGTCCCTAAGATTTGGGACAGGGGCATCATCACGAGAGATCGAGGAATCCGCGGCGGATGGCTTCGCTGACGGCGGCTGGCAGGTTGCGGACGTGGAGTTTGTCGAAGCTGCGCTGGATGTATTCGGTGACCGAATGCGGGCTGAGGTTCATTTCGTCGGCGATTTCCTGGCGGGTCAGGCCTTTGGCGGCGAACTGGAGCACCTCGCATTCGCGGCCGGAGAGCGATTCCGCGTCGGGGATCGGGCTGAGTTTGCGGAATGTCTGGAGGATCATGCCAGCGATTTTTGGATCGAGGGGCGTGCCGCCTGACAGAACTTCTTCCAGGGTTTCCAACAGGCGGATCGCGCTGCCCGCCTTGACCAGATAGCCGTGTGCGCCCGCTTCAAGCGCGGCGAACACCTTGGCTTTGTCGGTGAAGGCGGTAAGCACCAGGACCCGGGCATCCGGCAGCAATTCGCGGATTTTGCGGATGCCCTCGATGCCGCTCATGCCGGGCAGGCCGAGGTCCGACAGCACGAGATCCGCAGTCAATCCGCCGCGCAGCGCCTCGAGCGCATCTTCCATGGTGGAAAACCCGCCCACGCACTGGTAGCCGCCGCGTTTTTCCAAAACCATCGACACCGACTCGCGGAAATCAGCATGGTCCTCTATCAGAATCAGCCGGATCGCTTTGTCTTTCGGTGTTGGGGTGTAGGCCATGGTTTGATTCTTCTCTTGGGATTAGCGGTTTTTGCGCAGGGATTTGCGGTTCAGTGGGACGATGAGTTCGAGGCGGGTGCCTTCACCCGGGCGGCTGTCGATTCGGAGATCTGCGGCAAGAGCGGCGGAGCGTTGGCGCAACGCTCGCAGGGTGGCCGGGCGTTCCAGGCGATCCGCGGCGATGCCGACCCCGTCGTCGGCGATGACGAGGCGGAACTTGGCGTGGGCGATTTCGGCGCGGACATCCACCTTGGCGGCCTGGGCATGGCGCATGATGTTGTGGAGGGCTTCACGGAAAAACAGGAACAGGTGGCGGTTGGCATCCTCGGAAAGCTCCGCCTGCCACGCGTCTTCGTTGGCGGTGAAGTGCCAATCCAGCGTTTCCAGCATGATCGAGGTGGTTTCGCGCAGATGTTCGACTGTGCCGATGCGGTGATCGCCCTGTGGCCGGAGCAGCCAGACGATATCGCGCACGGCGCTGACGGTTTCCGCGGCGATGCGGTGGATGCGTTTCAACTCGTCGGAGGGACCGGACCGGTCCTCTGCCAGATCGGCGAACATCTGGATGCTTCCCAGATTGCTTCCCACCTCGTCGTGCAGATCGCCGGCGATGCGTTCGCGCACTTTGATGACCTCGCGATGGGCGTGCATCCGGTAGCGGATAGGCAACGCGATGATCAGGAAAACCCCCACCAATCCCAGAACCACGATGCTGGTTTGACCGGTTCGCCGCCAACCGGCCACCAGGTGCGCGGCTTCCGCCCGCAATTCGTAGCGGTGGGATTCAAGCTGAAGCCGCTGGTCCAGTTGGGTCAACCACACGCGGGTGGGGACCAAGCGTCCGTCGGGGCCGAAGCCGTCGGTGAGAGCAGCGCTACTCCAGTAACGGCCACCCGGAGCGATGACGTTCATCATGCCGTCCGGCGAGCGCACGCCCTTTCCCAGTGCCAGGTTTTCGTCGCCGTTGAGGATTTCCACTTCACTCAGGGCGAAGAATGCCGGGTAGCCATCGAAGGCCTTCCACAACTCGGTGGCTTCGATTTTGACAAACCGCCCGCTTACGGGGTCGAACGGCACCACCACCGGGTTGTGCCCGGGATTGCGAAAATCGCGCTCGGCAATGATCGTCCACATGTTTTTATCGCCGGGTTCCCCGGTGGCGGATATCGAGATCCGCAGTTTCCTGGGAAATCCGAATCCGCTCGGCAGGTCGGACGTCGGTCGTTTGGCCGGAAACAGGCGCACGGCATTGACCTCTGCGGACGCTCCCAGATCGACGCTCAACGAAGCACCCACATCGGCGGTGGGGCGGCCTTCGGAGATCCATCCGATATTGCCGTGTTCCTCCGCAGGAACCTCGGGCAGCCCAAGCGGCGTTTGGCCATCCACCAGGAATGCCGAACTCCAATGCCAGGGTGCCGGCGGGGCCGAACCGCCGAGGCTGACGACCTTGCCGCCCAGGGCGATGTTGGTATCGCCGTCAAAGGCGAACGCCTCAGCCCACGCATGGACAAAGTTCTCCTCGCCATCCGGGTTGGGTTGCAACCGTTCGGCCGAAATCCTCAAGCCCGCCGCTTCCACCGCCGGCCATACCTGATAGACGAAAGGATGGCCTTTGCGCACCGGATTGCCGGTGACGTTCCATTCGCGGGCGACGCAGGCGAGCACCTCGCCCTTGGCGTTGATCAACTCCACCCTGAAGGCATCCGGCATGCCATACTGGGCGTCCAGGCCCCGCGCGTCATACCGCCGGGCCGGCACGAGCGCGACCAGATCCACCATCGCCATGGCCGGCCAGCGGATTTCCACGGCATATTGGGAACCCGCTACGGGGACCGCATGCGGATGGATGCTTGCGAATCCTCCCGTGCCACCCTGATCGTCGATCGGAATGCCCGGCAACACCTCCAAGCGGGGCACCAAATCGGCCAGTTCCTTCTCGATTTCCTTCAAACGTCCGGAGAAGGATCCCGCCAAGCGCGCGTCCCATGCGGCCTCGGCGGCCCGGCCCGGCACCACCAGCAGCGCGGACACGGCCAGCAGCCTGAGCAACCCGGCGGATTTTCCGAAGCGATTCGGCATGGCTTGTGTCCTAGCGGATCTGCCGGTGAATGCCAGCGTGAAAGCGGAACCGCTAGAAATCCAGATAGATCTCGGTGCGGCGGTTGGCGCGGCGGCCATCCGGGTTGTCCTGGCCGGATTCGGTGACGTTGGGTCGGCGCGGTTGGCTGGCGCCTTTGGCGATGGTGGTGATTTGTTGACCAACTTCCTTCAAATCAAGTGTGATGGCTCGATGCCAAGTACCCCGGCGGTTTTTCTAACGTGGGTGGTGCTGAACTTGCGCTCGCCACGGAGAAGACGGGAAGCGGTGGAGCGGTCGATGCCGATGAGTTTACCCCAGTCGGTGGCGGACATGCCGATGTTTTCCAAGTGAGCGGTGAGAAACCCATGCGGTGGCAGTGAGGGTGGGGCTGGATAGTTCGCGGACTCGTAGGCTCCGACAAGCTCGGAGAGGGTTTCAAGATAGTCCGCTTGATCGGTGGTGAGCGGATGGCCGGCCATGAGGTCAATAATCCCGGTGACGGCATCGAGTTCGATTTTGTCATGCAAGGCGCGTGGCATGTGCAAGCGGCTAAGGGCTTCGTAGGTTTTCGGAAGCTTGGTGAAGCTGGGTAGGGTTGGTTTTGTGGCGTTCATCGGTTTAGAGGTCATTTTTCCAGCGGTCTTTGCTGTAATCGGCGTGGGTGAGGATCTTCAGGATGAAAATGCTGCGGGTGTTGTAGTGAATGGCGGTGATGAGGCGGTGGTGATTGCCGGCAATGTTGAAAATGGTGACGGTCTTGCAGCTACGGACGGTGGCAAGGTCTGCTTGGGGAAAGACTTTGCGGACGTCCGAGATGGATTGCCACTTGGCGGCAGAGGCTACGGCGATCCATGCGGAGAGATTGGCGGAGGCATTGGGGTGTTGCGTGGCATAGTCGAGGATGCGTCGTTTGGTGATGATGTTCATGCAAACTTGTTGTCAGTATGGCAACGAGAGGGTTGGCCGTCAAGCCGCACTTGGATACAGTTAGACGACTTTGGCGGAAACCCCTTGCCAGGGATGAACGCCGATCCACTCTCCCAAAGGCATGAATCCGGAATAGCCGGTGGTGGTTGGCAGCCTGGTTGGAAATTTTCAGCCGGTCAAAGCGGCGGTACTTTCGGACTGCGGTGAAGCACGCTTCACCGCTTTGGCGGAAACCCCTGTTAGGGATGAACGCCGATCCACTCTCCCAAAGGCATGAATCCAGAATAGCCGACGGTGGTTGGCGGTCTGGCTGGGAACTGTCAGCCGGTCAAAGCGGCGATGGCTCGCCGCAGTCCAAAGCGCCACGCTTCACCGCTTTGGCGGAAACCCCTGTTAGGGATGAACGCCGATCCACTCTCCCAAAGGCATGAATCCGGAATAGACGGTGGTGGTTGGCGGTCTGGCTGGGAACTGTCAGCCGGTCAAAGCGGCGATGGCTCGCCGCAGTCCAAAGCCGAATTTCCCTCCTCACCCGCCCGCAGCGAGGGTGACGATTTCGATCTTGGCCCCCGGTTCGACCATGGTGGCGGCATAGTCGCGGGGGAAAACCGCTTGTTCGTTGAGTTCGGCGACGACGGGTTGGCCGACAAGGCCGAGGGATTCTAACAATCGCTCCAGGGTGACCGTGTGGTCGATGGGATGGGGCGAGCCGTTGAGGGTGATGGCGGGTTGCGGGATCATTTCCACTGGAGGAGTTGTTCGGGAAACGGGCAATCGTTGCAATCGGAGAAATCCTCGAGGCAAAAATCCTGATAGACCTGGAGCAACGCCTGGTGGTGGCAGATCCGGCGGGTCCACGGTTGGGCGGCCTTGAGCGAACCGAACAGCCGCAACGCGCAGCGTTTCACCTTATCGTTGGGCGAGGAATCGCGCAATTTCTGATAGGACCGGTAGGTCATGCCACCCTCGTGAATCGCGAGCGGGGCCAGGTGGTTGGCGACGAGTTCCAGGGCGTGGGAACGACCGAACACCGCGACGCGACGCGACGCCGCTGCGGACGTGAGCGTGTGGCGGGTGGCCCAAAACGGATGATCGAGCGCATGCAGGAACTCGACCAGCGGCTTCACGGCAAACGGTCGGGCGAAGGCCAGACGGCGGTAAGTCGGCCACGAACGGAGCAAGGCGGCCAATGCTCCAACCCGCCGGTGGGGATGGTTGGCCGGCCGTTGGCCATGGGTTTTCCAAGGAATGGCACGGTTGGGCGTAACCTCGAACCGGGCGCGGCTTTTCCACCACCGGTCCCACAGGACACGCAGGTATTCGCGGGTGTCCGGCGGTGCCAGGTCGTGCAGCCCGGGCGTGAGGAATCCCGCGGTGCCGAAGAGCACGGCCTCGGCGGCATCGCCCTCGTCGCGCAGCAGAGCGAGCGGCGCGCGCTGGGCGAGCAGGCGCATCGCCAGCGAGTTGCCGCGGTAGCCCAGGGTTTCGGCCGTCGCCTGAAACAGTGCGGTGTCGCGGCCGTGGGCATCGGCGGTTCTCAGGAATCGGGCGGCTTTCAGGTTGGCGCGGTGAAGCGCCGCTTCGTTGAGCAGGCTTTCGATGGCCCCGGTGGAAAGGTGCTTGAGCGGATGGAGGCAACGCCCGGGGTGGGCGATGGCGACCTCGCGCAGCGGACGGTTCAGGGCGTCGGACAGTTGCATGTCGGAGATGACCACCTGGGGCACCTCGCGGTTGTCGCAGGTCCGGATGAAATTCCGCCGCGCATCCGCATGAAACACCACATGCAACACCACATCCCGAAATGCCGGATTGGCCGCGTGCCCGTGCGCCTCCCACGCCCCCGAATCCGGATCCAGTTCTAACGGACCGACCCGCGCCTCACCGTCGATTTCCACCGCGGCATGGATGAAATCCGGACCGCTGCTGCGGTTCCACTCGCCGAATTGCACGATTCTGACAGGCTTGCCGGAGGTGCTGCGGAAATCCCGGCCAAAGGCCCCGGCAAACCACAGCGCCTGGAGTTCCAGTTCCGCCGGCAAGGCCGCCGCGGAGGTTTCCGCGAAGGCGAGCGGCGGGTGCCAGACCGATTCTAACAAAAATCCGTAGGTCATGTCAGGGTGGTGGGCGATCAGGGGTGTTTCGGCGCGCGGGCTGCGGGCGTTTTCGCGCCGGGTGCGGCGGGTGGAGTGGCGGGTGGCAAGGCGGCGGGTGGTGGTGGTGGCGGATCGAGGATGTCCAGCCAGCCTTTGAGGGCATCGGCTTCGGGAATCGGGCCATAGAGGGTCTGGGCTTCGTGCAGGCCGAGCACGGCGAGGTCCTTGCGATTGGCTTTGCGGTGGATGGCGATCACATGGAAATCCTGGCGCAGTTTGTCCTCGGTTTTGACATAATAACCCTTCGCGACACGGAAATGGCTGGTGGCTTCCGCAGCCAACCCCCGCTCCACAAGATCCAGTCCGATGGCCTCGGCCAGCACTCCGCTCTTGAGACGTATGGCGGCTTTTTCGAGTTGTTGCCGGCGTTCCACGGCATCCTCCGGCCAGCGCAGCATGGCGGCGCGCAAGGCGCGATAATCGTTGTCGGCCTGGGTGAGGTCGCCGCTGCCGTCGAGGTGCTTGAACGGCCGATAGAGCGGATCTCCCAGCACCACCGATTGCCATGATGTCACCGGCATGGCCTTCCAGCAGGCTTCCACCCAGCAATCCCCGTCTAACAAGCATTGGTGGAGGATGGCGAAATTGTGGGTCATTTCAAGGTAGGGTTCATAGACATTGCCCACGGTTACGGCGGCGCCCCGTTCCAACAGCGGGCCACTCCAGTTCTTGTCCGCGCTGGTGAGTTGTTCGGCGCTGAACGAATGCAGGTGCATGGCCACCGCGCCCCGGCGGAACTTGAAACGGGGATTGAGAAACGGTCCGCTCACACTCCAATCATACCAGCCATAATAGAGGGCGGCGTCGCCCATCGGATAATTGAGGGGCAGGGTGTCGTTGAAGCGGTCCACCACCGTCGGGATGCCCGCCTTGAGGTTGGCCTTGGCCACGGCTTCCAGCCACTGGTCGCCCAGCGGGTATTTGTTGGCGATGTCCACATAAGCCATGCCCCAAAGACCGGTTTTTTCGGTTTCCACGGCATCGCGGATCATGCGTTCGCAAGTGGCGTAGGTTGGCGCGTCGATCCGCGCGGTCAGGACGAGAAACGGCAATTCCGGACCGGTGATGGGTTTGGATGACTGATAGAACTTGTTCTGGAGGGTTCCGGCAGTGGAAACGCCGTCCACGCCGAACATCGACAACTCCGAGTCCACCGCCGCCTCATCCCTGGCATTGACGGTTTCCTGAGGAGAAGGCGGCGGCGGCGGCTTCGCTCCGGGAGCCGCTGGCTCCGCCG
>Ga0118677_10008506_pt2 | contig 13005 bp, 9 predicted proteins | sample AliMusrvi5mmetaG_FD_86154 | JGI IMG/M metagenome (GOLD analysis project Ga0118677, IMG submission 86154)
AGAAAGCGCGGCACATCCATGTCGCCGAACGCAGTGAGGGCCAGGGTGCGCGGGATCAGCGTCGCCGTCATCACCAGCACGTCGGCAGGCTTTCCGCCCTTGGCCTGCAGGGTCATGCGCTGGTGCACGCCGAAGCGGTGTTGTTCGTCGATCACCGCCAGGCCGAGATCGCGGAAGGTGACATCGTCCGAGAACAGGGCATGGGTGCCGATCAGGATATCGATATCGCCCGCCGCCAAGGCTTTCAGTGTCGCTTCACGGCCGGCGCCTTTTTCGCGCCCGGTCAGCACCGCCAGGCGGATGCCCGCCGCCTTCGCATAAGGCTCCAAGGAGGCGCAGTGCTGGCGCACCAGTATTTCCGTGGGCGCCATCAGCGCGCCCTGGTAGCCAGCCTCAACCGCCGTCAGCAACGACAGCAGCGCCACGATGGTCTTGCCCGAACCGACATCGCCCTGCAGCAGCCGCAACATGCGCTTGTCGGAAGCCATGTCCTTTTCGATTTCGCCCAGCGCCGTCAGCTGCCCATCGGTGAGGGCGAAGGGCAAGGCGGCGATGGCCTTGGCGCGCAGCTTGCCATCGCCCGCCATTACGCGTCCGGCGGGGCCGCGCAATTGCGCCCGGATCAGCATCAGCGCCAACTGATTGGCCAGCAATTCGTCATAGGCCAGCCGCCGCCGCACCGGCGTTTCGGGCGACAGATCGGCTTCGTGAATCGGCGCGTGCGCCGCCGCCAGCGCTTCGCCAAAAGGGACAAAGCCTTCGCCTTTCAAAAAAGCCGGGTCCTGCCATTCCGGCATCTGCGGCACCTGGGTCAGCGCGCCTCGTATCGCTTTGGCCAGTGACTTGGCGGGCAGGCCCTCGGTCAAGGCATAGACCGGCTCATGTTGGGGCAGGGTGGCGGCATCCTCGACCACATAATCGGGATGCGGCATCTGCAGCTTGTCCTTGAAGGACTCGATGCGGCCGGAAACGATCCGCCGCGATCCAAGCGGCAGAATGTCCAGCAGATATTTTGCGTCGGCGCGGAAGAACACCAGGTCCATGGTGGCGCTGTCATCCGACACCCGCACCTTATAGGGCTGGCTTTTCACCCGCGGCGCAAAATGGTCCAGCACGCCGACTGCGACTGTGGCGATGCGGCCAGGTTCCGCGGCAATCAACCGGGGACGATAAGAACGGTCCACCACCCCAACCGGCAGGTCGAAAATCAGGTCCACCAGCTTTGGACCCGCCACCTTGGCGATCAGTTTTTCCAGCTTGGGGCCCACCCCGGACAAGGTGCGGATTTCGGCAAAAAGCGGGAACAGAATCGAAGGCCGCATGGGCGCTAAGATAATCTTGCGCGGACGTTGTTCTCAACCTGTTCCAACGCTATATCCCGGGCATGGATAGTGATGAAAAGGGTGGCTCTTCGGAGAACCGCCGCAAAAAGCTTTTGTTTCGGGCCCAGCGGCGCGGCTTCAAGGAAGTTGACCTGATCTTCGGCGCCTATGCCCAGAGCCATTTGGAGGGTCTTGATGCAGCCGGCCTGGACCACTTCGAAGCGCTGCTGACGGCCAAGGATCAGGACGTCTATGACTGGCTGCGCGGCGCGTCCCCGGTGCCTGCCGAGCATGACAATGCGGTGTTCGCGGGCCTGAAAGCGGTGGTCGGCCGCCAAGGCACCCACAAGGATGCCAAGTGGAACGCCTAGATTACATCGCCAGGCATGATGCCCGCCTGACCGTGTCCGGCGCGCCCGCCGGGTATGACGCCTATCTGGCGGTCGAGGCGGCGCGGCGGCGCAGCGCGCCCGTGCTGTTTGTCGCTGCCGATGAGACACAGGCTGATGCGGCGCTGCATGCCATGGCGTTCTTCGCGCCGGACGTGAAGCTGCTGTCTTTCCCGTCCTGGGATTGCCTTCCCTATGACCGGGTCTCGCCCAAGCCGGATATTGAAAGCACGCGGCTGGCGACTTTGGCGGCGCTGGCCAAGGGGGTGCAGGCTTGCGTGGTCGTCACGTCGGTCAACGCCGTTTTGCAGCGCGTGCCGCCCAAGGCCGCCATTGCCATCGCCAGCTTCCAGGCCAAGGTCGGCGAAGAGGTGGACCGCGACGCTTTGGTGAACTTCCTGGCTGCAAATGGCTATGCCCGCGCCAGCACGGTACGCGATCCCGGTGACTTCGCCCTGCGCGGCGGCATTGTTGATCTATGGCCGCCCGGTAGCGACGAACCGCTGCGGCTGGATTTCTTTGGCGCAACGCTCGATGCCATTCGCCAGTTCGATGCGGTGACGCAATTGTCGGATGCCAGCGTCGCCAGCATCGCCCTGCTGCCCGCCAGCGAGGCGCCGCTGAATGAAGAGGCGATCAGCCGCTTCCGCGCCGGTTATGTCGCCGCCTTCGGTCCTTCGGGCGACGACCCGCTATATGAAAGCGTCAGCGCCGGGCGCAAGGCCCAGGGCATGGAGCATTGGCTGCCATTGTTCTACGGCCAGCTCGATACCTTGTTTGATTATCTGCCGCGCTGCCTGGTGATGCTGGGGCATCAGGTGGAAGAGGCCAAAGCCGCGCGGCTGGAAGTGGTCAGCGATTGCTATGAGACTCGCCAGCAATTCCGCCACCAGGAACCGGACAAGAAGGCCATCAAGGCCGTACCCTATAAGCCGCTGAAGCCGGAATCGCTCTATCTCACCGACGCGGAATGGAAAGCGATCCTGGGCAAGAATCTGGCGCGGGCGCTGACACCGTTCCAGGCGCCGGAATCCATGACCAGCGTGGATGCGGGCGGACGTCAGGGCCGTGACTTCGCGCCGGAGCGTACCGGCGGCAATCTGAATGTGTTCCAGGCGGCGGCCGATCATCTGAAAGCGTTGCAGACAGCGGGCCAGCGTGTGCTGGTGGCAAGCTGGACCGACGGTTCCGCCGAGCGCATGGGCGGGGTGCTGTCGGATCACGGCCTCGCCGCCATCCGCAAGGTGAAGGACTGGCCTGAAGCACTCAAGCTGCATCAGAGCGCGGTGGGGCTGACCTGCCTGGGCATCGAGCGCGGCTTTGAAGCGCCGGGCTTTGTGGTGCTGAGCGAGCAGGATGTGCTGGGTGATCGCATGGTGCGAGCCCAGTCGCGCCAGCGCCGTTCGGCGAATTTTCTGGCCGAGGCGTCATCCCTGGCGCCGGGCGATCTGGTCACCCATATCGAACATGGCGTGGCGCGCTACCTGGGCCTGAAGGCGATTGAGGCGCTCGGCGCGCCGCATGATTGCCTGGAACTGCAATATGACGGCGGCAAACTGTTCCTGCCGGTGGAAAATATTGAACTCTTGAGCCGCTATGGCTCAGACGAAGGCGCCCAGCTGGATCGGCTGGGCGGTGCGGGCTGGCAGAAACGCAAGGCCGAGATGAAGGCGCGGGTGCGCGAGATCGCCGCCGAGCTGATGCGCATCGCCGCCGCCCGCGAACTGAAAACGCTGCCGCCGATCGAGCCGCCGTCCGGCTTGTATGACGAATTCTGCGCCCGCTTCCCCTATCAGGAAACGGAAGACCAGGAAAAAGCCATCGCCGACGCCATCACCGATCTGGCCAAGGGCCGTCCCATGGACCGGTTGGTCTGCGGCGATGTCGGATTTGGCAAAACCGAAGTGGCGATGCGCGCCGCCTTTGTCGCCGCCATGGCGGGCGAGCAGGTGGCGGTGGTGGTGCCGACGACCTTGCTGGCGCGGCAGCATTATCGCGGCTTTGCGGAACGCTTTGCCGGTTTCTCATTGCAGGTGCGGCAATTGTCGCGCTTCGTGGACGCCAAGGAAGCGCGCGAAACAAAGGAAGCGCTTGCCGATGGCACGGTGGATATCGTGATCGGAACCCATGCCCTGCTGTCGGAAAGCATCAGTTTCAAGCGGTTGGGGCTGGTGATCGTGGACGAGGAACAGCATTTCGGCGTCACCCACAAGGAACGGCTGAAAAGCATGAAGGCCGATGTGCATGTGCTGACGCTGACGGCAACGCCCATTCCGCGCACCCTGCAACTGGCGCTCTCTGGCGTGCGTGACCTGTCGCTGATCACCACCCCACCGGTGGACCGGCTGGCGGTGCGTACTTTTGTGACGCCGTTCGATCCGCTGGTGGTGCGCGAAGCCTTGCTGCGCGAGCATTATCGCGGCGGCCAGAGCTTCTTTGTCGCGCCGCGCATTGCCGATCTGCGCGAAGCGGAAGCCTTTCTGAAAGAGACGGTGCCGGAAGTGAAAACGGCTGTGGCGCATGGCCAGATGACGCCGTCCATGCTGGAAGATGTGATGACCTTGTTCTATGAGCGCAAGGTTGACGTGCTCATTTCGACCAACATTGTCGAAAGCGGTCTCGACATTCCCACCGCCAACACCATGATCGTGCAGAAGGCTGACATGTTTGGCCTGTCACAGCTTTATCAGATACGGGGCCGCATCGGCCGGTCCAAGTCCCGCGCCTATGCCTATCTCACCACCCCGCCGGACAAGAAGCTGACCGAAACCGCGACGCGGCGGCTGGAAGTGTTGCAGTCATTGGATCAACTGGGCGCTGGCTTTTCGGTCGCCAGCCATGACATGGATATCCGCGGCGCCGGCAATCTGCTGGGCGAGGAACAGTCCGGCCATGTCCGCGAAGTCGGCATCGAATTGTACCAGGAGATGCTGGAAGAGGCAGTGTCGAGCATGCGCGAAGGCGGCGACGCCAGTAGCGGCATGGAAGACCAATGGTCGCCCACCATAAATCTGGGCGCCTCGGTGTTGATCCCGGAACATTATGTCACCGACCTGAATGTGCGGATGTCGCTTTATCGCCGCCTGTCGGGGCTGGAGACGCGGGCCGATATCGACGCCTTCGCCGCCGAACTGATTGACCGTTTTGGGCCGCTGCCGGATGAAGTGCGCCACCTGTTCGAGATCGTGGCGATCAAGCAATTGGCGCTAAAGGCCGGTGTCGAGAAGATTGACGCCGGTCCCAAAGGTGGCACGGTGGCCTTCCGCGGCAATGCCTTCGCCAATCCTATCGCGCTGGTGCAGTTCATCGCCAAACACAGCGGCACCGTGAAGGTACGCCCCGACCAGAAGATCGTGGTGTCGCGCGACTGGCCGACAGCGGAAGACCGCCTGCAAGGCGCCAAGGCGCTGCTGGGGCAATTGGCGAAGCTGGCGAAGGCCGCCTGACCAATCTCTGTCATCCCCCGCGAGCGCGCAGCGCGAGGGAAGGGGAACCAGGCGGTGAGATAGACGTGCTTTGATAGACTTGGATTCCCTTTCCCTCGCATCGGCCCAAATGGGCCGATGCTCAGCCGGGAATGACAGGGAAGGTCAGTTGAATTCCATCACTGTCGCGCTGCCCGCCTGGATGCGTTCCAGCAGCATCGGGCATTCGGGGATCAGGCGTTCCATCCAGTAGCGGGCGCACATGATCTTGCCCTTGTGAAGTTCGTCGTCCTTGCCGAGGCTGATTTTCGCCATGCGGGCCCACATCCAGCCGGTCACCACGATGCCCATCAGGCGCAGATAGTCCACCGCGCCGGCGCCGGCATCGTTGGGGTTCTTGAGGCCGTTGGCCGCCAGCCACATCGTGGCGCCCTGCAAGGCTTCGGTGCCGCGCTTCACGCCTTTGACGTAAATCGCCATCGCCTCGTCTTTTTCATTTTCCGCGATCCAGCCGGTGAGGGCGGCGAACAGGGCTAGTGGGGCTGCTCCCCCCTTGTGGGCCAGCTTGCGGCCGACCAGATCCATCGCCTGCACGCCATTGGCGCCTTCATAGGTCTGGTTGATGCGGGCGTCGCGGACGAACTGCTCCACGCCATTGTCGCGGATATAGCCGTGGCCGCCATAGCACTGCATGGCGAGGTTGGTGGCTTCGAAGCCCATGTCGGTGCAGAAGGCTTTCAGCACCGGGGTCATCAGATCGGCCAGCCAGTTGGCGGCTTCCGCTTCCGGGCGGCCTGACTTGGCGATGGCCATGTTCAATGTGGTCCAGCAGGCCAGTGCGCGGGTGCCTTCGACGAAGGCTTTGCAATGCAGCAGCATGCGCTTGACGTCGGGATGGACAATTTCCAGATCGGCGGGCTTGTCGGGCTCTTTCGGGCCGGTGAGGGCGCGGCCGACGCGGCGTTCATGCACATAGGCCATGCCGTTCTGGTAGGCGATTTCGCCCAGGCCGATGCTCTGCACGCCCACACCCAGCCGGGCCGCATTCATCATGCCGAACATGCCCGCCATGCCGGCGGCGGAAGAACGCTTTTCCCCCGGCTTCAGCGGCGGCAGTTTGGGGCTGAGGCGGAAGGCCACGGCATCGTCGAAATTCAGCACACAGGTGGCCTGGCCCTTGATGCCCATCTTGTGTTCGATGCCGCCGGTGACGACGCCGTTGCGCGCGCCCATCTTGCCGGTTTCATCCACCAGCACCTTGGGCACCATGAAAAAATTGACGGTGGAAAGATCGTCATGAATCTGTCCGTTCTCATCGGGCACTTTGGCGATCACCATATGAATGATGTTGTCGGTAAGGTCCTGGTCGCCGCCGGAAATGAAAATCTTGGTGCCGTTCATTTTGTAAGTGCCGTCGGGCTGTTCCACCGCCTTGGTCTTCATCAGGCGCAGGTCGGTGCCGCAGCCCGGTTCGGTCAGGCACATGGTGCCGGCCCATTCGCCCGAAACCATTTTCGGCGCGATATTCTTTTTCATCCACTCCGCACCGGTGGCGAGCAGCGCGCCATAGGCCCCCGCTGTCAGCATGGGATACATGGCCAATGACTGGTTTGCGCCCATGCCCATTTCGCCCAGGATCATGGTCAGGAGGGTGGGCATGCCGGCGCCGCCATATTCAACGGGCGCACCCAGGCCGCCCCAGCCTGCTTCGCTGTAGGCTTTATAAGCTTCCTTGAATCCTTTGGGCGTGCGCACCACGCCGTTTTCGAAATGACAGCCTTCCTCGTCGCCGGATTGGTTGAGAGGATGCAGCACTTCCTCGCAGAATTTTCCCGCGTTGGTGAGAATGTCGTCGATCAGGTCTGGCGACAGGTCTTCATACGAGGGCAGGTCGCGATGCTTTTCGACTTCCAGGAATTCGTGAATCAGGAACTGAAAGTCTTCAACCGGCGCGCGATAAATGGTCATGCGTTCTATCCCTGCGAAGCGCCCCGTATGTACGCCGGATGCGCCAAAAAATCACGCAAAGAAAAACAGCCGGATGCTTCACGCACCCGGCTGTCCTCGCCGCCGTCCATGCCCTTGCGGGCGTTCCGGCGGGATTCCTACTTCATGCCCGCGCTGGCCGAGCCGGAGGCGGATACCCCCGCCTGCTTGTTCAGGTCCTGGGTGGTCTGCTGCTCGACAGCGTTGGCGCTGTTCTGCGCGGTACGCGCGGTGCGATTCGCCATGCCGACGGCGCGGTCGCCAGCATTGGCAGCGGCATTGGCCGCATTGGTGCTGTTGACGCCTGCTGTGGCGTTCTGGCCCGCCACATTGGCCGAGACGCCGGCATTGGCGGTGGCCGCATTGTTCACCGTATTGGTGGCGCCGTGTTGTGCCGCCGAGGCGCGGGCGCCGACGCTATCGGTGGTGCCGTTGATGCTTCCGGTGGCCGAACCCATGGACGGCGTGCTCATGCCGCCATTGACGCCGGTGGTAGCTGTACCGCCAACGCCGCCCATGCTGGAACCGGGACCGGCCATGCCGCCGGCTGAGCCGCCCGCCATACCGGTGGTCGCGCCAACCGTGCCGCCCGCGGCGCCACCGATTTGGGCAAAGGCCGGGCTGACAATTGCCACGGCACCGCTGAGAAACGCTGCCGTCATCGCTGTGGTGAGGATATTTTTCATGTTCGTCTCCTGGATTGGCGCACGTGGCGCACCGGATTTCTCTGCCGTAAGGAGACAACGGTTTAAGCGGCTAAAGTTTTCCCGGCGGAACCTGAAAAAGCAAAAATTGCCCATGCGCAGAACGCGGTTGAGGCCTGCCGACCCGTGTTGGCAGCGCCGAATTGTCTCCCACCGTACCGATTAAATTCCCCCAAGCTTGCTGGAGGCCGGGACACTTCCGACAGAAGCGGTCACATTGAAGGCATGGGACAGCGGGGATTGTTGATCGCAGTGCTGATTGGCGTGGTGGCGGGATTCATCCTGTATGCGAGCGCGCGGCTGATGGGTTTCTGATTGGTGCGCCCATGCTTTGCTCCGGCCCGCATCAGTTCTCCCAAGCTGTCGTTATGGCCGCTCAGGAAGGCTTGGTGACCCCGGGAAGACTCGAACTTCCGGCCCTCAGTTTAGGAAACTGATGCTCTATCCTGCTGAGCTACGGGGTCTCAAGGCGATCCATAAACTGGTAAAATACAAAGGCCAAGGTGCCGTGGCTATTTGCCCGGCATGTCCATTTTTTCCGGTTTTGAGGTTGGGGCGCCTTTTTTTACGATCACAACGGCCAGAAACTTTGCGGGCTCGGTTTTGCTGGCATTGCGGCTCACCACGTGGATGTCATCGGGGTTTTCGTAAAAGGTCTGCCCGGCTGTCAGCGTTACAGCGGGTTTTCCTTTGACCTGCATCACCATGGAGCCGGAAAGCACATAGACAAACACTTGCCCATTGTGGCGGTGAACCGGGGATGATGCGCCGGGCAGCGAAGTGACCACCGACATGCGAACTTCCCTGGTCGGATCGCCGATCAATCCCTGCGTCATCAAATTGGGAGCCGGGGCAGGCTGGGCGAAAGCGGGTGCACAGATAAGCGTGACACCAAGGAAGATGGCAAACTTCATGGCTTTTCTCCTGCGAATGACCGCTATTCTCAAAATGCCTTATTTCTCGAGCCGAAGCCAGCGGGTGGGCTGGAAATCTCGGACATTGGCGGTCCAGCCTCTGACCCTTGCGGCCACCACATCGCTTTGCACCGGAAAGCGCGTCACCACCCAGGGGTAATCGGCCAGCGCGATGGTCTCGGCGGCGGCCAGGTCACGGCCGCGCCGGGCGGGATCAGGCTCGTTCGCTGCGGCATCCAGGACGGCATCAAAGCGCGGATTGCGGTAGCCGGCATAATTGTTGCCGCTGCCAGAGCGCAACAGGTCGAGGAAATTGGAGGCATCGTTGAAATCGGCATACCAGTTGGCCGAGCCAAGTTCGAACTGGTGCTGGCGCAGATTGCGCAGGTGAATCTGCAATTCGACGGTCTGGATTGTGAGATCAATATAGATCGGCTTCAGCATCGCCTGCAGGATGGCGGCGACACGGCGGTAGTCGGGATTGTTGGTGGTCTCATAGGTCAGGCGCAGCCGCTGAAACGGGCCATAGCCTGCGGCCTGCATCAGCTTCTGCGCCTGCGCGATGCGGGCGGGGAAGGGAAGATTGCGGAAATTCATCGCCGGCGCACCGGGATAGTTCGCGGTGCCGGGCGGCACATAGGTATAGGCGGGCGCTTCGCCCTGCTTCAGCACCTTGTCGGTGATGGCCTCGCGGTTATAGGCCAGATTGAGGGCGCGCCGCACCTGCACATCCTTGAGCGCCGGATCGGAAAGATTGATGGCGATATAGGCCACGGCCAGCGACGGCGTGACATGCAGCGCGCCGGGCATGTTGGCTTTGAGCCAGGCGGTCTGCCCGGACGGGACGGGCGATTGCATGTCCAGCTCCCCGGCCCGGAAGCGCCGCAGCGCCGCATCGGCATCGCCGGTGGGGAAATAATTTACGCTGGCGATAGAGACCTGCGCGGCATCATAGAAGCGGGGATTTTTGCTCAGAGTGATGTGATCGCCCGGCACCCACGCCTGCAATGTGTATGGACCATTGCCGACATAATTTCCGGGCCGTGACCAGGCCGCGCCTTTTGCTGTCACCACAGATCGCGGCAGCGGCAGGGCGCTGGGGTGGGTGAGAAGCTCAGGCAAATAGGGCGCCGGATGCTCCAGGGTCACCACCAGGGTGTCGGGCTTTGGCGCCGCAACGCCCAGCCTGTCCGGCGGCATGGTGCCGTTGCTGACGGCCTGGGCATTGTGCAGCAGCCACAGATTATAGGCGGTGCGCGAAGCGGTTTTGGGATCGAGCAGGCGGCGCCAGGCGAAAACGAAATCGGCGGACGTGACCGGCGTGCCGTCCGACCAAAGCGCTTTGCGTAAGTGGAAGGTCCAGACTTTACCGTCCGGGGAAGCCGTCCAGCTTTCCGCCATGCCGGGAATGGGGCGGCCCGCCGCGTTCAAGGTCGTAAGGCCCACCATCAAATCGTTCAGGATATTCTCTTCCGCCACACTGCCGGCGAATTGCGGATCGAGGGATTCTGGTTCAGCGCCGTTGCCGCGATTGAGGGTGCCTGGGTCGGCGGCCAGCGCGGGCAGGGCCAGAAGCAGTAGTGCCAGAGCGAGGATTTTCTTCTTCATCGCTCAGGTGAAAAGCGCGGCGCGGGCATGCTGGTCGAATGAGATCCAGCGCGAACGATGTTCATCGAGATTATTGGCGCTCCAGCCTTTGACATAGGGACGCACAAGATTGCCGCTGACCCAGAAAAACAGCGGCATAAATGCCTGATCCTTGAGCAGGAATTCTTCGGCCTGCGCCAGATTGCGTCCGCGGCTTACGATGTCCGAATCCTGTTGAGCCGCATCCAGAAGCGCATCATAGGCGGGATTTTCATACTGTCCCCAATTGTTGCCGCCGCCGCGGCGAAATATGTCGAGGAAGTTCGAGGCGTCGTTGAAATCCGCGCTCCATCCCGGTTGGGCGATGTCGAAGTCATGCGCCTGGATACCATCGTAAAAAATCGCCATGTCGTTCGGTGTAATCGAAATATCGATATAAACGAGCGCGAACATTTGTTGCAGCGCCGCCGCGACCGCCCGGTAGGTCCCGGCGGTGGTCGCCCGGATCATATAGGTTGCCTCAACGCGCTTGTCGGGGCCGAAGCCGGCCTGACGCATCAGGGCTTGTCCCTGGGCTATGCGCTGGCCGGGGTTCATATTACGAAACGAAAAGGCGTTTCCACCCGGAAAATTGGCAGTGCCGGGCGGCACCAAATTGTAGGCGGGCACATAGCCCGTGCGTGTGATTTTCTGGGCAATGGCTTCGCGGTTGATGGCAAGGTTCATTGCCGTGCGAACCCGTATGTCATCGAACGGCTTACGTTTCTGGTTGACGGTTACGAAATCAATGATCAGTTGCGGTACCGGATCGATCATTTCGGGAATGTTGGCCCTTATCCAGTCAATCTGCTCACCCGGCAATCTGTCCTGTGTGTCCAACTGACCGGCGCGCAAGCGTTGCAGAGCCGCCCCATAATCATCGGTTGGATAGTAGACGACCCGCTCCAGCGTGACTTTACCCGCGTCGTAGAAGTTGGGGTTTTTGATCGCGGTGATGTGGTCGTTCGGTATCCATTCGCTCAAGATGAAGGGGCCATTGCCGACATAATTGCCGGGCTTAGACCAGTTTTTCCCTTTGGCTTCGATGACATGGCGAGGCTCCGGCACCATCGTCATGTGCATCAACATTTCCAGCAGGTAGGGAACCGGGTGTTCGAAAACAATTTCGAGCGTGTGTGAATCCAACGCTTGTACGCCAAGTGCCGTGAGCGGCAGCTTGCCGGCGTTGACCAATTTTGCGTTTTTGATGTCGTTGAGAAAATAGGCGTAAGGGGCTGCCGTTTTTGGATCGACAATTCTGCGCCAGGAAAAAACAAAGTCTTCGGCGGTCACGGGAACCCCGTCAGACCACAAAGCATCGCGCAGTTTGAACGTCCAGGTCAGGCCGTCACTGGCGGTCGTCCAACTCTGTGCCATACCCGGAATGGGGCGGGCGCCGGCATCCGCCGTCATCAGCCCCACCATCAAATCGCCGATGATGGAATCCTCCTGGACGCCTTGCGCCAATGAGGGGTCCAAGCTTTCCGGTTCTGCTGCGTTGCCGCGATAGAAGGTGACGGGATCCAAGGGTGTTCGGCGAGGCGCGCCTTTTGAACCGTGCACCGCGAAGTAGCCACCAATCCCTAGCGCCGCTACGCCAGCCCCGCCCAGCGCCAGCCGCCGGTTCCAGCCTTTTTTGGGTACCTCTGTCATGGCCTTAACCCTAGCATAGCTCCGGGTGATCTGGCCCGCGTCAGAGCGTCGTGCTGTAATGGGTTCCAGGGGCGGCGATTGGCCAAAAGCCGGACGCCGACTATAAGATATGCTGCAAAGCAGGGGAAAGCTTATGAAACGGATTTTTGTGGTGTCGCTGGGGTTGGCCGTCCCGCTTTTGGGCATGGCTGTGCCGGCCGTGGCGGGGCCGCGCGACGATGTGCTGTACGGTATTTCGCGCTGCGGCGGCATTGCCGATGACCGCACAACGGCCGTCAACCAGTTTTTGTTTCACATTGAGCGTCAACGGAAAAACGCTGACGGGTGCTTCAACCCTCAGGAACCCGAGCCTTGCACCAAACATGTCCGTTAATGCGGTTGAGAAATCACCGCAGCTCATTTGCTTGAGGGCGTAAGCTCGCTCTGGTGAGCAGCACCAGACCACGGCTTGCTGATCCGGCGCGAGTGGATGAGGTAAGACAGCAAGCGGACCTTCGTTCGTGAATCGTTCAAAAGCCCATCCTTTTTTGGGATGGCTGGCCCGGGCATAGGCAATGATTGCTGCTTGCGTATAGTCACGAGTCTTGTCCGCTTGAGCAATGCCATCAGCTTGAATAACAACCTGCGCACGAATGGTGTCAGCACCAACAGAGATGTCTGCGCCGTTAGCGTCGTGCGCAAGAACCTGACCGGCTTGGCCGCGCAAGATCTCAACCCCGCTGGCTTGAACAGCCTCGCTGAGTGCGGCGTGAAGACCGGCGTACGCCACGACACACCCTAATTGCGCTACCTTAAAATCATCGCGATCAATGACGGTTCGACCAAAATAGCCTTTTTGAGAGACGTGGATATGCTCGATTGCAACCGACTGGGTTGACCACGCATCAAGCGATTCAAGCAATACTTTACTGCCGTGGTTGATTGCTAAGACACGAGGATCTTTATTTGGATCGAAACCATAGTTGGTTAAGGCATCCGCTTGAATT
>Ga0118677_10011783_pt1 | contig 13005 bp, 9 predicted proteins | sample AliMusrvi5mmetaG_FD_86154 | JGI IMG/M metagenome (GOLD analysis project Ga0118677, IMG submission 86154)
GGGCAGGGGAGGGGCCTGGATGATCAAGCCTACAGTGACGGCGTTCTTATACGCCACGATGGTCTTGTCCGCCTTCGCAAAATCTGCAGACACCGGGCTGACCAGCTTGCCGGAGTTCATGGCGGACTTGTTGCCGATGGACATTTCCGAGGGCACCTTCGTGCCAGGCGGAAGGGCGACCTTGAGCGCCTCGTACTCCTTGAAAAACTGGCCCTCGTGCAGCAGGGTCACCTTTTTGGTGCTCACATTCACGACCATGTCGAAATCCATTGGGATGAGGAACAGGTGCTCGCCGGGCTGAAGATTGAAGCTGGTGAGGGAATTGAAGCGCGCGATCGCCTCGATTGTGGTGTGGTTGCGCGAAGCGATGTTGAGCAGGGCGTCGCGCGGTTGCACGACATAGTCTTTCTTGCCGCCGGAGGCATCCAGGGAGCATAGCGCATCCATGTTCATTTCGCCAATGATGCGTTTGGCATCCGGACAGGTGGCGGATTTGGGGAACTGCTGCAGCATCCTGTACAGGCCCTCGCGCGCTTCCGCCAGCTTGCCGGCCTTCACCAGATCCATGGCGGCGTCGAAACGGCGTGCTCCCGGATCAGGCGGCGGGCGGCCTGGTGCGCTCATCTCCTTGATGGTCTCCATGGTCTTGCGTTCCTTCACCAGCACATTCTGGTAAAGCCAGAAGACCGTGGCCATGCAGGCACCTACAATCCCCAGGGTGATGAGGAAGAGCAGTAGCTTGATCTGCGCGCGGGCCATTGGAGGGGATCGGAACGGGCCGGGGTGTTATAGCAGGCCGCGCCGCTTGAAGTCAAATTCGTTGATGCTCTTGGACTTCTCGATCATTTCGACGGTGAATTTGAGAAGACTGATCTCCCACGTGTCGTCCACTCCTTGGATGACCGCACGCATGGGGTTGCCGGAAGTGCGGGTTTCTTCGACAAGCTTGCCGCAGACATTGGCCATGGATTCATGCACGACATGCTCGGACACATCCTTGCGGCTGAAAGTGAAGCCATAGCGCAACAAGGCCAGGTTGTGGATGTTGTCTTTCAGCCAGCGCCCAAACGCCTCTGCCTGCGGGCTGAAGCCTTCAAAGTCAAAGTCCGCCGCGCCTGCGTCGGCGCGCAGGATGACGGGCTTCTGCGCCTCAATGCGGCCGATGCGCACGCGCACCGTGTCGATTGCGTCCATCAGTTCACTCACAATCTGGAACTCGAACTGCGTGCTTCCGAACGTGTCAATACGCCGGTCCGGCTCGTACAGAACATGGGTGTTTTCGAGGGCGTATTGAATATCGAATTCCGTGGGCATGAAAGGGCTGAAAATAAGGCACTTCACCCCCGCAGCCAGTGATTTCTTTGGAGGCTGCGGACAGCCCCGAGGCGTGAGCGAACCACGGGAGGGCGGTTGGCGGGCGCAATCCCGCCAGGGCAACCTGATCTTTGTGTTGCATCGCGGCGTTATCCATCAAGCATCCGGGTCATGCCTGAACGTCCTGCAATGCTAAGCCTGTGCGCCATGGTCCTGATCCTCTTCGGGATGATGGCACTCATGAATCTGGTGACCTCCGAAGCCGTGCCAGAGAGCATGGCGACGCTGGTCGGCAGGACTGACAATCCGCTCAGCACGGGAATGCAGCACTCGGAAGCTTATCAACGGTTCAAGAAGGCCATGCTTGTGCCGACGTTACTGGCGGGGATGCTTGGCATTGGGGCCGGGATCGGTCTGCTGCAAGGCCGGGAAGGAGCCCGGAAAGCAGGGATTGCATGGGCGAGCATCTATCTGATCATGGGGTTCGCCGCCGCCGGGGTCAATATCGTGTGCGCGCGCTCCGTCATCGACAAGATGGAACTGCCGCCTGCAGTCAAACCTGAAATGGAGGAAGCACTGCGCACGGCCCTCATGAACTCGGTCCTGGTCAGCGCTGTTTTCACCACCGTATTTGTGCTGGCGCTGGCTGTGCTGATGGTGGTGATGTTGACGCGGCGCGATGCCGTGGCGTTTTGCACGATGAAGCCTTTCGGCGCGCCGTCGCCGTCAAAGCGCTAGAACTCAAGGTTTCCGCGCTCGGTCATGGGTTCGTGCTTGACCTGTGGATGACTGCCACGGCAGAATCATAAGGGAAAACCTATTATTTCTCGTCATGCCAACACGCCCTTCCTCCCTCGGTGTCTGCGGAATTCTTCTGATCATTTTTGGAGCCCTTGGACTTATTGGTTTGATCAGTTCGGTGATGATGGTCTCGGGCGGTTGGAACCTGCCCGGTGCCGAGCGAAATCCGGCCCTGGCCGCCATGAAGCTGCCAGGATACCTCTTTTTCATGAAAGTGATGATCGTTCCTACGCTGCTGGGGTCTCTGCTTGGCATCGTGGCCGGGGCTGGCCTGCTGAAAGGGCACGAATGGGCGCGCAAGGGAGGCCTTCTCTGGGCGGTAGTGAAGATCATCAGCGGCCTGGCGGGCGTGTGGGCTTCATTCGCTTTTGTCGTGCCAATGATTGCGAAAATGACGTTGCCTCCCGGTATGAAGCCTGAGCAGGCGGAGATCTTCAGGGCAACGATGCATGCCGCGATGACGGGCGGGATGGTCATGGCAGCGGTGTTCGCCGTGGCGCTGCCGGTTGTATTGATGGTGCTGCTCACCCGGCCAAGGCTGGCAGAGTATTGCAAACGGACGGCCCCAAGCATCCCGCCACCTCTGCACGGATAACGGAGGGCATCGCCTTCATGGCGGCAGGCTGCAAACGCTTCGGTCGCCCCGAAAACGTTGCAGACCGGTGCGCTGTGATGACTTCGAGGACGGGCGGCAGAACTTACGCTGCTGCCGCTTCGACCACCGGTTTTGCGGCAGGCGGTGCAGCCTTGCGGACGAGGCGCGCCGCATAGAAGCCATCGAAGCCGTTCGCGTGGGGTTTCCAGCGGCGCTCTTCTTCGAGGGTCCATTCGTCGCCCTGTTCGGCGAGGAAACTCTTGATCTGGTCCTCATTCTCGCTCGGCAGCACGCTGCACGTGGCATAGACGAGTTTGCCGCCGGGCTTGACCATTTTGCAGTAGTCGCGCAGGATCTCGGCCTGCAAGGGGCGCAGGCGGTTGAGTTCGTCAATGCTGAGCTTCCATTTGCAGTCGGGATTGCGGCGCAGCACGCCAAGGCCGGAGCAGGGCACGTCGAGCAGCACGCGGTCGGCCGTATTGTGCAGGCGCTTGATGATGCGAATGTCCTCCATCACGCGCGTTTCGATGATGTCGATGCCCTGGCGGGTGGAGCGCTTGCGCAGTTCCTTGAGCTTCCACTCATGAATGTCGAGGGCCACGATTTTGCCCTTGTTCTTCATCAGGCAACCCAGGTGCAAGGCCTTGCCTCCGGCACCGGCACAGGCGTCGATCACGCGCTGTCCGGGCGAGACATCAAGGAAGGGGGCAATCTGCTGGGAGGCGGCGTCCTGCACTTCGAACAGGCCTGCGCGGAAGGCGCTGCTGGCGAACACGCTCTGGCGCTTCACGAGCTGAATCGCGTCTGGCACATCGGGCACAAGCTTGTTTTCGATGCCTTCCTTGTCCAGGTTGATGGACAGGGGCTTGGGCTGAATTTTGAGGGTATTGGTGCGCAGGAACACGTCGGCCGGGCGGTTGAGCGCACGCACCAGATCGGGCCATTCGGAGCCCAGTTCCTTCTTGCCCAGCTCATTGAGCCAGTCTGGCATGGAAGCACGGATGGCCGGGGCGACGATTTCGGTCGCGCGCGCTTGCACGGCTTCAACGTCCATGCGCTCCACTTCGTAAAGGCTGGCCGCGGAGCCGGTTTTGGTGATCCAGTAAGCACCCCAGACCTGCCAAATGCGGTCCTGGGTGATCTTTTCCTTGTCGAGGCACTCCGCATCCGGCAGCCCCGCCAGATGCCAATGCCAGCGCCACCAGCGGACGATCTCGTAAATGGTCTCCGCCACCTGGCGGCGGTCACGCGCGCCCCATTTGGGATGCAGCTTGAAGCGGCGCTCGATCACCTTGTCGGTATAGAAGCCGTAAATAAAGATGTCCGCGAGGGCATCGACGATTTGAGAAATGAGGTGGCGGTGGAGATTCAAGGCAAAAGGAGCGATGGCGCGGGGTGGGGGGCAGCGCAAGCGGAGACACAAGACATGGAGGAAGGCAATCCGGGAGGAGGAATGGGTTAATCGCAAAAAATCAACGGCGGCGCGGCCTGGTCCTGTTTGCCGTGAGTGGGCGGGTTTGCGGGCGTTTGATCCGGCGCCCCTTCCAAAGATCGTGCCTTTATCGAATACCCAAACCCCGGGGACCATGCTATGGAGCCGGTACCCGCTCATGGATCCGCTTCGCCCATTTCCTGAACCGCCCCCGGAAACTGAACCAGGTGCCAGGAATGCGCCCTTCTCAGTGCGCTTTCAAAGCGGCTCGCCGGTACTGGGCTGTTTGTTCGCGCTCGGGGCGCTGGTGATCGGGGGCCTGCTCGCCATCGGGGCAGGCGTGGTGGTGCTGCTCGCGCCACTTGGATTGATGGCGTGGCGGTTGCTGCGGAAGCTGCTTCCCGGCCCACCCGTGGAGGATTTCGCCCGCCATGGCGATGCTCCTCCAGAGGTCATTGACGTGGATTCGGTGCTGCTGCCACCGGAAGCAGAAGCGAAGAGTGAGCCGGGAACGGAAAACCGACAATCCTAGCCCCCGAGGTTGCGGGTTTCGATCCAGCGTACGGCAAAGCGGACGACGGCTGCTCCGGTGGGCATTTCGAGCTTTTCACGAATGTGGGCGCGATGCACTTCCACGGTCTTCGGGCTGATGCCGAGACGGTGGGCGATGTCCTGGGTGCCCAGCCCCTGGCCCAGCAGTTCGAAGATTTCAAACTCGCGGTCGCTCAGCCGGCTGACTCCTGCCTTCGTCCCTTGCGATTTGCCCGCGAAGGATGCGAAGATTTCGGCGGACATCTTCTCGCTCACGTAGAAGCCGCCCTCGATCACGCGGCGGATGGCGTCAAGGAAGGTGCCGCGGTCTGCGTCCTTCATCAGGTAGCCTTTGGCCCCTGCCTTGAGGGCGCGCTCGGCGTAGAGGGATTCATCGTGCATGGAGATGACCAGGATGACCTGCTCCGGGCGTTGGGCGCGGATGTCCTTGATAAGTTCGAGGCCGTTGCGGCCGGGCAGCGTGATGTCGATGATGGCGACGTCGGGCTTGGTGGAGAGCACGGCATCCAGGCCTTTGGCGGCGTCCGCCGCCTCCGCCACGACCTCAAGATCCGGCTGGCTGTTGACGAGTTGGATGAGGCCCGCGCGCATGAGAGTGTGGTCCTCGATGACGACGATGCGATGGCGGGGTGCGGCAGGAATGGCAGGCGATGCTGGTGTGGTTGTCATGGCGGCTGATTTGTTCATAAAGTGACGGAATGCACTGTGGCGGTCGCTGTAAGCGGAAGAATGCAACACACGGCGACCGACGCGTCTGAGGGGAGAACTTCAAAGTCGAGCGAGGCGCTGATGCTCTCGGCTCGGTACCTCATGATGGGCAGTCCCATGCCCATGGATTTCACTTTCGCGGGATCAAACGGCAGCCCGTTGTTGCTCACGCGCAGCATCAGCGAGTGGCCGGTTTCCCGCAGCACCACGCGCACAGTCCTGGCATGGCCGTGCTTGGTGGCATTGGTGATGCACTCCTGGGTGATGCGGTAAAGTTGCGTGGCCACCTGCGGCTTGAGCGGCGGCAGTTCATCCGGGGTTTCCAGTTCGCACTCGATGCCGTTGAGTTCGCGCGAGCTGCGTACCAGCGCCGCCAGCGCCATGCCCAGGCCACCCGCCTCGATATCCACCGGGGAAAGGCCGCGAGCGAGGCCGCGGGTGATGCGGATGGCATCCGTCAGGCGGTCCACGATCGCATCTGCCTCGTCCACCAGTACCGGAGCCTGGTCCGCGAGTTTTTCCTCCAGGTCCTGCATGTTCATTTTCACCGCCGCGAGGCGCTGGCAGATGTCATCATGCAGGTCCTGGCCGATGCGGCGCTGCTCACGTTCGGAAGCATTGGTGATTTCCCGGCCCAGAGCACTGCGACGGGCCTCGACGGCCTTGCGTTCGGAAATGTCATGCATGACCACTTGCAAGGCCACTCCACGCTCATCGGTGAAAGCAGAGCCCACCGCTTCCACATGTACCGTGGTGCCATCAGCGCGGATGATCTCTTCCTCCAGCGCCGGAGCGGTGACCAGGCCTTTAAGCGCTTCGCGGGTGCGCTCCTTCACCGCCTCGTGATACTGGGGGGCGATGAATTCAAACGGCGACCGGCCCCGGACCTCGTCCATGGAAGTCTTTCCCAGCATCCGCAGACCGGTGCTGTTCATGAAGTCAATTCGCCCGTCGCGGGCGATGAAGACCATGGCGGGCAGGGATTCGACCATGAGACGGTAACGTTCCTCGCGGGCACGCAGGCCGGCGGCCTGCTCGGCGATCACGGCGTGAGTTTCGCGCAGGGCGCGGTCGATCTCGGCGAGCTCGTCACCGCCGGTGAGCGGGCCACCGCTGGAGGTGCCCAGTGAAATGGCGCGTGCCTCATTGAGAATGCGGGTGACGCGGTTGGTGATCACGCGGTGCAGGATCAGCCAGAGCACTCCGCAGGCCGCGAACAGGACGATGCCGGAGACCACGGCATGCAGCAGCGCCACGTGCCTGGCCTCGCGCAGCGGCCTCTCCAGATCCAGTTCCACCAGCACAACAGGAGCCGTTGCCGGGGCGGCGGCAATGATGACCGGGAAGGCCCCCAGCACAAATTTGCCATCACTGCTCGTCGTTACGTGGCGGCGGCCTGTCGCAGCCACATCGCGCATCAATGCCACGGCTTCCGCTGGCGCGAAGCGCTCTGCCGGGGCGCCAATCCAGTCACTGTCCTTCGCATTGATGATGATCATCGAGGGATCGCAGACAAGGGCCAGCTTGATGCCAAACTCAAGATGCGCGCGCGCAAGCTCTGTGTGGAGGTCGCCCGCTGACCCGTGTTCAGCGCTACGCGTGATCCCCACCCCGGCTCCGCCGCAGCGGGTCAGAGTGGCTTCAGTTGCCCTCTTGGAATCCACCTGGGCAAAAAATACCGCCTGAAACGCGATCAGCGCCAGGCCAAACAGCAGCAGCAGCGCAGGCACCGAATAGCGCAGCGGTAACACATATCCACGCCATGGAGGTGAGGGACATGCTTTGGGTGTTTCACTGACTGGTGATGAGGGTGACATGCCGCCGAAAGGGGGAGTCAAGAGGGATGAAGGTTTCCTGTTCCCCATTATACGGGGGTTGCGCAGTGAAAATCAACTCCTACTGATGATAGGGGCAAATCCGATTGATGGAGCCAATTGTCATTGGCTTGATGGCCCCTGGTGCAGGGGTGAGCTGGAAGCTGATGGTGGGGTGGTGAAGGGTGACGGCTTGAAAACCGGCGGTGGGAACGGCTCAATGCACCAACTTCCGGGGTGGAAGTTCCTGCTGCTGTCTGTATTCGTCTCTCAACTCTCAACTCTCAGCCAGCTCAATGCCGACCGTCGCCAGCTATTGCACCACCTTCCTCAAGCCGGAGATGCTCCATCTCTACCGGCAGATCACCGGGCTGAAGCGCTGGGACACCTTTGTCATCACCCGTGAGCGACAGTGCGCGGATCTCTACCCGATGCCCGAGGGAGGGGTCGAGCTGGCCCCCGTGGTGCGCAGCAACTTCGTGCGGCGCTTCTGGCTGAAGTACGTCAGGCGCGAACCACCCATTGTGTATCGGGGCGAGTACGGAGTGCTCGCGAAGCTGCTCGAACGACGTCATGCCGACGTGCTGCACGTATATTTTGGCCACACCGGCGTGCACCTGCTGCCATTCCTGAAGCGTTGGCCCAAGCCGAGCGTGGTGTCCTTTCACGGCATGGATGTGCAAAAGCGCGCCCACGATCCAGGCTATGAAGCGAGGCTGCGCGAGCTGTTGCAGACGACGACCCTGGTGCTGGCACGCTCTTGCTCCTTGCAGGAGCGCCTGCTTGAACTGGGTTGTGCGCCGGAGAAGCTGCGCCTGAACCGCACAGGCATTCCGCTCGACCAGTTCTCCTGGGTGGACCGCCAGCCCCCGCCCGAGGGCGTCTGGCGCTTTGTGCAGGCATGCCGCCTGATCGAGAAAAAGGGACTCGACGACGCCATTCATGCCTTTGCCCGCTTCGCTGCCGCGCATCCCAAGGCCACTTTTACCATCGCTGGCGAAGGACCGCTCCTTGGAGAGTTGGAAAAACTCCGCGATGAGCTGGGGCTGACGAACAACATCACCTTCGCCGGCTTCCTCAAGGGTGGTGAGTTGTGCAAACTGTACCATGCCTCGCATGTCTTCATCCACCCCAGCCGGCTCATGGCGGATGGTAATCAGGAGGGCATCCCGAATGCGATGCTGGAAGCCATGGCCACGGGGCTGCCCGTGATCGCTACCCTCCACGGCGGCATCCCCGAGGCCGTGCGCCAGGACGTGACTGGCTTTCTCGTGCCCGAGCGTGATGTGGAGGCATTGTTTCATGCCATCACCCGGCTGCTTGAACCTCCAGGCCAGTGGCAGACGATGAGCGCCGCCGCCTCGGCGGACGTGCGGGAAAACTTTGAGGCCACGGCGCAGATAGCCAAGCTGGAAGCGGTCTATGATGAGGCGCTGGAGTGCTGGCGTGCCGCTGGCCTTCCATGACAACCCCCGCAGCCGTTGTGGTGGCAGGCGACAGCATTGGGCCAGGGGGGCGTGTCCCGCGCTTTTACTCATGCGTGTCGAGATGCGTGCAATCGCATCGTTCGGGCTAAAGCGGGTGAACAACCTCAAGGAGCACGCTCCGACGGCATGGCTTGTGTGTGTATGCTTGCGGACGTGTCTTAGCTCAGATTACGCTTTCATCCTTGCCAATGCCCGGCACCTCAAAGAGAGTCCAATGACTGGCCGCCTCTGCGTCCGAATGCCATGAGCGAAGATTCCTCCACTCCTCCGCCAAGCCCTGGCCCGCACACCGCCGGCGATGGCCGGTGGCAGCCGCCTGAGCCTTGGGACCTGGAGCAGAAGCTGCCGCAGTTCAGCGTGCTCGAAGTGCTGGGAGTCGGAGGCATGGGCGCGGTTTACAAGGCCTTCCAAACCAGCCTGGAGCGCTATGTCGCCATCAAGATTCTGTCGCCTGGCCTGACCGATGAAGATGTGCAGTTTGCCGAGCGCTTCAAGCAGGAGGCGAAAACCATGGCGCGGCTGAGCCACCCGGGGATTGTCAGCGTGCATGACTTTGGCGAGACGGCTGACGGGCTGTACTACATTGTCATGGAGTTTGTCGAAGGCACTGATGTGCAGCGGATGCTCGCGGGGCAGGGCCGGCTGGAACCAGAGCACGCATTGGCCGTTGCCCTGCACGTATGCGATGCGCTGGCATACGCCCACCGTAACGGCATTATCCATCGCGACATCAAGCCAGCCAATGTGATGGTGGACAAGGAGGGGCGGGTGAAGGTGGCGGACTTTGGTTTGGCCAAAGGCGTCGAGCCCGGAAGCTCGCTGGTCACCGGCACGGGCAAGGCGATGGGCACCCCGGATTTCGTGGCTCCCGAAGCTCTGATCACGGGCATGACCGTGGATCAGCGCGCCGACCTGTATGCGGTGGGAGTGATGCTGTACCAGATGCTTACTGGCAACGTGCCGCGTGGCCGCTTCGAGCATCCCAGCGTGAAAGTGCCCGGCCTAGATCCGCGCTATGATGCGGTGGTGGACCGGGCGATGCAGGAGGACCGTGAGGCACGCTATGCGTGCGCGGAAGATCTGTGTGCGGACCTCACCGTCATTCACACTGCGCCACTGCCGCAGAGGCTGCCGCCGCCTGCGCAGACGCCTCCCCGTACCCAGCCGCCGCACCTGCGACCGGCTGCGGGCTCCACGCCGCCGAAGGTCTGGCCTGCCCCCGCTCTGATCGGCATCGGTGCCATAGTGGTGACAGCCCTGGTGCTGATCAATGCTGGCAAGCTTGACGATGCCGTGCATGTGAAGGCAGTGGGTGAAGACATCGCCGGAGCGCGAACCACGGCCAGCGTGGCAAAGGCCGTGCTCAGCGGGTCGGAGCGTGGCTATACCAACACCCTGGGCATGAAGTTCGTGCCCGTGCCTGGAACCCATGCGCTGTTTTGCATCCATGAAACGCGGCGGCGGGACTACGCCGCGTATGCTGCGGTGAATCCCGAGGTGGATGGTGATTGGAAAGATCCCAGGCGGGACAACCTGCCGGTGGGCGGCGGTGGCGACGATGACCCCGCAGTATTCATCAATTGGGACGATGCCGTCGCTTTCTGCGCCTGGCTGAGCAAGCAGGAAGGGCACACTTACCGCCTGCCAACGGATCGCGAGTGGAGTTTTGCCGTGGGCATTGGTGCCAGGGAGTCAGCGGGAGCGTCTCCCAAAGCCCTGAGTGAAAAAATCAAAGGTGAGTATCCCTGGGGGCAACAATGGCCGCCGCCGAAAGGCAGCGGCAATTTTGCGGACAGCATGACGAGGGAGAAATTCTCGATCCAGGTCATGATCGCGGGACACAACGATGGCTACGCGGGCCTGGCACCGGTGATGAGTTTCAAGCCCAACAAGCTGGGGCTCTATGACCTCGCTGGAAACGCCTGGGAATGGTGCGAGGACTGGATGGATGAGGAGCGCATCAATCGAGTGCAGCGGGGCGGAAGCTGGGGATCGGCGAACCCGCTTTCCTCCTTCCGCAACCCGCAGAGCCCCGGCCGCCGAACTGGCGACTTCGGCTTTCGATGCGTGATGGAGCCGGACAAGTAGAGGCCCATCACGGAATCTCCTGCCTCCTCACCTCATTCCTCGACAGCTCCGACGCGTCGGGGTCACGCCGCCAGCTTCACTTCTTCTGCTGCGGCATTCTTCACTTCAAATTCGCGGCACCAGCCTTTGATTTCAAGATCGTTGAAGATCTTGCCGATCACCCGGCGCAGCAGGCCTTTGAGATTGGCATTGTCCACAGCCTGCAGGCTGCGGATGGCGGCTTCCTTGTAGCTCTCCAGCTGCAGCAGGGCCTTTTCATGGGCGCCGCTCTCCTCGGCCCAGGCGCGGATGGTGGCCTTCTCGGGCAGCGTTTCGCATTTGCCGGTCCAAAGAGCTTCCATGACTTCCTTGGCTTCGCCTGTGCCACGCTCGCGCAGGAGGGCGAGGATGATGCTGGGGCGGATGCTGACGTTGTTTTCAGCGGCGCTGTCGTCGCCCAGATCATCGAGGTCATCGCGGATCTGGTAGGCGATGCCAAGCGCTTCGCTGTACTCCTTCAAGGCATCGGCGGTGTCTTCAAGCCTGCCGGTAAGGGCTGCCCCGACTTTCAGCGCCACTTCGAAGGCGGGCGCGGTCTTGCTGCGGAAGATTTCCAGCACCTGGGCGCTCGTGAGGGCGGTGGGGGCGTTGTTCCAGATCAGCTCGGCACCCTGGCCGCGGCAGAGTTCGCGCTGGCCTTCGGCGGCGACCATGAACATCTCGGCCTTCAGCTTGGGATCGACGTCGGAATCGGCGAGCAACCGGTAACCTTCGCCGATGAGGAGGTCGCCGACGTTCAGCGCGACGGGGATGCCATGCTCGGTGTGGAGGGTGCTTTCGCCGTAGCGTTTGGCGTCGTTGTCTTCGATGTCGTCATGCACCAGGGAGGCCTTGTGGAAGCACTCGACGGCGAGGGCGGCCTTCTTCAAGGCATCGCTGAGCGGGCCTTCCGCATCCTCGCGCAGGGCCTGATGGGCGGCTACGGTGAGGAAGGGGCGCCAGCGGTTGCCGGCGCGGGCGAGCCAGTCGCGGGCGATGACTTCGGTCTCGCCCTTGGCCGGGCCCATGAGCACGTCAATGGACTCGCGGGTAAACCAGCCGCGCACTTCTTCATGCAAGGCATTGAGGTTGAGGCGGCGGGTCTTGTCGTCGCTGGTGAGATGGATGTAGTCCCACACCCAGTCGATGTCCACGGTGGTGTCGATGCAGTCGTCCTGGAGCAGGGGAACGGCCACGGCAGGAATGGCGGCGGCCTCGACATAGGGGTGGGTGCGTTCCAGCACAGGCAGGCAGGAGATGCCCACGATGGCCTCGATCTTGCCGGTCTGAATGAGGCTCATCACAATGGCGGAGCCTTCAGCCACCAGCACTGCGTAGCCGAGTTTTTCGGCTTCGTTCTGGAAGTCCTGGATGGTGCACAGGCCGCACTGCTTGCACAGCAGGCCGAACTCATCAAAGGGCGCGGGGCACTTGCTTTCCACGCGCAGGCACTTGGGCATGAGCAGCAGGCGCTTCTCATAGGGGATGGTGGCCAGCGTCTCGCGCCAGGTCTCGTTGCTCAGCAACACGCCCACGTAATCGATCCAGATCGGATTGAACTGGTTTTCGGCGATGATGGTTTCGGCATGCTCGCGCAGTTCCGCCAGGGGCATGGGCGGCACCAGCTTGTGCTCTTCGGTGTAGGCGCGGATGCGGGCCAGCACGTGATCACGCTCCAGTTTTGTCTGGGGCAAAGTCTTCTTTGGCGTGCGGGTGCGGCGCACCGTAATCGGCACAAGAGGCGGAAGCTGGGCGGCGCGAATGGCTACGGTGGACATGCGTGAAAGGAGGTGGTGCGTCGGCAGTGAAGCGCGGGTGGTGTCACCATCCGCTGAATAAGGATTACGCCTGTGTAACCGTGCGCAGAGGCAGTCGTCTTGCAAGAACTGCACACAACTTCACAATGAATGCACAATTTATGCGGAATGCAGCCCTGATTCGCGAAAATTGGAGACCTCGTCCTGGCTCACGGCACGCGAAAGACTTTGCTGGTGGTGGGATCAACCGCGAGAGATCCGCTGGGCAGGCCGCTCACATCCAGTTCATTGTGCGGCGGATACGGGCTGACGACACGGCCCGGATGGTCGGGGCTGCGCTTGCCGGTGGGGAACTTGGGCTCGGCAGGATTGTCTGCGGTCGAGGGGGCTGGACTGTCGGCCTGCTTGGGTTTCGTCTCCGGTTCTGCCGCTTTCGGGC
>Ga0118677_10011784_pt1 | contig 13004 bp, 9 predicted proteins | sample AliMusrvi5mmetaG_FD_86154 | JGI IMG/M metagenome (GOLD analysis project Ga0118677, IMG submission 86154)
CCGCAAGAGGCTTGCAAGTTATGCGGCGACTGCATGTCAGGATGCAACCATCGCTCCAAGAACACTGTGCTCATGAACTACCTGCCGGACGCGAAAAATCATGGCGCTGAGATCTATACCCAGGTTGCGGTGCGCTACCTCGAAAGAAAGGACAACTTATGGCTGGTCCATTATCAACTGATGGGCGAAGGCCGCGATCGTTTCGACGCCCCCATGGCGTTCATCAGCGCGGAGTTAGTCATACTCGCCGCGGGCACATTGGGCTCAACTGAGATTCTGTTGCGCTCCAAAGCCGCCGGCCTGGCGCTATCGGATAACGTGGGTCGACGGTTTTCCGGCAACGGCGACGTTTTGGGATTTGCCTATAACACGAACACTGAGATCAACATGGTAGGTTTCGGGAATCGCCCGCCGGGTGCGAAAGCGCCTGTGGGTCCAGTCATCACATCCGTGATCGATCTTCGGAATCAGCCTGACCTGCAGGATGGGTTGGTCATCGAGGAAGGCGGGGTGGCGGGCGCGCTGGGGACTTTCCTGCCACACGCGATGGCCGCCGCAGCCCGACTCGCAGGTAGGGATACCGATTCCGGCCTCGCCGACATGATTGCGGACGAAACCCGCGAAATAGACAGCCTTGTCAGGGGCTCTGACTTTGGCTCGGTTAAGAATACGCAGGTCTACCTGGTAATGTCGCATGACAATAGCGGTGGAACGCTTTTCATTGGCGATCATGATGAACTACGCATTTCATGGCCTGGTGCAGGTGAGGAGCGGTTCATCGAGCGCGTGTGCGAGAAAATGAGGGCGGCTACACAGCCGCTTGGCGGGGTATTTGTCGAGAATCCAATCTGGAGCAAGCTCCAGACACACAACTTAGTCGCGGCACACCCATTGGGCGGCTGTGCAATGGCTGAAGACGCCGCGAGCGGCGTGGTCAATCACAAGGGTCAGGTGTTCTCCGGCGCACAAGGCGCCGCAGTCTATGAGGGGCTGTACGTGAATGACGGCGCCATCATCCCCCGTTCGCTGGGATGCAACCCGCACATTACAATCGCCGCCGTTGCCGAACGCAACTGCGCATTGCTGATCAAAGAGCGCGGCTGGCGCCTGGACTACGCATTTACCCCCCCGCTGGCCGTAACTGCCCCAGAGCGCAACCGTCCCGGCATCAAGTTTACCGAAGCCATGGAAGGCTTCTTCTCCCTCAAAGTCGCTGACGACTTTGAGGCAGGCGCCCGGCAGGGTCAAGCCGATGGCTCATCGTTTCGATTCGTGCTGACTGTAGAGTCTGAAGACGTCGAAGACATGACACAGAATCCGCCACATAAGGCGGCCTTGTTTGGCACAGTCGTTGCGCCGGCGCTATCGTCTGGCGCGATGACGGCCACAAATGGCGAGTTCGACCTGTTTCCCGATGACCCCGATGTTCCCGACACAAAGCTGATGCATTACCAGATGAAGCTTGTCAGTGAGGAAGGGAAGCGTTACTTTTTTGACGGGCGCAAATTCATCCGCAAGGGCGGTGTCAGCGACGCCGTTACCGATATGACGACGCTATACATCACGGTTTACGAAGGCGAGGATGACCAGGGGGCGGTGGCCGGCAAAGGGATTCTGCATATCAAGCTCGCCGACTTGCAGCAGCAGGTGCAAACGATACAGATCACAAACGCCGGCACTATGGAAGAGCGACTGGCAGCGCTGGCGAAATTCGGCCGGTTCGCGTTTGCGGACGTGTTTGATATGTATGGCGGGATATTCTCCCGTCCATCGCTCTTCAACCCCGATGCGCCGCCGCGCAAGATGCGGCCTTTACGAGCCGGCGCGCCCGAAGTCTACTACTTCAGAACCGACGACGATGTCCGGTTGCGGCTGATGCGTTACCAGGGCGGCCGGAAGGGACCTGTCATACTGGCTCATGGTATGGGCGTTTCCAGTCGCATATTTTCCACTGATCTAGTCGCAACTAACCTTTTGGAATATCTCTACAGCCACGGTTACGACGTATGGTTGCTGGACTATCGCTCGAGCATCGAGTTACCCTACGCCACAACCCAGTACACCGCCGACGATGTCGCCGTCCACGATTGGCCGGCCGCAGTCAAGACCGTGCTCGATGTGACGGGCGCAGCCAGCGTGCAGGCCGTGACGCATTGCTATGGTGCGATCACATTCAACATGGCAATGCTGTCAGGGTTGAAAGGAGTGCGCTCCGCCGTCTGTTCACAGGTGGGATCACACCTGACCGTCAATCCGGTGAGCCGCGTCAAGGCAGTGTTGCATCTCGACGATCTACTGAAGTCGCTTCAGATCGAATCACTGACGCTGTACACCGATAGCCATGCCGGCTGGATGGACGAGTTGTACAACAAGGCGCTGGAACTATATCCAATCGCACCCTCCGAGCGGTGCAACAGCCCGGTTTGCCATCGCATCACCTTCCTGTATGCGCCGTTATTTGAACACTCTCAGTTGGACGAAATGACCCACAGCAATTTACACGAGTTGTTTGGCGCGGCCTCAGTCAGCAATTTTGAGCATCTTGGCGTCATGGCGCGCAAGGGCTTCATCGTCAACCACAAAGGCGAGGATGTCTATCTGCCGCACGCCGAGCGGATGGCTATTCCCATCACGTTTATTCACGGAACAGACAACGAAACATGGTTGCCCGATAGCACGCGCCACACCTACGAATGGCTGTGTGAAAAGAATGGCAAACAGCTCTACAGCCGCTACCTCGTGCCACACCATGGGCATATCGATTGCATCTTCGGTAAGAATGCGGCGCGGGACGTCTATCCGCTTATTCTCAAGCACCTGGAAGCGACGCTTTAATATGGATTACCATAACTGGATGCATCTGACGCCCGCTATTCACGGAAAGAAGCTGCGGCATATCTGCCTGCCCGCGTCACACGATTCTGCGACCAATGAACTGGTTAACGAGATGGTGCCTGATGCGCGCAATGCTGTATTTTCCCGGATTACAGACGAGTTGGAGCAGGTAACGAATGAGATCGCCAAAATCCCCCTCATCGGCAGAACACTCTCCAGTCCCACTCAAGACATACTCCAGGCGGCCATTCCAGCCATCCACGGCATGGCAAAAGCAACCGGGCAAACGATTGCGCAGCAATTGGCGCAGGGAATTCGCGGTTTCGACTTCCGTGTATTCCATGATGAAAAGGACAGGGAATACTACTCCTTCCACGGGTTGAAAGGGATCAACTACAAGGATATTCTCCAGGAAATTGCTGACTTCATGGCTGGCGTCGACGGGGAAATCGTGTTTGCCACGCTGGGTCATTGGGTCGGCTTTGGCGATCAGCAGTATGCCGAGTTTGCCGATCTGGTCAAAGCAAAGCTGGGACCGTATGCCTATACCAGGAATCTCTTCGGCCTGGGCGTCTACGAGTCAAGCACATCCACCTTTCTGTTGAGAAATAGCACAGCATCGGGCGAACCAGAACTAAAGGTGAAATTTGGCTTACCCGGCGACATCCCGATTCTGGGAAACTGGTCGCGCGACGGCCAGTGCACCATTGGGATTTTCAGGCCCGGCGAATGCAATTTCTACCTGTCCAGCAGCAACGCGCCTGACGGCGCCATAACTGTGTTCCCGTGTTCGTTTGCGCAGGCGGGAGATATTCCTGTCGCCGGCGATTGGACCGGTAAGGGGTACGATTCCGTCGGCGTGTATCGGCCGAGTAACCAAACGTTTTACCTGAGCAACAGCAATTCACAAGGCGACCCGCATCTCACGGTGCAGTTCGGCCAGCCCGGAGATATTCCTGTGGTCGGGGACTGGTCTGGGAAAGGCTGGGATTCCGTTGGCGTCTACCGGCCGGGTGACCAGACGTTCCACCTCAAGGACTATACCCCGCCAAACTGTGCGGATCAAAGCATCCACTTCGGCCAGGCCGGCGATATTCCAGTGACCGGGGACTGGAGCAGCAGCGGGGTCACGACAATCGGGGTGTATCGGCCGGCTACGGCCATTTTCCACCTGCTCTATCACAATGCGTGCTTCCTCTCAGACGTTTCGGTGCTCTGCGCGTTTGCCCGTCCCGGTGATCGGCCCCTCGTTATGAAGGCGCGCGCCAATAATCCCTTCAACCAGACCTATGACGACATCATTCAACAGAGTGGTGAAGCTAAATCACGCATCATCCTGGTGAACGACAATTCGAGCGACCCCGTATTCTGGCCGGCGCCTTACAGCCCGCCCGACAGCGATAGCAATAACGGCGTCTTGTCTGGCTACTATTCAAACAAAGACAACCCACAAGACAATACCGCCTCACAAAAACAGCATTTTCAGTGCGCAATCGACCGCGATCTGCCATTTGCCCTTTATATGACGCTGACACCTAACGGCGACGACGCCGTGAAGATCGTGGGCGGCAGCCTATCTGGACCGATCAGAAATTGGAAAATACCGTTGGAACTGGCGACGCCTGTTCTCGGAAATCTGGCGCTATTTTCTGTCATAAAGCTCAAAGAGACCGACGATTCGCTGGGCTGGAAAACCCTGTTTGACCTGAGCCAGAGAATCGATAAGGACCTGGACGCTATCGTTCTCAACAACTTCGCCAATATGTTCACTGGTGAAAACCGAATCTCGCTGCTGTATCTTGATTTCTTCGAGACAACACACGTGGTAGACCTGGCGATCGAACTAAGCGGCAGGAACGCCACCATACCATCGCCCATCGCGGGATAACCGGCTATTTTTGGCACATCCGAACTAAAGACCGCATCAGCCTAAATTGTTCGGATCAATGACATAGTGCCACCAGTTATTGCGCACACCGCGCATGCTCCCCGCAGCCTTGGGCAAATGCGAGAGCCAAAACTTGTGGTGCGCACGGATATCACCGCCGCCCCAGTCCTGCGTTGACATCGCGCGGAAGTGCGGCGGGTTGGGTAGATTTGGAAACTGCAGCCAATCATCCGCGCAGGAAAGCACCGGCGTCGTCAAATCCCACTGGTAGTCCGTTGTGCTATTCGGCGCATAGTGCATCGTGCCGACATTGGATTGCCCCGGCGTTATCTGATCGAAGCAGAAAAAGCGTTCGAGCAGATTCAACGCGCTCAACTCTTTTGTTTTGGGGTTGCGCGTATTGCCATCCTGGTATGCCCAGTTCCAGAAATCAATGCAGCGAAACTGTTGCGCAAGCGTCGTCTCAGCGCGATGCCCAAGGGATTCCAGCATCTGGCCGACGCCGAGGCTGCGGTCGTAGTTAAAACCCATCACCACGAACTTGCGCGGGCTGGGTGAGTTTGGAATGGGCTCCCCGTTGCAGAAGAACGCCCCTATACCCGCCATAGTCGACTCCAAAAAGCCAAAGTATGGCCCGCCAAACGCCCATACTTCATCAAACTCACCCAGCATGACGCGCTCGATCAGGAGATGGTCTGACAGGATGCGGCCATAATCAATCTGGACATGTGAATCCGCAGGTGATGGATTGTGCAAAACTGACTGATACCTATCCGGGGTAAATTGGGACACACCCATTGGCGTTTTCATTATCGGAAATTCATTAACGTCGACGCGCCCCACCACGTTGTACTGGACCAACCCGTTGCTGCACTCGTTTATGTCTGCAATGTACCCTGGGATCAATTCGTTGATGTCACGCCAGCCCATCTGCTGGGTCAACCGCAGACCCGTTGACACATTCACGATCGGGTCGAAATTGATGACAAACACGCGCGGCTTCATCACGACCAGCGGTTCATTGCCATCTGTTGGCTCGGGTTGTGCGCCAAACAGATGCAGATTCTCAGCCATTTCGTCTGCGGCCTTAATAACATCAGATTCCAGGTCATTCACAGTGCTCATATCCCTTCTCCTTCAACGCTCAACTGAGTGCATAACGACAGTTTGACGCTACCACACCCCCGCGGCCTTGATGCCGTCGAAGTATCGGTTGACCTCAAACGCCTTCCATGTGCCGGGATCGCCCGACTGAAACAGCGCACCGCCGATCACCTTGTACGCGCCATGCGCGCCATCCGGCATCGGCTCCGAGTTGATAGCCTGCCAGCGTGCACACCATGCGCCAACTTCTTGAGCCGTGAATCCAAAGTCTGAGAACGGCCCTGGATTGTCTACGCCGATTTCGTCTGAGATGAACGTGGACTTATCGCCATCAAACCCGCACCACTGGAGGTAGAATCGCGGGCGTTCCTCAAGCCACCATGTCCGCCGCCCTGTCGCCGTTATCCCGTCCCAGGTTACTGTAAACGGCGTCGTGTTGAAAATGCGCGTCTTGATGGGGGTGTTTGAATGATCGTTCCCGCTATACATATGCTGGTTGAACCACATGCCAGCGTTGAACAGCGGCGCGTAGTATTGCTTCATGGCTGCACGGATTACAGGCACAACGATGTTCGGCCCACCCATCGCGTAGCCGCCGCCCGCGAATATTACCCCGGCATCCTTGCAGACCTGCCACATCTGCGCGTCCCACTCAGAACGCTTGCGTATCTCATCAGGACGCTCTCCTGATTGCCCACCGTCGCCTATCTGATCGTTCTCATTGACGCCATAAACGATCATGCCAGGCGTGCTCAGTGCGTAACCATGTTTGTCGCGAAACTCAGCCAGCGACGGGAGATGCCCCTTGTAGAAGTTTGCGCGGCTGGCAACCAACACATCAGGATGCTGTTGCTTTAACTCACGCGCCAAGTCTGGATTGAAAGTCACCGAGATAAACTTGCAACCGGCGGCAATCGCAGCCCGCGCCGCGTCGCCGTTAGAGATGACATTCACACCAATGCACGGCTTCGACCTGGCGGTCACAACCACCTGGATGGGGGTGCTGATGAACTCCTGACCATGTCTGGCTACTACTTTCAGCCGGTAATCAGACGTTTTCTGGGGTTGCACCGTGCGGGAATCCGTTCCACCTACTCCCTCAAACGCAAGACCGTTCCAGAAGTAAACGCCTTCCACCCCATCGCTGACCTTCCAACTGAATTTCAGCGGGTCTCCCGCCTGGATGCTCGTTTTATCAGCAGTGAAACCAAACTCAGGCCAGTTTACCGGTTGCGCCAATACCTGCAAGAGCGCCTGCCGGTCAGCATCACTCAGGTTCGGCAAGTCCTCAACGGCTGGGCCTGTGTAAGCAGCCTGGCGATTCTGAGCGAGACTTGCCAAACCGGCATTGACCATCTTGACATCGAAATAGTCCGGTTCGCCAAAGGCCGCGAAGAAAACATTGATGACGTCCTGATTCGTGCCATGGAAAGTTGTCATATAGGTTACCCGGCCCCTACCAGGACACTCAGGAGCGCCTGCCGGTCGGCATCGCTCAAGTTTGGTAAATCCTCAACTGCTGGCCCTGTATAAGCAGCCTCGCGATTTTGTGCGAGTTGCGCCAAACCGGCATTAACCATTTTGACATCGAAATAATCTGGTTCGCCAAAAGCTGCAAAAAATACATTGATGACTTCCTGGTTTGTGCCGTGGAAGGGTGTCTTGGTAACGAAAGGCCTACCAGGATCGGCGCCAATCGATGCGCGTAACTGCTCCTCTGTGCCGTTATAAAAGTCCACATCCAGACTCTTAGCGATCGCTGGGATTTGATCCGGGACGCCCCATACCCCGGGGCTGGAAAACTGCCAGAAGGTCCAGTTATCCCAGCCGCTCGGCATCAGCGGCCAAGTAACGCCGTCGGTGTAGCTTCCGACAAAATTCGCCACCCACAGCCGATATCCGTTCAGCCATCCCGGCGCCGCGCCGCCCAGGCGGTTGATGACCTGGTTCCAAAAACCCGCGCCGGTGTAGATCACAGGCTTAAGGTTGAGCGCCCCTTCGACGGTCTCAAGCCAGATGCGCACGCGGTCGAAATTCGCCGCCATGTTGTTCACAAGGAAAGCATTAGCGCCATCACCCTCAATATCAAGCACAGGCGGCAGATCGCTCTGACCCACACCAACACTGGTAGTGAAGTTGTGCGCCTGAACGAGTGGGTCCAAAGTAGGATGAAAGAAATGATAACTACCGCGGAGGATGCCTGCTGCACGGGCGCCCTGCCAGTGGTTGTTAAACCGCACGTCAAAAATCCCGGTGCCTTCAGTGGCCTTGATATAGGCGAATGAGAACCCAGAAGCTCTGAACTGCTGCCAGTTCACCTGATAATCCTGACTGTATGAGACATCAATGCCAATTGCGTTTTGACCAAGTCCATTTATACCATTTGCCATGTCTCTATCCTCTTGTTGACGACCAAATAGAATCTCGCCCGATCAGATATAGCTAGGAGGCGCCTTCGCGGCGTCACATGCGTGTCTGTTGTGCGTCTTAGCGGGTATAGTGAGGAATGGGAATGCAGCAAAAAATATATCAAACGCCAATGCATTTGTCAACATTGTGAAATTTCTAACATTTCAGTTGGAGGCCAAACATGGCGTATCATCGCAACATCCGCTTAAGCCAACTCGACGTCAAACGCATATTGATCAAAATCGCACACCGGCTTATACCCGATCTTCTGATAAATGCTGTTTGAGGTCGGGTTCGCCAGATCGGTGAACAGAGCGCAGCTCTTCCAGCCCACATCCAGCAGGTGTTGACTGAGCGCCGCCACGCACGCGCTCGCATAGCCGCGCCCGCGCAACGGCGGCGGGGTATACACCAGGTTGACGCAAATGACCGTGATCATTCCACGGGTCTTGGCTGCCATCGAGACAGGTCTCCCGCCATCCTCCCATAAGAAGATGTCGCCGCTGGCAATGCGGCGCGCTGCTACGTCGCGCGCGTCCGCTGGAGGGTCATCCGGCAACGCCTCGGCGAAGAATTCACCGGCCCACTGCGTCACCAGTTCCAAATCCGCCTGCGTGGCGGCACGAATTTGCCCTGGCACAGGCCGCGCGGGAATCACCTGGCGCAACTCATAGATCCGTTCGCGCATTGCGACACGGGCGCTCGCGCCCGTGTGCGCCGCCCAGACACGCGTAAACTCCTCGGCAAAGGGTGAGCGCCCTGAAACACTGCGCACCGGCCAGTTGTGACTAACCAGGTCACGGGCGATTAAGCCGAAGACGGCCTCCACCTGCGTGGCAGCCGCATCGGAGCGATACAGCGTCACCGGGTATGGCGGGGTCATCAACGCCGCGGCAATCAACTCTCCATCCTGGTCGACAGTTGCCAGATACGGCGGCGCCCCGCTCGTCTGAGGAGACGCCGCAAGTCGTGAAGCGAGACCCAACATCAGGTTATTGGCAATCTCGTTGCTTGCCAGCACTTCCCTCGTCCGCGCCAAAAACTCACCTGCATCGTGATAGGTTGTCAGGCGCATAGGATTAACGCATCCTCGACACGCCTTGCCACATATCGGGGTTCGAGCCCAGCTTCTGTTTCAATGCCTCAGTGACCTGCGACAACCGCGCCAGCGTCTCTGCGGACAGGGTCAGGTCGACGGCGCGGGCGATGCCGCGCGCCTGTGCCGCGTCGCGCGCGCCGGCAATAACCGAAGTAACACCGGGTTGCGCAATCAACCACGCCAACCCAATGTCGGCCATCGGCTGACCCAGCTCGCCCGCGATCTGGCGAATCGCTGCAACCGCCGCAAACGTCTCGGCCTCGACGCCGGCTTCGCCATGACGGGCGAACGGGCGCGCGCTGGAGTAGTGGCGCGTGCGGGCACGGTCGGGCTGGACGTCGTCCGCTGTGGCATATTTGCCCGCCAACAACCCCTGCATCAACGACGAGTACGTCAGCACCGCCACATCGTGCTGGAGGCACAACGGCAGGATTTCGTATTCGAGCGCGCGGAAGAGCAGGCTATACGCCAGCTGGTTGCTGCTGATTGCTTTGCCGGCGGCAGCGGCCTCGCCCAGGTCGCGGACGCCAAAGTTGGACACGCCGTACGCCCGGATCTTGCCCTCCGCCTTGAGCGCATCGAGCGCACCGAGTGTTTCGTCAATCGGCGTCTCGTGGTTCGGCCAGTGCAACTGGTACAGGTCAATGTGATCCGTGTTCAGGTTGCGCAAGCTGCGCTCGCACGCGGCGCGCAGTTCGTCCGGCGCGAAGTGGTTCGGCGACACCTTCGTCGCGATGACGATGGCGTCGCGCACATGCCCCAGCCCCCTGGCGAGAAGTTGTTCTGACTGACCATTGCCATAGCCCTCGGCGGTGTCGTAAAACGTGATGCCCGTGTCATATGCGACATGCAGGGCGTCGACCGAATCGCGCTCGTCCTGCGGTCCCCAGTTAAACCCGCCAATGATGCCCCAGCACCCGAAACAGACGGCGGATACTTTGATGTCGGTGCGTGCTAACTTGCGATACTTCATGCCTGTACTCCTGCCGCGTCCCCAACAAGCTGTTGGCGTCGCGCAAATTCATCCAGAATCACCGCGGTCGCAATCGTCCCGATGCGGGTGCAACCCACCTCAATCACCGACAATGCGGCGTCGAGTGAACGCACGCCGGCGGAGGCTTTGACCTGCACCTTCGGGCTGACTGACGCTCGCATCAGCCGCAGGTCGTCAAGCGAGTAGCCGCTGGGGGCATAACCGGTCGAGTTCTTGACAAAGTCGGCGCCCGCCTCTTCGGCCAGCTTGCACGCCAGCACTTTCTGGTCATTCGTCAGGTAGGCGATCTCGATGATCACCTTGACAATCGCCCTGCCCCGCGCGACCTCGACGACGGCGCGGATGTCGTCGCGCACATAGTCAAGCCGGCCCGCGCGTAGCTTGCCGACGTTGATCACCATATCGAGTTCGGTCGCGCCGTGCTTCAACGCATCTTCGGCCTCAAACACCTTTGTTGCAGTGGTATTAACCCCGTGCGGAAACCCGACCGTCACGCCGGCGGCCACGTTGCTTCCGCGCAGGACGCTGACAGCCAGCGGTAGCTCGCATGGCTTTACGGCGACAGCCACAACGCGATAACGCATCGCCAGTTCGAGCTGCGCGATGACATCTGCTTCGGTCAAATCGGGCGGCAGGATCGAATGATCCAGCGTTCCGGCCAACTGTTCATAGGTGAGTGTGCGGACATCCAATGCTTTATACATCGTGACAACTCCTTAAGAGTCGATTGTATGCCCGACACTGTTTTACAGCAGGCGAGCGAAGTCAAATGACAGCCGGGGCTCGTTCGACGCTGTGCGCCAGTTCCGCTCCCCAGCGGTGCGCCCGCTCTATTTCACCCGCGCGTAATGGGCCATACTTTCCGGTCACGATAAACCGCTGTGGCTTGCAAACCTGCTGGCAGCCGCTGCGCATTAACCCGGAGCCGATGGTTGCCGCGGCGCTACCAGGCGACCACCAGATGCGCGTCTCAAACGCCGCCGATCGCGCATGAGTTTGTGCCAAACCAGCGAGCCACATCCGCATGGATGGATGCGAGACATCGGGCGCCGGCGCGTTTAGTCCAGACGATGCGGCGATGTTGCGCCTCGAGGCATCCGTCGGAAGTGAAAATGCGATCAATGGAGCGCCAGCAACGATCAGGTCGGCATTCGCGATAACCTCGGTTGTTGCTGCGGAGGTTGTTAATGCATATGCGCCAGGCCCGATCCCTTCCGCAATGGCGCGGGCTATGGCAGCAGTGTTGCCCCAGAATGATTCGAATACTACGATTGCTTTCATGTTATTACTCACTTGGCCAACGAACATACCAGGAGCTATCCCGCTGGCTTATCGTTGACTCTCCCTTCAGATTATCGAGCACGCAATCAGTATAGGTCGATGGCGCAAAATAATCTGACATTGCACAGTCAACGGGCTGATAGACGGCCTGATAGAATGACGGTCGAAACAGAAAGAATAACAATCGTTATCGTTAAGGAGAACCTGCTTCGATGCCCCCATTGCCCTGGAAAACGCTGACCACGCGCGAGATTTACCGAAATCCGTGGATGCGACTGCGCGAGGACATCGCCGAGATGCCCACTGGCAAGACGACGCTGTACGGCGTGTGCGAGATTGGCCGCGCCGTCGGCGTGCTGCCGTTCGTCGACGCCGATCACGTAATGATGGTGCGGCAGTATCGCTATGTCTGGGGCGAGGCGCATCGCTGGGAAATCCCGACCGGCGGCGCGCATGTTGGCGAGGCGTTGGAAGACGCCGCACAACGCGAACTGATGGAGGAGATCGGCTATCGCGCCGGCAGCCTGACGCACATCAACACTCATTACACGTCGAAGTCAATATGCCATGAGAGCGCCGACATCTACATCGGGCGTGATCTGGTTCCCGCGGGTGCGCCGCCCGACGACACGGAGGACATAGAGGTAGCGGTATTGCCTTTCGCCAAGGTGCTTGATTTGGTCTTATCCAGCGAGATTCGCGACGCCATGAGCGTTATCGCGATCCTGTGGGCGGCGCGCAACTGATCCGGGCGCAGTTGCACTGCGCCCGCCACGGAACGGCAGTGCAACTGCCGTTCCAACACAGTACTCCAACGTAGCGTGGTTTACCTCAGTGACTGCTCTGCATCGCGGACTGGATCAGTTCCTGCTTCAGGTTCCACAGCTTCTCGGTCAATGAGACATGGTAGATATGCGGGTTGACCAGGCGTTTGACGCCGGCGTCGAGCCGCTCGACATCGGCCTGGCGGCGGGCGCGCATATCGGCAATTGTGGCATGGTTGTTCAGCACGACGCCGTCCTTGAACGCATCAACCAGCAGAGGCTCAACATCGCACAGGTCTTTGCGCTCCAGCACGCGCACTTTTGTGTGATCGGACGGATGCCGCAACGTGATCTTTGTCATCGCGCGCGGGTCTTCATCGGCCAGGCAGATCAGGTCAGCGGTAGCTTTGCAACGCTGATCGTACAACCGCCACACGTTCTTTGAGCCTGGGTTGGGCGTCTTCTCCGACGACTCTGAAATCTTGATCGCCGGTCGCCACACCGCTGGCGCGCCATCCTGCACGGCGACGAGCTTGTAGACGCCGCCCAGCGCCGGCTCGCCCCACGAGGTGATCAGGCGCGTGCCGACGCCGTACACCAGCCGCGCAATCAGGTGATCCGCGTCAACCC
>Ga0118677_10011785_pt1 | contig 13003 bp, 14 predicted proteins | sample AliMusrvi5mmetaG_FD_86154 | JGI IMG/M metagenome (GOLD analysis project Ga0118677, IMG submission 86154)
CCTTCACGATCGTGGCGCCGCCGGCCGGGGCGACGACGGCGGACAGCCGGAACACGGTGCTGCCCTCGTGGATGGTCACGTTGACGCGCAGCGCCCGCACCAGCGCGCCCGTGCCGGCGGGGAGCGCGGAGGTGCCGAGGGGGGCGGCCGCCTGGGAGGCCGAGGTCAGCCAGGACGGGCCCTGGCTGGTGTAGCCGCCGGTGCCGGCCAGGTAGTCGTGCAGGCGCTGCTGCTGCGCGGCGTCGGGGAACCCGATCGCGGTCAGCACGTCGCCCGGCGCGGCGTTGAGGTTCAGCTGCGCGTAGTCGTAGAGCGAGAACGTCGCGGTGAAGCGCCGCCAGAGGTCGTTGGGCCGGCCGTGCTCGTCGTAGAACACGTCGCGCGCGTAGTCGACCGCCGCCAGCTCCCCGAACGAGCGCAGCGGCCGCGCCGGCGCCGCGAAGGGCACGTCACCGGCGTCGTAGTCCGGCACCAGCGCCGTCGTCGGCACGTAGTCGCGCCGCATCCAGCCGAGCAGCGCGTCCGCCAGGCGGTCCGCGTCGGACGGCTTGAGGTCCCAGGCCTTGAAGAGCGTGACCAGCGTCGCGGCGTCCGCGTGGGGCAGCGAGAGCTTGCCGCTCTCGTCCTCGAGCGTGACCTCCGCCGTGCAGCCCTCGCGCGGGCGCCAGCCGGAGAAGCCGAGCGGGTCGCCCCACCCCTCCGCCGGGCTGTGCAGCCCGCCGCCGGCGCGGCGGAAGTCCTCCAGCGTCGCCAGCGTCGCCTCGAGCGTCGAATAGGCGTCGCGCCGCAGCCGCGCCGCCGTGGCGTCGCGCGATTCCACCAGCAGGTCCGTGCTCGCCTGCTCGATGAAGAGGACCAGCGCGAACGAGGTGAAGAGCAGCGTGACCAGCACGATCACGAGCACCGAGCCGCGGCGGGGGGAGGAGCGCGTCATGGTCAGAAATTCGGCAGCCCGGCCGTGGGGGGCGCGAGGGCGATGACGGTCTCGCGCACGAGCTTGCCGTAGGTGAACTTCAGGCGGAGCCGCTGCGGCGGCAGGAGCTGGCCGTTGTTGTTCTTGCGGATCGCCGTCTCCGTCTTCCAGGTGCGGAAGTCGGAGTCGTAGTAGTCGTACGTCAGCGCGGTCACCAGGGGTGTGACCACGGTTTCGCGCGGGGGGTCCGCCGCAAAGTGCGTTTCCAGCCGCGAGTGCCAGAGCAGCACGAGGCCGGTGCGGTCGCGCACCTGCAGCGAGCAGACCACCTCCGGGAGGGGTCGGTCGGGCCAGGTCAGGAGCCGGCAGCCCGCGGGCAACTCGAAGGTCAGGAGGTTGTCCGTCGCGCCGTCGCGCGGCCGGATCTCCTGCGGCGCCACGGGCGTCGCGCCCGCCGCCGCCGAGGGCGGCAGCGAGGCCTCGCGCAACTCCGCCGCCAAGAAGCGCGTCACCGCCCGCACGTGCCGGTCGAACAGTCGCACTTCCGTGTTGCGCCCCCACAGCTCGCCCATCGAGAACACGAACAGGTTGAGCGCCACGAGCACCAGCGAGGTCAGCGCCAGCGCGAGCAGGATCTCCAGCAGGGTGAAGCCGGCGGCGCGGCGGCGGGCGGCGCTCATGACTTGTTCCTCCCCTGCAGCTGGGCGATGCGGTCGGCGGCCTCCTGGCGGAGCTTGCTCTCCTCGACCGGGTCGGCCCAGGTCGGGCGGAGCACGGTGAAGGTCTCGGTCACGGTCGGCAGCGCGCCGCCGCTGGTGGAACCGAGCTCGCAGGTGAACGTGACCTGGAAGAGGTCGGCCGTGACGGTGGACTCGATCTTGGCGTGCCACCGCACGCGGCGGCCGTCGGCGGACTCGAAGTCCCCGCCCTGCTCCGCCTTGTCGTGGTCCGGCTCCGCCAGCAGCTGCGCGCGGGCGAAGCGGACGTCCTGGTCGTTCTGGCTGCCGCGCTGGGCCGAATCGTAGGCGTTGAGGACGTTCAGGTACGCGCCGCCGAGCACGATCGCGCCGAGGGCGAAGATCGCGAGGGCCACCAGCACCTCCAGCAGGGTGAACGCGCGGCGCATGTCAGGGGCTCCCCTCCGGCGGCGTCAGCTCGCGGGCGCAGGTCCACGGGTCGATCGCCACCACCTGCGCCGCGCTGCCGGCGGCGCGGAACTGCACGCGGAACGGCGAGCAGGTGCCGTCGGCGTAGAAGGTCACGAACGGGACGGTCTGGGTGTCCACCACCTGCCCGCCGATCAGCACCACGCTGCTGCCGGGGCCGGCGGGGGCCAGCAGGTCGACGGTGAACTCGCGGCCCGGCGGGAGGGCGAAAGCCTGCGGCTTGGCGCCGTCGTCAAGGCTGAACGCCTTCTGCTTCGGGTCGTAGCTCAGGCGGAGGTCGTGTTCGCCGGCCAGCGCGCCGGCCCGCGCCTGCTGCACGGCCCGCCAGAACACGTCCTCCGGCGTCGCGGGCTTGTCGCCGATCAGCTGGGCGGAGCCCGAGATGAGCACGCCGGACAGCAGCGCGAGGAGCGCCAGCGCGAGCAGGATCTCCAGCAGGGTGAAGCCCGCGACCGGGTGGCGGGGCGAATGGGCGAGCTTCAGGCCTCGGATCTGGTCCTGTCCCCGCATCCGCCCGCCCTCACCAGTTGCCGATGTCGTCCGCGGTGCCCTCGACGTGGTCCGGGCCCTTCGAGAAGATGTCGTAGCCCGTCTTGTTCTTCACGCCGGGGTAACGGTAAACGTAGGGCTCGCCCCACGGGTCCAGCGGGATCTTGGCATCCGCGAAATACGGGCCGGACCACTGGGCCTCCTTGCCCGCGGGCGCCGCGATGAGGGCCGGCAGGCCCTCGGCGGTCGAGGGGTAGTCGCCCATCTTGAGGCGGTAGCTGGTGAGCGGGAGCTTGATCGACTCGTGCACGAACAGCTTGGCGGTCGAGACCTGCGCGTCGCCGAAGATGCTGTCGAGGTTCGAGACCGCCAGGCCGATCAGGAGACTGAGGATCGCGAGCGCGATCATGATCTCGAGCAGCGTGAAGCCGCGGCGGCGGGCCTCGCCGGCGGCGGCCGGGGTGCGGGGGTGGAAGCGCATGGAAGGAAGGATGGCGCGGCGGGCGCCGATGTCGAGACGCCCCGAGGCGGGAAAAGTTGCGTGAAATTTCCCGCGGCCGCGTGAGCGGCATTGGCCTTGAACCCGCCGGCCCGGTTGCCATGGCTGAACCCATGCTCCTCGCGCGGGTCATCCTCGGCGGACTCGGCGGCCTGGGCCCGCTCGTCGCCGGGGCGCGGGCCGCCGAGCCGGCGACAGCGCCGGTCGTGCTGGATCCCGTGCGCGTCACGGAAAACTACGAGCCCAAGCTGTCGTTCGGCCTCAGCCTCGATGTCTGGAAGGACGACCGCACCGGCGCGATCACCTCGATCGTCCTCGGCCGCATCCAGCTGGATTCCGACGCGGAGCGCGAGGGACTGACGCCGCTGCTGCGCGTCCTGCGGATCGACGGCCGGCCGGTGGAGGAATTCGAGGCCACGTTCCGTCCCGGGTCCGAGCTGCACCAGATTTTCGTGGGCCGCCGCAACGGCGACAAGGTCACCCTCGAGATCTGGTTCCCCGGTGAGACCGTCTCGCGCCTCATCACCCTCACCGAGCGGCGCGGCCCCCGCGTGGACCTGCAGACGCCGGTGGAGCGCTTCGGCCGGTAGTCGCGGTGACGGGAAGTGCCCTCCCCTCATCGTAGCCGGCCGTCATCCTGAGCGACTGCGAAGGATCGCTGTTATCAATCCCATTCAGTCTGAGTTGCGCACCCGACACTCTGGCGACATCGCACGAGTGTCCGGAACGAATCGTTGGCTCCACGGCAAGGGGCACAGCGATCCTTCGCAGTCGCTCAGGATGACGGGAGGGAACCGAGGGTCTGGCGCTCACCTAACCCGCGGCCGTTTCACCCGCCGGCGGCAGATATTTTCCCAGCCGGGAAAAGCCCATCGCGTTGGCGTAGTGGATGAGCTTGGGCGTGGAGTGGATGTTGAGCTTGCGCATGATGTCGCGGCGGCGCGACTGCACCGTGGCCGGACGCAGGCCGGTGACGGCCGCGATCTCGTCGTCGGTGCGGGAATTGCCGATGTGGACGAGGATGCGCTGCTCGTGCGGGGAGAGGACGAGGTGGAAGGCGTACGGGTCGCGGCGCAGGTCGGCGAGCACCGCCGCCATGACCGGCGAGAAGTACCCGCGGCCCTCGAGGATCGAGCCGATCGCATGGCGGAGCACGGCCAGCGACTGCTCGCGCTTGTCCACGAAGCCGTGCAGCCCCAGGGTGGCGGCGAACTCGCGCTCGCAGATGGCGGCGAGCAGGTCGCGGGTGATGCCCTCGTCCTCGATGATGCCGATCCGCAGCGTGGCCAGGGAAATTTCGCTCATGGGGCCGGGGAGTGAAATTCTGTGGGCATCCACAAAAGTTGAACTTTCCCGGATTTTCCCGGCAACGCCCGGCGACACCTAAACTTAGGTTCCCCCCGCAAACCGCTGATGCCCGTCCGCTTCCGCCGCGGGGAATTTCGGTCACAGCTGCGCGCTGCTTGGGCCCGGTTTTCACCGCGAAGGCCGCGAAGGCGCGAGCTTGATTACCACGAAGGGCCCGAAGCTCACGAAGGGTGATCGGTTGCTAGCTAGTCCAGTGCGATCCGCGCCGGGGATGGGTTAACCAAGCACCGGATCAGCCCTTCGTGCTCTTCGCGGCCTTCGCGGTGAAAATTCCGAAAGCGCCGGCGGATTGCCCCCGCCCAGAATTGAACTGGGATTAGTCGTTTAGGAAACGACGGTTCTATCCATTGAACTACGGGGACCCGGTGGTTGCCGGGGGAAGCTCGCACTCCCGCGCGGATTTTTCACGCCAAAAACCGACCTCCCTGGGCCGGCCCGGCTTCTGGCCGCGGCGGTTGCCAATCGGGCGGGGACGCCTAGCGGTGGAGGGATGTCCGCCCCCGCCGAGCTCCCCTCGCCCGCCGTCTCCGCCGAGACGCGGCGGTACCTGCCGTGGCTCGTCGCGGTGGCGCTGTTCATGGAGAATCTCGACGCGACGATCGTGAACACCGCCGTGCCGACCATGGCGGCGAGCCTCGGCGTCGCGCCGCTGAGCCTGAAGGCGGTGCTGACGAGCTACACCCTCAGCCTCGCGGTGTTCATCCCCATCAGCGGCTGGTTCGCCGACCGGTTCGGGACGAAGCGCGTGTTCCGGTGGGCGGTGACGCTGTTCCTGGCCGGCTCGCTGTTCTGCGGGCTCGCGCCGAACGTCCCGCTGCTGGTCGGCGCGCGCATCCTCCAGGGCATCGGCGGCGCGATGATGACGCCGGTGGGCCGGCTCGCGCTGCTGCGGGCGTTCCCGCGGTCGGAGATGCTGCGGACCATGAACTACGTCGTGATCCCCGCGCTGCTGGGCCCGCTGCTCGGGCCGTTCACGGGCGGCCTGATCGTGCACTGGCTGTCGTGGCGGATGATCTTCTTCGTCAACATTCCCCTCGCGCTCGTCGGCCTGTGGATGATCCGGCGCTACATGCCGGACTTCCGCGACGACGAGGTCGCGCCGCTCGACCGCACGGGCTTCGTCCTGTTCGGCTCGGGCATCGCGCTGATCTCCTACGTGCTGGAGGTGTTCGGCGAGCACACGCTCCCCGTGCAGGACATCGTGATCATGCTCGTGGTGGCGCTCGGCCTGATGGCCGCCTACGGCTGGCACGCGCAGCGCACCGAGGCGCCGGTGCTCGACCTCACCCTGTTCGGAGTGCGGACTTTCCGGCTCTCGGTCGTCGGCGGGTTTGTCACGCGCCTCGGCGTGGGCGGCATGCCGTTCCTCCTGCCGCTGCTGTACCAGATCGGCCTCGGGTACCCGGCGTGGCAGGCGGGACTCCTGACGATGCCGCAGGCGCTGGCCGCGATGGGCATGAAGCTGATCAGCCGCCCGCTGCTGCGCGCGCTGGGGCACCGCACCGTGCTGCTCGGCAACACCCTCCTGCTCGGCGTGACGATGATGGGCTTCTCGCGCGTGGGCCCGGGCACGCCCGTCACGATGATCCTCGCGCTGAGCTTCGCCCAGGGCTTCTTCGCCTCGCTGCAGTTCACGAGCATGAACTCGCTGGTGTACGCGGACGTGACGGACCGCGACGCGAGCAAGGCCGCGAGCATCGCCAGCACGGCGCAGCAGCTCGCGCTGAGCTTTGGCGTGGCGGTGGGCTCGCTCACGGCCGCGTGGTTCCTCGGGCACGTGGACCAGACCGACCCGCTCAACACGATCCCGGCCCTGCACAAGGCCTTCCTGGCGCTGGGCAGCGTGACGATCGTCTCCTCCCTGACCTTCTGGGGCCTGAGCCACGACGACGGCCTCAACGTGAGCCAGTACCAGCCCCGCGGCGCCAAGCCGGGCGAGGCCCCGGCCGCTTCTAGGGCTTGAACGCGGGCCGGTTCGTCGCGAGCGTTCGGCCATGCTGTCCACCGTGCTGCCGGTCCTCGCCGTGGCCCTGGTGCTGGTCCTCTGCTGCTGGAGCATCGGCTCCGCGCTGCTGGCGCCGTCCAGTCCGCTGGTGGCGCTGCTGTGCGGGTGGTGCGTGTTCCTGGGCCTCTGCACCGTGTCCTGGGTGCTCGGGCTCTCGGCGCTGGCCACGCGTCCGCTGCTCTGGGCGTTCTTCGGCGCGGGGCTGTACCTTGCCTTCCGGCAGCGGCGGTGGGCCGACCATGCCGCCGCCGCCGCCTGCACCGTCGTCGTCACCGGCCTGCTGCTCGCGCCCTTCTTCCGCTTCCCGGGCCTGCTGATCTACGGCGTCAACGGCACGGACGTATGGGGCTACCTGATCACCGCGGAGTGGCTGCAGGACCACTCGCTCCGGCAGCTGCCGGTGATCGGGGTCTCGCCGATGCGGTTCAACTGGACGTGGCACGTGCTGCTGATCCGCGATCGTCCGCTGAACTACCAGTCGCTCGCCGACCTCGCCGCCGCCGGCTGGCTGACCCCCGCCAAGGCCTGCTTCGCCTACCTGGTCGCGCTGGTCGCCACCCTCGCCGCGGGGCTCGCCCGCGAGGCCCGGACCTTCGGCGTGAAATCCTGGCTGCTGGCCGCGCCCCCGGCCATCGCGCTCGCGTTTCACCCGATCATCATCCTGCCGTGGATCGCGGGCTTCCTGGGCGCGTCGCTGACGGGCCTCTGCACCGCCCTGGCCTTTGCGACCGTGGTCCGGCCCCGCGCGGAGGCGGAGCGGGCCCACGCCGTCGCGCTCGCCATGCTGATGCTGGCGTGCTGCGCCGGCCTCTACAGCCTGAAGTTCCTCTACCTGGCCCTCGCGCTCGGCGGGGGCGCGCTGCTGGCGGGCGGCCTGCGCCTGCGGCGGCGGCGCGACCTCGGCCCGTGGCGGCGGCTGGGGCGGGACCGACGGCTGCTCGGGATCCTGGCCGCCGTCGCGGCGATGGCGGTGGTGACCCTCACGCTGGGCGAGGACCAGAAGGTGAACACCGGCATGTCGCAGGCGCCCCTGACCGCGGCCGGCCACGGGCTGAACGTCTTCGGCGGCAGCAGTCCCTATGTCTGGATGGGGTATGACCCGGGCCGCACATTCGACCGTGTGCCGTGGGAAAACCCCGTCGGCCTCGCGGCGCTGGTCGTGATGACCATGCTGCTCGTCCTGGCAACCTGGACCCGCTGGCGGGATGAGCATGACCTCCTCATTCCCCTGGTGCTCGGCCTCTGCCTGGCCCCGCTGCTCAGGACGTTCGGCGACGAGATGATCATGCAGAAGGCCCTGATCGTTTTCGGCTTTGCGACCCTTGTCGTGCTGGCGGCGGCCTCGAGCGAGCTGCGCTCCCTCCGGCTGGGATTGGTGGCGGCCGTGATCTGCGCGATGCCCGCCGTGCGGTCGGCCCATGAGCTGTGGGACATCATCTACCAGCCCACCATCACCTGCACGGAGTCGAATCTGGCGGATATCTCCGACGGCCAGGATTGGCGGATTCTCGGCTACCTGCACTACCGCGAGGACCGCGACGGCTACGACTGGGCGGCCAATCCCCGGTTCTATCACGCAATCACCCAATTCCTGCCGCGGCCGTACCAACAGCGCCTCGCGGATAAATACCATCTGCCGCGGCCGGAATGAGTTGGGCATTTCGCCGCGGTCCGGGCCATGGGGTGTCCGGCCGCCGCCAAAATCACAGGTTGACAAGCCCGGGGGCGAAATCACTGTCACCCCTCCCTTTCAGACATGAGCACCACCGAACAGAAGCAGCAGACTCCTACGCCCGCGGAAATCCCGTTCACGACCCCCGTGGTCATGAAGAATTACGTCACTGACACGGGCAAGATCCTGCCCCGCAAGTACACGCACCTGACGGCCAAGCACCAGCGCGCGATCACGAAGACGATCAAGCATTCGCGCAACATGCTGCTCGCCCAATAACGGCGGCAATCCTCTCCCCACCCTTTCGGCCGGAGCCCTGCGCTCCGGCCTTTTTTGTGCCTGGATGCCCGGCCGCGGGCCGGGCAGTTGAAAGTAATCGGTTGAAGTTGAAGGGGTGGTCAGACCTGTGCCGTGGGCCCATCAATTTCCGGGCTTTCAACTTTCCACCTTCAACTTTCAACTCTCGTCCTCCCATGCCCACCGCCCGCATCCTTCGCGGTAGTCCGCGCAACCTCGCGCTGCTCGCGCGGCGGCTGCGGGCGGGCGAACTCGTCGCGGTGCCCACGGAGACGGTCTACGGCCTCGCCGCCAACGCGCTCGACGCCGCGGCCTGCCGGAAAATCTACGCCGCCAAGGGCCGCCCTAGCCGGGATCCGCTCATCGTCCACATCCATGCGCTCGCGCAGCTGGCGGAGGTCGCCGTGCCCAACGACGCGGCCCGGCGGCTCGCGCGGAAGTTCTGGCCGGGACCGCTGACGCTCATCCTCCCGAAGCAGCCGGCGGTGCCCGCGGTGGTGTCGGCCGGGCTGCCCAGCGTCGCGGTGCGCATGCCCAGCCACCGGCTGTTCCGCCGCCTGCTCCGGCTCGCGGGCGTGCCCCTCGCGGCGCCGAGCGCCAATCCCTTCGGGTACGTGAGCCCGACCACCGCCGAGCACGTCCACGCGGGACTCGGCCGGAAAATCCGCCACATCCTCGACGGCGGGCCCTGCCGCATCGGGCTGGAGTCCACGATCGTGGACGTCCGCAACCCGCGCGCGCCGCGCCTGCTCCGCCCGGGCGCCATCACGCGGGCCGAGCTGGAGCGCGCCCTCGGCTGCAAGGTCCGCACCGGCCGCCGCCGCGCCGCGCCGCGGGCGCAGCTCGCCCCCGGCCAGCTGGCGCGCCACTACAGCCCGCGGACGCCGGTCATCCTGCATACGTCGCTCGCACCTCGGGCCGCCGCGCACGGGCCGGCCGATGAGGCGTGGGTCTTCCTCGCCCGCCCCGTTGGCGTCGCCGGGAAAAACATCTGCTGGCTCGACGCCCGCGGCCGCCTCGACGGCGTGGCGCGGCGGCTGTTCCACGTCCTGCGCACGCTCGACGCGCGCGGCTACCGCCGCATCCATGTCGAGCTGGCCCGCGGCGGCGGCCTGGCCGACGCCATCAACGACCGCCTGCGCCGCGCCGCGGCGCGCTGAGGGCGATCGTCATTTCCCCAGCGCGGTCTTCAGCTCGGCAAGGAGCCGCTCGTTCTGGGCGTGGGTGCCGACGGTGACGCGAATCCACTCGGGCATGCCGTACGACTTCACCGGCCGCACGATCACGCCGCGCCGCTGGAGGGCTTCGAACACCCGCAGCCCGTCCCCCACGTGGACGAGGATGAAGTTCGCCACGCTGGGCACATACTCGCGTCCCAGCGCCTTGAAACCCGCCTCGAGCTGCCCGAGGCCCGCGCGGTTCTCATGGACGCACTTGGCGGCGAACTCGCGGTCGTCGAGCGCCGCGATGGCCGCGGCCTGCGCGATGGCGTTGACGTTGAAGGGCTGGCGGACGCGGTTGAGCAGCGCGACGATCTCGGGCGCGGCGTAGCCATAGCCGATGCGCAGCGAGGCGAGGCCGTAGATCTTGGAAAACGTCCGCAGGCACACGACCTTGCGCCCCTCGCGGATCAGCGGCCGCAGGTCCGGCGCCGGCTCCACGTACTCGGCATAGGCCTCGTCGAACACGGCGACGACATGATCCGGCAGCGCGCGGGCGAACGCCAGCAGCTCCGCCTCGGCGTTGGCCGTGCCCGTCGGGTTGTTCGGGGAGCAGACGTACACCATCCGCGTCCGCGGCGTGATGGCCGCCGCCAGCCGCGCCAGGTCGTGCCGGTGGTTCACCAGCGGCACCTCGACCGCCTTGGCGCCGAAGACGAGCGTCACGAGCTTGTACACCACGAACGCCGGCGCGCCCATCACCACCTCGTCGCCCGGCCGGAGCAGCGCGTGGCCGAGGAGCTCGATGATCTCGTTGGAGCCGTTGCCCACGATGAACTGGTCGGCGCCGAGCCCGCGGGCCGCGGCCAGCTTCTGCCGCAGCGCGAAGCAGCCGCCGTCGGGGTAAAGCTCGCCGTGCACCAGGGCCTGCTGCGCCGCCGCCAGCGCGCGCGGCGAGGGTCCGAAGGGATTCTCGTTCGAGGCGAGCTTGATGATGCCCGCCGGGTCGAGTCCGAGCTCACGCGCGACCTCCTCGATCGGCTTGCCCGGCTCATACACCGGCTGCGTGAGCACCGCGGGATTGACCAGTGATTCGAACTTCATCCAACCATGGAAGCAGATTTCCCCGCCGCGGAGAAACCCGAATTTGGCCGCACCCGGTCGCGTGTCGGGCGGCTACAGCCGGCTCGGCACGCGGACGACCTGCATGCCTGCGGCATGCGCGCCCTGGATGCCGGGCTCGGCATCCTCGAACACGAGGCAGGTCTCCGGAGCCACGCCCATCAGCCGCGCCGCCAGCAGGAACATGTCCGGCGACGGCTTGCCGTGCGTCACGTCGTCCGCCGTCACCACGACGCGGAACAGCGGCGCCAGGCCCGTGACCTCGAGCGAGCGCTGCACGATCTTGCGCGGGCCGCCGGACGCGATGGCCAGCGGGTGGGTCGCGAACTTCTGCCGCGCGATCGCGACGACCGGCTCGATCAGCCGCGCGTCCTGCTGCATCGCCGAGAAATAGGCCTCCTTGGTGTGAAACACCGCGTCCGGGTCGAGCTTGAGCCCGTAGTGCTCGCCGAACATCTCCGCCACGCGGCGCGTGGGGATGCCCCCGAGCTTGTAGAAATAGTCCTCATCCAGCGCATGCGGCAGGCCGGCATCGCGCATGGCCAGGTCCCAGGCCCGGTAATGGAGGGGCATGGTGTTGATCAGCGTGCCATCGAGGTCGAAAATATAGCCGGCAAAGTCCCCGGCCGGGATGTCGAGTTGCATGGAAGCGCGCACGCCACGGGCAAAACGCGCCCGAGGCAACGTTCAATTACGGCTCCCATGCACCCTTTGCGGGCTTGGCGGTGTGATCAATCTGATGATTACCACGAAGGGCACGAAGCACACGAAGCCCAAGCCCAGGTCTCCTTCGCGAACTTCGCGGTAATGTGGTTTGGATGAGATGGGTTCACCGCCATGGCAGCGATGCGCAAAGGCGGAGGCTTGGGCTTCGTGCCCTTCGTGGTGAATCACAGGCCCGGAGCGATCGCGTAAGCGCGAAACCATGCTCTGCCGGATAATGTAAATTGGATCTCGGGATGGCGTTACTGACCGGCCACCGGGCTGCGCCGCTCCAGCAGCAGCGTGTCGCGCCACTCGCCGGCCTGGGGGCCGTGGGTCATCTGGCCGATGCGCTCGCGCCGGCCGACAGTGCGGAAGCCGTGGCGGGCGTGCAGCGCGAGGCTCGCGGTGTTCTCCGGAAAAATCCCCGCCTGCAGGGTCCAGATCCCCGCCGCGTCCGCACGCCGGATCAGTTCGCCGAGGAGGCGGTCGCCCATGCGCCGGCCCCGCGCCGCCGCGGCCACATAGACGCTCACCTCGGCCACGCCGGCATAGACGCAGCGGTCGGAGACCGTGGAGAGCGTGGCCCAGCCGAGCACGGTGCCGTCCGCGCGGACGACGACGGCGCAGTCCATCCGCTTGCCCGCGGAAAATTCCGCGTAGTCCGCCGGCGGCGAACCGGCGAAGGTCGCGTGGCCCGTGGCAATGCCCTCGCGGTAGATCGCCGCCACCGCCGGCCAGTCGGCGGCGGCCATGGCGCTTAGGCTCAGTTCCGGGGCGTCACTCATGCCCTCACGCTGGCACCGCGAGCCGCCGTTTCCAAGCCAAGGCCACGCTGCCCAGCGCGATCAGCGCCGGCACCTCGACCAGCGGCCCCACGCCGGCGGCCACGGCGATCGCCCGCTCGAAATTGTTGCCCGAGGCCGTGAAGGCCCGCGTGGCGGCCGCACGCGCAGCCGCGTTTCGTCGCACCGGCACTCGTAGATCTGGACCCCGGTGGCCCGCAGCTCGAAGGCCAGCACCTGGTCCGCGGGGGCCCTCAGCGCCTCGGGTACGGGCTTGGCAGTCGGCGCGGGTTCTGCGCCAGCCAGGGGAGACAGGCCCAGGAGAGCTGCACCCACGGTCATGAAGCGGTCCTGACGAAGCATAGCCGGCCTCCGGTTCCTGGGCGGGATGGGGGTGAAGGTAAGGCTGGAATGGTGTCAAGACAAGGATAAATATCTACCCCGACCGGGCCTGGGAACCTCTGACCCCCGTCGAATTCCGCTTGTGGCCCTCAGGCATGTCCCCCTACCCGGCTAAGGATGGGCCTCAGATGAGAGACCGCGGGTCAACCGCGGATGAGCACGGATGGCGGGTTTGATCTGAGTTCATCCGTGCTCACCTGTGGCGAATCGCCTTCCCCAGGTGTTTCGGTGGTCACAGCGTCTTCATGTCCAGCACGAAGCGGTAGCGCACATCGTTCTTCAGCATGCGCTCGTAGGCCACGTTCACCTGCTGGACCGGGATGAGCTCGATCTCGGAGACGATATTGTGCTCGGCGCAGAAGTCGAGCATCTCCTGCGTCTCCTGGATGCCGCCGATGAGCGAGCCCGTCAGCACCTTGTGCC
>Ga0118677_10011786_pt1 | contig 13003 bp, 11 predicted proteins | sample AliMusrvi5mmetaG_FD_86154 | JGI IMG/M metagenome (GOLD analysis project Ga0118677, IMG submission 86154)
AATTCAATGAATTCCCGATGCGCACAAATCGTCACAAAATACAATCCACCCCCCGCATAATCATGCCCCTTCAACCGGATCGATCTGCGATGATGAATCGCCGGATCATATTGATTCTCTTTCATTCATCCTCCGCGTCGTACGGGCGAGGCCTGCCTCGCCCCTCTCTCTCTTTCCCTGCGAGGCCTGCCTCGCCCCTCTCTCTTTGCCACCCTCACATCCTCCCGCAAATTCAGGCAACCGCAACGAACCCGTCACCAGATTGTTCAACAGAAAACACTTTTGAGCCTGTAGTGCCGCCAGCTTGCGCTCCAAGGCAGTGATCTCTGCGTCTGCCGCGGAGAGAATACTCACAGTAGCCGCTTGCTCTTGAATCGTCGGCAGATAAAAGGTTATTTTGGCCAGATTGCTTTTTGAGGCACTATATACAGATACTCCGGCAGCTATACGTTTCAATTCACTGGAAAAACTGCGCTCCCTAAGAATATATCCTCTATAGCCGTTCGTCGTTTGCATGGTCGTATCCCGCGCAACAAACGTGTGCAACCCGCCAGTGATCTTCATCTTGCCGACGTTGCACAATTCCACACAGGCACAAACACCCTCATAATCCTCTGAGGCATCGGCGATAATTAAATCGCCTTCCTTAAGGAAAACTGCATCCGAGGGACAATCGGGACTGTTTTTTATCCGAGGAATACGCTTCTCTTTGGCACAATCCAGCACACATCCATCATACGTTGCATGGAGATCTCCATAGTGGATATTGTAGATATCACAACCGCCTGATGGGTCCGTGGTCAACTGTTCCCGCGAGAGTGCATATGTCTTTAAAAATGAGAAGACATCCCCAAACTTCACTTTCTTCCATTTCCCTGGAAAACCCGGCAGGCGTTGTTTGCCAGCTTGCCCCGCGTTCGGCGGGGCAAGAAGCCTCTGCATCAACCCCTTCTTGATATTCCGCTTCTTCCCGATCTTCTTCTCATAATTCCGAATCGCCTTATCCCAGCACTCCAGAATTTCGGCGATGGCTTTCTGTTCGGGGAGGGAGGGAAGAGGAATGGGTAGCTGCCGCACGTCGGTTAGCGAGACATTTGGCCGAGCAGACTCAACCTGAGACGATAGTAGCCGGGAACGGCCAACAGCTGTTTGCAGGAAAGCCAGCACGAATCCACCGCATACATTCGTTCGGCATCGAAAGACACACACAGCCTGATTGACATTCGCGGGTAAACCAGTGTCTTGATATGCACATACTCGCCCGATCGAAGCACCCACAATATTGATGAGGATATCTCCATCAGCGAGCTGGCTATGCTTCAGTTTTTCGTTGAAAGCGAGCGGGAGGAATTTGGGATCTGAGACGTCAAGGAAACCGTCTCGTACATTTTCACTTGTAACAAAAAGAACCCCGTAGGACTGATAGTCGAATCCTTGCCAATTTGGCGAGCTTCCCTTTGTTATTAGAGCAGCGATATCCCTGCCCAAGCAACTCGTCCACTCACTCGGAATCCACCCGACTTTCGTCTTCTTGTATCCCGGTCTATTTTTGTTCTTCTGCATAATTCATAAATCCGATTTAATCATAAAACTAATCTCTTCCTCGCCAACAATTGTCATCAAGGCAGGTTGTCCATCAACCGCCAACTGGCGGCCCAGATATTCGATAAGATGCAAATCAAGACAACTCGGCATTGCACCACAGCCCGGAGGGTGAGAGTGCCACTCACCCAGATAGGAAACAATGCCAGCGGTACGTCGACGTGACTCTTTAAGAATGTCAAGCAGTCCATTGGTTCCACGCACGAAACTGGAGGAAGATTCTTCACTATCAAAAGGCGCAGCAAGAGTATCAACAACATAGATACGTTTGGTTTTCTGATCAGTGAAGCCAAGAATAACACCACCCGTTTCTTGAGGGAGCGATCCTTCTCGCATTTGCTCAAGTTTCTCTGTAATTCCCAAGTCAATCACGATTGTCCACCCTTGCATAGGATGTGACAAACTTGGCCTAGGTTCTAATTCACATACGGAGACACCTCTTTTGTCCGTGAACCGAAAGACCGAAATCAGTGCTTTTTCCTGATCTCGGGCAAACCGGATCTTGCGGGCAAGCAGAGCCGAGTGCAATTGAATTAAATCGCGGGGTATTATTGCCGAAAGATCCCTGCATCCATTGCCAACCCAAATATCTCCCTTGTGTTTTTTCAAGTGATTACGCCCCCAACCATTTTCAAGAATGGCCCGGTAATACTGGGCTTCCAGGGAGTCCAGACGAATGCAACGATCACAGTCTTCCGCCATCAACACGGAATCCGCGCCGTTGGGTGTGAAGAATGCAGACATTGAACGTGGCGCTTTGTCACGCTGGGAGATCTCTCGTGGCACTTCCAACGTTGTGCTTGCATCAATAAATAAGAAAGCTGAATCTAGAGCCTTGACAACTTCATGATTGTCGAAATTGATAGCACTGTCTGCTATTGCGGCTGATTTCAAGAGCCTTGGATAATAATTGTTCGATGTACTCCGTGTTACTGCATGAACTTTGTACAGTCCGGTATCCGTATATGTTGCGGTATGCCTTGCAATATTGTGTGATGCGATTTTGTCATAGTCTACAAAAGTCCAGGTTCCCCAGCCCTCAGATGTCCAGGTTTCCGCAAGGGCACTACCCAAAGACCCTAATCCAGCCAGCACACCTGCAAAATCGGCCGTCTCTTTTTGTATACCAGACATACTCCGTGCAAATTCAATTGAGCTGGAACAAGTAATATCAACAGGCATAATTTCAACATTTTGCCAAGACGTAATTGTTAATGGTTTTTGGTCACCAAGCAAAACAAGTCTGAAATATTTCTTTTGTTCCTTGTCATAGTTTAACACGCCCAATTCAGCACCTAGGGAGCAAACATCAGAGCAAACAACAAAAGCCACACTATCAACCTTTTCAATTTGTCCATCGGCAGAGCGACATAATGGTATATTCAGAATCAACAATATTTTATCCGTCGTTTTCACCATGCCACTTGAAATAACTTCGGAAATGATCGCCGACTTAAGCGGATCTATCATATTACAGCCCCGGTGCCGCAGGAGTTGATCAAGCCTTCCCAAAGATACCGGCAGACGTTCGATATTGGCGTGCTGAATTTGATTCAGCGTGAGTGTGATTACTTTGAGGGCGTCCCTTGTAGGCAGATGGACTTCGGATACGTCTGATTTCCATAGCGCCAGCAAAGTAGTAGCATTCCTAAACAGTACCAAATCTGGTCTTTCGATTCTGGCGACCTTTTCTTGAAAATCTGGGGGCAGTACCAACTTCGTATCGCTCGAAAAAAAGAAATGTTCCAGCGGTTGCGTTACCTGATGGAGGTCGCCTTTTGAGGCTCGTTCAAGCCACCATAGAATCTGTTTCAAATGGGCCTCAGCAGTCCAGTGTCGCTGTATTGAGCTCCATGGCTCATCGTATAGACACAGAGATACAGGTTCACCCTCATTTACAGCATTCTGATGTATACCTGTGGGAAAATCTTTTCTCAGTGCTCTTGCTTCTGGTGCTATTCCATCCTTGTGATAAAAGACTAACGCCAAACGCTCTCTATTCTTTATTCCGTACTGGTTTCGTGACGGCACCTTGTCGTTAAGGCAATCAACAACGATGACAGCTGCTGCTCCTTTCACACTGCAATCGTATGTACGATATTCCACAATCTCGAACCATTTCGATTTCTCGATCGCTTTCGCCATTCGCAAAGCCGAGGGAACAGCCAGAATCTCTTCTGATTTAGCTACTGTCCCAAAATCGTGGAATTGATCTGACATGTCACCCCGCCCTTGGTGTTCGCTGAGAGGCAATATATGCTATACCTGATGTTGCGGCTGCTGTATCGAGGTATATTCCGTGAGATTCAATCTTGAAGACAATTGGCGCTGGCTTGGCCGATGGCGATTCCTCCATTGTTACAAGAAAACGACAACCGTTTACTGCTTTTAAGTAAGTATCGTATGTAATCTTCGCTTGTATGTGGGGCGGCATCTTCTGCTCGTAAGCGGCTGAAGTGATCTCAATCTTATCGCTTGAACAAAGCATGTAGCCCCCCTCTTTTCCCTTGAGAAGCAGTTCTTTGACACCTTTGACTGGCACCGTCATCTTATCGCCCTTCTCCGGATTCAGGGCATGGTGACTGCAGTGATGTGGAATGTTGTAGAGGTCCCAAGCGAGCCTATCTTCATTTCCTTTCAACTTCGATATAGCAACAATGTCCTCTAGAACTGTACAATCCGAATCTCCCACGCAGAAGTAGTCATAAGTCTGTACTCCAACTTTGAACCGTACGTTGAACACCAATGCAGCGCCATTTCTGAGATCATCCCCTTCATCGACGTGCTTCATAAAGGGCGAGTGACAAAAGAATTCAACTCCATCTGCATCAATATTGAAGGTATCCACAAGTTGACCAGCATTCACAATCAAGTGTTGGCGAGATTCAACTGTAAGACCTGCATCTTCCAAGAACTTCTTCAGTTGGTCTGGCCTTGAAAACACTTTGATTCCAGAACCTTTCTTGAGTCTAAACCTGGCTTCCTGTCTCCAATCCACAATCTCTTGGCTCAATTCGTCATTGGCAAAATCTTCAATAATCAACGCGGCTGGAACCCAAAGCTCGTTAATTTTTATTCGATTGGCTGACTGATATTCCTTCTTCCACTCAAACCAAAAGAACTCTGTACTGTTCTCAATATGGTCCTTGTCGCCATGAGTGAAGGCAACAACATCAAAGTAATTCCGCTTACTTTCTGCCAATTCAGTTCTAAGAGTCTGAGCCAGATTGATCTCTGGACCCTTGTTATCTTCTGAAGACTTAACGTGACGATAGTCAACGAGGATGCGTTTCCCATTCTCTAACACTATCTGACTCGTATCACCATTGCCTACTGGATAGTATTTAATCTGATGCATAATTATTCTCCTTGCTTTGTTGTTAGATATTCCGTCAACAGACATTCAGCGTATACATTGCCAAAATGCGTCATTATTGACCTGCTCATCATAATTATCAGAGCAAATCCCGTCAGCATGGCGATACTGACAATCAGAACAGGTACATTTTTTTGGAGAGCCGAAAAGATAGTACATATCAGAGCACAGGGAACAGAGAACGTTGCTCCACCGATAAGGTTCCGAGTAAAACCATAGTGAATATTGTATTGCAGCGTCTTATCACCATCGCCGACCTGTTTACGAATCAGTCCAACAGCATCACGGATAGACTTTCTTGCCTCGTCCATATTATCCTGTTCGTCGTCTTTGGTTCGCAATGTTATACCAAAGTCTTTCTTAATCTTTTCACGCACTTTCATTTTCATTGTCTCGGACAGGTGGGTATCAGACAACAACAGCATTCTCGTAGCAGGGAATTTTTTACCCGAATCAAATATGCGCTCCTCAAACATGTGCTTGGCGATACCTCTTTGCGCATGTATTAGGAACACGACGGTAATCATGCTGAAGCTGATGTTTTCAACCACTAGAAACCAACCAATATTTCGAAACACTGAAATCCATATCTCTTCTTTTACGAACCCGGAGAACACGATCATGGGCAAGGCTGTTATAATGGCTGGAACGTAACGCGCTCTTATCTCGTAAAGATTCATATGCCTGACTTCCTTTCTCTAGTAGAATTTCTTGAATGGATTCGCATCACTCTCGTAATGACATCTTGCCCGATCCGAATTCTCCAAGAAATTACTTTTCTTGCTCTTGTACTCATGTTTCGAGGATACTTCTTCGGAATTGGCTATTAGATTCCATACTGCATACCGGCGTTTATGAGGCGCTATAGACTCAATGATCACATCGCCAGTCTTTGTAGTAAAGATCGGGATGTTGAGCTCGTGAAGCAGTTCACGAATCTCTTCCTTTGGATGCTCAAACTTGTTGTCGTAGTTGGACGAACATATTGTAACCGTCGGATTGAGTTTCTTCAAGAGTGACTTTGTCGTGAAGCCATTGTCTGCACCATGATGAGCAAGAATCATGATGTCAGTCTCAGACTGCAGGTCAGCTCGCCCTTTGAAATAGCCACTTAAACTTTCGTTTTCCAGGTCTCCGAAACTTAAGACATTAAAACAGCCGCTACGGAAGAATTTCACAGTGGAGTTGTTGTTGCTGTTTTCTTCGTCTATCTGTGTTGGCCAATAGAAGATGTTGCGATAACCCCATCTAGTCGCATCATCGAGCGATGCAATATAGGGCGGGTCAATCCGGACGATCTTCTTCGCTTTCTTGGCCTTGTAGTCTTGGATAATACTCAGGCAAGAGATTCCTGTGTCGCTATGCGGATCGTATCCCGGATATTCGATCTTTTCTGGACTCCATGTTCCAAGGATTTCCTCCAACTCCGATTCGGCGCAATGGTCCTTATCCCAGCTGGTAATGTGCAAACAGTGGATGGCGGATACGCCGCACGCCTTTAGTTCGTTCTTGAGTTGTGGTCGGTTGACATCGGTAAGACGTGCTTCAATCAACGTAAAATGATCGCCTTTGAAATATGAAAAAGATGAGCCTTCTGCCCCCAGCTGATAGGCCCTGAATCTCGTGAATTTATGTTGTAACAAGCTTTTCATTGCCGTTTTACTGTCTTTCCCTCGATCTGTTTCGGCAGTTTCGCGTTTCTCATAAGTTTCTGCTCGGCCGATTTGACGCGGCGGCCAAGTTTTTTGATATCTTCCGCAGGAGGCAGTTCTTCCGGCTTGATTCCGCGTTCGCCCAGCATGTTGCGTACGCTGGTATTGTTCTGAACATGTTCGCCGGTAATTGCGTGTTCGCCCTGGAGATCATGCTGCTTGACATTGTGATTTGTTATTTCTGTCGCCAGGTTCTTGGCAGCGATGGTCACGGTAGGCAGAAAATCGGCAAGCGGGCGATGAGTCGGCACCAGCATCTTATCTTTCATCTCCTGCGTAGTGTTGCCTCCGAAAAGGGCTGCATCGCCTTTTGATCGAATACGCCCGAACCCTGTGTCGTCCACACCACGTTCGTAAATATTCCTGGAAAGTTCGGTCTCGGCCTCTGTCAGCTTCTGTCGGGCCTGTAAACGCTCATGGAGGAGAATCCGTTCCTCAATCAGCTCCTGCTTGCGGGTTTGGATGGCAAAATAGGTCTGAGCAAAAGCAATCTCTGTTTTGCGGGGATCTCCATTCTGGGCAATCAGATAACAGGCATAACGGGTGAGGATAATATCTTCGATATCCCGCCCAGCCCCTGATCCGATCCGGACCATTTTCGTGACGCCACGAAAATGGTTATCTTCCTCTACCCCAACAGTCTTGCAAGAATCCACTGCCTTCTGGATAACCTTGCTGAAGTTTTCCCAGCGATCATAGCCCAATGCTCCCATGAGTTCCCGCGCATACCAGAATTCAACATCGGAGTCCGGTACAACTTGAACCATGGCATCGAAAGCTGCCTTTAATCTCGTAATGTCGTTTATATTCATAGCTTTCCCTGGTTAAATCTTCACTTCCCCGCAATCTAATTTGTCACCATCGCCGTGATCACATCCTTCTCCTGCGGTCTGCTTTCGGCAATCATAAGAGTCATTACGACCAGCGCATTGTCAGCGATCCGCCTGTTGAGCTGTTGCATTTTCTGCAACAACTCAACGTACTCTCCGCTATTCCGCGCCTTCCGTGGTTCATTTCCCTATCCCCAGTTCCTTCAGATGCCCCTTCATCTCTTTTTCCAGTTTCGCCAGCTCGGCATCAATCGCAGCCACTTCCTTGAGATTGGCTTCAATATCAACTTCGGCTTCCTCCTCGAAAGTGTCGACGTACCGCGTAATGTTGAGATTGTAGTCGTTCTCCTTGATCTCATCGGGCTGGACAACACGGCAGAATTTCTCAATGTCCTTTCGCTGCCCCACTGCATCCAATATCTTCTGGATATGCTCGTCATCCATGACATTCTGAGCTTTGGCGGAACGGAACAGTTTTGACGCTTCCACAAAAAGGACATCCTTGCGTTTTGCGTTCTTTCCGCCAATTTCGCGGGACCGGTCAAGAATAAGGATGGCAACAGGAATGCCGGTGGTCTGGAACAACCCTGCCGGCAGGCCGATAACCGTATCGACAATATTCTCCTGCAACAGGCTCTGACGGATCTTGCCCTCTGCGGCACCGCGGAAGAGTACGCCATGCGGCACAATCACCACGACCCTGCCTTCCTTTGCCTTGGCCGTTTCAACCATGTGACTTATAAAAGCATAGTCCCCTTTTGTTGCCGGAGGAACCCCCCGATGAAAACGGTTGTATTTGTCGTTCCCAATGCCGTCACCAGCCCATTTCTTGAGCGAAAAAGGCGGATTCGCAATCACCAGGTCGAACTTCATCAGCGAGTCGCCTTCCTTGAGCAATGGGTTGTTCAGCGTATCGCCCCATTCGAGCCGGGCTGAATCTTTGCCGTGCAGGAACATGTTCATGCGGGCAAGGTTGTATGTTGACCCTATGCTTTCCTGACCATAAAGCGCGTAGTCTTTTGAACCCTGGGCTTCCACCTCCGCGCCGGCCAGCAGAAGCAGGCCGCCAGAACCGCAGGCAGGATCGCATATACGCCAGCCGGGTTGGGGTTTGGCAAGTTTAGCCAAAAGCGTGGCGACAGATTTGACCGTAAAGAACTCACCAGCCTTCTTGCCGGCATCGGAACCGAACCGCTCTATCATGTACATGTATGCATTGCCAATGACGTCATCACCAGCTACCGTCAGGTCGATCTTGGCAAAATCGTCCATAAGGTGCCGGAGCATCTTATTGCGCTGATCAGTCCTGCCAAGAACAGCATCTGAATTGAAATCGATCGAAAACATGCCCTCCAGCCGGTCGCCGTTGGCATCTTCAACGGCATGAAGGGCGATATTGATAAGCTCGCCGATATTGTCGGCATCCTTTTTCTTATAGAGATCATAGAAACTCGTACCGTCAGGAAGAAAGAAACGGAAATTCTTCCGGCGCAGTTCGATGCGGGCCTTGTCATTCCCGTAACGTTCGGCCAGTCGCTCCATCTCGTGTTTATGCAGATCGCTCATGTACTTGTAGAACAGGAACAGCAGGACGTAGTCCTTGTAGACACTGCCGTCTACATTCATACGCGACGAATCAGCGGCCTCCCACAGAGTTCTATTCAGGTTTTCCTGGCTGTATACTTTTGGTTCACTCATGATTTTTTTTCCTTTTTTTCCGAAAGATTCCCAATTTCCAATTCACTATTCAATATTCCTCCCAACAATTCCTGCTTCCGGTTTGACAAGCACGCATATTTTCCAACAGCCTTCCCGAACGCAATTAATGCCTGTTGTTTTTTCAGGGAAGGCACAGGTATATCCATGTTCCCGAGATTGTTCGTGCTGATGAACGGCACCGTTGTCTGTTCGGAATGTATCCTGAACAATTTTTGCCCGTTGGCCGAATTGAAGTAGAGCGCAAGATACTCCGGCAATACGGATTCGTTCGTTACCGACAGAACAAGAATAGAGGATGGCACTATCCAAGTCCCCTCACTCGGGAACTCAAATACCGTCGCAGCAAATCGTCCACGGTTTACGACCAACACGTCTCTAGCTTTCAACGGCCTTGACGCTACCACATCTGTTCGCAATGGCTCCATCTCCCCGAAAGACACCACTCCATCCGAAGAAATATTTTTCGGCTGGATGATCATCACCTCGCCATGAGGAACATTTGTCAGACGCTCCCTGAACGCATGTCCTATTCTGATGTCACAAAACTCTTTAATCCTCATCTTTACCCTTTCCAATCGTCAAGTGCAGTATAGACATATTGCCTAAATCAGTCAAGTAATAAACGCAATATATTTATACTGCATTATATTCACCAAAACTCTTCTTCTGTTCCTCAGTAGGGTTACACCCCATAGAAGGAAACCAGCCCATCGCGTAGTTTGGCAACATTAGAAATAAAACCTAAAATCAAATAATCAGAACGGAGGTGCGGTAAGGCAGGTGGCAGAAGGAAGTATGTGTCTCAACCGGGGGAATTCCCCTCAACAACAATAAAATAAAATCGAGGTAGTAGAATGAATCAGAAAGCAATATATACACTGGCGTTTACAGCGGCTACAGCCGCAATGTTCGTGATGAGCGCACCTTTGCGCGCGTCGGAACGCGATGACAAAATTGAATCGTCGTTCAAACAGACCTACGTTTACAAGACGTATCTCAAGGACGATGCTGTCAAGATCGACTCCGAAGATGGTATTGTCAAGTTGACCGGAACTGTGGCAGAGGAATCACATAAGTCATTGGCTCAGGAAACCGCGGCGAGTCTGTCCGGCGTAATCCGGGTGGATAACAAACTCGAGACAAAAGCCGAAGTTGCAGCGGAAAACGCGGATACGTGGATCGGCAGGAAAGTTAAACTCGCGCTGATATTCCATCGTAACGTCAACATCAGCAAGACCACCGTTGAAGTGAAAGATGGAATCGTTACACTGAAGGGCGAAGCTTCAAGCATGGCCCAGAAGGAACTGACCGTCGAATACGCCAAAGATATCGAAGGCGTGAAAGAAGTAAAAGACGAGCTGACGGTGGCGGCAACTCCGGAAAAAGCGGAGCGAACAGAGGGCACGAAGATAGACGACGCGTCCATCACCGCCCAGGTCAAAACGGCGCTGTGGACCCATCACTCGACAAGTTCTTTGAAGACAAAGGTCGAGACAAGAAATGGCGAAGTCCTGTTGACAGGCATTGCCAGGAATGCAGCCGAGAAATCACTGGTCACCAAGCTAGTCACCGACATTCAGGGAGTGACAAGCGTGAAAAACGAGATGACGGTAGAAGGGGCAACGATCAAGTAGCATGGCGGATTGTTGCCGGCGGATACGGGATGTATCCGCCGGCAACAACTCCAGACAGACATCCAGTATTACCTGCTCGACAGTTTCCTGGCGATAGTTGCCACGTGCTTACCCTGGAAGCGTGCAATTGCAAGTTCATTAGCACTCGGCTGACGGGACCCATCAGGCCCTGCGAGAGTGGAAGCGCCATATGGCGAGCCGCCGGTTATCTCACTCATGTTCATCAGCCGCTGTTCAGAGTAGGGAACTCCAACAACGATCATCCCGTGATGGAACAGTGTGGAATGGAAACTGGTTATTGTAGTTTCCTGTCCGCCATGCTGTGTGGCTGAGCTCGTAAACACACTGCCGACTTTGCCCACAAGCGCTCCTTTCATCCACAACGAACCTGTCTGGTCCAGGAAATTCCTCATTTGCGCGCACATGTTTCCAAAACGTGTCGGCGTTCCGAAAATAATCGCATCTGCCTCTGCGAGTCGATCCACTTTCATTATCGGGATGTGTGAAAATGCTTTTTGTGCAGCTTTTGCGCCGCTCTTCTCCAGAACTTCATTCGGGATGAGATCGGGAACCTGGAACAGTTCAACTTCACACCCCTGCACCTCTCTTGCTCCGGCCGCCTCTGCCTCTGCGAGCTGATACACATGACCATACATACTGTAGAACACAACCTGTACTTTCGTCGTCATCTTGCTTCTCCTTTTGTTTATGTTTTGCGTTTGTCACACAATATTCAGAAACAGAATGCATGATTTGGGGTCCCCTTGCCATAGGGTATACACCCCATATCAAGAGGGCAGTTCATCGTACAATATTCCCTAAATAACGGAACAAAACAAAAAGGAGGTGAAAAGAAATATACAGAATACGGCTTGCCATTTAGAGAACTGTGTGACGAAAAAAAACAAGACAAAGGAATACAAGATGAAAAGAATATTAATGTTCAATATGATTTTGGCGGTTGCGATTGCGGCATCAGGGTGTTGTTCGATGTGCAGATCAGATCGAAGCAGCGGCGGGAAATGTCCTGCCTGTGGCATGACGAACAAGATGAACTGCCCTCAATGCGGCATGGCCAAGGGGCAATGTAAATGCAAGACAACTGGCACCCAAATGGCGGAGATAAACACATCAGCATTGAAGACCTTGATTGATTCAGGCGTCCAGGTGACGCTGGTTGATGCGCGGACAGGCAAGTTCGACGACGGGCGCCGGATCGCGAATGCTCTCAACATCAGTCCGGAAGCAAAGGACGATGATATACAAAGGGCGTTGCAATCAAAGGATGCCATGATTGTGTCCTACTGTGCCAACCTGAAATGCCCGGCAAGCAGACTGCTGGCCGCGAAACTGGTAACGCTCGGCTACAAGCATGTTCTGGAATATCCCCAGGGCATCGAAGGATGGGTTGGCGAAGGCAATCCGGTCACGCAGGTCTCAAAGTAAAATATGGATAAAGAAGGGGCGCGGTTGGTGCATGAACACCGCGCCCGAACGGAAGAATAAACTCCTTTGACAAGGTTAAATTGGAAGAACCGGGCGAAGGTGTACACGAGAAGCACCACGCGTGGATCGAAAAACTGGTCGATGCTTAAGAAAAGAGAGCATGTCTACAGTATACATAAGAAGTATTGAAACATTGGCGCCGCCCAACGCATATTCCCAGGACTTCGTAAGAGAAAAAATGGCGTCGTGGGTAGACGGGGACAAGCAGCGCCGGCTGATTCAGCGGGTTTACAGGAACTCTGGTATCGAAACCAGGTACAGCGTATTGAACGACTTTTTCGAAGACAAGCCCGGTAACCTTTTCAGAATGGGAGACGATCGGAAGCCAGTGGAACCGGGAACGCGAGAGCGTAACGATCGCTACGCATTGGAATCCAGAAAGCTCGCAGTCGACGTTGCGGGTCGCGTTCTGAAGAGCAGCGGTTTCTCGTCTGGCGACATCACGCATGTTATCACGGCGTCCTGTACGGGCTTTTCGAATCCAGGCGCCGACTACTTCATTGTGCGTGATCTGGGTTTGAAACATTCGGTTGCGCGTTTTGCGCTTGGTTTCATGGGCTGCTATGCGGCGATTCCAGCCCTCCGCATGGCGCGCGACTTCTGCCTGGCCAATCCGTCCGCCGT
>Ga0118677_10011787_pt1 | contig 13003 bp, 9 predicted proteins | sample AliMusrvi5mmetaG_FD_86154 | JGI IMG/M metagenome (GOLD analysis project Ga0118677, IMG submission 86154)
TGCCTGCTCTCACTCATCAACAACATCCTCAACCTGTCTCGCATCGATGCGGGTCGCGAAAAAATCAGCGTCACTCCGTTTGCCGTCCGCGAGTGGGTTGACGAGACCCTCGCCATGCTCGAGCCGCTGCCGCGCGAGAAAAACCTCACCCTCACCAACGCGGTGGGCGACGATTTGCCGCTCCTCACCTCCGCTCCCGACAAGTGCCGCCATATCCTGCAAAACCTCGTCGGCAATGCGCTGAAATTCACCCACTCCGGGTCGGTGGAAATCTCGGCACGGCAAGTGGCCGACCACCTCGAGCTGGCGGTCAGTGATACCGGTATCGGCATCACCGCCGAGCAACTCCCCCACATTTTCGATGAATTCCGCCAGGGCGATGACAGCACGTCGCGCCGCTATGGCGGCACCGGCTTGGGGTTGGCTATCGCGCGCAAATACGCCCGCCTGCTCGGTGGCGATCTCACCGCGCAAAGCACGCCAGGCCGCGGATCGACCTTCACCGTGCGGCTGCCGCTGCATCTCGAGGGGACGAGCACGACCCCCACCGCCGCCGCTGGGTTCGCCGCGCCGACCACCAAGGCCCCGCGCTGCTTCGTGGCGGGCCGTGGCCAGGCACTCTTGATCGTTGAGGATAACGAGCCGGCGATCATCCAATTGACCGACATCCTGCATGCCGAGGGCTATCGCATCCAAGTGGCGCGCAACGGCCGCGAGGCCCTCACCTGTATCGACCAAGCCGTGCCTGACGCCATGATCCTGGACCTGATGATGCCGGAGGTCGACGGCTTTGAAGTGCTCCAGGCGGCACGTGACAATGCGCGCACCGCGCGGATGCCGGTGCTCATTCTCACCGCCAAACACCTCACCCGGGATGAGCTCGGTTTCCTCGAGGGCAACCACATCCACCAACTGATCCACAAGGGCGACATCAATAAGGATGGACTGTTAGCCACGGTGGCCTGCATGATCGCCGCCGTCCCGCTCGAAACCTCCGCGTCGCCGCGCCGCCGTCCCGCGCGGCCCGGCAACCCGCTGCTGCTGGTGGTGGAGGATACCCACGACAACCTCCGCACCGCCTGTGTCTTGTTGCGCGATGCCTATCAGGTCATCACCGCCGCGGATGCGCCGCAAGCCTTGGCCCAGGCGCGGCTGCAGCAACCCGATTTGATCCTCGCCGCGCTCGCGCTGCCCGGCATGGACGGCTTCGGCCTGCTCGCCGCCATCCGCCAGGATGCATGCCTGCGCGACTTGCCGGTGGTCGCCCTGACCGCCAGCGCCATGAAAGGCATGCGTGAGGAGGTCCTCAGCCGCGGTTTCGACGGCTATATTTCCAAGCCGGTCGATCACGACGAGCTGATGCGGACACTGCGGCAATTCCTCGGTGATGAAACGGCATGCGTGGAAACGGCATGCCCAGGAAAGGCACATCATGAAGATTCTGGCGATTGATGACAACCTCGACAACCTGACGACACTCAAGGCGGTCTTGTTCGATCGATTGCCGGAGGCGGCCGTGTTGACCGCCGGCAGCGGCCCCCAGGGGCTTGAAATGGCGCGCACGGACGATCCGGATGTGATCCTGCTCGATATCGTCATGCCGGGCATGGATGGCTATGCGGTGTGTCGGCAACTCAAGCACGACGCGGTTTTGCACACCATTCCGGTGGTTTTCATGACGGCCCTCAAGACTACCAAGGAAAGCCGCCTGATGGCTTTGGAAGCGGGGGCCGAGGGGTTTCTCTCCAAGCCGTTCGATGCGATCGAGTTGGTGGCCCAGATCCGTGCCATGGTCAAGATCAAGGCCGCCACCTTGGTCCAACTCGATGCCAACGCGCGCTTGGCCACGTTGGTCGCGGAACGCACCCGTGCGCTGCAACTGAGCCATACCGCCACGCTCAACCTGCTGGAAGATCTGCGCGCGGAAAACGAGGCCCGCAAGACCAGTGAGAAAGCACTGCGCGAGAGCGAAAGACGGCACCAGGCCATTCTCCAGACGGCCATGGACGGCTTCTGGCTGGTCGATATCGAGGGACGCTTGCTGGAAGTCAACGAAGCCTATTGCCGGATGAGCGGCTACACCCGCGATGAACTGCTGCACATGCGCACCGCCGAGCTGGAACTCGACGTGGCGGACGACAATATCGTCGCCCGCATCGAACACCTCAGGGCGCGCGGGGTGGGGCGCTTCGAGGCCCGCCACCGCCGCAAGGACGGTAGCAGCATTGACGTGGAAGTCAGCATCCAGTACAGGCCCATCGAAGGGATGCCGGTGGTGACGTTTTTGCGCGATATCAGTGAGCGCAAACAGGTGGAAGCCTATCGGGACATGGGGCGCGAAGTGCTCCAAGCCCTCAACGAAGCGGGCGATTTGCAGGATTCTATCCAGCGCATCATCGCCGTCATGAAGTTGCGCACCGGCTGCGCCGCAGTGGGCATCCGCCTGCAAGACGGGGCGGATTTTCCGTATTTCGCCCAGCAGGGGTTTTCCCAGGATTTTCTGCGCGCGGAGAACTCCCTGCTGGTGCGCGACGCCGCAGGCAACTTGTGCCGCGACGCAGCCGGCAGCATCCGGCTGGCCTGCGCCTGTGGCATGGTTCTGAGCGGCAGGACCCAGCCCAACCAGCCGCATTTCAGCCCCGGTGGGAGCTTTTGGACGAGCGATTTGGTGGCCCTTTCGGAGATTCCTTCCGAGGGGGTTTGCCTGCTCAATTCGCAGGCCCTCTGCCTGCATCAGGGCGATGCCTCCATGGCGTTGATCCCGATTCGCAACGAGGAACGCATTGTCGGTCTGATCCAACTCAACGACCGCCATAAGGGGCGCTTCACCGGCAATACGGTGGAAATCCTCGAAGGCATCGCCTCGCACCTCGGCTCGGCACTCATGCGCAAGCGCGCCGAGGCGGAACTCATCGAGACCAATCGCCACCTCGAGGCCGCCACCGCCCGCGCCCACGAGTTAGCCGCTCAAGCCGCGCTGGCTAGCGCCGCCAAGAGCGCGTTCCTGGCTAACATGAGCCACGAGATTCGCACCCCGCTCAATGGAGTCATCGGTCTGACCGGGCTGCTGTTGGATACCGAACTGAGCGCTGAACAAATGCGCTACGCCCGCACCGTGCGCAGCAGCGGCGAAGCTCTGCTCGGTCTGATCAATGATTTTTTGGACATCTCGAAAATCGAGGCTGGCAAGCTCGAATTGGAAACCCTTGACTTCGATCTGGTAAGCTTGCTGGAGGATTTTACTGAAACCCTCGCCGTGCGGGTCCGCGACAAAGGCGTCCAACTGCACTGCAACACCGATCCGGCCGTGCCCACGCTGCTGCGCGGCGATCCGGGCCGCCTGCGCCAGATTCTCACCAACTTGGTGGATAATGCCTTTAAGTTCACCCATGCCGGGGAGGTGCGCATCCATGTCTCGACGCTGGAACTTTCTTCCAAGGAGGTCGTGCTCCACTTTGCCGTGCGCGACACGGGTATCGGAATTCCAGCCGACAAACAGGACCTGCTATTTGACAAGTTCAGCCAGGTGGATGTCTCGACCACCCGCCGGTATGGTGGCACCGGCCTGGGTCTGGCCATCTCCAAACAACTCGCCGAGCTGATGGGCGGCAACGTCGGCGTGAGCAGCGAAGTGGGCAGCGGGTCGGAGTTTTGGTTCAGCGTGCGCCTTGCCAGGCAGGCCTCCGATGTTCCGCCGCAACCCGTCGCCACGCGCGTGGCAGCCCACGAATTACGCAATGTGTTGGCCGACCGCAAGGCTCGCGTCCTGCTCGCCGAGGACAACATCACCAATCAGCAGGTGGCCTTGAGCATCCTCAAACACCTCGGCCTGCGCGCTGACCCGGTGGCCAACGGCGCCGAAGCAGTCAAGGCCGTGGCCTCCTTGCCCTACGATTTGGTGCTCATGGATGTGCAGATGCCGGTGATGGACGGGTTGGAGGCCACCCGCCAAATCCGCGGCGCGGCCTCGGCCGCGCGCAATCCCTCGCTTCCCATTATTGCGATGACCGCCAACGCCATCCAAGGGGATCGCAGCAAGTGCCTGGAGGCGGGAATGAATGATTACGTCAGCAAACCGGTGTCGCCCCAAGCCTTGGCGGCAGTGCTGGGCAAGTGGTTGCCGCAGGCATGAGCTCAAGACACCGGGACTACCGCCAACGGGCCCCCACCACCATGGAATTTCCTAGCAAAACCACCACCCCCCAAACCGCGGCGAACCCCGCGCCGTCCAAGCCGTTGTGGCACAGCATGGAGGCCACGGCGCTGGGGGGAGGCGTGCTGCTGCTGGGTTTCTTGGTGTTTTTCCGGAAGATGCCCTTTGAGTACGGGTTGTTGCCGCTATTGCTGTGGGCGGCGCTGCGCTTTTCCGTGCGCGGCGTGGTCACCGCCGCCGCCGCTATTATCATTCTCGCCAGCATCGGCACCGGCATCGGCGGCAGTCCCTTCGTGAGGACTACCGATCAGGAATCGCTGCTGCTGCTCTATGCCTACCTCGGCGTGACCATCGTCTGTACGGCCTTTCTCGCTGAGGTTCTGGCTGAGCGCAAGCGCGCCGCGGCGCAGCTCGCCGCCAGCAACCGTCACCTTGCCGAAGCCACCGCGCGCGCCGAGCAGTTGGCCGCCCAAGCCGAGATGGCCAATGCCGCAAAGAGCGAGTACCTCACCAATATGAGCCACGAGATCCGCACCCCGCTCAGCGGGGTCATCGGTTTGACCGGATTGCTGCTGGACACTGAATTGGACGCCGAGCAACTGCGTTATGCCCGCACCGTGCGCAGCAGCGGCGAAGCCCTCCTCGGCTTGGTCAACGACTTGCTCGACATCTCGAAAATCGAGGCCGGCAAACTCGAGCTCGAAGTGCAGGACTTCAATCTGTCGCGCCTGCTCGATGACCTCGCCGACTCCCTGGCCCTGCGGGCCCGCGACAAAGGCATCGAGCTGCACTGCACGGCCGATCCGGCCGTCCCTACGATCCTGCGCGGCGACCCCGGCCGGTTGCGCCAGATTCTGACCAATCTGGTGGACAACGCGTTCAAATTCACTGATGTCGGGGCGGTGGCGATCCACGTCACGGTGGTGGAAACCAAGCCCCACGAGGTGTTGCTGCGGTTTGCCGTACGCGATACGGGCATTGGCATCCCGGTCGACAAGCTGGGTCTGCTGTTTGACAAGTTCCGCCAGGTGGATGCCTCCATCAATCGTCGCTACGGAGGTACCGGCCTGGGGCTGGCCATTTCCAAACAACTCGCCGAGTTGATGGGCGGGCAAATCGGGGTGACCAGCGAAGAGGGCAAAGGTTCGGAGTTTTGGTTCACGGTGCGTCTCGGCAAGCAGACCGCGCCGCTGCCACCGCGCTCCTCGATGGCGCGCTCTGCCGCGCATGAGTTGCTCAACCTGTTTGGTGAGCGGCACGCCCGGATCCTGGTGGCCGAGGACAACCTGACCAATCAACAGGTGGCCCTGAGCATCCTCAAACATCTTGGCTTGCGCGCCGACGCGGTGGCCAATGGCGCGGATGCCCTCAAGGCCCTGGCCACCCAAACCTACGACCTGGTGCTGATGGACGTGCAGATGCCGGTGATGGACGGGCTGGAGGCCACCCGCGAAATCCGCCGCAGCGAAGCCGCCGCACGCCGGCCCCCGTTGCCCATCGTTGCCATGACCGCCAATGCCATGCTCGGCGACTGCGGCAAGTGCCTGGAAGCGGGCATGAACGACTACCTCAGCAAACCGGTGTCGCCCCAAATGTTCGCCACCGTGCTCGACCGCTGGCTGCCACGCCAGGACTGAAGCGCCACCTGCTTCATCCCCAACGATCCGCTAGTTTGCACTTGCCTTGTGTGCCTGCTGCGCTAACCTATTACTCCTTTGGCAGGCTCCGTGCGGAGTGCTGCAAGCTCGCCATCACCCACCACCACCCGCTTGACATGGGATCCACCAACTCAGGGCCGCCTTCGGAAATCACTCTACTGGACTATCACCAACTCGAGACCTTCGTCGTCATCGGCGTGACTGACTATCTCGAACTGCTCGGCGATGTCATCGAGGATGTTCCCGGCCAGCTCGCGCAGATCCGTGCCGCCATGGAGCAGGGCAATGCCCCGCAAGTCAAAGCCCGCGCCCACGGATTGCGTGGCTTGGTGGCCTATTTTGGCTGTGTCGCCATGACTGCCCGGCTCGCCGAGCTCGAACAACAGGACCATCTCAGCACCGAGCACGCCGGTGCCATTCATGGCGAACTCCTGGATTTATGGAACCAAAGTCTCGCCGCTCTCAGGCAGTGGGAAAGATCCCTGCCTGGCTTCCTGGCATAAATCCCGCGCTTTGCCTGCACCATCCGCCCCGCCGGCGGCACGCAGAGCCTTCCGGGATCAACAAGCCGCTCTCTCTCTAGCGGTTGCTGAGCGGCCTGAGGTATCGAATTGTCACTTGCCTAACTGAGGGGGATGCCGCATGCTTGACGGTCGATGCACCATCTCTTGCCAACCTCAACCGCCCTGCGCTCGTGAGCTGGGTCACCGCCATCTGGTCAATGACCGTGGCTGCCTGTCTCACCCTGGCGCTGGTGCACGCGCTGGTCTGGTGGCGGCGGCCCCGCTTGGCGCAGGCCAACGCGCTGTTTGCGCTGCTGGCGGTGACCACGGCGCTGGTGGCAATTGCGGAGGTGGCGTTGATGCGAGCGGCGACGCCAGCGCAGTTTGGCTTGGCCTTGCGCTGGCTCCATTTGCCCACTTGGGCGATTGTCCTCTTGGTGATGGGTTTTGTGCGAATCTATCTGCATGCCGGGTGCCGTTGGCTCGGCTGGCTGGTCGGCGGCCTGCGTAGCGTGTCGCTGCTGCTCAATTTCTCGATCGGTGCCAATCTCAACTATCTGGAGATTCGATCGTTGCGGCGCATGCCGTTTCTCGGCGAGGAGGTCGCCGCGGCCGTCGGGACGCACAACCCGTGGATGCTCCTCGGCCAGGCGAGCTTCCTGTTACTGGTGGTCTTTGCGGTGGATGCCGCCATGGCGGTGTGGCGGCGCGGCGAGCGGCGCCAAGCGCTGATGGTGGGTGGCAGCATCGTGTTTTTCGTGACCATGGGCAGCGCCCAAGCGACTCTGGCGCTCTGGGATCTACTGCCAATGCCCATCACCGCGAGCTTGTTTTTCTTGGGGCTGGTCGCCGCGATGGGGTTTGAACTGAGCCGCGAAATGTTGCGGGCCGCCGATATCTCCGACGAGTTGCGGGCCAGCGAAGAGCGCGTGACCCTTGCCGCCGAGGCGACGAATTTGGGACTGTGGGTGTGGGACATGGCGCGCGATGAGATTTGGGCGACGCCGCGTTGTCGCTCGCTGTTTGGTTTCGGCGCGGACCACCGCATCCGCTTTAGCGACTTCCGCGAGCGTGTCCATGTGGAGGATCGCGATGAGATGGAACAAGCCTTGCGCAACGCCATGGAACAGCAACAGCCCTACGAGGCGCAGTACCGCCTGGTGCTGCCGAATGGCGACGAACGCTGGATCGTCGCAGCCGGCCGGTTGGAAGACTCGGCCTCCGGCAGCGTCACGCGCATGCACGGGCTGTGCCGGGACATTACCGCCAGCCAGCGGGCGGAGCGCGAATTGCACGAACGCCGCGCTGAACTCTTTCACCTCTCGCGCGTGGCCATGCTCGGCGAACTTTCCGCTTCGCTCGCCCACGAACTCAATCAACCGCTAACCGCCATCCTTAGCAATGCCCAGGCCGCACAACGCTTCCTCGCCAACGATCCGCCCAATCTCGCCGAGTTGCGCGAAATCCTTGCCGACATCGTCGCCGAGGACGTGCGAGCGGGTGAAGTCATCCGGCGCTTGCACCTGCTCTTGAAGAAAGGCGAGATCCAACAGCAGACGCTCCATGCCAATGATGTCGTGCTGGAAGTCATCCAGATTGTCCGCAACGATTTGATCAACCACTGCGTGACGCTGGAAACCGCCCTGGCACCGGACCTCGCCACCATTCATGGCGACCGCGTGCAACTCCAACAGGTGTTGCTCAATTTGGTGATGAACGCCTGCGATGCGATGGCCGCCAACGCGCCGAACCAGCGCCGCCTGACGCTGCGCACCCGCGCTGGCGCTGACGCAACGGTGCAGATCGAGGTCTGTGACGTCGGTTGCGGCCTGCCCGACGGCGACCCGAAACGGCCCTTCGAGAGGTTTTTCACCACCAAACCCCACGGGCACGGCCTCGGCTTGTCGATTTGCCGCACCATCCTCAACGCCCACGATGGCAGCCTTGGCGCTTTCAGTAACCCTGGGCCCGGCGCCACGTTCCGTTGCACCCTGCCGGCAAGTGCGGAGTGGCGAGAGACACGGGGCGAGGGGACGCGTGCCGAGCGCGACTCGCTGTCTGAGTCCCTTGCCACGCGCCACCCTGTTCCGAGCTGCGCGAAAGGGGGCTCTGGTGAGTGCTAACGGGCCGCCGCTTGCCCCTGATCCGCCGAGGGTGTTCGTCGTCGACGACGAGGCGGCAGTGCGCACCGCCGTGGCGCGCTTGCTGCGATCGATGGGGATCGAGGTGGCATTGTTTGGTTCGCCCGCAGAATTCATCGCCGCCTATGACCCCGATGCGCCTGGCTGTCTGCTGCTCGATGTGGCGATGCCCGGCCTCAGCGGCCTGCAACTGCAGGGGGTGCTGGCCAGGCGCGGTGGCGCACTGCCCATCATCTTCCTCAGCGGCCAGGCCGATGTGCCCATCAGCGTCCAGGCCATGAAGGCCGGAGCCGCCGATTTTCTCACCAAACCAGTAGCCGCTGAGGTGTTGCTCGCCGCCGTGCGCGCCGCCTTTGACAAGGATCGGCTGGCCCGCCTGGCCCGCGCGGAGGCAGCCGAGTTTGGCGCCCGCCTGGCCTCGCTCACGCCGCGCGAACGCGAGGTGCTCACGCATGTTGTCGCCGGCCGCCTCAACAAGCAGATCGCCGGCGATCTGGGCACCGTCGAGCAGACCGTGAAAATTCACCGGGCGCGGGTGATGACCAAAATGAAGGTGACGTCCGTTGCGGATCTGGTGCGCCTGGTCGAACGGATGCGCACCGGCACTACCGCATGACCGTGCGCGCGCCCGATCGTCGCGCTCCCGCGGTGGGCCTCGCCCGGCGCCACCCGCCACTCGCCGCGCGGCCCCTCCGGGCGGATCGCGCCGCCCCTGGTGTATTGAACTAAGGTGCAATAGACGGCTACCTGACGACCTCCTAGCATTTCAATTGCCGATGAGTAAGGACTGCCCGCTAATTGCCGTCATTGATGACGAACGAGCCGTGCGCAAGGCGCTCGAACGCTTGCTGCATGCGGCTGGCCTGACGGTGGAGACGTTCAGCGGCGGCGGCGAGTTTCTGGCCGCGCTCGATGAGCACCAGCCGGACTGCGCGGTGCTGGACTTGAACATGCCAGGCGTGAGCGGCTTTGACGTGCTTCAGCAACTCGCTGCAGTAGGCAGCCGCTTGCCGGTCATTGTCCTGACCGGCAATAACTCGGCCAGCGTCAAGGAGTGCGCCCTGGGTGCCGGCGCGGCGTCCTTTCATCTCAAGCCGATCGGCGACCTGGTTTTGCTAGGTGCGATCGCCGCTGCGATGGGTGGCGTCCACCCCCCGTCCAAGCAGTGATGAATCCGCTTGAAGGGTCGGGCCCCGGCACGCCGCCGGCGCGACTCGACCTGCCCGGGTAGCAGTCCAACGGGGATAAAGGTATCACCGCTGCTGGCTGTCGCGAAGCTGCCTTGGCATCGTCACCACGCGCCCTTGCACGGGGGATGGGTGCATTTTGCACCTTCGGTAGCGCGGCTCGCCGGCCGGACACGCGCCAACGCTTCGTGGGGGTTGCGGGTTGCCGCCGTCTAATTGCTGTTGCGCGCTGCCACGGGGCGGCGTATGTTCCCCAACGCTACTCCCGGCGCCATCCTCTGCGTCCAGGAAATCCTTCCTGGTGTGTCGGTCACGGATCCCACCTGCAAAAAGTAAACGACCTGTATGGACGTTCTCATCGTTGACGACGAAAAATCGATCCGCCGGGTTACGTCGCGCGCGCTGGAGGCCGAGGGTCACTATGCCGAACCCGCGGAAGACGGGGCCCGCGCCATGCGCCGGATCAAGGAAGCGCACTTCGACCTCGTGCTGCTCGATTTGCGCCTGGCGGATGAAGACGGCATGGAGCTGTTGCAGAAAATCGTCGCGCTCAAGCCGTCGCCGCTGGTGGTGATGTTCACCGCGCACGCATCCATTGCCAGCGCCGTGCGGGCGATCCAGCTCGGCGCGTTTGACTATCTGGAGAAACCCTTCACGCGCGAGGAAATGCGCGCGATTCTGCTCAGGGCGCAGAAATACCTGAACAGCCGGGCCGAAGGGTCGCCGCTGCCACAAGCGGTCGGCACCGCCAATCCGAGCGGTCGCGGAGCCTCGCCGCCACTGACCTTTGCCTCCGCGGATGCCCGCACGCGGGGCGAATTTGAAGTGCTGTTTCGCGCCGCGCCGACGTCGGCGTCCATCTTGCTGCTGGGGGAGAGTGGCACCGGCAAGAGTGTCATCGCACGGGAAATTCATGCGCGGAGTCATTTGCGGGACCAACCGTTTCTCACCGTGAGTTGCCCGAGCCTGTCCAAAGAATTGTTGGAGAGCGCGCTTTTCGGTCACCTCAAAGGCGCCTTCACCGGCGCGGTTAAAGACACCTGGGGCAAGATCCACGCGGCCGATGGTGGCACGTTGTTTCTCGATGAGATTGGCGAGCTACCGCTCGAGATTCAGCCCAAGCTGCTGCGTGTCCTGCAGGAACGCGAGTATGAACGGCTGGGCGAAAACCAAGTCCGCGCCGCCAACGTCCGAATCATCGCAGCCAGCAATCGAAATCTCAAGGCCTGCGTGGAGGAGGGGAAATTCCGCGAAGACCTTTACTACCGGCTCAATGTCATCAGCGTGACCATCCCGCCGCTGCGCCAGCGCCCCGCCGACCTGGAGCATGCCGCCAACGCGTTCCTGGCGTTTTTCGCCGGCGTGAGTGGCCGCCACATCGGCGGCTTCAGCGCCGCCGGCCGCGCTGCGCTGATGCGCCACGCCTGGCCGGGAAATCTGCGCGAACTGCGCAATGCCATCGAACGGGCCACCATTCTGGCGCGCGGCTCGCTGATCGAGGCCGAAGACTTGCCGGCTCCCGTGGCACCCTGTGCGTGTGGCGATAAACCCGATCTCCCGCGTACTCCAAGCATCGGCGGCGAGCACAGCTTGGAGGAGGTCGAACAGGCACACGTGGCGAGCGTGCTGAATTGGGCACCCTCGTTCCACTTCGCGGCAAGCATCCTCGGGATCGACAAGGCCACCCTCTACCGCAAACGCAAGCGCTTCGGCATCCGCACCACCCATGCCTGACGACGTGCGGGCCGGCTTGCCACCAGCATGCAATTTGCACGACTTTGCCTCTGTTAGAGGGGAATATTGCACGAAACCCTGGCTGGCGGCATGGTTGCGAGGGCACCGGATTGCTCGTTGGCACGCGTCCCGCCCGCAATCTCAAATCCTTTGCACGCAGTTTGCTGAGATGGACCCTGCCGGGTACGTTCCGGCACCGTCTTTAACAACATTCCCCTAGAACCTTCATTGATATGAATGCAACACTTGACAAGACCGGCCTGGATATCAAGAACCTCACGGAAGATATTCAGCGTTTGTTGAAGGCAACCGCGGACGTCGCCGATGAAGGCGTCGTGGAAGCCCGCAAGCGCGTGGGGGCGGCAATTGGCAAAGCCGGCGAAGCTTGGGACCAGGGCGCCAAATACGCCCTGCACTATGTCAAACAACATGCCTGTGAGACCGCGGTGTTCGCTGGACTGGCGGGCACTGCTGTAGGCTATCTGGTGGCACGGCGCTTTGATTGAAGACCATGGCACGCCGGGCGGGCTGGCCGCGCCGAACAATTCCAGCCCATGAGAGGCAGCTGGCAGCCAGGCCGGGAAAACCCCCGTGCCGGCTCGGTTGCCTCCGGAGGTGTGTGGTTGGACGAGGCGCTCGAGCCTAGCAACCAACTTCCGGACGTCGTCGGGCCCGTTCGGCAGCGTCTCATAGCTAGGCCCGCCAGACTCCCGCTGCTGAGCCGTATGCCCCGTCGCCCAACCGCGCCGAGGGGGTGGGTTTGCTCCCCGATAAACAGAGCGCGTGCCGCTTGGCGTTGCGCCACCCACCTGACCTGACCTCCAAGTGTAGAACCTAAGTATAATAGACACGCGATGGCAATTCCGCTTAAATTACTCCTCCTCGCATCAAGGCGATGGCATGCTGGCCGTGACTGGCAGGTGCCCCATTGGGGTTACGCTACCAGCGCAGCTGCCGTGGTGCACCCGAGTCGGCCCGCTCTGTCGCTCCTTTGATCTAACTGTGTAACCAAATTGCCAACTAACCAGCAAACCAATGAAACGAACAAGACTGCTCCTCGCGCTCGCCTCCGGGCTCGCACTCCTCGGTTCTGCCGCCTACGGGCAGGACAAGAAGCCCAACATCGTCTTTATCATGGGCGATGACATCGGCATGTGGAATATCGGTGCCTACAACCGCGGCATAATGGCCGGTAAGACACCCAATCTCGACAAGCTCGCCAAGGAAGGCATGCTCTTCACCGACTACTACGCTGAAGCGAGTTGCACGGCCGGGCGCGCCAACTTCATCACCGGCGAACTGCCCATCCGCACCGGCATGACCACCGTCGGCCAGGCGGGTGCCAAGGTCGGTCTGCCGGCGGAGGCCTGCACGATTGCCACCGCGCTCAAAGCCCAGGGCTACGCCACCGGCCAATTCGGCAAGAACCACCTCGGCGACCGCAATGAATTCCTGCCCACCGTGCATGGTTTCGACGAATTCTTCGGCTACCTCTATCACCTCGACGCGATGGAGGATCCGGCGCACCCCCAGCGCCTATGCTCTGAATCATTCAAAGCACTGGTGATGAACATTTTGAATCAAAACGCTGGACAACACCAGTCGGATTTTTTCTGCTGGCCGGGTG
>Ga0118677_10011788_pt1 | contig 13002 bp, 8 predicted proteins | sample AliMusrvi5mmetaG_FD_86154 | JGI IMG/M metagenome (GOLD analysis project Ga0118677, IMG submission 86154)
CGACGCTCAGGACCCCCTGCTCGAGCGTCGTCACCCCGGTGTAGGTGTTGTTGCCCGCGAGGAGCGCCGTGCCCGCGCCCGACATTTTCACGTCGATCGAACCCACCACCGTCGCGTTCACGAGCAGGTTGTTCGTCGAGTAGTTGACGAGGGTTAACGCGCCGGACGGCGAGGTGAGGTTCCCGCTGTTCGGCGAGGTGCCGATCGTCAGCCCGCCGGCTCCTGTCCCGACCAGCGCGCTGGAGAGCGCGAAAGTTTTCCCTGCGGTGTCGATGGTGGAGACTCCTCCGGTCGCGTTCTGGGTGAGGGTGAAGATCGTGGTGGTCGCGTCGTTGAGCGTGATCGCGCCCGGCGTCCCGGTGCCGTCGATGACCCGGATGTTGCCCTGCGAGGCGGAGTAGATGACTTTCGGGCCGGAGCTGAGCCGGGCGACATCGTCGTAGGCGGCCTCGACGATTCCGTTGGTCAAGTCGTAGGCCGCGTAGCCCACGCCGTTGTAGAGCGCCCACTCGCCGAGCGTCGGGGCGTTGGTGAACAGGATCCGGTTCCGCGGGAACCCGAGGTTTTCGCCGCTGAAGTTGACGATCGCGTTGCCGGTTCTCGTAAGCGAGGTGATCGTGAGGGTCGAGGTGGCCCCTTGCACGGCCTCCGCGTTTCCGATCGTGTTGTAGCCGCCCGTGACCGTCAGATTGCCGATGGCTTCCGAGAAGTCCAGATGCTCAAGGGTGGCGATCTGAAAGCTCAGGGTTCCGCCCGACATGGTGACGGGTGCCGTGTCGCTGATGGCGTCCGTGCTGGGGCCGTAGTTCACGACCGCGAGCGTCGCGTTGTTGGAAATCGAGATGCTGGTCGAGGCGGCGATGCTGCCCCCCGAGAGCGTGATCCCGCCGCCCGAGACCTGTGTGGAGCCGGTGTAGGTGTTGTTGCCGGTCAGCGTCTCGGTGCCCGCGCCAACCTTGGTGATCCCTCCGGCTCCGCTGATCACGCCTCCGAACGTGGCGTTGTTGGAGCTTCCGGTCGTGAGCGTGGCGGTCCCGAGCACGACCTGGCTCCCGGCCTCCCCGGTCAGCGAGCCGATGGTGACATTGTAGCTGACCGGATCACTCGAGGTGTTGGTATTGTTGAGCAAACTCAGCGTGCCGTTCGCCGAGAGAACGGTTTCCGAAGCGATGCCAAACGGGAGAACGGAAGACCCTGCCATAAGGGTCCCTTCTGTCACGATCGTCGGCCCCGTGTAAAAGTTTGGCCCGGCGAGAACGAGAATGCCCACCCCGGATTTCGAGAGCCCTCCGGTGGTCGAAGGGACGCTTCCGGTCATCACAAGGTGGGCGTTGGGCCAGACCGTCGCGATGTCGAAGGCCGCGATTTTTCCGGGGCTGATCGTGAAGCTCCGGTCAACGTAGTTTTCGAAGTATTCGCCGTTGGTGTATTGGAGGGTGCCCCCGTCGAAAACGAGGTTGCTCGCGGCCGAGCTGGATTTGCCGATGCCGGATGCTTTGCCGCCTACGTCGAGGATGAAAACGCTCAGCACGCCCTCGCTGATGGTGGTTGAGCCCTCGTAGGTGTTGTTTCCTGAAAGCGCGAGTGTGCCGGAGCCTGTCTTGACGAGATTGCCTAGCACGGCACCCACTTTGTAAGGTGCCGTTGGCTTCAGGCATGCGCCGTTGAGCGTCAGATTTCCCCCTGCGATGTCGAATGTTGCGGTATTGTAGCCATCAACGCCCCCGATCGTCCAGTTGCGGTCGGTGCTTGTATCAGGCCCGACATAACGCAATGTCGCGTCGGCATCCTTGGCGACCCACAGGTTCTGCGGCTCGTTGGGGGACTGCCCAATACTGGAAGGCAGTTCGGCGTTGGTGATGGAATTGACAACGAGCGTTCCTCCCTCGACCAAGACGCCTCCGAAGAATGTGCTGTTTGACCCAAGCAGTTGCCAGGTGCCGGAGCCTTGTTTGACAACGGTGGCCGTGGCCAAGTTGAACATGATCGATGCGCTGATCGTGCTGAGACCTTTCCCGTTGCCCGCCAGCACCAAAGACACATCCTGCCCGGGCACTCCCTGGCCCTCGGCCGTGACCACGGAACCAGAGATATCGAGAGAGGCAGAGGAGTTGTTGGTCCAGTAGTTGGCAAGGCTGGCTGCATGATCCGGCAGCAGCAATTTAATGTCCGCAGCGATCCTCTGTCCATTGGTCACGCCCGCGTCCACGGTAATCCCATAGGAGGTCATGTAGTCCACGTTCAAAGACAACTCCTGCCCCGCAGATCCCAGCGTGTAGGCCGCGCAGGCGGCGGAATCAAATGTGATGCTCTTCACCTCCGGCGACGTGCTCAGGTCGAGAGTTGTGTTGCCTCCCCCCGCGCTGTTGAAGACCGTCGTGAACGCAGATCCGGAAGGAGGGTTCACGGTGGGGGACCAGTTCGAGGGCGTGGACCAAAGATCGCCCGCCGAGCCATTCCACACCCATTGCCCGAAGAGCGGCGGCGCCCACAGGCAGGCCAGCACCCCCGCGATGCAAAGGAATTTCGATGACAGGCAGGGATTTTTTGGCGTTTTCATAGTCCGAGCTCTGCGGTTGACACCACTACCAGGCAGAAATTTTATAAAATTCCCCTTTCCGTGTCCATGACGCAGATCAAATTTTGCGGTCTTGAGAAATCGCTCGGAACATAGCAGGGTGAACCAAGCCGCCTTTCGCGCTGTGCCCAACCTCTCCGATTCCCTCGCCGAATTTGTCGCCTACGTCGGCCCCCACTTGGTTGGGGACGAGAAAGGCGGGGCGGCGGACTTCCTCGATCATCTATTCCGGACGCGCGTGATCCCCGAACCATGAAAGTCGAATACGACGAAAAGACCGACACGCTCACGATCTCTTTGCGCGACGCCCGCATCCGAGAGAGCGATGAGGTCCGCCCTGGCGTGATCGCGGATTTCGGAGAAGACGGTGGGATCGTGCGCTTCGAGGTGCTCGACGCATCCCGCGTGGTGGAACACACCCGCGAAATGCAATTCGCACTCGCCGGTGCATAATCCCGAGACTCGTTCTCTCGAAGTCCGTGAAGGAATGGCTGTTTTCGGGTTAAATTCCTCCGACGACCGAATAGTTTTCGCCCTGCTTCGCGATGTGTCAGTTCCTACACCCGGAAGATCGCGCCAAGCTTTTTCCCGAGGATCAGGCTGGCCCCGATAATCGTCACGGCGAGGAACGCCATAGCCCAGACGCCGAGCGCGCTGGCCACGAACCGCCCTTCGCCGAGAAGTTGGTAGAGCTCGTAGATCGCCTTGGTGATCGGAAAGTCCTGCTGCCTCTGGGCGAGGATGAGCGAATCGCTGACTTCCAGCATCGCAAACGAAAACGCGAGCAGGCCGCCGGCCATGAGGTTCGCAGCGATAAGGGGGATCGTGATTCTGCGGAGCGAGCGCAGCGGCGGGCATCCGAGGTTCTGGGCGGCCTCCTCGAGAGTCACGCTGGTTTGCTGGAATCCCGCGGCGGCCGAGCGCACGACATACGGCAGACGGCGGACCGAATACGCGATGACGATGATCACCAGCGGGTCGATAGTCGGGGAAAGGTGCCGCACGAGAAATTTTCCGAAGTCCGCGGACATTGGTCCCGCGAGCTGGGCCGAAAGCTCGTGCCAGCCCGCGAGCGCTGCCGCCCATGACGGGACCGCGAGGATCGACGAAGCCAGATTCATCAGGTTGCCGTCCTGCGTCATGGCCAGATAACCGAAGGCGAGCACAAGGCCGGGCACGGCCAGCGGGAGCATCGCCATAGCATCTAGGACTTGGCGTCCGACGAGCTTGGTGCGGACGACAACATACGCGATCGCGACGCCAAGAATGAGATCGAGAACGGTGGCGAGACCCGCGTATTTCAGGCTGTTCTGGATCGAGGGGAGGGTCAGGTTGTGCCCGAGCGCGGCCTCGAAATGCGAGAGCGTCCAGCCGGAGGGCAGGATCGTGGCATACCAGTCTTTGGAAAACGCCACCAGGATCACCCCGAGGTGCGGCAGGATCGCGAGGAACGTGACGAAACAGAAAACCCCGGTGCAGAGCAGTCCACCGAACCGCCCGGTCTGGCGCGGGCCACCCTGGCTGGTCGCTTTCGCCATCATCGCATAGCTGTCGCGCCCGAAGAAATATTTCCCCGATGCGTAGAGGAGGACGGTCGATGCGAGCAGCACCGCCACCAGCGCGAACGGGAACGGGTTTCCCCCGATGTCCTTGATCCCGGAAAATATCTGGACCGATGTCACGCGGTTGAACCCGAACATGAGCGGCACGCCGAGCTCGGTGAACGCCCAGATGAAGATGATCGTCCCGCCGGCAAACAGCCCCGGCATGATGAGCGGCAGCGTGATTTTGCGGAATTTCCTGAAGCCGGTGCAGCCGAGGTTTTCCGCCGCCTCCTCCATCGCGGGATCCACGTTGGCCAAGGCCGCCAGCACATTGAGATAGAGGATCGGGTAAAGGTGGAGCGCGTTCATGATGATCACCCCCCAAAGCCGGCTCTCGCCCAGCCAGTCCACCGGATGAGCGGGGTCCATGAGCCCCAGCGATTCCAGGAGCGAGTTGAACGCGCCCTCCTGCCCGAGGATCTGCTTCACCCCGATCGCCCCGACAAACGGAGGCAGAATCATCGGGATCAGGATGAACGCGCCGAGCAGCGATTTTCCCGGGAAAAGAAAACGGTCGCTGATCACGGCGAGCGGCAGCGCGATCACGGCGGCGAGCAGCGTGCTGAAGAGCCCCATCAGGAACGAATTCCACAGCCCCTCGAGGTAGATGGGATTGCGGAAAACCTCGCCGACATAATCGAGCGTGAACTTCCCGTCCGACCCGACAAAAGCTCCCTGCAAAGCCCCGAATATCGGCCAGACAAAAAACAGCGCGAAAAACGCCGCGGTGAAAAAGAACACCAGGCGGTTCATTTCCCCTCCTTCGCGAGCCGTCCGGCTTCGCGGTATTGCGCGCGGAATTTTTCCCCGAGTTCCTTCGCGAGGCGGACTTCATCGATCCGGTTTTGCGATGCGAGCGCGGGCTGGATGACTTTGGCCGCAGCCTCGTAATCCACCGCGCTCATGTCCGTGAATTTATTGAACGCCTCGCGGGGGAAACCGGCCGCCACCAGCGCCTGCCAGGCCGAGGCCTGTTCGTCGTGCGAATCTAGGCACATCACCCGGATGATGAAATTCATGGTTTTAAAAAGCGGCCCGGTCCAAGCGGGGTGGTAGGTGAATAGCGCGGCTTCCTCGTAGGGCATCACGGTGGGATCGGACCGGAACGCGGCGAACTCGGGCGCGTAAAGCTCCTTGCGGACCGGCAGCCGCCTGAGCGCGTAACGCTCGGGACCGCCGGGTGCTCCGACTTTGAAATTCCACAATTTCTGCCCGTCGAGCGAGAGCGCGAACGCGATGAATTCCTCGGCGACCTCGCGGTTCGGGGCCCCGCGAAGCAGGCCGACCGGGTCGACCCCGACCGACGATCCGCCGGCGGGCGTGAAATACTGAAGCCGCGAGGGAAAGTTGCCGACCTTCACCGCCTCGCTCTGAAACCGCCCGAAAAAATCAATGCACATGCCGGCGGCGGCATCGCCGAGCGAGACATCGATCGGCACGTTCGGGGCCGCGTCGGTGAAATACCGGGCGTTGGCCCCCGCCGCCTGGATGATCCCCAGCCCGCGCTTCCAGCCTACGGCAAGGATCGCGGGATCATCGGAACCGGCTTCGCGCACGAGCTCCTGCATCTGCTGCTGGATCACCATCTCGTAAGCTTTGGCGGCTGACCCGCTCTTGGTCGGATCGGCTAGTGCGACCTGCCTGAAGAGCAGAGGGTTCGTGAGATCGCTCCACGAGGCCGGCAGTTCCTGCACGCCCAACCGGCGAAGCGAGTCGCTGTTGTAGCAAATCCCGAACGACGAAAGGCAGGCTCCGATCCATCGCGCCTGCCCGTCATAAAACGGCTCCCCGGACACCTTCTCGGGAATCGAAGATTCGGTGAACCAGTCCGGGTGATCGCGCATCACGTCGCTCGGGACCAGGCGTCCTGCCGCGGCCTGCTGCTCGAAATCATACGCTCCGCCGCCGAAAAAGAGATCGATGCCGATGCCGGTGCCGGAATTGAGAAACGCCCGCCTCGCCGCCTGCGCCGGGGTGTCGACCGACGATGCCTCCGCCGGCTTGATTTTCGGGTTGTCGAATGCTCCCGCCACGTCCGGGGTCCACTCTTTGCCGGCCATCGCCCATTCCCGCTGGAACGCAGCGTAGAACTCGCCTTTCAGGTAGCGCGCGATCTCGCTCGTCCCGCCGACGAGCCTCCAGTCCACCCGGACCGAGCGGCCGGTTTTCTTTTTGTAGTAGTTGCAGAACGCGACCGTGAACTCGTAGCGGATCGCCTCGTTGTGCGGCGAGACGATCACCAGCGCATCGTCCGCATTTGCCAGCAGGTTGTCCTTGGGCTTGAGCGCGAACGGCACCGCGATCACCGCCGCCATTGCGGTCAGGACAGCGAGGATCCGGATGCTCATTTCCGGGAACCTACCAGCGCTTTCCGAAAAAGAAAAGCGGGGGCTTCCTCGCCTTATGCGTGCTGGGCAGCTTCCCGCCTGCCAAGCGCGATGGCGCTCAGGATCATCTGGCGGATGAGCGGGTCGCAGTTTACAAATCGAACACGCGCAGAAAAATCCTCGGGATGGTGCGCCATGAGCGTCGCAACCAGCGCGTTGCCAAACGAACTCGTCATGTTCGTCACGCCATGGAAATCCATTGTCACTTCCCGGCCTTGTGTCAAAGCCGGTTCGACTTCGGTAAACCGGAATGCATTGGCAACGTCGCCGTTTGCCAGAAACGAGCCAAAGCGTTCTTTCATGGAAAAAATCGCTTTCATGCGAAGAACTTGTCGTCGCCCTGGTCGGGAGTCAAGTGGATTGCTTCCCCGGCCTTCGTCACCATCCGCTGAAAATCATCGATCTGAGCTCGGTCAAACAGGATGGAAACACAGGTTCCCGGAAACTCCCTGCCGCCGGGCAAGCCTCCCGCTTCCACTCGCCCGTTTCTTTGGTAATGTCGCCACGCATCGCCGGAACTGATGAACATCTCACCGCAGGAGTCTTTGAGCATGTGAAGGATCATTTTCAGACCCACCCCACGGTTCGGGGATTCGCCGTAGGGACCGGACTTCCGGTGGTTTTTGCTCGATACCCACGGAGTCATGGCCATCTCCAATGTCTCTGAATGTGACATCCCCTCGCGAAAATGGGGGGATTCCGCGCTGCGAAAACTTTCCCTGATACCCATCCCGTAGTCGGCAATCCCGATTCGCGCCCAGTCTTTCGCGGCCACATATTGGGCCGCGACGAAACCGGGCTTTCCGGCGTGCTGCTGGCAATTCGCGATGATTTCTCCCAAGGCATACTGGGAAAACCTCAGCACCTCGTTGCTTGTATCGGTAGTTCCGGCAAGGCACTCCGCCAGCCGTTTGGGAAGCGGTTCGCTCAGGCGGGCGAATCCCGGATAAACCTGCTGAATCTCCACAAATGACGTGCGCGGATCGTGACGACGGAAGTGCTCCGGCAAACGCAGCCCGACTCGCTCGAAAAAATCGATCCTCTGGAGGTATGAGCACGCGGGCGACGCCTCCACATTCTCGAAAGCAATTTGCCGCCCCTGCTCGATCCACCGGTTGACCATCGCGCACAACGCGACGATCGCCGCTGGCGTCCAGTATTCCACGCTCAGGAAATCCAAAACCAACGGCTCCTCGGTTGCGTCCAATGCCGCAAGCCGTCCCAGCACTCCGGGCAGATTAGCCTCGAACACTTTTGAGGGAAGCCTGTGGTTCATCGCGCGATCGTAGAGTTTCCTATTTTGTCTTCAAAAACTCCATCCCCGCCGCCTCGCCTTGCTCGATGGCGGTTTCCACCGCGCGTTTCGCGCGTTCGAGCAGGGATTGCGCCTCCTGGCGGGCGGCGTGCGCGGCGCGGATGCTTTGCGTGATGGATGCGGTGGTCGCGTTGTCGATGCTTGGAATTGGAAGCTGGAGGATGTCTCGCTCGGAGATGGCGGGATAAAGGCTCGCGCTGGTGTGCAGATCCATGAGCTCGCAGACGGCTGGCAGGCGTAGGTAGGTAAGAAGGACTTCCGGGGCGATGTCGGTCGGGTTCAATACGACGAATCCAGAGGAGCAGACGTGGCCGTCCTGGTCCGGGGTGATGATCGCGCTCAGGCGGCGGATCGGGCGGACGGTGGACGTGATTATGTCATTTCCTCTTACGCGCTGGCTGGCGCGGCTGGGGGCCTCCGCGGTCGGCGTGGTTTCGCTGGTCGCGGTCCCGTCGCCGCGCATCCCACCGATCTCGATGTATTGGAAAGTGTCGGAGGCGTGTTTGGCCGGGTCGAAAACCTCATGCCGTGCCGGGGCGACATCATGGATCGTGAGTCCGTCGGCTGCGAGCTTGGCCAGCAGTTGGGCGACTCGCGGCGCGAAATATTCGGAATCGAAGCGTCCGGCGGCGAGAGCCTCGGAAGCCCGGCGGGTGTAGGTCAACGGCTCGGGCGGCTGCCAGTTTTCCAGGCCGAGGGATCGGAGGAGGGTTTTTTCGGCTTGGGCAACTGCCTCACGTGATTCCACCAAGAAGTCGTTGGCGGATAATATGGCGTCATGCACCGCCTGCTGAAAAATATTCCCAAACAGCGGAACAGGAAGTTTTCGCCCATCGGGAAGGGACAAGTGTGCCTGCACATTCCCTTGGAACTGCCGTTCCATAAGCGCGAGGCCGTGCCGCGAGTTGAGATACGCAACCAAGAAACCGCCGGGCAGCTTCTTCTTCCACTTGTCATAAATTTGAACCGCAATCGTGTCTTGGCTGGCGTTGCAACGTGGCAAATTAACCAATGCCGCAGCCGGATAGGCGGTTTTTGAAAGAATGACATCGCCGAAGGACAAAGCCGTATTTGATTCGCGTGCGTGTGCTTCCTCCGTGATATAGGCCAAATCAGAATCATCAATGAGACCGCCTTTGAGATCGCCGATGCGGACAAAAGGAACGCCCTGTTCGACGTAGCTATCGGCTTTGATGTCAAAAATGCCCTTGCGAAAAATTGAGCACGCTTCCCCAAGCCTGACGTGGTCAATCTCCTCAATCCGTTGCTGTGTGAATACGGCAAGTTTGCTGAAAAAGCCGTCGTCGATTCTGAGCTTTTCATTATCCTCTCGGACCTGGCTTAACTTGAGCACAGTTGCATCCAGCCCCTCCAGCAAAGCCGCGTAGCGCGACTTGTTGAAGGGGCGGCTCAGAAAAAACTTAGTTTTTCCTTGGCCGCAAATTCCTCGAATGCCTCGGCGATCCCGTCTTGCGTGAGCCCGTCGTGGTTGAAAAGGTCGTGCTGGACGACCCAATGTCCGTGGGCGTCTCGGAGGCGGTCGGTGTCGGTTTTGACGTAGATTTTGTCGCCGCTGTTGTCCTTGCTCGGGAGGCGCTGGGTGGCGAAGAAGATATTGTAGTCATCCGCCTTCGGGCAGAGCGGGCCGGCGTCTGGGTCGTCGTTCCATTTCTGGACGAAGAGGACGCTGGTTTTCGTGCCGGTGTGCGGTTTGAACGTGCTCGGGTGGAGGCCGACGACGGCGAGGATGCGGCAGCGATCGGCGATGAACTCGCGGACGCGCTGGTCGCTCGAGTTGTTGAACCGGCCCTGCGGGAGGACGACGGCCATGCGGCCGCCGGGTTTGAGGAAGTCGAGGTTGCGCTCGATGAAGAGGAGGTCGCGGCCGACGGCGCTTTCGAGTTTCCCCTGGCCGCCATCCTTCGCGCGTTTGTGGGCGAGGTCGTAGGGGCTGAGCATGTCGGTCTGCTTGATGTCCCCGGCAAACGGGGGATTCGCCATGAGCACATCGAACTCAAACCCGCGGAAGTCATCCTTTTCCGCCATGAGCTTGCGGAGCTTTTTCCAGCCCTCGTGGTAGGTGTCGAGCCAGTCCTGCTGCTTCGTCGTCTCGTCCCAGCGTTTGTAGTCGAGCGTGTTCAGGTGGAGGACGTTCGTCTGTCCGTCGCCGGCGATGAGGTTGAGGCAGCGGGAGACGCGGACGGATTTTTCGTCGAAGTCGATGGCGAAGACTTTGTCCTGCACGTATTTTGTGCAGCGGGCGGGCTTCTTCTCCATCGTGAAGAGGTGGGATGCCTTCTTGCCCGAATCGATGAGGATCTGCCGCCAGACGTGGAAGATGCTGTGCATCGTGAATCCCGCGCTGCCGCAGGCTGTGTCGATAAGCGTCTCGCCCTCTTTGGGATTCAGCATCTTCACGCACATGTCGATGACCCAGCGCGGGGTGAAATACTGGCCCTTTTCGCCCTTGCTCGATTTGTTGACGAGGTATTCGAACGCGTCGTCCACGACATCGAGGTTCGAGTTGAAGAGCTTCCACTTTTCCAACGAGCCGACGCACACCTGCAAATGCTCGGGCGTGAGCCGGATTTTTTCGTCAGCCGCGAAGACGCCTTCCCATTTTTCCTTCGCCTCGTCGAAGAGGTCTTGGACGGCTTTTTTGAGCTGGGCGGCGGTGTTGACGTTGCGGAAGCGGAGGTGCGGCGAGAGGTCCGAATAACAGGCGAGCTCGTCGTAGAGCTTCGTGAAGATGAGCTTAAAAACTTCCTCGAACACATCCACGCCCGCGTTCGCGAGGACCTCGTCCTCCAGATCCTCGATGAGCTGGCGGAGGCTGCGGCCCTTGCTGCCCTCGGCATCGCGCTGCTTCTCGAACTCCAGCAGCGTGTCGATCGTCCACGGCTGGCCGGCGATCATTTCGATTGTCTCATGCGCGCCCGGGAGCGCGGGGATTTCCTCGAAGTAGTTCGGGTTTTTCCTGTGCCAGACGATGACCTGCGTGCCGTCGCTCCAGACGGCGAGCGGTGCGCCGGTCGCGTGGGTGTAGCTCTTGAGCTGTTCCTTGCCGCCCTTGGCGGTCGCCTGCTTCACCTCGATGATCGTGTAAGGAACCGTCGGTCGGTCGGCGTCGAAAATCACGATGTCGGCTCGCTTCGAACTGTCCCGCCCGAAGGTGATCGGGTATTCGACCTGAATCCGGGAGGCCGGGTATTTGTAGCGGTGCAGGAGCGTGTAAAGCCAGAGCTGGCGGACGATTTCCTCGGGTTTAGCCAGGACTTCCTTCTGCCGGACAAGGCATTTCAGGTAGGGCTTGTCGTTCTTGTTGACGACGAGTTTCTCGACCGCCGCGATGGTCTTCTCATCGAAGTGCGCGGTGCGGGAGAACTGGGCGAACAGCCCGGGGAAAAGGTCGGCGATGGGCATAAATTTCCGGGAACCGTGCTCTTTCTGCCGGACCGTATCGAGAAAAATTCCCGCGACGGGCATCGAATCAGGACGCCCCGGTTTCCCTCATTTCCTGAGCACGACCACGTCGTCGGCCTTGGCCACCGCGAAAAGATCCCGGTCCGATGTCCGCGCGGAAAGCCTCGGGTTCAGCTCGAAGATTTTGAGTTTCGTCCCGCCGGTGAAGAACTGGTATTGGGCGACTTCGCCGAGGTAGATCGACTCTCCGATGCGGCCGCGCAGGCAGTTCGTCATCTCGGCCTGGTCGCAGAGCGTCCAGCATTCCGGGCGGACTGAAACCGTCACCTCTTCGCCGGCTTCCGGCAGCCAGTTTGGGTCGCCCACGATGCCCTCGAAGAGCCCGGCTCCGGCGGCCTCCACGACCGCGCGGCCAGGTGTGGTGCCCCGGATTTTTCCGGGGAGGAAGTTCGTCTCGCCGATGAAGTCCGCGACAACTTTTGTGCGGGGTTTCCGGTAAACATCCTCGGGGGTCCCGATCTGCGCGATGCGGCCGCCTTCGAGAATCGCCATCCGGTCCGAGATCGAGAGCGCCTCCTTCTGGTCGTGGGTCACGTAGATCGCGGTGAGCCCGAATTCCTTGCAGACCCGCCGGATTTCCGTGCGCATCTCGAGGCGGAGCTTGGCGTCGAGGTTCGAGAGGGGCTCGTCGAGCAGCAGGCAGCGCGGCCGGATCACGAGGGCCCGCGCAAGCGCGACCCTCTGTTGCTGGCCGCCGGAGAGCTGCGCGATCTTGCGTTCGGCATACGGCGACATCTGGACCGACCCGAGCGCCGCAGCCACGCGCTCCTTGATTTCGGCCGCCGGGACCCGGCGTTCTTCGAGGCCGAACGCGACATTTTTTTCCACCGTCATGTGCGGCCACAGGGCGTAGCTCTGGAACATCATCCCCGTGTTCCGCTTGTGGGGCGGAAGCTTCGTGACATCCTCGTTTCCGAAAAGAATCCGCCCGGAATCCGGGATGTAAAACCCCGCGACGTTCCGCAGCAGGGTCGTCTTCCCGCACCCGCTCGGCCCCAGGAGAAAGAATAATTCGCCCGGCTCGATCCGGAAACTGACGCCGCCCAGCGCGACGGTGTCGCCGAACTTTTTGACGAGGTTCTCGATGGTGATGGAAATCATTTCAGGAACGGAAAAAATCCTCACGCCCGGATCTGGCCGGTTCCGCGGATCTGGTATTTGTAGGACGTGAGTTCCTCCAGGCCCATCGGCCCGCGGGCGTGGAGCTTGTCCGTGCTGATCCCAATCTCTGCGCCGAACCCGAACTCCCCGCCGTCGGTGAACCGCGTCGAGGCATTCCAATAGACGGTCGCGGAATCCACTTCATTGAGAAATTTTTCCGCCATTGAGGGGTTGGCCGTGACGATCGCATCGCTGTGGTGCGAGCCGTATTTATCGAGGTGGGCGACCGCCTCGTCGAGGCTCCCGACCACGCGCACCGAGAGGATCAGTTCGAGGTATTCAGTCCGCCAGGAATTTTCATCCGCCTTGCCGAGCGGCTTGTAATCAAGCTCCGCGAGCAGTCGGAACGCCTCCGGGTCCGCGCGCATCTCGACGGGGAATTTCTGGAATGCGGGGGCTGCTTTGGCAAAAAACGCGCGGGCGACATCGCGGTGGACGAGCAGGGTTTCCATGGCGTTGCAGACTCCTGGCCGC
>Ga0118677_10011789_pt1 | contig 13001 bp, 10 predicted proteins | sample AliMusrvi5mmetaG_FD_86154 | JGI IMG/M metagenome (GOLD analysis project Ga0118677, IMG submission 86154)
AGTTTCATACGTCGGATTAAAAAATGCAAATATATTTATTTCAGCTAATTGACTCTTCAAAACCTCCCCAAAGGGAGATTTTTAGACTGCAATCTAAAGATTTTCAAGACCTTAATCCCCCCTTATTTCGCTTGGTTCCCTGCCCTAGGCAGGCTTAGAAAGATAAATATTAAACTGTCAACCTTTTTCAGGACTATATAGAGGTTTGGATTAGGGGAGTTCAAATGTGGTGATGAAAATACGATAATAGATCGTTATTATTTCTTGTATGCTAGTTTGAATTGGGATCTTCAGGAAAATTCTGCCAGGTCTCGTAATGGCCTCCGGCATTTTTTACGCTTTCGAGCCAAAAATTACGGTCGCTCTTCATGATCAGTTCAGGATCAGCCTCCAAAACAAGCCAGGAGTTTTCAGTGATCTCCCTATCAAGTTGTCCGGCACTCCAGCCGGAATAACCAACAAAAAATTTCACCTGATCGGGTCTGGCTTTGCCTGTGGCAATGGCTAATTTTAAGGTATCGAAGTCGCCCCCCCAATACAATTTCTCATTAATTTTTATGCTCCCTTCAATCAGGTCTCCCAGGGTATGAATAAAAAAGAGGTTGTCACCACTTACCGGCCCGCCTACAAATAATTCGGGTGTATAACCGGGAGGCATTATGAACAGTTCATTAATCTGCGCCTCAAAGGGTTTGTTCAATATAAAACCTACCGCACCGGTTTCTGAATATTCAACAAGCAATACTGTCGAGCGACTAAAAATATTACCCGGCAGGAATGGTTCTGAAATCAGGATTCGCCCCTTTTGGGGGGCAATCTTCCGCTGTATCTTAAAGAAATCGAAATCTAGGTTCATTGTACAAATCTTTACTTCTTTTCGATAATCACGAAAATATCTTCGTTTTTTTTCTTCATCAGGAACTGCTCTCTGGCAAATTTCTCTAGATTTTTTGAGCTGGTTTGAAGTTCTTTTAAACGCTCACTGTCAGACTGAATCTTCTCTTTATAGTAATTACTTTCGATTTTGTATTTCTTCAATTTGTTCAGATTTTGACGCAAAAACAAGATGTTATGATCATCCAGAAAGATCATCCAAACACTGAAAATCAGGAACACAACCAGGTATTTATTCCTGATGGTCCTGAAAAATGCTTTAAGGATAATCGGTTTCATCGTAAAATTAAATATAATTAAAATAACTGTCTGATGCTTAACATCCTGTGTTACTGATCTGCAAAAAGCTATTCCGGTACAAATTAACTGAATCCTATTCAGATTAAAAAGCCGGTAGGTTATAAAGTTTGAATGTAGATCCAAATAGAGGGGCATGGAAATTTATCCATTCTCAAATAGTGTATCTAAGGATTGCCGGCAGCTTGCTTCCTGGTGCTGGCGGAACTTCCTGACAGGAATTGTTGGTCCGAGGTATAAATAGGATCGGCTGAAAAACTAGCAACTAATTGTTATTTAAATCTATATAAATTAATTTAATCGTTGAAGTACAAAGAAAATTGAATTATAAATGCAAAATCCGTCCATCCAAATATCTCCAACGTTAGTAAAAATCCGGAAAGGATTTAATGTAAATAACCCCCAGCGAAGTGAAACGAAACTGGGGGTTTAGGATCCAGTGAAAACTGGAACCCCGACAGGGTTCAATATTAACAATTTAACCTAACATTCAGCCCTATTCGGGGCTGCTGTTATATCGTTCATTCCCCTTGTTTCGGTGTAGAGACGTAAGATTTTACGTCTCTACACCGGGGGTTATTCATCCGTCGGCTGACGGATAACCACTTCATAGTTTAAAATAGATTTTCAGCAGACTAAATATTAATTGTCAATTATCCACCTAGATCTGAGAATAATCAATCGTTATCCGGAAGGAAATTGGGGTACATAAAATCGGTAGCCGGAACAAATGTCTCTTTAATGGTGCGGATTGAAACCCAGCGAAGCATATTAAAGACTGAACCTGCCTTATCATTGGTTCCTGAGCCTCTGGCTCCCCCGAATGGTTGCTGTCCAACCACCGCTCCGGTTGGCTTGTCATTGATATAAAAATTACCGGCGGCATTGCTCAGCCGTTTGGTCATGTGTTCGATCGCATAACGGTTTTGTGAAAAGATCGCCCCTGTAAGCGCATACGCGGAGGTGTTGTCAACGAGGGTCAAAGTCTCCTCTATCTTTGCGTCATCATAAACAAAAATAGTGACAACCGGCCCAAATAGCTCCTCTTTCATCGTGATATAGTCCCCTTTTTTGGCAAGAATCACGGTTGGTTGAATAAAATATCCTTTTGATTTATCGCAATTTCCGCCATAAATCACCTCTGCATCCTGATCCTCACGGGCACGGTCAATAAATCCCTTTAATTTGTCAAACGAAGCTTCGTCAATTACGGCATTGACAAAATTGGTGAAATCCTCCGGAGGTCCCATCTTCATCTTTTTCAACTGCGAAACAGCTTCCTGCCAGGTCTTCTTCCAGATCGAGGCAGGCACGTAAACCCTTGAAGCTGCAGAGCATTTCTGCCCCTGATATTCAAATGATCCGCGAACAATAGCAGTGGCCAATGCTTTTGAATCGGAGGTGGGGTCTGCAAAGATAAAATCTTTGCCACCGGTTTCTCCGACAATTCGGGGATAGGATTTAAACCTGAAAATATTCTCTCCGATTGTCTTCCAGATATCCTGAAAAACACCTGTTGAACCTGTAAAATGGATACCGGCAAAATCTGGATGGCTGAAGATTATCTTCCCTGCAGCCGGACCGGATACATAAACCAGATTGATCACGCCGTCAGGTAGTCCTGCCTCTTTTAAAATTTCCATGATCACTGCTGCAGAATAAACCGCTGTTTTTGATGGTTTCCATACGCAAACATTACCCATCATTACCGGAGCCACAGGCAGATTGCCTGCAATTGAGGTAAAGTTGAATGGGGTCAATGCGAAGACAAATCCCTCAAGCGGCCTAAATTCGTTGTAATTCCACATTCCCGGATTCGACTCAGGCTGCATTTCGTAGATTTGAGTCATGCACTTTACTCCATATCGGTAAAAATCTGCCAATTCGCAGGCTGCATCAATCTCAGCCTGAAAGGCATTTTTTGATTGTCCCAGCATCGTAGCTGCATTTATTTTTGCCCGATACGGTCCGGCAAGCAAATCGGCTGCTTTTAAAAAGATAGCTGCCCTGTGTTGCCAGCCTAATTCGGACCATGCTGTACGCGCCAGCAATGCCGCATCAATTGCCTGTTTAACATGTGATTCATCTCCCTGATAAAAGTAGCCAAGGAGATGATTGATATCGTGTGGCGGATGCATTTCGATTTTACGGGCACTTTTTACTTCCTTGCCTCCAATAAACATGGGAAGTTCAACAACTTTAGAGCGCATAACTGCAATCAAAGCTTTTAGCTCCTTCCGTTCGGGGGAACCCGGGCTGTAGCTCTTTACGGTTTCATTTTTGGTAACCGGTACATTGAAAAAACCTTTGGTCATGGCATTAATATTTTAATAGATTCACAGATCTGTTCTCGAATCTTGTTATTTATGACAAAACTATCGCTTCGGGGAGACAAATTTGCTAATAAATATCATCTTTCAGTCAAGGTAAATTATTTCCGATGAAGTTGGCCCATGGGAATCCTGGATTATCCGGTTCAGGTTATGGGTCTTCTCACTCAGACTGCCCAATGGAGAAAGACATCCCGGGCCAGATGAGAATCAAAGACACCCTAAAATTCAGAAAAAAAACAAAATCAGGGGCAAAAGCAGTTTTTCTACCTATACCATTCAATAAAGTTCAGGTTCTGATCATTTTTGAGAAATATGAATGAAAAACTATTAAAATTCAGTCAGGTTTAAACCTTTTTAAGATTGAAGAATCAAAAGGGAAAATTCACAAAAAACAAAATGAAACGAATTATTTTATCAATTGCTATTTCTGCGTTAATTGCCATGGTACTTACAAAAGAAGCAGACGCTCAAGGGTATGCACGTGCCGGAGCTCAGGTCCAGGCAATAAAGGATGGTAAAATTGCCGGAATAATTATTGATGGAAACACCAATCAAACCATTCCCTATGCTAGTATTGCTGTTTACAACTCAAAAGATTCCACTCTGATTACCGGTGTCCTGAGTCAGGATAACGGAAGTTTTTCGCTGGAAAAATTGCCCTATGGTAAGTTCTATCTCATAGTGACCTTTGTTGGATATAAGAAACACCGGGTGAATGATATAGTACTAACGGCGTTGAAAAAGTCTGTGGTCCTGGGTCAGATCAAAGTAATTACGACCACAACTACCCTTAAGGAGGTTGAAATTGTTGGGAATGCGCCTACGGTATCTTACCAGATCGACAAGAAGGTGGTTAATATTGCCCAAAGTATTACCGCAGCAGGTGCGACTCTGGCTGAAGCGCTTCAGAATGCTCCATCTGTTCAAACAGATGTGGAAGGAAATATTACCCTTCGGGGAAGTTCCAGTTATACTGTATTGATTGACGGAAGACCTTCTCCCGTTGCCGGAAGTGAGGCTTTGCAGCAAATACCGGCAAACCTGGTGCAAAATGTTGAACTGATCACCAATCCTTCGGCAAAGTATGATGCTGACGGAAGTGCCGGGATTATCAATATTATTATGAAGAAACAAAAAATACAGGGTTCAAGCGGAATGGTAAATCTTACGGCCGGCACAGGCAATAAATACAGTGGCAACCTGAATCTGAGTTACAAGATATCAAAATTCACGTTTACCCTGGGTGGTGATTTTACAGACAACCAATCTCCGTTTAAAAGTAAATCAAATGTGACTGACACACTTAGTAAGTCATTAAAAACTCAGTTAATCGCCGGTTCAGGGAATCTGCATCGATTGGGAAAGGGACTTAACGCATCAATTGATTATGCAATTGACGACAAGAATTCTTTAACACTTACAGGAAGCCTGGGTCATCGGGACTTTATCCGTTCCACAAGTTCGGACTACAGCGATGTTTATAGTTCGGGTTCGACGACTCTTGCAAATATTAATTATACCAATTCAACTCATCCGGATAACCAGCGGGATTATAAAAGCATCAACCTGGACTATCAGCATAAATTTGACAGCAAAGGGCAAAAACTATCTGCTTCAGCCTATTTAACTGGAGGACCCAGCAATAGTGTTAGTAATTTGCAGGTCGATACAACCAGTGTGAACGGGCAACCTTCTGGTGGTTCCTTAACTCAGCTTTCCGCTCAAAACAGTAATCAAACCGATTTTCGTACCAAAATTGACTATGAATTGCCATTTGGCGAAAAAGGGAAGCTTGGAGCAGGTTACCAGGGTCGGTATTCCAATAGCAATTCAGACGATTATCTGAAAAATTATGTTGAGAATTCCTGGGTAGAAGATCTTTCTCAAAGAGATAAGGTATACTTTAAAGATCAGATCCAGGCCGGTTATGTAACACTTTTAAATACCATGCCCCTGTTTGATTACCAGCTTGGCTTACGTGCCGAATATGAAAACAGATACCTGAATCAGGAAATTCAGGATAAGCAATTTAAAGTGAATCGCATCGATTTCTTTCCAACCATTCATTTAACCAGACAATTGCCCTGGCAATTGCAACTCCAGGCAAGCTATACGCGTCGTATCGACCGTCCAAACCCAATGAATATTAATCCATTTGTTATTCACCTCGATCCTCAGACTATTCGTGAGGGAAATCCGGGATTGCTGCCTCAGTTTGCACATTCCTATGAGTTGAATCTTGAGAAGAAACTAACTGATGCATCATTTGTCTCTATCGAGGGATTCATGCGGGAAACTTATGGTTTGATTCAGCAAATCAGCATTTTTGATCCTTCTACCCAAATCACAACCAATACTTTTGGGAATATTGATCATGATCGTTCCATGGGAGCTGAATTTATGATAAACCTTCAACCTGTTAAATGGTTTAACCTGAATTCCTCCTTTAATATATTTAATTATCACATGTTTGGCACCCCTATTCCATCGGTTGCCAGCAGTACCAATACCTGGAATTTCCATTTTAATCCGACTTTCCACTTAAGCCCCACAACAACTCTACAGGTGAATTATATGTACAATGCACCTACGATTACAGCCCAAGGTACAAGGTCCGGATTTTACTTCTCAACAATTGCAGTCAAGCAAACTTTGCTCAATCGCAAAGCCAGCCTGACACTGCAGATGCGGAATCTGATTGGAAACACAGTCATGTCGAATACGACTGAGAGTGCTCACCAATATAAATATGGCAACATGCAGCGCGAATCGCAGGTTTTTATGCTCACCTTTAGTTACCGTATCAACAATTACAAGGCGACTCAAAGCCGCAGGCAAAACCAGGATGATTCCAATGGAAGCAAGGAACAGGATATGGAAGAATAATCCATCTGAACTTTAATGAAATAACCCGATTCCCCAATATCACTGAAAAATTAATATGGTAATCAGAAATAGTAATCACATTTACAAAAGCCTTCTCAATAAATCAGAGCGGTTTGCGGGCTGGAGTACCAAGGCTGTAGGAACAATTAACTTCTTCTTTTTAATCCTGTTCTGGACGATATGTTGGCTGGGCTGGAATATGCTTGCCCCAAAAATATTGCGTTTTGACCCGTATCCCGCATTTGTATTATGGTTGTTCATATCGAATATGATTCAGATATTTTTAATGCCATTGATTATGGTAGGGCAGAATCTACAAGGTAAACATGCAGAGGTGAGGGCTGAAAATGATTACGAAATTAATCTGAAAGCTGAAAAGGAGATAGCAGACCTGAAAAAAGACCTGGAAGAGATAAAAAATCTGCTCAAACTATACCTGCCTAAGGATTAATTTCAGATTGGTTTTTAAAAATTCCGAGTCTTTTTATTTTTAGGTCATTCTTTGAATAAAATCAAACTTAATTACTTTTTCTTCATCCATAATCCTTCCATTGCCTCCAATGTTTTCCCCTTGGTTTCAGGGACCAATTTCCATACAAAGAGTGCTGAAAGAATCCCCATTATGCCGTATATCCAGTAAGAGAAGCCGTGATTAAACTGGTTAGTCAGCCATACATTGTCGTTCATCATAGGGAAAGTCAGCGAAACAATCCAGTTGGCAATCCATTGTGCCGCAACGGCAATAGACATGGCTGCACGGATAGAATTGGGAAATATCTCAGACAGAAGAACCCAGCAAACCGGCCCCCAGCTCATAGCGAAAGCGGCAGTGTATAAAAGCATAAATGCTAATGCTGCATATCCTTGTAACGGTGTAAGAACACCTCCGGTTTGTCCAAGAAAAAAAGTAAGACCAAGCGCCAGCATGCTAACAGCCATCCCCAGGGACCCGATAATCATCAGCGGTTTGCGTCCGAATTTATCAACCGTCAGAATGGCTACGATTGTAAAGGCAAGGTTGACGATACCTACAATAATGGTTTGCAGCAGGGAGCTGTCGGTTGAGGCTCCCATGTTACGGAAGATATTTCCGGCATAATAGAGTACTACGTTGATGCCAACAAACTGTTGAAAAACAGAGAGCATGATTCCAACGAAGATGATTAAAAATCCATAAGATAACCAGGGTGCATTCGCTTCGTGAAGTGTCCCTTTGATCTCTTCAAGGATTATACCAGCCTGATCATTCCCAGCAATTTTCTTTAGAACTTTAAGCGCTTTATCCTCCTCTCCATTCAGGACCAGGAAGCGGGGTGTTTCAGGAACAAAAAAGAGAAGGATGATAAAAATACCGGCAGGTATAGCACCGGAAAGAAACATCAGACGCCAGCCATCGGTGATCAGCCATTGCTCATTTCCCTGTTTGGCAATGAAATAGTTGACAAAATAAATAACCAGCATCCCGAAGATAATCGCAAACTGATTAAATGACACCAGTTTACCCCGAATCTTAGCCGGAGCTATTTCGGCAATATACATGGGTGAAATCATCGAAGCCAATCCAACCCCTATGCCACCAACAATCCGATAGACAACAAATGAGTACACGTCGAGTGTTCCGAACACATTAAAAGTCTCTGGCCTCCATGCACCTATTGCTGAAATGAAAAAAGCAATTGCTGCGATAAAGAGTCCGTTTTTGCGACCAAGAGCCCGCGAAATAAAGCCCGCCACCGAGCCACCTATAACACATCCAATCAGGGCACTGGCAATCACAAACCCCTTAATGGTATCGACAGAATCTTTTAATGCAGAGGCATCGGTTGGAATGGCCCTGGATAAAAAACTAATTATCCATACTGCTAAAATCCCCAGGATGATAGCACCTGAAATCAAACCCCTCTTTTTCCCCAACAGCTTGATAAATTGACCGGAGATAATTCCAAAAACCAAAAAAAGAACCAGGGCCATCATGATCTTGTATTGGGTGATTATTTTTACCGCATAGGCAAAATTTGCAGGATCGGTGATTTTTGAAATATAGAATTCCACCAGTGATTTTTCTGCTCCGTTCACTACTGCAGTATCATATCCAAATAAGAGTCCGCCGAGTGTCGCTACTAATGTTAGCAGCACAATATACATCGGATTCCCTTTTTGGTATGAGCTTGATGCTGATTTTGAGAATGTGTCAATAAAGGCCATGATTTACCGGTATTAGTTTTTATGGAAATGATAGAACCAGCCGGAACCTGGAGTGTTCCGGCTGGTTTGATAATTAATAGCAGGCGAGTTAAATATAAAAGTTAATCAGTTGTTCGAATTTCTCCTGTTTCCCGCTGATCTGTTCAGGCTCTCCAAGATCAGAAGCAATTTCCCTAAGATCTTCAAAAGTAAGTTTTCCGGCTTCATATTCAGCCCCTTTGCCGGTGTCATATGAACTGTAGCGCTCTTTCCTTAATTTAAGATAATCGGATTCTTTTAAAAGTTTATCAGCTACTACTAAAGCTCTGGCAAAGACATCCATCCCTGAAACATGGGCAATGAATATATCTTCCAGATCTGATGAGGAGCGACGCGTTTTGGCATCGAAGTTAATTCCTCCATTTATAAAACCCCCTGCCTGAATAACTTCTATCATTGCCTCGGTTACCTCATAAATATTGGTAGGGAATTCATCAGTATCCCATCCATTCTGGTAATCCCCCTTGTTGGCATCCATTGATCCGAAAACACCGGCATCAGCAGCCATCCGCAATTCATGTGAGAAGGTATGTCCGGCCAGGGTGGCATGATTGACTTCGATATTCATCTTAAAATCCTTATCGAGTCCGAACTGACGCAGGAATCCAATAACGGTTTGTGTATCAAAGTCATATTGATGTTTTGTTGGTTCCATTGGTTTAGGTTCGATCAGGAAGTCCCCTTTGAATCCTTGTTTCCGTGCATAATCACGCGCCATCTGAAGGAACCGTCCCAGGTGTTCGATCTCCCGCCTGGTATTGGTATTATGAAGTGTCATATATCCTTCACGCCCGCCCCAGAAAACGTAGTTGGTTCCGCCAAGTGCAATAGTGGCATCAATGGCATTTTTAACCTGAACAGCTGCATTGGTTAAAACGCTGAAATCCGGATTGGTTGATGCTCCATTCATATAGCGGCGATTGGAGAATACATTCGCAGTACCCCAAAGGAGTTGAACTCCTGAATCTTTTTGCATCTGCTGAATCACCGGTACGACCTGTCCCAATCTTTTCTCAATCTGGAAAACAGAACCGTCTCCCACAACATCAGTGTCGTGAAAACAGTAATATGAAGCCCCTATTTTAGTGATAAATTCAAATGCAGCATCAACTTTGTTGTAGGCTGCCTCCAACGGATCAGCTGCACCTGTCCATGGAAAATTTTTTGTTCCGGGACCAAACGGATCGCCGCCATCACCGCAGAAAGTATGCCAATAAGCAATTGCAAACCGCAAATGATCCTTCATGGTCTTTCCATTAATCACTCTGGTTTCGTCGTACCATTTAAAAGCCAGGGGGTTTCTGGATTCTACTCCTTCAAATTTAATCTTCCCTATTCCGGGGAAATACTCTTTTTTTCCAATAAATGCATCCATAATTATTCTGTTTGTTTCGTTAAAACTACTTTATATTATTAAATATCAAATATATAACTCTTAATTTTTAATGAATTTATTCAGGTTATTTTCCCATGTTTGATAGGCTTCATTAATCAATTCAGTCACTTTCAAATCTGGTTCCACGAGGTCGAGTTTTTTCAGCCCGGAAAATGCTTCGGTGAATGAGGCATAATAACCAAGGCCAACGCCTGCACCTCTAGCGGCGCCTGCTGCACCATCCGTATTGTACAATTCAATCGATACTCCTGTAACATTGGCCAGGGTTTCACGGAAAACCGGGCTGAGGAACATATTGGCCTGGCCTGCCCGAATCACTTTTGCCTCAATTCCGGTTTCTTTAAGGATATCCATTCCATATTTAAAAGAGAAGACAATCCCTTCCTGGGCAGCCCGGAACAAATGTCCCTGACCATGACGGTTAAAATCAACCCCGCAGATCTGAGCGCCGATATTCCTGTTTCCCAGAACACGTTCTGCGCCATTTCCGAAAGGAAGAACCGAAACGCCTTCCGAGCCGGTTGGAACCCTTACCGCCAACTCATTAATCTGTTCGTATGAATAACTTTTATTGCCTATATTCTTATTCATCCACGAATTGAGAATCCCGGTTCCGTTGATGCAGAGCAAAACTCCCAAACGATCTGCATTTGAGGAATGATTCACATGAGCAAAGGTATTAACCCTTGACTGAGGATCATATTTGACTTCTCCGCTTACCCCATAAACCACACCTGAGGTACCCGCAGTCGCTGCAATTTCACCGGGATTCAGAACATTCAGAGATAATGCATTATTGGGCTGATCCCCGGCCCTGTAGGTAACCGGAATGCCTGGCTTTAAACCTAGTTCGGCTGCTATAGCTGGAGATACAAATCCCTGAATACCAAAAGTATCCACCAGTTCAGGGATCAGTTCTTTTCGAAAGCCATAATAATTTAGAACGAGATCAGACACCCCATTTTTCCTAAAATCCCAAAACATCCCTTCAGATAATCCGGAGGCAGTTGTCCGGATCTCACCGGTCAGTCGCATGGCAATATAATCGCCAGGCAACATTATTTTATCGATCTTATCGTATATTTCAGGCTCATTTTCTTTTACCCATTTAAGTTTGGAAGCGGTAAAATTTCCGGGTGAATTCAGTAAGGAATGCAGACATGCCTCATTCCCGATTTCATTGAAAGCCTGATTCCCGATTTCAGTTGCGCGGCTGTCGCACCAGATAATTGAGGGCCGCAACACATTTTGTTCCTTATCAACGACGACAAGGCCATGCATCTGATATGAAATTCCAATCCCGCCAATATCATGACCCGATATTTTCGCTGTGGTTTGCGCTCCGCGGATCGCCAATTTAAGGTTTTCCCACCATTGAATGGGTTCCTGTTCGGCCCATCCTGATTTACGTGCAAGGATAGTCATCTCATCTTTAGGATAATACGAAGACCCCACTATCTCACCTGTCTCACCGTTCATGATGGAAGCCTTCACCGATGAACTTCCAATGTCAATACCTAATAAATACATATCATACTAATATTGAATATTTAATATATCTGTTCTGTTGTGTCATGCTGTTTAGAGCGATTCCCGGATAATTAATTCTGTCGGAACACGAAAATTAAGCTTCGAATTAGATACTGCAAACTCAGCCGCTTTCTGTCCCATCAGTTTAAAATCGGTTGAAATCACTGTAATTCCCTTAGAGATAAACTTCTTCATTGGGGTGTCATTATAAGAGAGGATTCCAAAGTCGTCCCTGAGCCTGAATTTTTTACTATTCGCCTGTTCCAATATTGCTGCAAGATCAATATCCTCAAAAACAAGATAGACTTTACCAATCTGAATGTCAAGATCCTTGATGTTATATATAATGCTGAATTTTAAATTATTATCCTCACAAAAACGGCTTACATTTTCAACAGATTCCATGGGATGAAAAGTATACTCGGGATATACACAAACCAATTCGTTATATTTTCGGAGCAAGTGCCATCCTGAGGAGAGACAACGATATACAGATTCTCCGAAATCCTGGTAAACTTTTGCCTGCCCGGCCTGGGAATGGATCTGCCAATCAATAAGAAGCAATTTGTCAGAATCAATCTCACTGACAATCTCCGGAATTTCAGGATGATTGAAATTCATGATAATATACGAATTGAACTTTCCGATGCTGTTGCGAATAATGGATTCAAACAGATCAAAATTGTAATGGTGAAAATTAATGTCAATCCTTACATTGCGGGGAAGGCTCTGCTTGAATGAGTTATACAAAACTTCCTTGTAGGCTTTAAACGTATCCAGAAAGAGAAATACCTGTTTTTGTGACCGGGTCACAAAATAACCCTTATTCGGTATCGCCTCAACAATTCCACGCCGCTTAAGTTCAGTATAGCTTTTAAATACGGTGTCACGTGATAAACCTGATTCCTTCATCAAATCATTAACCGAAGGGAGTGCATCACCTTCGCGAAGCATCTTAAAATTAATGGATCGAAGCAGTGCATCAACGAGCTGTTGAACCTTTGATACGCCAGAGTCCAGATTAGGTTTAAAACTGAATTTATTCATGCATGAAAACTAACGAATCATCCGTTCTGATCCGTTCTGCAAACTTAGTCTTTTATTTATGTCGGTGTATTATTTTTTTGATGTTATTAAACATGTGAAAAACTTCGGGGAGGGATGACCAATGCCACATTTATCTGAACAGAACGGAAAAAAACGATTACCTTTATAAATCTTAAACTGATTAATAAAAGCTGCTATGAAAAGTCCAAAATTAAGGCGATTTGTATTATCCGTGCTGATTATTAATTTGTTAGTAATCGGTGTGGAAGGGCAGGTCAGCCCTGTTAAGAATCCAAAATCTGTTTTTATTACGGGAATCGCATTTGACAGCCAAACAATGGAGCCGCTTTCCAAAGCCAATTTTTGTATTAATT
>Ga0118677_10011790_pt1 | contig 13001 bp, 8 predicted proteins | sample AliMusrvi5mmetaG_FD_86154 | JGI IMG/M metagenome (GOLD analysis project Ga0118677, IMG submission 86154)
CTTCCAGGCCCATCCGCATTTGCGGGGCCCGCGCGTGGATCATCCGCGCCGCAGCCGGCGCGAGGAATTCGCGCTCTGCTTGGACCTGCCCGAGTCGCAGGCCATGACGGCGTCCATGATGGCCGAACTGCGGCGGCGCGTGCCGCACCTCGGCGCCTTCGCGTTCAAGACCAACGACGCGGGCGCCGGGTTGTGCTGGGGCGCCGCACTCTATCCCGGCGTGCTGGGACCCTCCCACTGCCGCGGCCTGAGTCCCGGGCAGCATGTCGCCAACCTCGTCGCCGCGCTGCACAAGGGCGCAGCGGAGGGCGGCGGAGACGTGCCGGTGTTCATCGGCCACAGCAACTTCTGGAACAACGAAATCTACGATATTGCGCGCCTGCTCCCGCCGAACACCTTCCTCGCAGACCGCCATGTCGCGGCCGCCGCCGCGACCGTCGCCACCGGCAGCCTGCTCGGGTCCTGCAGTCCCGCGCGCGGCCTGTTCGACCCGCTGGCGATCCTGGAGGCGGCCGAGCAGGTCCGCCGTGCGGAAACTGAAACGGTGTTTTTCGATTTCCGCATGTCCTATGACCGCGCCGGCGAGACGCCGGACACGGTGGGCCGCGTGGTGGATGCGCTGCTCCACGGGCTGGAGCATCCGGCGCCGACGGTTTATGGCCGTCTGCAATCGTTGCGCGCCTGGGCCGCGTCCTGGGCCGGCGAGCCGGTGGCCGAAGCGGTGTGGCAGGGGTGTTACGATTTGCACGACGCCCTGCGCATCCGCAGCGCCGCCATCACCCGCGGGTTCAGCCCGCCCCTCTACACCAGCGTGTCGCTGCGGCACCTCACACGCCCCCTGGTCTTCGATCCGGCGCGCCTGTCGTCGGAGGAAGAGGGCTATTTTCTGCCGCACGTCTTCAACGTGGATCTCACCGAGGCGCGCCAGGACTGGATCGACCTGCATGGCGGCCGGATCTCGGGCCCTCCGCTGGCTGCCACCGACATCCCCGGGCTGTCGGAGATGATCCGCCTGCTGCAACGCGCCGCAACCGCGTTCGAATCCGTCTCCGGGCCCGTTGCCGCGACGCTGAGCAATCTTGGCCTGGCCTGCCGCGTGCTGGCCAGCACCATGCGCTCGGCGCGCAACTTCTACTTCGGCCAGTTGATCCGCGACCGGCACGCGGACCGCGTGGCGGCGGGGCCGGACATCGCCAAGCGTCTGCCCGGCGGCACGGCCGACCTGCTGCGCTGGTACGAACTGGCGCGTGACGAGATGGAGAACGCTGAGGAACTGGCGGCGCTCTTTGCGTCGCGCGGCCTGGAGGCGGTGGTCCACGCGGCGACACCTGCCGGCGAGGACACCTTCCGGCTCGGGCCGGACCTGGTCGCGGACCTGCGCCGCAAGGCCGCCATCATGCACGCCCACTGGTGCGACGCGGAACAGTACCTGCAGAGTCCGAACAAGTAGCGACCGATGAACTTTCTCGGCCCCGCCGGAAGTCCGGGCACCTGCGTGCCGCGGACGCGTGCGGGGCGGCAAGGATGGCATACCATGTTGAAGGGCGGCGTCATTGGATTTGGAGCGGTGGGGCAGGCGCTGACGCGCTACATCAACCAGCAGTGCCAGCGCGCGCGAATTGTCGCCGCATGCAACCGCGGGCGGCCGAAGCTCGATCTGGCGGAGCGGGAATACGGGCTGAAAGTCACGCAGGATGTCCGGCAGCTCTGCGGCTGGGACCTTGACTTCGTGCTGGTGGTTTCCAGCAACAGCGCGCACAAGGAGCATGTGCTGGCGGCGGTCGAAAAGGGGCTGCCGGTCTTCTGCGAAAAACCCATCGCCATCACGCTGGAAGATGCGCAGGAGATGGTGAGCGCGGTCGAAAAGGCGGGCGTAACGAATACCGTGAACTATTCACTGCGGTATACCGCGCTTGCGGACCAGCTCAAGTTCCTGGTGGAACGCGGCGACCTGGGCGAGATCCTCTCCGTGAGCTACGAGAAGTCCCGTCCCTTTGGCTTGCATGCCGGGGGGGCGCGCCACTGGGCGGTCGAACGGGTGGAGGAATCGGGCGGCTGGATTGTCCACCACTGCTGCCACCAGCTCGACTTCATCTATTACCTGTTTGGCGCGTTTCAGGAAGTGTACTGCACCACCCGGACGACGGCGCCCGACGGGGCTTCCGAGGAACTGGTCTTTGCGAACGGGCGGTTGCGGAGCGGCGCCATGTTTCACGTCGGCGACTCCCTCGCCAGGATCGCCTACGACCACCTGGTGGTGACGGGTTCCAAGGCCTCGTTTGCGTCCCAGCTCGCGAGCCCCTTTACCTTCGATCGCATGCGCGAGGAAAACTGTGCGGAGGACAATGTCATGAGTTTCGAGCGCGGCTGGTTCTTGCAGCGGAATCAGCCCCTGCGGAGCGTCGAGCACTTTTTCGACTGCATCGAGGGCAAGGCCGTGCCGATGGCGACGCTGCGCAGCTCACTGGAGTCGCTGCGTGTCGCCCACGCGATGAAAATATCGGCGGCTTCCCGCACCGTTGTGGCGTTGGACGAAGCAACCTGACGACAGAAACCTGCCAGCATATATTTGCGTGTTTTTTAGTGGTGGCGGCTACTGGACTTGAACCAGTGACCGACGGATTATGATTCCGCTGCTCTACCAACTGAGCTAAACCGCCAGGACAAAAATAACCTGCGCCCGATCCTATCTTCCGAAAAGCGCAGGTAGAATACAAGACCCCCTGTGAAAATCAAACCCTTTCTGGTTGGAGATGCCTTACGCGCCGCAACCGCAGCCGCAACCGCGTTTGCCGGCGTGGGGGCAGGATGGGCTGGTGCTGCAACTGTCGCAGGCTGGGGAGGCGGCGTTTGACACGCGCGCGGCAAAGGGCGAGAAGCCCTTGCGCAGCCTGGTCGCGCCGCATTTCGGACAGGTCTTTGCGACGTCACGCAGGTTGCGCGCCAAGTGATCGAAGGTGTGTCCGCACGCGCCGCAATGGTATTCGTAAATTGGCATGTTGGCTCATTGGTTGCGTTTGTTCGGTTGCTTTTGTACATCATCCGGAAGCGGGGTGTCAATGAACGGGTTGAAGGCCAGCCGGGCAGATGTTATGGTGGGTTCGTCATGAATTAAAGGAGTAGCGCGAGTGACCCAATTACAGGCAGCGAATGCAGGAAAGATCACGCCGGCCATGCGGAAGGTGGCGGCGGACGAGGGCGTGAAAGCGGCGCAGGTGCTGGAAGCCGTGGCGCGCGGGTATGCCGTCATCCCACTCAATCCGGCGCACAAGGGCGTGCATCCCGTTGGCGTGGGGCGGCTGTTCCGCACCAAGATCAACGCCAACATCGGCCGTTCGACCGAGCGCTCGGAGAGCAAGAGCGAACAGCGCAAGCTCAAGGTTTCGCTGGATGCCGGCGCGGATTTCGTGATGGATCTCAGCGTCGGCCCCGATCTGGCGAAGATCCGGCAGGGTCTGCTCGACGCCTCGCCCGTGCCGCTGGGCACGGTTCCGGTCTACGAGACCGTCTCGCGCATCCGCGGCGACGTGCCGCAGATGGACGCGGACCTGCTGCTGCAGGTGATCGCGGAGCAGGCGGAGCAGGGCGTGGATTTCATGACGCTGCATGCGGGCCTGTTGCGGCGGCATGTCGACGTGGCCATGAAGCGCATCATGGGGATCGTCAGTCGCGGCGGCGCCATCATGGCGGAGTGGATGAAGACTCACGACCGCGAGAATCCGCTCTACACGCGCTGGGACGAGGTGCTGGCGATTCTGGTGAAGCACGACGTCACCGTTTCGCTGGGCGATGGCCTGCGTCCCGGCTGTCTGGCCGATGCCAGCGACGCCGCGCAGTTCGGCGAACTCGACATCCTCGGCGAGCTCGTGCAGCGCTGCCGCAAGGCAGGCGTGCAGGTCATGGTCGAGGGGCCGGGGCATGTGCCGTTCAACCAGATCCAGATGAACATGGAGCGCGAGCAGCAGGTGTGCGACGGCGCGCCGTTCTACGTGCTGGGACCGGTTGTGACGGACATTGCGCCGGGTTACGATCACATCACTTCGTGCATCGGCGCCACGGCAGCCACGTTCCATGGCGCCTCCCTGCTCTGCTACGTCACCCCTGCCGAACATCTCGGCCTGCCCGACGAGGACGAGGTGCACCAGGGCGTGATCGCCTACCGCATCGCCGCGCATGCGGGCGACGTGGCGCGCGGTCTGCCGGGTGCGCGCGATCGCGACGATGCCATGTCGCGGGCGCGGGCGGCGTTCGACTGGAAGAAGCAGTTCGAACTGGCGCTGGATGGTCCGCATGCCAAGGCGCGCTGGATGAAGACCCGCGTCTGCACCGGCAACGGCAAGGACGATCACTGCTCCATGTGCGGCCCCGAATTCTGCGCGATGAGAACGACGAAACGGATAAGAGGCCAATAGTCATTGGCGGCAATAGCCGCGTCATTGGTCATTTGGGGAGCGGCACCACGGAGTCACCGAGAAGAAGCGCAGCTCGCCCCGATCCCAGCGCCTGCGACTTGTGAACCGCGAATGACTTTAACCCAGGAGCACGCATGACGCCTGCAACACATCCTTCCGCTATCAATCGCCTGAAAGAATTCTTCGGCCTGAAGCGCAGCATGGCCGGGATGCTTGGCATGGTCATCCTTGTCGGCATGGGCGAATACATGGCGGAGCGGTTTCTGCCGCTCTATTTGCAGGCATTGACGCGCAATGCCACCACCGGAATCATGGCCATCGGCCTGCTGGCCGGCATGGACGACCTGCTCTCCGCACTCTACTCCTTTCCCGGCGGGTATCTGAGCGACCGCCTGGGCACCAAGCGCGCGCTGCTGATCTTCAACGCGCTTTCGATGGCGGGATACCTCATCGTGATTTTCGTGCCGACGTGGTGGGCCGTTCTGCTGGGCGCTGCGTTCTTCATCTCCTGGTCCGCAATTTCGCTTCCCGCCACCATGGACCTCGTGGCCAAGGCCGTGCCGAAACACAAGCGCACGATGGGTGTGTCGGTGCTGGCGCTGGTGCGGCGCGTGCCGAAGATGCTGGGTCCCGTGCTGGGCGGCGCCTGCATCGCGGTGTGGGGTGTCCAGGCGGGCGTGCGCGCGGCGTTCATGATTGCGCTCGGCCTCGCCCTGGTGGCCGCTGTGGTGCAGCAGGTGCTGATTGCCGACGATTCCGGGGAGAAGAAGGATGCCGAAGCAAGTCCGCTGCGGCTCTGGGGCGAGATGCCGGATAATTTGCGGAATCTGCTCTTTTCGGACATATTGATCCGGTTCTGTGAACGCATTCCGGACGCCTTTGTCGTGGTGTGGGTGACGCGCACCATCGCGCATCCCACCAGCGAACTGACCTTCGGCTGGCTCTCCGCCATCGAGAACATCACGGCGGTGCTGGTGTACGTGCCGGTGGCCTACATGGCAGACCGGTTCGGCAAGAAGCCGTTCGTGCTGATCACGTTCGCGTTTTTCACCTGCTTCCCGCTGGCGTTGCTGCACGCGCAGTCGATTTGGGCGCTGGCACCGGTTTTCGTGCTGCGCGGTCTCAAGGAATTCGGCGAGCCGACGCGCAAGGCGATGATCATGGACTTGGCGTCCGAGGGGCGGAAGGCCGCGATGTTCGGTTTGTACTATCTCATGCGCGACGTGATTGTGGCCTTTGCCGCCTTCGGCGGCGCGCTGCTGTGGCGGGTGTCGCCCGAAGTGAACCTGCTGGTGGCGTTCGGCTTCGGCGTGCTGGGCACGATCTGGTTTGCGCTGCGCGGCAAGGACTGCGTCGCGCCGAAGACCGCCTGATTTCTCGTCCGGTCGCCCCGATGTTTCCGGTTCTTTGGCTGTTGCGTATGGTATGCAGTGGGCAGTCTCATACTTTCGGAAGTATGAGACTACGCGCGGGCGTTGACTTTGCCACGTAATGCGCGGGCGGCCATTTCCAGTCAGCCGGGTTTTGGGCGTGCGGTACGCTGCGCAAAAAACAGCCCAAAACAGCCGCGCTGACACCCAGCGTATATTTTGCTATTCTCCCGGCGTCATGTCACAGGAATGGAATATTCGCTCGCGTGGTCACGCCTGCTGTGTCTGCGCACAGACGTTTACCGACAAACAGCCGTGCGTTTCGGTGCTGCGGGAACTTCCCGACGCATTCGAACGGCGCGATTACCACACGCTTTGCTGGCGCGACGAGCCGCGCGACTGGCAGCCGTACAGCCTTTGGGAGGGCGCATACGAGGCGCCGACCGTGGTCCGCAAGGAGTATCCGGTCAAGAAGGAGACGGCCGAAACGCTGTTACGGCGTCTGATTCTGCTGGAAGATCCGGCCATGCGGAACGTGGTCTACGTGCTGGCCGTGATGCTGGAGCGCGGCAAGCAACTGATCGAGCGCGATGCCAAGCCCCACGAAAGCGGCGGCATCCTGCGGGTCTATGAACACAAGAAGACCACCGATATTTCCACCGTGCTCGACCCGCGCCTGCGGATGGATGAAATCGGCGCCGTGCAACAGCAGGTCGTGGCGCTGCTGAGCGGTACGACGCACCTGCAGCCGGAGGCGGCCGGCAACGACGCGGCGGCCGATGTTGCACATGCCGGAGAATGATTTGAGATGCCTCCATTGGCGCGTGCGCCTCCGTGCGTAACGCATTCATTTGCAACCCAATGAAACCGCAGAATATCGAACAAGGAACTCCGAACTCCGAAGTGAATAATCCCCTCCTGCGGAGGGGTGGCCGAAGGCCGGGGTGGGTCACATTCGACATTCGGAGTTCCTTGTTCGATATTCTGCGGTTCAAAAGATACATGCAAAAACGCGTATGTTGACCGGAAGGCGCTAACAGTCTTCAGCCTAAGCCCCTGTGCCGTGCAGCAGCGCCCGGATTGCGTCGGCGCAGGCATCCGTGGCCGCCCGACCGGCTTCAATGGCCTGGGCGGAGCGGTGGAATTCCAGCGTTTCGATGTCTCCAACCCTGGGCTGGATCAGCAGGGTGGGCGGATGAATCTTCAGGCGGCTGCGCGTGATCTGGTTCTCGGCAATGCGTATCGAGCGCGTGAGCACGTCGAAGATCGAAAGACCCGGCGTTTCCCGTCGAAACCAGCGCTGCATGGCGTCCGCCACCGCGCCTTGAACCCGCGGCAGCGGCTCGCCGATTTGCGCCAGAATGGCGGAAACGTCGTTGGCGGGCGCATGGCTGACGACCGCCGGAGCGCCCAAGGGCGGTTCATGGCCGCGGCCAGGCTGCAGGTTGACGTCCACGGCGATCACAATATCCGCGCCCATGGATGCGACCACGTCCACGGGCACCGGATTGATGGTGCCGCCATCCACCAGATGCTGCCCTTCGTGCAGTGCGGGAACGAAGATGCCCGGAATGGCAATGCTGGCCCGGATGGCGTCCACGACGCCTCCGCGGGTGAAGACCACCTGTTCCCCGGTGCGCAGGTTTGCCGCGACCGCGGCGAAGGGGATGGACAGATCCTCGATGCGCTGCACACGAACAATTTCCTGGAGCAGGTGCTGGATCCGTCTGCCGGTGAGCAGCCCGGCGCGCGGAAAACTGACCTCGACAAAAAGCGCGGCCACGCGGCGCCAGTCAAGCTGGTGCGAAAGATTCTCCAGCACGTCGAGCCGGTGGGCGGCAAACACGGCGCCCATAATCGATCCGATGCTGGTGCCGGCCACATAGTCGATGGGAACACGCATTTCCTGGAGGCGGCGCAACACGCCCACATGCGCCCAACCGCGTGCGCCGCCGCTGCCCAGCGCCAGTCCGATGCGCGGTCGCGCAGGGACGGGATTCTGTGACGAATTCGACATGTGCGGGATCATGGACGGACGCGGGGTTGCTGTCAACAGACACGTGACCCAATAGACGCAAGAAATCGCGCCCCGGGGTGGCGCTCCCACAATTGACCGGCATGTTTGCTTCTGTGGGATCGCCATCCCGTGGCGCGAAGTTATTCCGTCACAACTTTTACCCAACAAAAACCTCTTGAGACCCGCCTTCTGGTGGTCTACCGTAGCGTCGATATTAGGTGGCATTTTTGCAGGTTCGAATTATGGGGGGCGCAATGAAGACACACAGCAAAGCCGGATTTACTCGCACGGAACTGATTGTTTATGTGAGGGCTTGAAGCCCGACATTCTTGGTGGGGACGGAGTTCCGTGTGCTAAAACGCGTGAAAACTTCACCAGTGCAAACAACGCATGGCAGGTGATATGTGTCAGCACGCAGACGCCAGCCGAAGTGCCATTCCTTGTCACTCTAAACGTTAAGATGGGGCGGCATGTGAATGTGCATTCCCCCCTGAAGTTTAACTATGAAGCTCCATATCTTCACAAAAGCACAAGACGCTGCATCTATGTGACGCTCGGCGGCGCATGCCTTGATCGGACGGAGAAAAGGTTGACCGATTCCGGCATGCTTGAGGAAATGGGCACGAACACGACCTATGATGTCATGCAGCCGTGAGGTATCACAAAGGGCAGAACCTTTTTGTATTTCGATACTGTCAATAAAGTGCGAGTCTCCGCCCCCGGCGGGCTTGTCCCGACGGAGCGAAAGTTCAGACGGCGGCGGCGCAACCAGAGAACCCAGAGTCTTTCCTCCAGGTTTGTGCGAGAGGATGCCGTTTCGGACTCGCTTCGTACTCTCCTGAAATTCTCTTCCGCCTTTTTTCACCAGAACTTCGGCTCCGGCGGGACAAGCCCGCCGAGGGCCGCCCGCCGCAGCCCTCTTAGTGCGCCCCCTTGGAGGTCGTGACATGCCGTGCCGAATCCGATAATCTCGGACTCGTCCTTTCATCGGAATCGTCATGCTCCTACCACCCGCCATGCTTGCGCAACTTTCCTGGAATCCGGCTCTGCCGGTGGCGGCGGTGCTGTTGCTGGCGGCGTTGTTTGCCGGCGCCACGCTCTGGGCCCGGCGCGGATTGGCGGCGCGGTTCGGTCTGCGGCGCGTCTGGCCTATTCTGACGGCGCGCAGTCTCCTGTTCCTGCTGATCCTGGTTGCGCTGCTCGATCCGGTGCTGCGCCGCGACGTGGCGCAACCGGAGGTGCGGCAGGTTCTGGTCCTGCAGGACGTCTCGGCTTCCATGGACGTGCGGGACGATGCCGCCGCCACGCGCGCCGAACGGGCGCGCCGATTGATCGAGCGCGTGCGGACCGAGGCGCCGGCCGGCGTCAGCTTCAAGACGCGGTCGTTCGACGCCACGCTGCTCCCCGAGGGAACGGGTGCGAAGCCGGGCGCGGCGTCCGCCGGCACCGATGTGGGCGCGGCATTGTCCGAAGCGGCCACGCGCCTCGAAACACCCGACACAGCGGCGATGGTGTTGGTGACGGACGGCGGCGACGAGCCGATCCAGCCCGCGCGTCTCCCCGCGGCGCCGTTGCTGGTGCTGGGTATCGGCCGCGATCTGTCGCGCGTGGCGGATGTTGCCATCGTGCAGACCGATGCGCCGGAGGTGGTCGAGAAAGAGGCCAACTTTACGATCTCCGCCGACCTTGCCGCCACTGGCGCAGCGGCGTTCCGCAACGGGCTGCGGCAGGTGGGCGTGAACCTGCTGCGCCTGCAGGACACGACCTGGGCGCCGGTGGACCACCGTTCCGCCGATCTCCGCAACGGCCGCTGCCGCGTGGCGTTCACGACGGCCTGTGCGGAACCGGGCACCGCCCAATTCCGCATCGTGGTCGACGCTGTGCCGGGCGAACTGACGACGCTCAACAACCAGCGCACGGTCCGCGTCGAGGTGCGGCGCAAGACGCTGGATGTGCTCTACTTCTCGCGCCGGCTGGGCGCCGACTTGAAGATGCTGCGGCAGGAACTGGGGACCGATCCGGCCATCACCTTCAGTGCGCTGTATCGCAGCACGGGCGAACGCTACACCGTGCAGTCGCCGCCCGAGGGCGCGGCCGTGCTGGACGAGAACGAACTGGCGAAAGGGTTTCCGACCGACCTGGAGCGGCTGCGGCGCTTCGATTGCCTGATCTTTGGGTCGTTTCCCGCGCATGAGTGGTCCGCGGCCGAGATGAAGGCGGTGTTGCAGTTCGTGGAGCAGGGGGGCGGTGTGATCCTGCTGGGCGGCGACGACAGCTTTGACGGCGGCGGCTACCATTTGACGCCGCTGCAGCCATTGCTGCCGTGGCGCTGCACCGGCACGGGGTCGTCGCTCCAGCGCGCAAACTACCTGGTTTCCGTGCCGCCGTCCGCCGAACAGAACCCGGCCGTGGCGGGGTTGAGCGAACTGCTGGATTCCGGTGGCAGCAACCGCGCGTCGACGGCGGTGGCCGTGACGTCGGTCAACACACCGGGCGAGCCGCTTCCCGGCGCGGAGGTACTGCTGGAGGCGACCACGACGGGACGCAAAACGCCGCTGGTGCTGGAACACCGTTACGGCAAGGGGCGCGTACTGACCATGGCGTCCAACACGTCGTGGCTCTGGTCGCGCGAGACGGGCGCATCGTCGCTTTTCTACCGGCGCTTCTGGCGTCAGGCCGTGCGCGCGGTCTGCGGTCAGACCGAGGGCGGACGCATCTTGCAGGTTTCGTGGAACAAGACCTCCTTCCGTCCCGGCGACCGCATTGTCGGCACGGTACGCACGCCGGGCGTGACCGATGCGCGCGTGCGCGCCACCGTGACGAGCGCGGACGGCGGGATGCGCCCGTTGACGGCGGCTGGACCGGACAATGGCGTGTGGCTGGTGGAGTGGCTGCTGGAATCGCGCGGTGTCTGGACGATTCAACTCACGGCCGAGCGCAACGGCGAGACGCTGGAGGTTTACCGCAAGACGCTGGCGGTGTCGCCGCTGCCGGACGAAGGGAGCCGGCTGGCGCGGCAGGATGCGGAACTTACGCGTCTGGCGGCGCGCTGCCACGGCGCGTATGTGCCGGAGGAGCAGGCGGAAACGCTGGGCGCGCAACTGGCGTCCTATTTGCGGCCGGTGGCCCGGGTGGAAAACCGCTCGCTGGTTTCGGACGGACCGTGGTTCCTGCTGTTGGTCGTGCTGACGGTGCTGGCGGAACTGGCGCTGCGGAGAAGGCTGAATTTGCTATGAGACCGGGAATCGCAGATTTTGTACTTGCTTTTTTGAAAGGCAGCGTGGTAAAGCTCACTCCATGACTGGAGTCGCCGCATATCGCGACGCGGTTCGGTCGGTAAAGGATTCGTTTGTAGACGATTAGAAAACCCAGAAACTGATTTAGCGTTCATCAGCGGTTGTCGGTTCGAAACTAGCAATTTCGTGCCCAGTAATGGGCACCCCATGACAACGCTCGACGTACGCCCCCCCGTGGGGCGTGCTGAAAGCGTTCATGGGGGGCATGCTAGTGCCTGAACTGAGCGGAAGTAGGCACGACCCACCTTTTCACGCTTGCGACAACCGGCTGAGGCGACATTCAGGGGAAGGTCAACCTCATGCCACACCGAAGAAACCTTTTGCCATCCATACCGCTCGCTCGGAGCTTTTCCCTCCTTCTTCTTGCAACAGGTCTTTTGCCGTTTTATTCCGTCCCCGCTCATGCCGCCGAGATCGTGCTCGCAGGCCCCGCGGCCACGTGGCTCAACCTGGAAGTCATCACCAACAGCGTGCGTGGCGCGGTCATCCTGTCCGAGACCGATCACACGGTCGTCTCCACTTCGGAAGTGGACACCTGCCTGTCGTTTCTGCCCGACTGGAGCGCATGGCGCACTGTCCCGGACGGTACGCTGCATGTGTGGATCGAAACCGTGGGCGATGGCAGCAACGTGGTCTCCGTGCTGCTGGGAGACCCTGAAACGCCAGCCTTGACCGTCGCCTGCGAGAGCGACTGGATCATATTGCCAGCCGGCGCCTTTCCGCCCGATGAACCGGTTGTTCCCCGGTTTGGCGCGAGCACCAACCGGCTCCACCTCGTGTTGCATTCCTCCGTCCGGTCCGGGTTCGGATACCCCTTCGCGGAAACGCAGACGCCGGGCGGCCCTTGGACCCCACGGCCCGATTTGATCCCCGCCAATTTCGCTCAGCTCAGCGCCGCGCAGACCATACCCAACTGGGCAATATTTTGGGTGTGGCTCGCTGGGCCACAGGCCGAACTTACCGATTTGCGGTTGCGTTGGTCTATTGACGGGAATGTCATGCTCGTCTTGTAAAGTTCAAGATCGCTTGTCTGAAAGGTGGGCACTGTGATTTGGGCCTTTCTCGGTTTGTCATTGCTGTTTTTGGCATACTGCATCGCCTTGTTGCATGAACACGGCTGGTTGAACCCTGCGATCAACGAGATCGCGGCACACTGGCGGCAAATGCCACGAGCGCAAGCATTGATCCTCTTGGTTTTGCTAGGCTGGGCCGTGTCGTACGGCGGCAGCAAGGGCAACGCGCCCGAGAGGAGCCCGCCGGAGTCATCGCCGGTGAATGAGACCGCTATCACCGATCCGTTGTTGTTGACATATCAGGGTCCGTTGTGGCCGTTCGATGCGTTCACCAGCAACGCCATCACGGGCATGGATGCGACAACCTGTCCGCCGATTCCCGATGCCATGCTGGCGTCCGGGCTGGCGTTGTATCGTGTCGAGACCAACACTGTTTTGGTGGCGAACACCAACGCCGCCCCGATCCGCTCCTGGCTGCGGCATGGCGCAGACAACCGCGGTGTCCGGGTGGAAGCCCCATTCCCCGTCACTGTGGGCGCCAACACGTATACCAACATCGGCATCCTCTCCAACGGCCGTCTGGCCTTTGGCTATGCAACCTATCACCGCCAGCCAACCGGCGACCTGCCTTTCGCGACTTCCTATCCCGTGGTCACAATTGCGCCGCTGTGGGGACCATTCACGCTCCTGCCTTCCTCCAACAGCGTGGTATGGACGCAGACCGGCAGCACCGACAGCTTCGTCGTCTGCTGGGAAAACCTCCTCCTGAACGGCGATCCGGCGCACTTGGCCACCGTGCAATGCGAAATGCGCCGCGACGGGACCTTTCGCTTCCGATACGGCCTCCTGGCTGCAGATGTTGCCGCCGCCAGCACGGTGGGCATTCAAAACCT
>Ga0118677_10011791_pt1 | contig 13000 bp, 8 predicted proteins | sample AliMusrvi5mmetaG_FD_86154 | JGI IMG/M metagenome (GOLD analysis project Ga0118677, IMG submission 86154)
TGCACGGATGAAACTCCGAGGAACAAGGTGCTGGTCGCCTTCACCCGCCAGCCGACGGCTGCCGGAAACTTCACTCAGTTTCCAAGCCAGAGGTCGAAGCCAATCAGTCTCGTGGCCGGTAAGAAATATTACATCGAGGCGTTGCACAAACAGAACTCGGGCAACGGCCACCTGTCTGTCGGTTGGGCGGCTGCCGAGGTGAGCAATGGCAAAGTGATACCGGGCACGCAACTCTCCCCGTTCCCAAATGGCGCAATTGGCAGCATTACTCAGGAGATTTGGCTAGATCCGTCGAGCTGGCCGGAACACCCGAAACCTTGAGCCGCCGTAACCCCTGAATCAGCCGCGAGCCCATCAGGAAGTCGGGAACTCGGAATGCTGTTTCAGGCCCAATCCTCGCATTTCAACATTTGTTAGAGGTTAGCGAGGCTCACCGAGGCGCTGGATTCCGCCGCACCATCGAACACCACCAGGCGCTCGTGTTGGAGGTTGCACACCGAGGCTAACGGATCGGCATTCGTCAGGATGAAGCGCGGTCTGAAGCCCGCTTCTAGCGAACCGCATCGATCCCCGTCGATCAAGCGCAGCGAGTTGCCGCAGGTTGCCTGGCACAGAATGTCGAGGGTTGTCATGCCGGCCATTTCCAACAACTCCATCTCGTATAACAAGCCTGTGCCGTGGGCGACGCCGCAGGATCCCGAATCACTGCCGACCAAGACGGTGACGCCCAGCGCCAGGGCCTGTTGCAAAATGCGGGCATGATTGTCGAGGATTCGGCGGAGGTGGTCCAGCGTGGGAGCATCCCAGCCCATGATATCAGAGTGATCGACTTGTTCCTGCACCGGGGTGAAGGTAGGCACCCATGCGATGTCCTTGTCACGCATCCTAGCCAACTGGTCCGAGGTGATGAAAAACCCGTGTTCCAGAGTATCGACCCCGCCGTCGATAGCGTTCCCCACGCCTATCTCACCAGAGGCGTGGGCCATCAGATGCCGCCGGTTTGCGTGCGCTGCCTGCCGGAATTGTTGGATCTCCCCCACCTCAAACTGCGGCTTGGCCGTCACCGCACCTTTGGCAAAATTGATGATCCCAGTGGGCACGATCTTGATGTGGTCGGCCCCCTCGGCCACCCGTGCTTGCACACAACTCTCGATGGATGAGTGATCTTCTACAGGCGTGCTGAAAAATCCGCCGTAGCGGCCGTGCCGGTGAATGCCAGCCCCGGGACTAAAAACCCGTGCGGTGAATGCAGGGCACCTCTCAGGGACTGTGTCCCGGCTCAGCCGCAGGCCAATCCCGTCCTTGTCCCCGCCGTCGCGCATCGCAATGATACCCAACCGGGCCAGGACGTGCAGCCGGGCTGCGGCCAACTGATAGAGTGTGCCGGGATCCTGTTTCTGATAGTCGCCGCGCTTGTCTGCTGCCAACTCCGCCCCTTCCAAAAACGTGTGCGAGTGGCCCTCGATCAGGCCGGGCAGCGCCGTGAAATCCGCCAAAATCAAATCCGGGGTATGGAGGTCGCCTGCAAGTGCCGCAGAGGGTGGCTCGTTGCCGACATACACAATATTGGACGAGTTATAGATGAGGTGGGCATTCGTCAGAACCTGGCGATTCGCCGCATCAAGCAATTTTCCGACGACGATCCAGCGCAGCGGATGGGCGGGGGTGACGCGCAGGTTGGCCAGGACGTCCGGATGCATCGATAGTGCGGGCATTTTCCAATCAATTAGGATCGCTCCACAGGTCCATCAACGCGTCGAGTTGACGATAACCGGCATCTTCGGCTGATTCGCCGGAGCGCACGCGGCCTTCATCAAGGATGCGGCTGAGTTCGCGAACCAGCTTGGCATCTTGGGCCAGGGGAACCGTGTTTTTTTCGGGATTGGCGAGCGCAAAGTCCATGCCGGCATCCATCGCTAGGCGCAAAAATGCACGCTCCAAAGCCACTTGCATCGACTTGGGCGCGCCTAACGCAAAGTTGGAAAGGCCCACAGATATGTGAATGCCTTGCAGATTCTGGTCTGCACGCAGGGCGGCTATCGAATCGAGACACAGATTGATCAAGCCACTGGTGTCTGAGGCGATCGGTGCCAGCCCCGGATCCACAATGATTTGATCACATCCAATGCCGGCCTGCTCACGCAACATCGCCACAAAATAGCGGGTTGTGTCGAGAATATCTTCCACGCTGGTGGCCGGACCGTGCAAGCCACCGGGCCTCAGGCATTCGGAAGCCATGACAATGACGTTCATGTCGTGATCCTTGGCGAGTTGAATCATGGCGGCGATGTCATGCCTCGATACCGCGATGGAATTGAGGATGGGACGCCCGGTGGATTTTGCGGGATCGTAGTGTTTGAGGCATTCGCGGTGGAACGCCACGTCGGGGTTGTCGAAGCTGATAGGCACGGAGCTCACCTCCTGGATCGCAGGGATGAGTTGCGGCAGGAAATCCAACATCTCTTGCATCGTCACAGGAAGGATCCGGGTGCCGTCAATATTAAGCGTTAGATAAGAGACGCCCAAGGCGCTTTGGAGTTTTGCCAATTCCTGATAACCGGCGATATCCCGGGCCTGCCAGGCTTTGCGGGCTCGGCCATAGGAATGGTTGATCAATTCGCCGATGATGTGGAGGGGATGTCGATTCATGTGGGGGTGGTGAAGTCTTGCTTTGCCGCGTGATCTTTGCCTAGCCAAAAATTCGCCCAGCTCGAGGTGCCGCGCAGACCTTGGTTCTGAATGACCGGCACGTGCCCTAGCAATTGTTCGGATCGACCCTCGTATTTCATCCGGTCGTATGCACGAGCCCAAATGCATTCGTAGTCGAAGACCTCGCATCGGCCGTCGCGGGTGCCGCCGCACGGGCCGTTGCGCTGGTTCTTGGCGCACTGCGATTCGGGACATAAAAATGCCGTCTCGCCCAGCGAGCAATCGCCGCAATCCCTGCAGCCAAACCACAGGAATTTTGACAAGTGCTCGATGCCGCGCAGCCACTTGGGTCCTTGGCTGGGATTGCCGGCGTTCTGGCAAAGGGTGGTGGCCAGCGGCGCAAGGCCCTTGCCGTGTTCAAACATGAGGGAGTGGAAACGCTTGGAGAGGAGATAGCCCAAGCTCACGTTTTTGCTAGATTGTTGGGTTGTCAGGGATTTTTGCCAATCTCCGTTGACGGTGCCCGGGCGGGACAGTCCGGTATCTGGGTCGGGTTCGAAAAGGAAGAATTCGCCGGGGCGGCAGAAGGAGATTTCTTTGGCGAAGAGTTTCCAATCATCCTTGGCGAACGAGTTTTTCACCTTCAAAATCGCCTCAATCTCCGCATAACTGTGCACCCCACCCAAATAGCCAGCTCCGTAGCCCAGCCCGCGATAGATAGCCAACTGCTTCGCCGCAAACTCATGGAAAAACACCTTGCCCTTGTCCGGCGATGCCCCTTGCTTCTGACAAAGCGCCTCCAACTCGTCGGTTAGTATCACTCCGGGGATTTTCATCTGGTTGAACAACCGCGCCACAAAGCGGCTCAGCACATAGACGTTACCAATGACCGGGGTGTGGGCGAGTTGGCGCAGGCGCAGGTATTCGAGCAATTCGTGGCCCTTGCGGGAATCAAAGCCGATTTGATTGATGATATACTTGGCGCCGGCTGCGATTTTTTTCTCCAATTTGTAATACTGTGGCACCAGTGTGTTCTCGCGAAACTTGAAATTGCTAGTCACCGCCCCAGCGAAAAAATGCGTCGGATCCAGCTTGGTCGCCACCTTGGCACTGCCCGAGGTCACCTCCAAGCCGCCATTCATCTTTTCAATGAGCGTCAGCAGCCCCACAGAGTCGAGGTCAAATACCGGCTTGGCACAACCCTCAAAACACTCAATCGGATAGTCGCCAGTCAGCGCCAAAATGTTGTGAAACCCCTGGCTGGCCAGCAGCCACAGTTGGCTCTCCAGCGCGTAGCGGTTCAGGTCCTTGCACGTCAGGTGAATCACCACCTCCTTGCCGGCAAAGAGGATCGGGGTGCCCAACGCGATAGGTGCGAGTTGCGGGTTGCCGCCTGCATTGTCGGTGATGGATACCCAGTCAACCCGCGGACTGTCCGTTAGGTCTTGCGAAAACTCACGGGTCTTGCGGGTGAGTTGTTGGCTCATGGTGCCGCGGGTGGACACCAGTTCGACGCCAAGCGGGAATCGCCCGGTTTCCCCCAGGATTTCCTTGAGCCGCAGGTTAGAGGGCAGATCAATCATATGGCTAGTGCCGCCTCAATTGAATCCGACCGACCATTTGACGGCCCTTGAGGTCGGCGACTTGAGTGAGATTCTGGCCAAACCATCCTGTTGCTGGAGAGACACGCTGACCCCGGCTGCCCGGTCCTCTGCGGAAACCTCGGCCTTGAGCGCTTGAATGGTTCCATTAGATGTGAGTGTGACGACGCGCAACTCATAGTCATCATTGGCGACCAGACGGCTGGTGCCGCTGAGCTGCTTGGTGGCGGGTGCCCATGTTTCTTCCACCACATCGATGATGCCTTGGGTGATATGTCTGGAGGTGCCGAGCAACTGCGGATGCACGGCCAGCGCCTTCAATGACAGGATGGCGCAGGTAGCAGGGGCCAGTGTCTGCTTCAAGTTGCCTTTGAACGGCCCGGTCATTTTGTTAGACCAGTATTCATAAGCGACGTACTCCGCTTGGCCATCGAGCCCGATGTTGGCCAGCGGCCGATCAATCGTTAGCTCCTGTTTTTCATCCCAGTTGAACAATCCAACGATATCGCGGCGTGCTGCGGCGCGGGTGTCGGTGAGCAGCCAGATGGCGGGTATATCCGCCTCAAACAAGTCAACCGGACGTGGCCGCAGCGGATGCGACGGCATCGTGCGTTTCAGCAGATCGATTCGTTCTGGCGTTAGGTCGGGGTACGAGTCGCTGCTGGCACTCAACTGGCCGCTGAGTGTGACCCACGAGCAAATCGCCCTGGCTTGGTTGATAGGCAGGCTGGTTCTGACATACAATGGATCCGGGTCATTGTACCAGATGCGGCCGTGGAGGTGATAGTTTCGGGCGCCGTAGGTAGGGCCGGTTCGGATGCCGCCCCAGTTGGGGCCGTTGTCCGGGCCGATGCGCATGGCGTCGATGAGACCGAAGGGGCCGCCGTAGCTGCGCATGTTCTGGGGTGTGCAGCAGCCGAGGATGAAAGTATCTTTGCCGGCGGTTTGGCGGATGAGTTTCAGGCCGTCCCGATAGGCTTCAATATTTGTTTTGTTAGGATCGTGCAAGACGGCGTCGCCCATATGATCATCCTTGTAGGCATCATTGACATAACAATGATTGACTGCCGCGCCCGAGCACAGGCCGTCCATTTTCAAATAGCCATATCCCCACTCTTTGACGATGCGGTGGATTTCTTCCTGCAGATACTTCAGCACCTCGGGATGAGTCATGTCTAACGCCGTCCCGCCCCACGGGCTGTCATGCGGCTTGCCGTCGTCGCGTTTGACAAACCAATCCTGCCGATCCTTGTACCATGGGTCGTCATGCGTGCCGGAAAATGGCATCAGCCAGATGCCTGGAACCAGCCCGAGTGCCTTGATCTTGTCCGCAGTGGCCTTCATGCCGGATGCATAAGGGCCGCCGGGCTGGACCTGGGTGAAGTTTTTGCGCGGGCCGTTTTTCGACTGGCCGTCCTGCCAGCCGTCGTCGATCTGGACCACAGAAAACCCGTGCGGCGCAAAATTCTTGGCAGCAAAGGCGGCTTGCAGAGGCAGTTGTTTTTCGTCAGACGAGCCGCAGTGGTACCAGGTGCAATAGACGGTGGGCAAGGGCGGCAGCTTGATGTTTAGCACCTTGGCGGTTGCATCAGCCCAGGCTTCCATGCCGAGTCGGGCGTCCTCGAAGTAGCCAAAGGCAAAGGTTTCGAGGGGCTCGGATTGGTTTGGCGCGAGGCGAAGCCGACCGTACTCGACCTGGGCTCTGAAACTTGGCTGCTTGTCATTGAGGCCGACGAAGGCGACGCCGCTGCCGCGGGTGGTGGTGAGCCAGCCGCCGACGACGCCATGGCGCGTTAGGGGATCGACGAGGGCCTGCCACATATAACTGCCTTTGTTATCGGCTAGGCTTGAGATGCCGCCTGTGCCGAACCCCCTGAGGGATTCCGCGGGCTTGCCGAGGTCCACCGCGATGGTGACCACCGGCACCTTGTTGAGCACCTTCACATCGCTGCCCGTATGGGTCACCCGCAATTTGACCAAGGCAAATGGCAGCCCGGGAAACAACTCCACCCTGCCGCCTCCACTCGGGTCCGCAATCTCGATGGCCTCGCCTTTGCCGAAAGTGGCGTCGCTCACCGCCACCATCTTGCCGGAGCCGCCCGCCCCAGCCAAAGTGGCCACGCCAAAGGGTTTGCCACCCATCACATCACTGAGGGTGAGACTGCCAGCTTCATACGTTAGCTTGACCCGATCGTTTTGAATGGAGATCGCGGCAGGTGCCGCAGACGCAGCAAAAATCGTGGCTAGGGCGGCCACTCGGAATAGTTGATAGGGAGATTTCATAGGTTGGGCTGGTGCCTGCTGATGATGCTAGCTGATGCTGTGAGCTGAAGCAATCCCAACATGAGATGGCTGCGCAAAGGCGGACGTACGTTTTTAGGCACCATAGCCGGTGAACTTGGCGACGGCCTCGGTGCGGCTGTGGACTTGGAGTTTATCGTAGATTCGGCGGATATAGTTGCGCACAGTATGCACGGTGATGCCCATTCGCTGGGCAATGTGGAAGTAGGTATCGCCCCGAGCGAGCAGGGTGAGCACCTCGCGTTCTTGCGGCGAAAGGGTGACGGCAGCAGCTTGATGGAAGGAGGCGACGACCTTTCGGGCGATGTGTGCGGACATCGGGGATCCGCCGGCATGGACTTCGCGGATGGCGTCGAGAATCATCGGAGGGGGGGTTCTTTTGACCAGATATCCATAAGCCCCGGCTGCCAATGATTGAAACACCTGCTCGTCCTGCTCGAAGACGGTGAGCATGATGGCGCGGATCGCCGGTGCCTGCTGGCGCAACGCCGAGACGCAGTCGATGCCGCTCATGCCGGGCAGTTGCAAGTCCATCAGAACTACATCTGGCTCGTCGCTGGCGAGACTGCGCAACGCCACCCGTGGGTCGCCGTAAGCACTCACACAAGAGAACCCCTCGGCTTGGCCAAGATACTCCTCTAGCATTTGTCGAAACTGCTGGTCGTCTTCAACGATGGATATACGAATGATCATGGTAAACTTTTGAAAATGTGAGTTATGGCGTCCTTCGCTTCCCAAGCGGCCAGCACAGCGTCACGCTGGTGCCCTTGCCCGGGACACTGTGAATCCGGCATTCGCCGCCGATTTTTCCGAGTCGCTCCCGCATATTTGAGAGTCCGTTGCCAGTGGCTGCCCTAGTGCGCTGGCCTTGATGGAAGCCGCAGCCGTTGTCATTGATGCTCACCTCGAACTGGCGGTGTTCGATGCGCATGGCGACATCGAGAGTGCTGGCCGACGCGTGTTGCAGCACATTGGCCAGTGCCTCCTTCACCGCCCCAAACACCGCCGCTCGAGTCTCCGCCGCCATCGCTATCGCCGGAATTGCCGGCAAGGGCGCAAACCGGCAATGCACCAGCGTGTCTGAGAAAAATTCTTCCACGTACTGATAGATCCGGTACGCCAACTGATCGAGAGTATCATTTTTCGGGTTGACCGCCCAGATGATATTTTCCAGATCGCCGGCCGCTTGGCGGACACCTCGGGTCATGGCTTGGGCACGCTGGCGTTCTATTGAACTGACACCGGAGGTGCCCATGAGCAATTCGCCCAGCATGGAGAGGCGAGCCAATTGGCTGCCGACCTCGTCATGCATGTCACGGGCGATCCGGGCACGTTCCTGGTCGAGGGCCATGAGGCGTTGGAGGTCGATGTTTTTGAAATACCGAGAGGTGGCGAAGGCCAGGCTGGCGACGACGATGGCGATGAGCAGCCAGAACCAATATTGGCGGGTGACCGGCAGGAGGACGTTGAGGTCGATCCGTTGCAGAGCCCCGTGCTGACGCTCGGCCAGGGTGATGCGCCAGACGAACTCGCCGGCCTGGCTGACGCCGGTGACCAGGCAACCGGTGGCTGCTTTGAGGTCGAGAGGAAGGCGGCTATAGACGAAGAGGTCGCCGCTGCGGGCACCGGCATCGGTCAGTTCGATTTGCCAGAGGCCGCGTTTGCTGGTGATGAGTTTGGTTTCGGCGGCACCGCAGTAGATGTGGAGGTTGGAGCCGATGAGGACCGGGGCGTCTGGTTCGCGGTCCAGATCGGTGAGCCGGAGGTGCTGGGAGGCCGAAGGTGCCAGCGCCGGGGTACTCCACGATCCTTGTGTCACTCCGAGATAACGGTTGTCCCAGAACGACCAGACGGCATAGCGGTGCGTCGGATTCATGCTGGCTTTAGCAAAATCCAAGGTGACGGGCTTTTCGGTGGTGCCTGGATTCCACAACAAGGCCACTGTCGCGTCGCCCCAGGGACGCTGCACGTGCCCGATGAGCCTCGGCCACTCGTCGCTCACCCCCAAGTCGAGCACATCGGCATGTTCATGGGCCGGGGGGGTCATCGCCTCGACGTTGCGCCAGAACGGCTTGAAGCTCTCCCAATGCCATGGATCGGAGGTGATGGCGGCTCCACCGGACAAGCCAACCATGCTCATCCAGGTGCGCACCAGCGGCCAGCCACCCTCAATCTCACTCAGATTGGCTGGGTCAGTGCCCATGTAATAGTTGCAATTGTCCACCGCGAACCAGCGCTTGTGCAGTTGGTAGGAGCGCAGCACATCGGGCATGGCCTCACGCACCACCGGCCGTTTTGCCGCCAGTCCGGTGGTACTTGAATCCACCAAGCCAACCGCTGCCCGGTCCGGTTCGTAATCGGAGAAAAGCAGATATGTGCCCTCTCCAGCAGCCGCTCGCAGCTTGGCAAGCCCATCGCGCATCGCCTCAAAACTGGTTTTCTTCGGGTCACTCTCGGGCTTGGGCAAGGCCCCGTAAAATTCAATCTTCAGGTAGCTGAAACCATGGTGAACGGCTTGGTCGACGCGTCGGGCGAGTTCGTCCCAATCCTGAGGACTGAGCGCGATGTGCTTGTCGTCGGTTAAGGTGCGGACGAGCAGGCCGGGGCGTGCACCTGTCGCAGCGATGCGCTTGGCGTAGAATTCCAGATCTTCGGGAAACAGCTCGTTGGTTTTGCGCGTGCCGCCGGAATCCTCTCTGCCCACGTCAATTTGAATGACCTCCGGGTGAAGTTGCCCATGCGACTGCAACACCGCGTCGGTCACCTTCAGCACCTCCTTGCCGTTGACGGCGCCGACCAGATAATGCGAACTGCTCCAACCGGACAAGGCCCCGAAGGTGCTGCGTGCACCATGGGTTTTACCGACCCACTCCGCCCACCGCGCCAGCGCCTGCTGCGGGGGCTCAACCAATAAGAGTACCTGCTGGCTCCAGCGCGTCTCGCCTGAATCCACCTGCACCGGTCCCATCTGCGCGGTCATGCTCAGATCCACTGAGCCGTCGTCGCTGGGTGCGATGCGGGTGTCGATGTAGGCGATGGGCGTGCCGACGGGTCCGAAGAGAAAGCCGGTGCCATCCGGGCGGTACAGGCTCCCGATTTCCCAGATGTGCAGGACCTTGTCGATGTCCGCCACCCGTTGGGTCGGGGCCCGGCTCCTTGGATGAAGGCGGCTCACCAGCCAGTCCGCCGGACTACCGCCGAGGCGGCCGCACACCATGGCGGGCACCATCGTATAAACCTCCACAGACTTCTGCCCAGTATTGCGGACCCCAACTTGCGCCAGCACCCCCGCCACCCCAGGCACCTGCCCGAGGCGAAATAACAAGTCCATATGCGCCTCCTCAAAGCGCATGCCCGTAGTGCTCACATCCGCTTGGCCATAGGGCGTTGCCTCGCTGAGATGTTGCACCGGACCGAGCACCACGCCTCCGTTTGATGTCAACTCGTGCTTCTCGTCACCCACCCGGACTTTGGCGGAAAATCCACCTTGGAACCCACTTAGCCCGGATGCCGAAAAACTAAACGAGCGCCCGTCGGCGGCAAGCGCCGCACGCAAAGCAATATTTGATACCGGTTTCGCGGCTGCCTGCCAAGCACTGGCTACCCACGCCAGCGCCACGCAGCCCGCCATGAATTTGCCGGTTGTCACCGGCGCAGATGTGTGCGATTGCCACGCCTATTACAAGAAAATTGTCAGAGATGCGGGGGGTGAAATGAAGCTGGGCCGCTGATTTGCACCAGCGGCCCAGCCATTTCCGGAGAAAAACCAATAACTCCGGAAAATCTTTAGCAGCGCATCCAACACCCCAATCATGTCGGCCTTCTGCGGCCCCTCCGAGAGCGAAACCCGGGAGGTGATTCAGGGGCCAGCAGCGCCGACTCACCAACAATAATAAAAAATTAGGGTTTGTCATGTGGCATGAAGTGGCCACACGCCGGAACGCCGACGGAGTTGGGCAAAACCCACCAGCAGGGGCCGCCAGGACCCGTGTGAAGGGGAACTTCCGGCCTTGGGCATGATACCGTGCAAAATGCGATCGTCTTCGCATGGTCTAACAGATCTTGCCAGCCTCTGGGCATCGGCCAGAGTCTCCCAGGCCCCGTGAACGGGATGGGTATGATGGCCTTCACCTCAAAAGCAATTTCTTTGCAGTATGGAAAACCGCAACCACGCACTCGACAGCATGAGAGCCACGATGATGCTCCTCGGCATCTATCTTCACGTCGTCGTTGGCTACTCCGGCGCTGGCCGCTGGCCCTACATCGACGCGCACCCGACACCCGTGCTCAACTTCACCTTGGGTGTGATCCACGGATTTCGGATGCCGGCCTTCTTCGTCATGGCGGGTTTCTTCGGTGCGCTGTTGTGGAACCGGCGAGGCCCGGCGTCGTTTGCCTCCAACCGCATTCGCCGCATCCTGCTGCCGTTCGCCCTCTTTTGGTCGCTGCTGTTCCCGTTGATGGCGGCAATTGTCATCAGTCTGGAGCAGGGAACGGACAAGATCGTCCCGGCCTTCGCCAGCGGTGCTCTCCTGTCGCGCCTGCACCCGTTGCACCTGTGGTTTCTCGAGTACCTGCTGTTGCTGTATCTGCTCGGCGGCGTCGTGGCGTGGTTGGCGCGATGGATACCGGTGTCCGTGATGACGATCATCCATTCGCTGTACCGCTGGGCGGTGCAGCGCCCATACGCTCCGGTATGGTTCGCGATGTTCTCCTGGCTGCCTCTGGCGCTGATGAGCGGCAATCTCAAGGACAGCGATGGATTCATGCCGGAATGGCGTATCCTTCTCGCCTATACCGTGCCGTTCGGTTTCGGCTGGATGCTCTATCATAGCCGCGACCTGCTGCCGCGCTTCGAAAGGAATATCGGGGTGTTTTTGCTGCTACAAGTCCCAGCTTTCTTCGTCTATGCCCTCGTCCCAGGCGGTTCCCACCCGTTCGTCAAAGCAGCGGGGAACGTCCTCATGTGCTGGTTTCTGATCTTCGCCTGCACGGGACTGTTCCTGCGCCACTGCAGCCGGCCGAGTCCGCGGTGGCGGTATATGTCCGACGCGTCGTACTGGCTCTACATCATGCACATGCCGGTGGTTGTGGGGTTACAGGTGGCGTTCCAGGCCGTGCCGCTTCCGGCCCTTGCCAAGGTGCCCATCGTCCTGGGGGTGGCGGTGGCGATTCTGGTGCTCAGTTACGACATGATGGTGCGCTCAACGTGGATCGGCGCACTGCTCAATGGTCGCCGGTACGCTCGAAGTTAGCCATTCAGCGGGAAATGAAAGTTGCCCTAGCTTTTGGGGACGATGATTTTTGAGCGCTTGCGACATCCCGAGCACGGGGGGATCTTCAGCCAATCGCCCGGCTGCGGATCGCCCGCTTGGTGTGCTCGACGGTTTCCGCCTCATTCTCATCCATGCCGGCGAGAATGCCCACCAGATCGTTGGCGATTTCCTTGCGCATCTTGGCGACCAGTCCAACCCCTTTGGCTGTGATGTGAACCATGATCTTGCGACGGTCCTCCGCAGCGTGCAATCGCTCGACATAAGCTAGATTCTCCAATCGGTCAACCAAGCCGGTGGCAGCAGCGGTCGAATGACCCATCTTCTTTGCAATGTCTGACATGGTCAGATAGTCTTCGCTGGAAAGATAGGCTAACAGAAAGAACTGAGGGAACGAAACGTTCCCCTTGTTGAGTTCTGCGGATAGGTTGAGAATGCAGCTCCGTTGGGTGAAAATAACGAAATCAGCAAGGCGGTCGGCGTCGGCTTTGACCGACGGACCCTGTGGGGATGGTTTCATGGCTGGTGGTTTGGTTCATGTCTTGGACATGCATGGCAGCCCGAGGGGGTTGTTTAAAGTACTGCGGGAATTCTGGCTGGTCATCCGGCAGATTTGAAAATAAACAAAACCTAAGGTACCAATGGGGACAGCCACAAGATATTCACCATTGGCTGATCTTGGAAAGTAAAAAATCAATTTTTCCCGATATTTTCCCAAAATGCTTTCATTTCATTGATTTTCAACGATTTCCACAGATCAGGGTTTTTGGATGGTTTGGGCGGGTGATGAATTTTTTGATATTTTTGGGGTGTGTGTGGGTGATTTTTTAGAAACTGGAGGAGGCAGGAGCACGGCATCACCGACCTCGAAGGTGCCGGATTGGACGTCGGCGGCGGCGAATTGGCCGAGGACTTCGCGAGCATCGAAAGCATGCTCAAGGATGCCATTCAAACCGCCCAGACCCTAACAGCCGAGCTCAGTCCCACGGTGTTGCACCAGTACGGTTTGGCGGCCGCGCTGCACTGGTTGCGCCCCTGGTGCATGGAGAAATTCAAATTGCAGGTGGACGTGGACACCGAGGATGACGTCGATCCCGGCCCGGAGGTCGGCGTGGCACTGTTCCTGTGCGTCCGCGAGTTGCTCTTCAACGTGGTCAAACACGCCGGGGTCAAGGC
>Ga0118677_10011796_pt1 | contig 12997 bp, 12 predicted proteins | sample AliMusrvi5mmetaG_FD_86154 | JGI IMG/M metagenome (GOLD analysis project Ga0118677, IMG submission 86154)
GGATGAGCTGATTTGTACTTTGGAAATTAAAAGAAAATTATCTAAAAACTAACAGCAGGACTTCTCTTTCCGGGAACATATCGCTGAATAGTTAAGGGGAACATGTAGCTGACTTGCAACATAATTAGCGGCGGCGCCTGAATCGGTATGAAATATTCATACTTTGTGATTATTTTTTGAAAGTATCAAGCATGTGTGATATAAAAAATGCGGAACCATCATGAACGATTCACGCTACAACTAAAGAGGACATATATGTATAACGACTTCAAAGTTATCAATCGTCGGGCGCCGTGCCATTATCGAGTAATCGCAGAGCACGATGCACCACTACCGGCGGCCTATTTTTTTGCCAAAATGATTAAGCGAGGACTGTTGATCTCAAAAGGAGTAAAGTCGGAATTGCCCCAAGTTTCAGCGATGGTTAGCCCGTTTTGCGACAACCAATTTTTCCACATAAGATAAGTGGGATAAGGAACTCTAAGTTTGGCAGTATCATCGATAAGTTCTAAAAGTTTAGGATCAAATCGATATGGCGAATCAGTCTGAGTTTTGAGATGACCAATGATCCTGAAAAGACTATCTCCGTCGACAAGAACTCTTCCATTTGTTTGAATATGTTTTGCTATCGATTTAACGGCAATCTCAAGATTAATATTGGCAAAATCAGAAAAGAACCAATAAATTACATCAAATTTATCATTGAGCTCTAATGCTTCGACGTCTTGAGTCAGATAACTCGGTTTGCTGCTCCCGACAGAATTCGGTGCGGATTCAATCGCTTTACTAATTAACTCGGAAGAAAAATCAACGCCTGTAACATTGTATCCTCTTCTTGCAAATTCATTGCTATGTCGTCCTTGCCCGCAAGCAATATCCAGAATATTATCGTTTTTATTAATATCGAGCGCTTTTATTAAGAAATCGACATCCTTTTCCGGATTATGAGTTCTAAAAAAATCCTCATGTTCGGCAAGATATTGATTTGGTTGATTGTAATATTTTTTGAGATCTTCTTTGCGGTCGCTCATCTGGCATCCTTTCTAGTTTTTTCATTTGAAGCATCATTCAGATAATAATATCTCATATTTTCTCTCTAAAAACTACCAGCAAAGTGTCCTGTATTAATTACTCGACTCGCATCGACCATCACCCTTGACCATTATATTTTGCAATAATTATGTCTGCCCAAATATAACGACTTTTTAAAATTGACTATATCTATAAAATAGTGTATGAAATAATCTGCGGCACATACTGCAGTACATTCTAAAAGGAGAATCGCTAACATGTTACTTCAGGTCAGTAGCGTTGGCATGTCGACCCCGACCAAAGATCTTTTTCAGGATGTCTCTTTCGTCATAAACGAAAGTGAACGGTTCGGTCTTGTCGGTCAGAATGGTTGTGGGAAGAGTACTCTTCTTAGAATTATTCTCGGCGAGCAGCAACCTGATACTGGATCAATTTCCAGAGATCGCGGTTTAATGGTCAACTACATGCCACAGATCATCACAGCAAGTTATGCTGCAAAATGTTTGGACAATTTGGCCAACGCATACGCACATGACGAGCTGGACCATCGTTACTACAGCGAAGTAATGACTGGTCTCAACCTTTGGGACCTTCTCGGTCTCGATAATCCGGTACTTTCCGGAGGTCAACGAACCAAATTGGCGCTAGCCAGTGCTTTGGTTTTTTCGGCCAACTTGCTTATCCTTGACGAGCCAACAAATTTCATTGACCTCCGGTCCATGATCTGGCTCGAAGAATTTTTGCAACGGATGGACTGTTCCATTCTGACTGTTAGTCATGATCGATCGTACCTTGACAATGTTGTCGAAGGTATTCTCCAACTAACGCCAACGGGTATCCGTTATTATCCCGGTGGGTATACTGACTTTATTGATGCTATTGAACATGAAGCAGAGCGTCAACAAGAGATCTATCAAGCCCAACAAACCTTTCGCGAGCGGTTGGAGAATGACATAAAACGGACTAAGCAACAGGCGTTGCAAACAGAAAAAGCCACGAAGGATGATCATACACGTCGTCTTGCAAAAAAAGTCGCAAAAAAGGCCAAATCGCGCGAAAAGCGGCTTGGACAAACAATGGCCACGTCGGATTGGGTCGATCGACCGCAAGAACGCCCTTTGGTCCGACTTCGTTTTCATTCAAGAGTGACCAGCGGCACCCTAATCCGATGTGAGGATATTGTATTCGCTTATGAACCGGGTAAGCCGATTCTTGGCGGTGCAAGTATATTTATCGGAGCTGGAGAAAAAGTAGCCATTTTGGGTGACAATGGTTCAGGGAAATCTACTCTTCTAAAGATCTTGACCGGCAATTTAGAGCTCCATGGAGGGAAGCTTTGGAAAAACGACAAGATTGAAATTGCGTATTTTTCCCAAGATCGCGAGGACATAGAAGGCGACATGTCAGTCATTGAAGCGGCACGATTTGGCATCGCGGTGCCTGAACAGGATGTTCGAAACGTTTTAGCCGGTCTTCTATTTAAACAAGATCAAATGGGCCAAAAAGTCCGATCTCTTAGTCAGGGTGAGAAAACCAAGCTGTCAATCGCCCGCCAGATTCTGAAGCAGCCAGACCTGTTGTTCATGGATGAGTTCACCTCCCATCTTGATCTGGAATCAATCGAACAGGTCCAGAAAGCAATTGAGAATTATGACGGTGCTGTCTTATTTGTCACCCATGATCGCTATTTGCTCGAGACACTTTCGATTGACCGTTTGTATCTCTTGGAAGACGGCCTGACGAAATTACTCCATGGGGGCTTGCAAGATTATGTAAATGTGATATCCTGATCAAGACGTCCACAGGGACGAATTTTGGAAAGGAGTAGCACCATGGTCCGAAAAACGAGCGATCGCGTTCAGATCCTTGTGCGTGCAACTGGCGTCACCAGCGCCATGAGCATGGCTCACAAAGATTCCTGCTGCGGCAGCCGCAAGTAAACCCGCAACACACCACCCGGGGAACCGCATGCCGGCTATCCCATCTGCATGGGCAACGAACGCACTATCTGTGCGAACGTTGCCCAGTTTTTTAAAGGGAGAGGATCATGAAACTATCGAGGTTTCTTCTGTATACCAATCTTCCGGATAACAGTGTGGCAATCCGCCAAACTATGGACGGAGGATTGATGGCGCTCGATTCTGAAGACGCAAATGCCTTCAAGAGTGGGGATTTCACTGCTTTCAATACAGATGAAATCCGTCTGATGAAAGAGCAACTTTTTATCCGAGATGACGACATTGACGAAGGTAATGTTCTTGTCAATGAATTTAAAAAGACATGGCATGGCGGCGATACATTCATTCTGCATCTCATGCCAACGAATAACTGCCAACTCGATTGCCCTTACTGTTATGAAGATGGCATTTGCCGTAAAAGCAATATGGGCAAGGATGTTGAAGAGTGCCTCTATCCATGGATAAGCGAATACCTGAGGACACGGAAAATTAAAACATTGCGGTTGGTTTGGTTTGGCGGTGAGCCGCTTCTTCGAGCAAAGCAGATTGAGCGGATGACACCGCTCATGGCAAATATTGCACAACAATCATCGGTTGCGCTAGAAACACAGGTCGTTACAAATGGTGTATTGTTATCGAAGCAACTGCTTGAAGTACTTTCTACTCACAATCTTCAACGTCTGCAAATCACACTTGACGGTCCGCAACTCATTCATGATGGACGCCGGTTCTTTAAAAATTCTAATCGGGGCACATTCACAAAGATATTTCGGAATATCCAGATGGCTCTGGCTGGAGGGTATATCGAAAAAGTGGATTTACGGATGAATATCGACCGAGCCAATCGGCTTTATATCCCGGAACTGATCGACTTCATCGCCGAGCAGAACCTTCAGAACCAAATGAAGCTTTCCATCGGGATAATTACTGGCACGATTCCGCAAGAAGAGTGCGGTGGTGCGAATGGTTACTTCCGAACCTTCGGATTTCCCGAAGAAGAGGCCATATCTGCATATCTGGAAATTGCATCGGTAGTCAAGTCGGCTGGTTTCGAAATCATTGACCAACTAGCATTTGGCCCTTGGTGCATTGCCAGACATCCGAATGCTTGGATGGTCGGCCCAAAGGGAGAAATCTACCGTTGCCTTAGTATGGTTGGACGAGAAGATGGCGTTATGGGATATTTGCCAGATGTCCCATCAAACAAGCCGAACGAGCTTGAAACAATCAAACGTATGCGCGAATGCCTGCGCTCTGATTGCCCTTTGGTTCCAATCTGTGGTGGCGGATGTTTATTCGAAAATCACATCAACGGCAACATTTGCCCACGCAACCTACTTACAAAAATCAATCAGGGTTTAACCAGATTGAATTATGGATAGCCGAATGCCCCTACGGACGGGGGCATTTTTTTATTCTCGTTCATCTGCTAAGATTGTGATATGAGTAAATTTATCGAAAAAAGTTCAGAGCGCTACATTTTCCATTTCTTTGCCGATTCGGTTGCAGAAAAAGACATTGAGAAAATAATTGAAAAGCAGGAACTGGCTTACAAGAAAATTGTATCTTTTTTGAGCGTAGATAATAATCGAAAAATTAATTATTTTCTATATCCATCAAATGAAATTAAGAATGAAATGACTGGCAATGACGGTAACGGCCACGCAGACCGAGAGAAATTTGAAGTTCACGCCGTTTATAGCGACGAAATTAAGTGCATCGGCCCTCACGAAGATACACATTTGCTCTCAGATGTTCTGGGCTTGCCGCCGCAGCTTTTTCGCGAGGGATTGGCCGAATATTTGAGTGGAAGTTGGGATGGCAAAAGTCATGAAGAATTGTCTAAAGAACTATTGGCTAATAAACAGTTGCCAGATATGACAGATTTGATTGACGACGAAAAATGGTACGAAATTCCTGATCAGGTTTCTTACCCAACTGCTGGCGCCTTCGTGATATATTTAATAAACAAATTCGGAAAAGAAAAATTTTTAGAAATATATAGCAAACTTAACCGTGATTTTGGTGCTAGCAAAAACCGGAAGCTGTTCACGGAAATCCTCGGGGAAGAAATTCAGAACTCACAAGCGCAGTGGATTGGTGAACTAAAGGATTAGTTAATATCAATACAAATTGCCTGCCCCTTGACAAGCACTCAATTGATATATATCTTAGAATCAGAATGTGAAGTAATTATACAAATCGACTTTCTCTATTTATTGTTTACCTTTTCTTAATCTTTTCTTCTGTAGAAATTCAGCAAGAAAGGATAGAGGCAAGTAATTAATAATAGAGTGATGCGCGAGCATCCTCCAGTGAGGGGAGAAAGTTGGTTCAAATGTTACGACGATTTCGCCCCCACTGTGCCGTTCTGTTCTCCCTTTTTGTTATTTTGGCATCGGCAACCCCCGCTCTTGCCGACTCTGGTGACCTCGGGAGAGTCCAGAATTTTGCCACTAATGTGATCCAAGTCCTCGTCACCCTCGCCGGCCTGTTAGCAGCCGGTTTTTTTGTGGTCGGGGGGATTGGTTACATCACCAGCTCGGGCAACCCCGAGAATCTGGATCGATCCAAGAAAACCATTATGTACTCCAGCATCGGTCTGGCCGTTTCGATCGCCGCCTTCGTCATCAGCAACATCGTGACCGATCTGGCCACCACGGCTTTCAAATAGGCCATGAAAAAGCTGATTGGTAAAATTCTCCTAGCCGGTATCGTTCTGCTATTCCCGGCCGTCACCTTTGCCGCTTCCAACGCCGAAGTTGATACTTTTACGCATGACTCCCTGCTGGCTCTGATCGGTCTGGCTTCGGTTGCCGTTGTCTTCTTCCTAGTCCGGGGAGGGTATTTGTATATCACCTCGACCGGCAATCCGGCCAATCTTGAGGAAGCTAAGAAAACAATCAGAAATGCTCTGATCGGTCTGGTTATTGTGATCGGAGCGGCCGTCTTCTCTTCAATGCTCAATAGCGCTATGACCCAGCCGGCCACCAATGCAACAACGACCGCATTAAGCTTAAGCCCGATCGTACCGGCGGCGTCCGGTAACTCGGTAACCCAGATTATCATGGATGCAATTACCGGTTTCCTGCAAAACATCATCCAATCGGCAACCAAACCGTTACTTGATGGTATCACTTGGTTTCTAACAAGCACTCCGACACTCTCCACTAATTCTGTAGTATTTAACTTTTGGCTGGTAATAGTCGGGATTACTGATTCCTTGTTTGCCATTGTGATCGCCCTACTCGGTTTTCGGGTCATGAGCTCGACCACTTTCGGCTTTGAAGAGTTGACTTTGAAAGAGCTTTGGCCAAAGATCGCCTTGGCTTTTGTCGGAGCCAATACCTCGATCTTTTTAATCGATTGGATTATCCAGTTTTGTCAGACACTGGTCAGCGCTGTCTTGCATGCCACCGGCGGTTTGGGTCAGGCATGGATTCAAAATGCTTTCAACCCGGCTTCTTTGCTTTCCGGTTCAACCGAACTGATTACACTTATCTTCATCATCATCTTTATTTTGTTGGCGGCGGTATTGCTCCTTTTCTACATCTCTCGCCTGATGATATTGGCCTTTGGTGCTGTTGTCTCGCCCTTGGTCTGTCTCCTTGGACTAATTCCGAGCATGGGCGGCTTCGCCGCCAATCTGGCCAAAGCGTACTTCATTACTCTCTTTACCGTTCTAATCCATGTCATCATTATTCAACTGGCTTCGGCCTTCCTAACCATTCCGGGGCAGGACGGCGCCAATCCTTTGATTTCCGTCTTAATCGGAATCGCTCTTTTCTCCATTCTTCTAAAAAGTACCGGCACGGCGATTCAACTGGCTCTGGTCGGCGGAACAACTAATTCAATGAAAACGCTGGGCGGCCAGATTATCAATGTCATCAGATCCAATAATACTAAAAACACAGCTGTTCATGAGACGGTGGCCAGAAAGGTCAGGTCAAGATGAAAACAGTAGTTGTCCCGGCTCAAATCACAACGGTTGAAGACCGGATCGCCGGCTCTTTGACTTTCCCTCAGATTATTCTCTTGGTTATGCCTCTGGTAATCGGTGCCGGTATTTATGCTGTGATGTCACCGAAGTTGCACTTTGCCACCATTAAATTGGCCATAATTATCATTCAATATTCAATTTTCGGGTTGCTGGCTTTGCGTTTTAACGGTAAGATCGTGGCCGACTGGCTGATCATATATCTCCGTTATGCCATCAGGCCGAGACGATATATTTTTACCAAAAATGATCCGATTCATCGGGATATTGTGGTTGAAGACGATAAAATCACTGTCACTTCGGAAGAGCAAATAGCCGAACAAGACATCAAGGTTTCGCCGGCTCTGTCACTACCCGAACAGATCAAAATCGACCGGCTCTTCGATAATGCCGCTGTCAGCATCTCATTTAAATTACCCAAGAAAGGAGGAATTGATGTCGCCCTCAAACAAGCCAAGAATTAAGGGCTCGGCCCGAACACAGATCGGGATCAAGGAAGTCAAAGATGGCATTTTAATTCTCTCCGACAACCGCCTGCGCTCAATTCTCTCAACTTCTTCCTTGAACTTCGAGCTCCAAAGCGACGCCGAGCAGGACGTTATTATCGAGGCCTTTCAATCCTTTTTAAACTCTCTCACCATGCCGATTCAGATCTTAATTAGAGTCAGAGAGCTTGATATCGACCGCTACCTTGAAGATTTTCAGGCCAAACGAATGAATGAAACGGAAGAGATCTATAAAAAAGAACTCTCCAATTACAGCGATTTTATCCGCAAACTGGTTTCAGGCAACAAAATCTTATCCCGCCGCTTCTACATCGTCATTCCCCATGATAACAAAGCCAAGGTTGACTTTGCCACTGCCCGAGAACAGCTGATGCTGGAGCAGGAAATTATCATTAAGGGCTTGGAGAAGATCGGCATGACGGCCAGACAGCTCTCGGGCCTTGAAGTACTCGACCTCTTCTATAGTTTCTACCGGCCGGAACAGGCCAAGATTCAACCCTTAGTTGAAGCGATAACCAGGAGAACCAATGATCAAGCTTTTTTCTAGACCAAAAAGAAAAGCCAAAACAATTCAAAAAAAACAATGGGACAAGAATTCCTCCCTCTCTTTTCATCTCGGCGAACAGGATCAGCTCGATCTGATCACCTATGCCGGAATGGAGGAAACGGAAAATCATCTCATTATTGACGGCCGTTATGTCCGAACACTTTTCGTTTCCGGCTATCCTTACACCGCAACGAGCGGCTGGTTGAACCACCTGATCAACTTTAATTACAATGTCGATATATCCTACCACATCGAGCCGGTTGATCCGACCTTTGCTCTGCCAAAACTAAACCGCAAAATTACTGAACTAATCTCGACCAAACGAGCGATGGAACGAGCCGGCAAGATTATCGGTCCTGAAGTGACGGATCCATTGGACTCAGCACTGGAACTGCGAGACAAAATCCAGCGAGGTCAGGAGAACCTTTTCCAAATATCCCTCTATATTACTTTGGCAGCCGAGACCCTGGCTGAACTAAACAAAACGATCAAGCTTCTGGAAACAGTGCTGGCCACCCGGCTCTTTTACACCAAGCCGGCCATGTTTCAACAGATCGAAGGTTTGCAATCGGTTTTGCCACGAGGCGATAACCAGCTTAATCAAAAAAGAAACTTGGACAGTTCAAGTGCCGCTTTAACATTTCCTTTCATCTCTTCCGAGCTGGTTCATGAATCCGGTGTTCTCTACGGCATTAACCGATCAAACAGCTCGCTTGTCATCCTTGACCGTTTCAGTCTTCCCAACGCGAATAGCATCCTCTTTGCCCAATCGGGATCAGGCAAGAGCTACACTGCCAAGGTCGAGATCTTGCGCCACCTGATGCAAGGGACAAAAGTAATCGTGATCGATCCCGAGCGGGAGTATAAACGGCTGGCTGAGTCCGTTCGTGGCACCAACATCAAGCTATCGGTTCACTCCAAGGAAAAGATCAATCCTTTCGATCTGGAAGTAAACGCTTTTTCTGAAGCCGACTCTTTTGCTGATCACGTCCAATCATTAACCGAGATTATCTCTCTGATGGCCGAGGGATTATCAGCCGAGGAAAAATCGATTGTTGATAAGGCAATTCTTAAAACCTACCAGAAAGCCGGTTGGACATTAGCAAACTCCACTAAAAAGAAGACCAGAAGCTATCCGCGGCTCTTTGATCTCTATTCCACTTTGAGAGCGATGAAGCAGATTAAACTCTGCGGAAGGTTAGAAAAATATGTCTCGGGCTCTCTGGCTAATGTATTTGACACTCAGACCAATATCGAATTGGACAACCGCTTGGTCGTTTTTGATACCAAGGATTTGCCCGAATCGTTGCGACAAATTATGCATTTGGTTATCGCTCAATTTGTTCAAAACCAAGTAAAAAGTGATCCTTGCAAACGAATATTGGTTATTGACGAGGCATGGCTCATGCTGGAACACGAGGAGAGTGCCCGATTTATCTCGAGCCTAGTCAGGCGAGCCAGAAAGTATTATCTTGGCGTTTCCATTATCTCCCAGCAAGCCAACGATTTTCTGGGTAACGCCTATGGCCAAGCGATTGCCTCGCAAAGCTCTCTTAGAATCTTAATGAGACAAGATACCACCACAATTAAAAATGTCGCCTCGGAGTTCCACCTAAGCGAATACGAGCAAAGATTCTTGCTTACCTGCGAACGGGGCGAGGCCTTAATTATTGCCGACCAGCACCATGTCGCCGTAAAGATTACCGCTTCGGAAAACGAACATCCTCTAATCACGACTGATCCGTCCGAACGGATAATTGAGAAGAAATGAATCCCCAAACACTTAAAATGATCGTGGCAGCTTTCTCGATGAAAAGGGAGATTAAGCTGATTTTTTTCACCCTTGCTGTGATCTGCATCCTGCCGGTCTTTACGGTTGTGATTTTAACCCAAGCCGGCATCAATCTGGTTTCCAATGCTCTGGCTTCAATTGATCCGCAAACCAATCAAGTGGTAATACACGACCCGGCTAACGGCAATATTATTGAGACGATTACCCAACCGAGAATCTGGCCTGTCTCCGGACCGGTCTCGTTAGAGTTTGGTGCCATTGATCTGCCATATCAGCCACTACATACTGGCATCGACATTGCCAGTCCGACTCATCAGGTCGGCGATCCGGTCGGTGCCTTCATGGCCGGCACCGTCACTTATGCCGGCGAAACCGCGACCGGCTTCGGCAAACATGTCGAGATCGACCATGGCGATCATATTACCTCAATCTACGGCCACCTTGATTCAATCGCCGTCACAGTCGGTCAGAAGGTCGACATGGGCACCATCATCGGCACCAGAGGCACGACCGGCTGGTCAACCGGCCCGCACCTTCACTTTCAAATTGATATTTTTGGGATTCCTGTTAACCCCAGATTGTTTTTAAGCGGGAACCCCTAAATTTATATCGAAATTAATTTAACACCAGAAAGGAAAACGTGTTTGGTTTAATTATGTTTTTTATATTACTCATCATCTATGTGCTTAATTTTGTTTATTTATTTTTTAGTGAGGAAGGGCAAGATCTCTTGTCCCGCGTGCCACTAGCCCTCGGGGTGATTTCCGTTATTGGTGCATTATCAGCGCTCTGTATCGTAATTGAGATATTACTCTTTTTTATTCTTTACCCATTATTTTTTTGGATCAATACCAGCAAGAATACTTATGAGATTCTGGAATTCATCCTTTTGGGAGGTTGTTTAATATTTTTGGTCTATGCCTTTGGGAGAATAATTGGGATATGTAAACAAAAATGGACAATGATTAAGAACAATAAGAAACTTTCGATAATCTAATAGCGGAATCAGAAAAAAAGAGTTGCAGGCTACAGACAAACGGATAGATATTTTACAAAAAGAAACATCGTAAAATACATAAATTCCACTAGCCAAGTTATTAACTCTGAGATAGCATTATTTGCTATCTTTTTTGAGTTTAATCCTTGACATTGTATATCTAGCGATAATATAATGTATATGTAACGATAATTTGAGGGGAAAAATGCAATCATTTGAAACACAATTAAATAGCCCGAAAGATGTAATAACCTCGTGCGATTACGAGAGCACAGGCAATGAAATCATTTCGACCGAAGAGTGTAAAAAATATCTCGGGAAATACAATCTTTCGGACAAAAGGATCTTGGCAATAAAGGATAATCTAATTGGTATTGTAGACAGCATTTTGAACACATACCTAGAAGAGTTTAAGTAAGCACATGACGCAAGAATACACAAAAGCAGTGATCTATTGCCGAGTATCCTCAGAAAAACAAGTTAAGGAGGGTAATGGTTTGGATAGCCAAGAACATCGGTGCCGAGAATATGCGGTTTCGCTAGGATTAGAAGTTGAAAACGTTTTTCGAGATGAAGGCATATCCGGCAGTCTTTTTGCTCGCCCGGCCATGAAATCATTAATTAAGTACTTGGATCAGCATTGGCAGAAGAAATATGTCGTTATTTTTGACGATCTCAAGAGATTCGCTCGGGATGTCGAGGTGCATATAAAGCTCAGGGCTCAATTAAAGAGTCGAGATGCAAAACTGGAATGCCTAAATTACCGTTTTGACGACAGTGCCGAAGGCGAATTTGTCGAAACAATCTTTGCCGCTCAAAATCAACTCGAGCGTCAACAAAACAGAAGACAGGTTTGCCAAAAAATGAAAGCGAGACTAGAGAGAGGATATTGGTGCTTTAATGCTCCGGCTGGGTATGAATACAAAAAGGACAAAGAGCATGGTAAACTTCTATTTCCAATCCGTCCGGCCGCCGATGTTATTGTTGAAGGGTTAAACCGATTTGCCGACAACAGATTAGCCACGCAGTTAGACCTGCTCCATTTTTTTGAATCAAAGAAGTTGAGCGATCTTTTAGGACAGAAAAGAATCAACCTTGATTTCGTCAAAAGAACCCTAACCGAAATTTTATATACCGGCATGATTGAATATCCGGAATGGAGTGTCCCACGACGAAAAGGATATCAGGAAGGAATAATCTCCGAGGCGACCTTTGATAGGATCAGAGAGAGAATCAGGCGACCAGAGCGAAAACCTCGTGAGACGGACGAGTTGGAATTTCCCTTGAGACGAGTAGTGAGTTGTGATGTCTGTGGCAAACCGATGACCGGCAGCGCTTGCAGAGGCAAATACAAGTATTATGGCCATTATACCTGCTACAACAAAGGCTGCTCTGCCAGTCCAAAAAATATTCCGGTGGAAAAAGTCGAGAAAGACTACATTCAAATGTTAAAAGAAATTAAAACCGATAAGGAGGTATTAGACATGATCAAGGTCGTTGCCACCAGAATTTGGCAACAAAAGAACAAAGATGTTAAACATGCTAACGAAAGGAGAGAAAAAGAAATAGAGGAGATAGAGAAAGAAATTGATAATTATCTGAAATCGGCCCAGGCAACCAAATCGGAAAACATCAAAGCTCGATATGAAGCCAAAGCCGAAGGCTTGTGTATTCGAGTTGAGGAGTTGAAGCAGGAATTAGTCAACAAAAAAGAGCCTGACATTAACGCGGCTCTTGATTTAGCCCTGGATTTTATTGGAACTCCGGCTAAAACATGGAAAAAAGCAGACCTGAAGCACAAAATTATGGTTCACAACATGATATTTGAAGAGAACCCTCGATACTCGGCAAAAACAGGCTTTGGAACACCTAAATTGTCGCTCCCATTCTACATAAAATCACTTACAAACATGTTGGTGGACCCAAGGAGACTCGAACTCCTGACCTCCTCCATGCCATGGAGGCGCTCTACCAACTAAGCTATGGGCCCGTTAATTGATTTTATAATAGCAGACTATTTGGTCATTTTCAATCTGCCAGCTAGACATATGAAAACTTAGTAGTAATGTCCTAATTAGAACTTTGTAGAAATGTCCGCCTACTTGGTAAGTTAACAGTTGAATAAATTGTTAATTGGAAATCCAAGAAAGGTTAGGAAGAAGTGAAGG
>Ga0118677_10011797_pt1 | contig 12997 bp, 14 predicted proteins | sample AliMusrvi5mmetaG_FD_86154 | JGI IMG/M metagenome (GOLD analysis project Ga0118677, IMG submission 86154)
CGATGCCTGTTATCAGGCTCTGGACGGCATGAAGGGTTGGTTCTGCAAGAGCAGCGATTTTGTCGATCAGTCCGAATTCCCCGATTCCTGAGATAGCTCTATATGCCATATTTTTGCGTAATTCGTTGTGGTGTATTATTTATGTTTGTTATTACTTCCTAAAAACCCCCACTTCTCTATAAAAAACAATACCTTATAACCTCTATTAGTCATTATCTCTTATTTTTAGTTTTTGTCTTTTACTGCAATTTTTGTAACTTATTTGTGACGGTTACAGAAACGTGTTACAAAGTGGTGCAGTATGGGCGTAAAGATCAGAGAGAGAAAGATGGCTTCGGGTGATATCGCCTTTTACATTGATACGTATCATAAGGAACACGGGCGGTTTTCCCAAAAAACAGGCCTGCAGGCGGACCCGAAGAACCGGAAGGTGTTTAATCAGATCAAAGCTGAAGCATTGGAGAGGGTTCGCATAGTCGAAAAGGATTTACAGCGAGACCCTAAAGGGGTGTTCGACAGAAAAGCAATGGCCGGTGATGATTTTGTTGAGTATACAAGGAGGCGGGCGGAGAAAGAGCGTTACGCCTCATACATGAACGCACTCAAAAGATTGGTTGAGTTTACTGGTGGAAGCGTTCCGTTTAGTAATCTCAACTCTCAATGGCTTGAACGGTTAAAGAGTTTTCTATTGTCCATTGATGGCTTGAGCACTAATTCAGCGAGTATATACTTCGTTTTTGTCAAAGGAACTATCCATCTAGCGTACAAGGAAGGGTATATTTCAGATGATTTCATCGGTAAAGTGGATGGAATAAAAAGACAGCCGGTTGATCGCCACGTTCTAACCCTTGATGAACTTGATGTACTGAGCCGGACGAAGTGCCCCAACAAGATGGTAAAAGCGGCTTTTATGTTCGCCAGCTTTACGGGATTGAGGTTGTCGGATGTTGAGCTGCTGAGGTGGGAAAAGATTGTCACGGAGAACGGGCAATGCTTTATGAAGTTCAAGCAGAAGAAGACGGGCCAGTTCGAGAAAATGCCGTTATGCGCTCAAGCCGTTGAGACATTACAGAGCGTTCAGAAACTCCATGCTGAATATGCACCGGACGGAGATGAGCGGATTTTCATCCTGCCAGGCAGGTCGCATCTTGGTGTTATACTGAATGAATGGGGGTTTAGGTCGGGTTTGAGTTGGCGGTTGCATTTTCATGCCAGCCGTCACACTTTTGCATCAATGGCTTTATCAGCAGGAACAGCTTTTTTCACAGTATCTAAGCTACTTGGGCACAGAGATTTACAAACCACTGAGATTTATTCTCACTCATTCCAGAAAGACCAGATCGAAGCCGTTCAAGGCTTTCCGATGTTGTCGCCGGCCATTGAGCCGTCAGCGGTCGCATTATCCCCATTGAGTATTGTATCAAGTCCAGAGGAAACAATTCACCCAGGGCTGGTTGTTGCCTCAAAAGCGGGGAGCGTAGCGGCAGCACTGGAGGCTGAAGGGGAGAGCATCGCAAAAGCCTTGAGATTAAGAAAGAATGATGACGGCTTGTACGTATTTGATGGTCGAGAGTATTCAGCTAAAGAGCTTGCTATTGCAGTATCCAAAGAAGAGTGATTTGATTAACCATAAATACCGAAGCCATGCCAGAATTTAAACCAACGCCAGAACACCAGGCCCTTATTGATGCCGCAAACCGGTTCAGATTAGGCGGTGAAGGGTATGCTATACCAAAGCATTTAATGGAGGCCAGCGACCTTTTAACGGCCGTAGATATTATTCTTAAAAACGAAGAGGATAGAAATGAAACGACCGTTAGCGCGCATAAGGTTCTCCGTATTGCTTCAAATATGATATGGCAGGTAGCGTATTTCCTTGAGGGGGAATATGATTATAAGGGTTCTTTCGAAGTTCAGACTCTCCCAGCTGAATCAGGATCCTTACGGACAGTCTAAACAATAAGGATTATGATATTTCAGTATCATCTGAATAACTAATTTCTAACCAATTAAAGCTATGTCAAAAACTGAGAACACACCGGCAACGCAAAAGATCGCGATAGGAGATATTAAAATCCCTGACGCTTTATTCGCAGGCGACGGTGAAACCAATATTTGGAATTCTATAGACTACACAATTGACCTTATGGAAGCGTTAACTTTAGGGCTGACCACAGAAGAGAGTAAAATGCACACCCTTTCTATGCTGATTCACACCCGCCTTGAGTTGTTACAAGAAGCATTACACCAGGTCGCATAAAGGGCACAATAAACACTTGTTGGTGAGCCGTTGATCTGGCGGATCAGCGGCGTTTTATTTATGGGCGGAATATCAAGCGGGATTAACCACAAAGAGGGGGCGGATCATGGGCAAGAAAATTATAAACAGTGTTCATCTTCAAGAGTACCAGGCCGATCCTCATATTTTCAAGTCGCAATACGGCCAAGAAGCAGCGAAGGCCTATGAAGAATATAAATGGACAGGCCTATCAATTGAATGGCTTAAAACTGACTATCTCGTTTGGTGCTCAGCTTCTGAGGCTAAAAAACCAAAGCTTCATCACGATCAAATGGGTTTTGCTGTTACCATTGTTTACGCATTGATGCATGAAATAGTCCACCCGGGCAAAGAGGATCCCGCTTTTCATCCCACAGCAAGAACTTCAACCCGAAGAAGTGAAGCGCTTCGAGCCTATAGGCATTGTGGTGACCTTATTCAAGCCCAAGATGGATTCCGCGTAATCATTTCTGAGTTAGGGCTTGAATCTATTATCAGGCGAGCTTTGGAAAATTACAGGGATTACCTCCTAAGCCTTGATGCTGAATCAGCTGCAAAGCTACCAGAGGAAATACCTGATGAACTGAAAAATCCATCGGGGTTATTCAACTTCGAGGAATTGATAAGAAAGGAGCGGCAGCAGGTAACGGACAGCGACAAACAGCATAATCGGCAAGGAGTGGAGCCGGCCGATAATGCGGATGTAATCGACAAAGAAATAAAAGATGAGTTCACGGAATGCCTTAAAAGGGATGGTGAATTAAAAAAATCCACCCTACTCAAGAAGCTTGATGAGGTTAGAGAAATTTCCGGTGATAAACGCAGGATTGGAGCTATTAGAACGATAGTATCTCAACACAAAACACTGCTCGAAAAGGCATATCCTGATTCAAAGAATCTCGAAACATATCTTGAATTCTTGTGCAAAAAATGGGAGTTAAAATAATCGAGAGCGTTTTCAGAGTGAAAGAGTTATTTCTGAGCGAATCAAGAGCATAAAGTGCTCTATTATAATTAGTTATCGTTTATTTATTGCTGTTTATGGTTCATATTTAAGTGTAATGTATTCATTCACAACTAAATATGATCCCATATGAGCAACACTGCAACACAGTTCGCGCCTCCAGCAAAGAAGTACCTATCCGTCGATGGCGCACGCCAATACGCTGAGAGCTTCGCCAGTTTTCCTATATCAAAAAGCAGATTCTATACTCTCACGGCTGAGGGTAAAATCCCGCACGTCAAAGGCCCGGGTGGTCGCCTATTGATTCCGATTGTTGAGTTTCGAGCTTGGCTTGTCGGCGACAATGAAAACATGGAGGCTTGAGCTATGGATGGAAATGCAAAAGCCCCGCATGGGCGAAATGCAGGGCTTCAGGAAAGGCGGACTATTCGGGCGGAACAATCACAGCAAAAGTATAATGATTCCGCCGAATTTATCCAAGATTGCCAGCAATTTGAAAGAGAAGCACAGCACTTCCTGAGCGTAACACCTGAGCCGAGAGTTTGCGTTTATCGCATTGCGTCGAGTGTACCACTCACCAATGCCAAAGCTTTGCGGCTAAAGGGGTGGTTATGATAAACTTTTCAAGTCAGATCAGGTTTTCGTACATGATTGGTCGTGACGGTCGCTTAATGACCAGGGCGGAAAGGAGGGCTGTGGTTTGAGCAATATCATTGACGATATCAGAGCCGAGGCTGATCAGGACGTTATCTCTGTTTTTTCTCTAGCGTGTTTTGATCAAAACCATATACACGATGTACACCAAGTACACAAAAAAGAGATTGACCAAGAGATGCTGCATCAGAATATTTCGATAGTCGACAGCGTTATTCTGCAGGGTAAAGATAACCCTGGGCTTTATGCAGGCAGCGAATTAATAGCGGCGCTGAAATTTATCCGGGAACACAGTGATGAGGATTGGGTAAGGTTACGGGTACGGATCAAGCGCGAAAAGCCAAGCGGTGTAAGACTGGATAAGATTGACGACGGCTCTCGGCCAGAAAATGAAGTATCTGGAGAAGGAAGTGTTGCTGCAGCTCTTGTTACACTGGTAAAGTCTCGGTGTGAGCTTTTTTATGATGAGACGACAAGGGGCGCGTTTGTCACCATCTCCACTGAAGGGGTTGACAAAACAATGAATATTCGTTCAGTGGCGTTTACTGACTGGCTGAGTTATGCCTATTACAAAGAATCAGGCGGTTTGTCTGCAAGTGAGTCCGCAGTAAAGCAAGCTGTATCGGCAATATCCGGCCTGTGTAAATACGAAGGGAAAGAGGCACGGGTATTCCTTCGTATAGGAAAACGTGAGGATGCTGGAGCGTATTATCTATTTATGGCTGATGAAAAATCAAGAGCCATAGAGATAACTTCAGCAGGATGGAGGCTCCTTGAACAATATCCGGTAAAGTTTTGGGAGCCCGAATCGTCTCGGCCATTACCGGCGCCATCCCCTGGGGGCAGTATCGAAAGGCTTTGGGAATTTGCCAATATCCCGAAAGAAGATCGGCCGCTTATTCTTGCATGGATTCTCGATGCATACCGGATCGATACTCCATTTCCTGTGCTCGAATTGAATGGTATGCAGGGCAGTGCAAAATCCTCTACACAAAAAAGGCTAAGGCGTCTCATTGATCCATGCGGCGTTGATTTGAGATCAGCCCCTAAAAACATTGAAGACGTGTTTGTATCTGCCGGAAACAACTGGCTGGTGTCTTATGAGAACTTATCCCACTTGACACCTCAAATGCAGGACGCTTTTTGCACCATGGCCACCGGCGGCGGGTATGCCTCAAGAACTCTTTTCACAAATGGCGACGAAACAATTATCGAGATAAAGAGGCCTGTTGTGATTAATTCCATACCGAGTGTTATCACAGCTCAAGACTTGACCGATAGAGCGGTACATGTTGAATTGCCTGAACTCGCCACCTATCGAGAAGAAGCAGAAATCGAGAGAGATTTTGAAGAAGCACTTCCTAGGATTTTTGGCGGCCTCCTTGATTTGTTTGTCCAGACATTAGCTTATCTGCCTAAAGTTGCACTGAATAATCCTCCCCGTATGGTTGACTTCACAAAACTGGGTGAAGCAATGATGCAAAGCGACGGCGCGGCAGCAGGATCGTTTACTGATCTTTACAGGAACAACAGGAAGGAGTCTGTTCTACGCTCTATCGAGTCTTCACCTGTAGCCTCTGCAGTTGTCGACATGGCGGAAGGGGTCGACGTTGATACGGTTTTCCATGGCACATACAAAGAGCTTCTTGATAGGCTACTCACTTATAAGGGAGATAACGAGGGATGGCCGAAAAGCGCTAAGGGACTGGCAAATTCGCTTAAACGTCAATCCCCTGCATTGAAAGAGGCTGGCGTTATTATTGTTCCTGAGATTGGAAGACAGCAGAACAATCGGGGGCGGTTTGTGACTATTCGAAAAAGTGTACATAGTGTACATGATGTACATAGTTTCGACCGAAATGGCTCAGAAGAAAAAAAAACAGCAGTGCTAAGTGACTTCATTTCACGGGATGCGGAACCGTTCTGATGGAAGATTATCGCTTTGCGCTTGAGAAAGGCGGAGCAAAATATCCCTGCCCTGCTTGCCAGCAAATGCGCTTTGTCCGGTACGTCGATTCCTTCGCAGGTGAACAGGTTGCTGATGAGGTCGGGCGTTGTGATCGTGAAGATTCATGCGGTTATCACTTGAGGCCGAGTGAGTACCATAAGCAGGAAGGAACCAAACTGACATACACACCGAGACCAGACAGAAAGTCGGAACCGTTGCCGGAGCCGTCACTTATTGATACTCAGATCATGCGCGCCAGCTTGACACGTTACAATGAGAACAATCTTTGCCGGTGGCTTTGCTTAGTGTTCGGAGAAGATCGGGCATTTGAGCTAACGGCAGCGTACAAGATCGGCACATCAAAGCATTGGCCGGGTGCATGCGTGTTCTGGCAGATCAACAGAGACAACAAGATCAGAGGCGGTAAGATCATGCTCTACAACAGCGATACAGGGCGCAGGGTAAAGGAACCGTTCAATCATATCCAATGGGCTCATAAGGTGATGAAGATCGAGCCTTACCACTTGCAGCAGTGCTTATTTGGGGAACACCTGCTTACGGTAGATCTGCAAAAGCCGGTCGCCATTGTCGAGAGTGAGAAAACAGCCGTTGTTGCTGCCGGTTTTATCCCTGAATACGTATGGCTTGCTACAGCAGGAAAGAACAATCTCAATCGGGATAAATTGAAAGCGCTCCAGGGGCGCAGGGTGAAACTCTATCCTGACTTAATGGCATACGACAAATGGAAAGAAATTGCCGGCGGAGTATCGGGGGTTTCCGTGTCTGATATCCTTGAACGTCGAGCAAGTGAAGCGGATCGAGCCGGAGGGCTTGACCTGGCTGATTACTTATTGAAAGAGAACAGGTAGATGGCTGAGTGATTATTGTATATCAAGAGTTGCCAGCATTTATTATTAGTACTCTTTTGGGTACATATTTACACAAGATATCTGGAAAGCCTTATCTGTCGTGGCCCTTCGACTCCCGCATACTCTACCCAACTCAAGGGTTGATTCGACAAAAAAAAAGTATCCGGAGTTTTTGGGGGCCATAAAAAAGGGGAAGGTTAGGGGAAGGAAGAACAAGGGAGGAACTAAGGAGGATCAGCTGGAACCAGATCACGGCAAGAACAATGAGGAAACAAAGAGAAAAGGGCCTTTACTTTGAGTTTCCTGAGTCCATAAAAAAGGAAGAATAAACAGGGAAGAAATAGGGCAATTTGATAAGGGGGTGATTAGAGGAAGGGTTTGTAGCCCAGGCAGGTTTAACGGCCCGCCTTTTTGTTGTCTATGCCGGCAGTTCTGGGCGCGGTGGAGGGGTAGTTATCAGTAGAATATCCGCACAAAAGAAACATGTTTATAAATAATTAATATGGTCTTATAGGATGGTTATAATTCAATTTTATGACATTATAAAACCAACTAGAGACTGTTATTATTTAGACATTAGTCATTTAATAAATAAGGTTTATCGCCGTTTATATGACTGTTACGCCTGTATAGGTTATATTATTTATAAACGCGATATAAGAGAGTCTTATAAATACTTAGAATCTTGTTATCTAAGCATCATTCTGTAATACTGAAACAGTACAAAAAAAATCTCCCAAGATGATCACCGCAAAGATTACAAAAGGCGAAGACCTTGGTAAGAAGTTCAGGGATTCCATACCGAACATTGAGAGTGGCGTCCAGAAAGAGATTATGCGTCTGGCGCTCAAGATGACAGGCTCAGTGATGAATAAGCTCAGTGGCGACATTTTAAAAGTGAGGACAGGCCGGCTAAGGCGATCAATCCATCCGGAATGGGATTTCAAGCCTGGACACATGGGCGCTACGGTCGGGACAAATGTGGAGTATGCGGCGATCCACGAGTACGGATTTAAAGGCACCGTGCAGGTTAAATCATTCCAGCGGGAGATGACAAAAGCTTTTGGCAGGCCGATAGCACCAAAACAGGTGACGGTGTCGGCTCATTCAAGGAATATCAACATGCCGGAACGCAGTTTTCTGAGGTCTGCACTAAAAGAAATGCGGCCGGAGATTATTGAGGGTTTAAAAAACGCAGTAGCCAAAGAACTTAAAGCAATCAAGAGGTAAACAGGGGGTATAATGGCATTTGATCAAACAGATACAGTAGTAAGCTTTGGCGCGAATACGCAGGAGCTTGAAGCGGGAGCAAAAAGAGTATCCGATTCCCTGAACGGCATGTTCGGCGGAGTCAGTGCAACGTTCGAGAACCTCAGAAACGCTATAACCGGAAATGTGGCCGGAGTCACTGACAGCCTCGGCGGGTTAAAATCCGGCATCGAAGGGCTTGGAGGCATATTCACGGGCGTTGCTGCTATCCTTGCTGGAGGCGCGATATTCCGCGAAGGCATCAAGGCAGCTACGGACGAGGCCGGAGAAGTCAAGAAGCTGATGAATATGCTCGGCATGACGGCAGAAGAAGCGAGCAAGATGAAAGTTGCCTTGGAGCTTGTCGGGATGAGCGCGCAAGACTATACCGGTATTGCTTTAAAGTTTGACAGGCAATTGAAGTCAAACGAAAAAGGCATGAACGACTTGGGCATATCCACTCGAGACCATAACGGGAGTTTGCTCAAGCAAGACCAGCTGCTGCAAAACGCCGCATCCACCATGATGGAGTACAAAGCGGGAACTGACCGTAACGCTTATGCTTTGTCGGTATTTGGGCGCACAGCAGACGAAGCGTTTAAGCTACTCAAGCTCAACGACGACGTTAAAAAGAGGGCGTCAGAACTCGCAGTATCAATCGGCGAGATAATGACTCCTGAAGAGCTTGAGAATGTCAAGAAGTATAAGATCGAGATGGCGGCGGTTGGAGTTATTACTGATGCATTTGCTGAGAATCTTGGCGGCGCCGTTATACCAGGGCTCACGCAAATGGCTACAGCATTTGTCGAGATCGGTACTATTGTTATGCCGGATGTTAAAGGAGTGCTTGATCTATTAGGAATCGCATTTACAGGAATAGGAAAAGTCATAAGGAAATTTGTCGAAGAAAGTATTGATCTATTCAGCCAGTTCCGGACGAAGGCGGATGAGACTTTTAGGGATTCAGGGCCAGAAACGCTGTCGATCTATGAACGAGTATGGCAACTCACCGCGAATGGGATTAACGACTTGATATATAGCCTTATCCTCGGAATGGATAAGCTAGTGATGGAGACAAAGGCAACGGTGAACGACATTGGCGGTCTTTGGAATGTTTTCTCTTCAGGTATGGGAACAAAAGCGGGGGATGCCGCTGACCTGGAATGGCAACAAAAAAACCTCGCGATAAGGAAAGCTGGGCATGCAAAGATTATAGCCGATGAGCTGGCTTATAGGGTCGAGATGGAAAAGATAGCTGGCGCGCACAGGGAGATCCCTGAACTGACAAAAGAACAAGCTGCTTCGACGGAGTGGGCAAACCAATCCGTGGGCGGTCGCAAAAGAGAGTTTAAGGGCGGTGACGGCAAAGGCGGAAAAGGAGCCGGAGCGGGAGAGAAAAACCGTGTAGCAGATTGGGATGCGCAACTTGCAGCTGATAAGGTTTACTATGCAGCCACCAATGACCTCCGAGAGAAAAGTAAAGAACAAGAAATTCAAGATTGGATGGACATTGCCGCAAAGCACACGCTAACTCATACAGAAAGCGTCGAGATCCAGCGTAAAGTTTCAAAGCTAAGGCTCGAAATCCAGAAAGAAGAGCGGAAAGAAGCGCTTGGTCTGGCAACCGAAGGGATTAAGGCAGAGCAGGCCGCTGCCATGGCTGGACTCTCGTATGATGAGGAAATTGCAAAGACAAAGTACGACCTGAATCAGACCTCATTTGAAGAGTACCAAAATCAGCTTACAGCGTTTGAAAACCGCCGATATGAGATAGAGAAGGCAGCACAGAAGAAGTTGATCGGGCTTGATAAGAGCAGCCCGAACAATGCTGTCAAGGTTAAACAGGATAAGGATAAGCTCATTGCTCTTGAACAAACGCACTCGCTGAATTATCTCAAGATTGTTGGCGCAACCACGAAGGAAGCAGCGGAAAAGTGGCAGACTTTATACAAATCGATCAGCGACGGGCTCGGTAGTTCTGTCGCCGGGTTTATAGTCGGCACAAAAAGCCTGTCAACGGCGCTGAGTGGAATTTATACATCGATTCAGGGCGCGTTTGAGAAGATGATTGGCGACATGATCTCCAAGTGGATCACTGGCCAGCTCACCATGCTGTTTGTCAAAGAGTCAACGAACGCATCAATAGAGAGCGCTGATGCACTCGCCGCCACAGCCGCAGCAATCAACGCAAAGGTTCAGGCGTCAATGCAAATACCAGCGATCGCAGGAGTCGCAGCAGGGGAAGCCGCCGCTTCTCAGGCCGGAATCCCTGTAGTTGGACCCGCACTCGCCGCCACCGCTTATGCTGAGACAATGGCCATGGTTATGTCGGGTCTCGCATTGGCTTCGGCTTCAGGCGGATACGATATACCTGCAGGGGTGAACCCGCTCACGCAGCTCCATCAAAATGAAATGGTTTTGCCGGCACATCTCGCTGACTCGGTCAGAAGTATGTCAGGTAAGGGAAGGAGTAATGGCGGAGATACAAATATTTTTCACATTCAAGCAACAGACGCGCCAAGCTTCAGGAAGATGCTTGATAACGAAGGGGCTTTTATTGCTGATGTTTTTAAAAAACAAATAAGGAACTTTAAGAGATGAACGCGGATGATCTTTTTCTTACAGCCATTGATACTGCTGCTGACCGATTAAACGTATACAGGGGCACTGTGATCTCGTCCGCAGAAAAGGAACTTAAAAAATCACTGACAGAGGGCGAAGAGGAGGCGCTTATGTTCGGGTTTATGCAAGGGGCAACACTGGCTTTTTTTGAGAGGATTCAGCTCCGTAAAGAACCAGATCACAAGTATAATTAATGGATCTCTGCCTGGGGATCGATGATGTATAGCGATCGCGCCGGATACTCCCCAGTCATAAGCTGGGGCTTTCTCTTTTTACACCCTTAGGCGTAATCCTTCAGGAATTTCGTATAATACTACATCGGAAACTTAAACAGTGGGGATGCATGAAATTCAAAGCCTTGTTTCTCGTAGTGTTTATGGCGTTCATAGCGGTGCAGATAGGACGTGCCGATGATAATGTCCAGCTCAATATCGAACATGACAATTATCAAAAAAGGACAACAATTCTAACAAAAAGTATTGGTGTTAAGAGTTCTTTTTTCACGATGGAATATGCGCATGCTTATTTATGTGGCGTTGTAACGGATGATGGCAGAGAGGGCTACTCCTTGACTCTTAATTACACCTCAGGGAAAGGAAATATCACAGGATCAAGCTGGATGTTTTTCTCGTCAGCTCATGACGCTGATGGGAAAGAATTGCTTGTAAATGTATCCGACCAAAGAGTTAGCGGGCCTCACGACATACAAGAAGTATTTTCTTCGCCTCTCGAAAAGAACTATTTGAATTCACATAGGGAGTCTGGGTTAGATATTAAGTACAGCGGGAAAAACGGCGATATGATAGTTAAGATTGAGCCTAAATATGTTCAAGCAGTCTTAAATGAAGTTGAGAAAATAAAAGGTGCATCACCTACACAGCTAACAAGCAGCTTGATAAATACAAGTCAAAACAAGCCAAAATTAGGGGTAAACTACCAGCCCACAACTGTTGTTTTCGCAAATCTTTCCGCTCAGCCGCCAGGTGTGAAGGTAAAGCCCGAAACAGCCAGGCTTATAGCAAGTATCACAACTCTCGGAACTCCTCGGGGAGTGGTATTGCTCTCACTGCCTTATGAAGGCATCGGATACAGGCAAGGGCTAAGACCAGATGACATTATTCTTTCGCTGAACGGCAAAGCAGTCGCTCCTATTACTACGGGGCTACAGGATGCAATGGCGGCGGTAAAGCCAGGCGATAAGATTATCTTAACTATATGGCGCGAAAGCCATGAGATGCAAGTACCTATTCAGTTTTAACCCTTTTCCCGGTAAATCCTTCAATGACAAAGACCATGCGCAGGAATAAGGATGAATCTGAATGGGATGAATCCCCCTATACCGAAACGATCCTCCTCCACACCGTCAGCGAAACGGTGATCATCGGAAAAGAGGTGAGAGGGAATTGCCAGGCAAGACCGGGGAAATACGAGAAAGGAAGTGGCCCGTGGACTGCAGACTGGGCGGGATGCCTTGGGGTAAAGGGGTTCGGGATTAACGGGTACTCAAGGATTGACGTCGTTACAAAGATCGAGCAGATGATCCGGACACGGAAATCGATATTCGCAGTCAGATCCCATTATGAAAGATATTGGCGCAGTCAAGCTGCTATAGAAAACTTCAGTTTCTGAACGCAACTCAGGCAGCTATTCGTGCGGGTTACAGCAAGAAAACGGCAAGCAGAATAGCTCTCGAACTACTCCATAAAACTCATGTTTCTGATCGTGTTACAGCCCTTCAGCAAAAACGCGCCGATGCAATGGGGTATGAAAACCTGAGATTGAGGCAAGAGTTACAGCCCTCCAGCAAAAACGCTTTACGAATCACGATAAAGAGCATGTCTACCGGCGATTCCTTGCGCGGTGGATTGGTATTGTCTCAATAATAACTACACAGGATTATCATTTTATAAGATAGCAAAGGAAGATCGTCACTGAAGATCAGGTTCTCAAAAGTAGATCATCATCCGGTACTGAGGGAATTGGTGTACATGGTGTACGTAGTGTATATGGTTTCGGTAGAATCACTCGGAAAGAAAAAAAGGACGTCTAAAAATTGAGGGCTCATACCAGCAATTGAGGGGCGGCGATAGGATGAGAGCAGGAAATCAGTTACTCATGCAGACCGACGGAAGGTGATGCAAAATTGATATATTACTTATCGTAGTCAACAGGTGAGGATTTCAGCTAGTCAATTACGTTTTTCTTGCCTGAGGGTGATCAATTTTCACGGTTTTGTAACGGATTTGCAACAAAAAGCCCGGAAACACCTGTAAAATCAGGGTTACGCATGAACTTGCGTAAATTAAATTTCATCCTGAACGATTCTTTGCGTGCGTCTCTATGAGTCACGCTGACGGGTTTTCAATATTTCATAACCAGATGGTAATATCTCCTTTTTATGGGTTTTTTTGACA
>Ga0118677_10011798_pt1 | contig 12997 bp, 2 predicted proteins | sample AliMusrvi5mmetaG_FD_86154 | JGI IMG/M metagenome (GOLD analysis project Ga0118677, IMG submission 86154)
CGCTGCTTCGTTCCCGACCTGACGGGGTTCGTTGGTCGCCGTTGCGCCGGACCCAACCTTCAACACCCCTTGCGCCGCCCAGACTTCACAACGTGCGTCCTCGGGCAGGAATTCAACCCCGCTATGGCGGATTGCGGGTACAGGGTACCGCCAGTCCCCCGTCTAGCACGATCGCTTGCTATTATCGCACGTTGCTGGCCGGCTGTCGAGTAGGCTCTGAACGAAAATGAGAACTGCTTCCTGTGCAGGATAGCCGTCATCTTAATCTATCTGCTTAATCTCCATGCTTAATCTCTCTTTATTCTCTGCTCCAACTAGCCAATTAGTACCTTAAGCCTTCGAAACTGCGATAAAAAACGATCATTATTACGTATGTTGATGGTTCTATCGCAGTTCCGAAGGCTTAAGGTACCCGCAAGAACAGTGCTACCTCTGATAAACAAAGCTAGGTTGTATTGACTTTTTGGGTTGTGGGCAGGGCTCACATTGTTTCTCCAGGGTAAGCGACGAGATTAAGAGAGATTAAGCATGGAGATTAAGCAGCTAGATTAAGAGGGGGGGACACTCCCGGCAGCAGAGGGGAATCCCTTGGTATCGCTTGGCTACATAAATCCCAGAGCGACTATTGGTGAATTATCCTATCTGGAGTTTGATAACTGCTGCTATTGAGAATAACTACACAAATACCCAGCAAGGCTTGCCGCATACAAACCTTTGAGTTATACTATCTAGAGCCTGTTCGAAAGTCTGCGCTGAGTGGATCGCGGTGAGATTTTGGTATCAGGCTAGGCAGGAATCTCACACTTTATCGAAGAGAGATAAACGTGAGATTCCTAACAACGTCTGATGCCGAAAGATCATCGCGAGGCGCCAGCGTAGACTTTGGGACAGGCTCTGCCTGATCTATGATTATGACTGCACCCTCAGCAGCGCCAGGATCACTTCCTGTATGGTTTAAGGAGTTTAAACTATGAAGACACGACTCTCACCGGCATTTCTACGTGTGAGTATACCTGTGTTAATCATCGTTTTCAGTGTTGGCTTAGTCACACTGGGGTGGTGTGCGATCTCCACACAGTTAACGCAGCCTGCACAGCGCTCCCTCTCTCATAACCAGCCCACAGCGGTGTCGGCGCCACAATACGCATTGTCGTCTGAGCAAGTTGCGCAGCGCATGGTGCGCAACGGGAACGCCTCCAATCAGTCGCAAAACTCATTGACGCCGAATCTCCTTAATCTTACGCAAGCGCCGGTGACCGTGACATCAAAGATGCCTGCCTGGTCGCCGATAGGCGGTGGGACTTTTGCTTTTCTGTCGAACGGCTATGACGCTACCGGCGTCGGCACACTCAATGCACTATCAGCCTCACCGACGTCATTCAATTTATACACAATGGATTCAGATGGCTCGAACCTGACGCTGTTCAATCAATTACAGCCGATTGGTTCGGTGAATGGTCTTGCCTGGCGTCCCGATAATGGCGCCTCGATTTATCTCAGCATGCGCGAGGGGAATCCCGGAAGTTATCTTTATATTCTTTGCTCGGTTGATATAGCAACGGGCGTTCCATCACCCCCCTTGCAACAACTGGTGAATGGAAAAATGGTCCCATTCCAATCGACTGTGCCAATCGGCGCGCTGGCCGTAGCCTCGAACAATGCCACCATCTACTTTGAAATGCAAACGGACTTGAGCGCGTCCGCCTCGTCGCCGACGAAGTCGGATTGGAATATTTACAGCTTACCGACGAATGGCGGCGTGCTCCGGCAATTAACGACCGGCTCGAACAATCGGCATCCGGCACTGGTGAATAACGGACAGCAGATGCTGTATGATTCAGACCAGTATATTGATGGCACCGGCGCTCACCATTATGCCATTTATGAAATGAATGCCGGTGGGGGACTCTCCACGGAATTAACGTTCCCGCCGAATGGCGCCAATGATACGCAACCGCAATTGACGCAGATCTGTCCCGACGGACAACAGTATTATCTATTCACCTCCAGTAGACCTACCACTAGCTTTTCCAGTGTCCCGGACACGCGCGCAGCGCCGGAAAATATCTGGGTCTTTTACGCAAATCCATCCACGAAAACAAATCCGCAGCCCTTCCCGGAGCCAGGTCCACGCTTCTATCCCGATGCCAGCCCCAACTGGATGCAACATGACCCGGCGGCGCAAATACAAAGTGGATTGGGCGAACAGATGTTATTTGTCTCGAATAAAAGCGGCTCCGATAATATCTGGATAGGGCCATGTTATGACCATAACGCGCCGTTTGTGGTCGCGCCACCGGTGGTAACACCGAGTAAGGTGGTAAACCCGGGCACTACGGTCACTGTGTCCGTCCCCGTGACTGACTCAGACACCGGCGTGGGCCATGTCTGGCTACAGATCAAAAATCCCAACTGTGCCGTGACGGATTATTATGGAAAAGATCATACCTTTTCCATGCCGGCCGGCGATCCGCTCACCGCACTGAATGGCGATACCTACGGCATGCCCGGTTACCCGAATGAATCCGATGCGCAAGACAAAATCACCAGTACGCAAACCTGGTATATCTATAATATAAAAAACAGCAGCAAAGCGGTGCTGCCGACGTCGATCCCAGTTGAATTTGAACTGCTTGATCCGCATACCAATAGTTATCTCGGCACGGATTCAACCAATCCGCTCATTTCACCGGATGCCTATGCCTTCGCCGGTTCCGATAATTACCTCGACACAACAACGCTGCTGTATGAATATCTATCATATAATTACAATTCCACCTCAAGTAATGTTAACATTAATACTGAGAATATCTACGCACTCTATTATGATAGAGTCACCTCGAACCAGCACATCAAGTATGAGCATGAAGGCGAATTGTATCCCAAAGTGGCGCCGTTCTGGCTGGAAATGTTCGATGATCTTGATCTGACGAAATTGCCCGCTATCGTGCATACCGGCAATCATACTGGCGTTTATGCCTGCGCCTGGACCACGCCCACGCAAGAGGAGAGCGATTGGTATTTGGACGTGATTGTCGAGGATGCGAACCCGGTGTCGCAAGACGACGCGGGCCAATGGCACGGCTACCGGCGCCGTTTCGATAACGTGGGCGGCTGTTCCAATATGCCGCAAATCGGCGGCGGCAACATCCTGTTGGTCGATGATTACGCGGACGCCCAGCGTTTCACCTTCTACGGATTGAATGGCGCCACGAACAGCGCGTTACTGTCGCCGGCGCCGACGACCGGTATCAGGTATTCTTATGGCTATGTGCCGGTTCCTTACGCCGGCTTCCAGAATATGGGGTATTTTTTCCAAACGGCAGCCAACCGCAGTGATGACACCGGATCTTATTATGGAAGTTATCAGCCACCGCATAACGATAGCTCGCCTTTCGTGCCGAATTCCATAACTGGAGGCAGTCAGCTCTGGCGCGTGCTCTGTCGCGGACCGGTGACGCAGGCAATGTTAACCTCGTATTTGCCGCAAAAGATACCCGAATACTCATATACATATGATCCCCGCAATCCCACCATCACCACCGTCACGCCAACCACGGTGACGAGTGGGAATCAAGTGGTGGTCTGGGTCTCGCCTAACTCCTACGACAAGCTCACCGGCGGCGCCGCCGCCGGCAGCGCCACGCTACCCTCGGGCACTCTACTTGAACAACAAACACAGAATACACTGGCATGGTTTGTGCAAAATGGCGGACGTCTCTTCGTGGACGCGCCGGATTTGCCCAATGCGCTGGTGAATATGGGGCAGACCAACCCGCAGTATGCGACATGGCAGGCGAATGCCGCGTATACCGTCGGAGCGACGGTACAGCCCACGACAGCCAATGGCTACTACTATACCTGCACCGTGGCCGGTAAAAGCGGCGCGGCCCAGCCGGTCTGGAAAACCATCGCCGGCGCGCAAGTCACCGACGGCGGCGTCACCTGGATGACATATCCATCATCGTTTATGAGCACCGTACTGGGCGCCACGCCATATATGGCCGGCGCAAGGTCGAGTTTCTATAATGACCTTGGTTACCTGTGGCCGGACCCAATACCTTTTGATGATCCATCCGGAAAGAATCTTCCACTCCTCCTCAACACCTGTCCTCCAGGATTGATGGCGCTATCCGGGTGGTATGGCTCGGATCTTGCGGATGGTCAGTGGGTAGAAGGAGTATACCAGGACGCGCATGATGCTGTTGATAAGCTCGGGTTCTTGATCGACCCATATGGAGGCCATGTAGGCCGCGAGCAAATGCACCAGCATGCCACCCTGCCACTGAATGCCAATCCTGATGCCAGCTATGGTTGGTGGACCGGCAGTTGTCTGATTGGCGGCATTTATGATGCGAATCAAGTTGGCAGTGGTGCTCAAACCTCATATTTTGGGGGGCAAACATTGACCTGGGAGCCTCTCGTATTGAATCCCAAGGCTACTAAAGCGCGTAAGGCGTTTTCCTGTACCTATGCGAATGACTATTACCCGCCGTTGTATTATAAGAACTGGAGCGCGTGTCCCTATACCGTCGGTGTTTCCAATGAATACGGCCTTGGACGCTCGGTCTTCTGGACGTTCGGCTATTACGACCTGTCGCTCGGGTATCGCAACCGCCCGGTCTGGGATACGCTGGAATGGATGCGCGACGGCACCGTGCGCGGCAGAGTGATGCAGAACAACCCGAACGGGCCGATCACCGGCGCGCTGGTGAGTGAGAATAGCGGCACCGCTGTCTATACCGACCAGAACGGCAATTTTGTCTTGCAGGGATTGCGTCCCGGCAATACCACTGTGACCGTGACTGCCCCTGGGTATTCCCCGGGCAATATGCAGACGACATCCGTAGTGGGCGGAGGGGTGGAGTATCTAACGTTCTACCTGACGCAGAATCGCGACCTGTCTACCTTAACAGGGTTTGTCACCTTGCGCGGCACGTCAGTCAGCGGCGCTACCGTGCAAGCGATACAAGCGGGTGGCAATACCTACACCACAATGTCGCAAGCGAATGGCGCCTATTCTTTTACTTTGCCTGCCGGACAGTATAACCTGACAGGTACTGATCCGACGACCGGGCAAAGCAACAAGTCGATTGCCGTCGACATGTTGGCAAATGAAACAGCCACTCAGGATCTTGAGTTGGCGATTGATCTGCCGGATCTGCAAATTTCCACGACATTCGGCGCCAATTATCTCGGCGGAGGGGTATATGATAAACTCGCCGAACAGACCATCACCACCGTCGCGCAACCGAGTATCACCACGCCTATCATTACGCCATGGCTAACGCAACCCTATTATATGCAATTGCAAAATGAGGGGAACTCGGATCAAGCGATGGTTGTCACCGGACCGGCGACGCTATCCAACGCCTGGACGATCGCGTATTACGACACCGATAACTACATGGCGGATATTACCGCCGCGGTGACGAGTGCACAAGGATGGACCAGTCCCGTGCTGGCAGCGAATGGCGGTGTGCATAATCTGGAAGTAGATCTCACACCAACAACCACCGCATTGCCCAATGCACAGCAACAGGTCATCGTCCATGCCGCGCTCGCGATCAATCCGGGCGCGTATGACGAAGTTGACGCCATTATGCGCGTGCCCGGCCCGATCAAGCCCACGGTCACGCTAACGGCTTCACCTTCATCACCGAGCATGACGCAAACGAACATCACGCTGACTGCCAGCGCTTCCGGCGGATACGGAACGCTGCAGTATCAATTCTGGGTGCAAAAACCAGATGGTACACAGAGTATCTTGCACGATTTCAACGCCTCGTCATCGTGCGTGTGGATACCGCAAACGCCGACACCCCTCGCGGGACCGAATTACCAGTTATGGGTGGTGGTGCAAGATACCGGTGCAACCACAGCCAATACTGCCACCTCCGCGAAGCTGAATTACGTGGTGAATGCGAATGCGTTAACTTCGGCGTCGCTGGTGACAATTCCCGCCGGTGCGACAATTCCTTCCGGCGCCGGTTTTACCTATCACAATGTGGCACTCGTCGCCCCGGCTGTTGGCGGAGGTGAGCCGGAATATAAATTCACCGTGTCATATCGCGATGCCAATAATACCTTGCAGCAACGGATATTGCAGGATTACGGCACAACCTCCACCTGCACCTGGATGCCGACATACCCCACTACCTACAACTTTCAAGTGCAGGTTGAGGACCTGATGTCAGGGAATACCGTCCTCTCGCCCGTCGTCCCCTTTGTTGTGACTGTAATGCCATTAAGTACGGTGGTTTTAGCGACAAACCCGAACACACCGCGCTCAGTCAGTGTCCCGGTTGCCCTGACTGCCACCCCGGACGGCGGTTATAAGGATCAATTCCAGTTTGTTGCGACACTCGGGGGAGTGAACTCCATTATCCAGGACTATAGCGCTTCATCGAGTTGCGTCTGGTCACCCAGCGCGCCGGGGAATTATACCGTCACGGTGAATGTGAAGGACACTGGCGTCACACCGCAAACAACTGCCACCTTCACGTTGAGTTATCAGATTACCCCTGTGTTGTCCGCAGTCAATTTCACCGCGAGTCCGACGCCGGCGCGTACCCTGCCGCTTGCGCAGACCATCACGTTAACGGCAGCGCCCATCGGGGGCGCGAATCTGGTATACCAATTCTGGGTGAGCAACAATAACGGCCAGGGGACACCGGTGCTGCTGCAGGACTATAGCGCCAGTGCAAATTGCACCTGGAATCCAGCGACGGTAGATAATTATGTCCTCACCGTCAATGCCAGAGACTTGAACGGAGTCAACCCCGCGACAGTGGTGAGCAATACCCTGTCATACGCCATCAACGTTAACTTGAGCGCGGTGGCACTCGCTGTGACTCCCGCGTCACCATGCTCGCCTGTGCCGCCTGGTACTACCGTCACCACCGCCGTCACGTTGAATTTGACGGCGACCGCAACCGGTGGCGCGAATGTGTTTTACACTTTTCAAATGAGTAACGATAATGGAGTAACCTGGGCGGCCGTAAGTCCTTCAAGCACGAGCAATGCCGCCAGTTGGACTCCTCCCGCGCCTGGAAATTATTTACTGCAAGTATTGGCGCAAGACATGAACGTCGCGAATCCGGTCCCGATCACCTCGACGACGATGGCTTACACGATTACCGCGCCGCTGACCAATGTGGCGCTGACCGTCGCACCTCCTTCACCGCGCACCACGGCACAAACGTCTTATGTCTTAACCGCAGCACCAACCGGCGGCGCCAATCTGGCCTATCAATTTACCGTCAGTATTACTTCCGGCATGACATTACTGAAAAATTATAGTGCATCCGCCACCTGTAGCTGGACACCGCCGGCAGCCGGTACCTATACTCTGACAGTGAATGTTGAAGATCTGAATGGTGCAAACCCGGCGACCGTGCTCTCTTCCACTACCACGTATGTGATTACCAATCCATTGAGCGGCGTGACGCTGTCGGCGACGCCAACTTCACCGCAAACCACCTCAACATCAACGCCAGTGAGCGTGACGCTTACCGCCACGGCGGTAGGCGGCGCAAACAATCTCTATACCTTCCAGGTGGTCAGCGCAAACAATCCCAATTGGACGACGTTGAGTGCCAACAGTCCATCGGCCCAAGTGACCTGGAGCCCGTTGACGACAGGCAATTACACCATTCAGGTTATCGTCAGTGATGCCAATGGGCAGAATCCGCTAAAAACGGTGCAATCACAACTTCTGTATATCGTGACAAACCCGTTAGCAAGCGCAACCTTGACGGCGAACCTGGCTTCACCACGCACCGTGCAAGCCTCGATTATCTTGACGGCGCTGGCAGTCGGGGGAGCGCAGAATAACTATGCCTTCTACGCCGATAACGGCAATGGGCCGGTGCTAATCGCCGGTTATAGCACATCCCGTACCGCCGTCTGGCAACCGGCACAGGCAGGAACGTATAATTTAACCGTCAACGTAAAAGATCTTAATGGCGTCAATCCGACCACGGTGATTACTTCGACTGCCGTGCCTTTCGTGATTACCACCCCGTTGAGCGCCACCCCTCCGCCAACCTTGACCGGCACACCGGTCTCCCCGGTCGCAGTCAACCTTCCGGTTACCTTGACAGCCAGTGCCACCGGAGGGGCGTTATTATCCTTCCAGTTCACTGCGACTAACTCGCAGGGGAATATGACTATTGTGCAGCCATACGGCAGTTCCTCCACCTGTATGTGGACGCCGGCGACCATCGGGACATATACGCTGGGGGTGAATATTCAGGATACCAATGGCCTCGTGCCTTCGGCAACAATTTCTACCACCCGAACATACACCGTGACCAATCAGCTCGCGTCGGTCTCGCTGGCCGCGACTCCGCCCACCCCGCGTCCCGTCGGCATTACGATTACCCTGACAGCGAGCAGCACCGGCGGCGCGAATGTGCAGTATCAATTCCTGGTGAATAATACGGCAATCCGCAATTATAGTGCGTCTGCCAGTTGCACCTGGACCCCGTCTCAATCCGGAACGTATTCCTTATCTGTCGTGGCCGAGGATATGAATGCGGCTATACCGACGCCGATCACGTCCACGCCGATCAGCTATAAAATAACCCAGGTGCTCTCCGCCGTGTCGCTTAGCGCGGTGAACCAGTCAACGAATACCACTTCGCCCGGCGGCACCGTCGGTTCGCCGGTACTGCTCACGGCAACACCGACCGGCGGAGCCAATGTGCTCTACCAATACTATGTGAATGGCGCGCTGCTACAGGACTTCAGCAGCGCTACAAACTTCGTCTGGACACCGCAACAAGTGACGACCTATACCTTACTCGTCAAGGCGAAAGACGCGTATGACGCCAACCAGGCGAGTGTCTACTCCTCTACTCCGCTATCCTTTGTTGTCATGGCGGATTTGTCCGCGGTGTCGCTTGCCGCGAATCCTTCTTCTCCGCGCGTGGTCAATACGCCGATCACCTTGACTGCCGCTGCTACCGGCGGTGCGAATGACGTTTACCAGTTCACCATCACCAATGCGGCGGGAACAACAACAATCCTGCAATCGTATAGCGCATCCCCCACCTGTGTCTGGACACCTTCAACGGTGGGGAACTATACCTTACAAGTGCTTGCTTGTGATTCAAACGGACTCAATTCGACTCAAGCACAGGCTTCGTCACCACTGTCGTATGTGATTACTCCGGCGCTCAGCCTGGTGAGCTTCACAAATCCCACCGTGCAACTCGCGAACTCATCCTGGGCAGTCGGCACACCAATTAACCTTACCGCGCAGGTGACCGGCGGTGCGTTGCCGGTGTATAAATTCCTGGCAAATAATACGGTCATCCAGGACTATTCCACCTCGCCGCAATGCATCTGGACGCCCTCTGCCAACGGATATTACAATGTGACCGTGGCCGTCAAAGACCTGGATAGCGCACAACCGACGGTGGCGATAACCTCGACGCCGTTGCTGTTCAATATCACTTCCGCATTGTCACTCGTCAGTCTGAACGTGTCACCTCAATCACCCGGACAGATGAATGCTCCGGTCACCTTGACGGCAACAGCCCTGGGTGGCGCCAACATGCAGTACGAATTCCTGGTGAATAGCATTGTTATCAGGAATTATAGTGCGTCTGCCAGTTGCACCTGGACGCCGACGCAAACCGGAACATATTCCCTGATCGTCTCAGCCAAGGATCTGAATAGCGCACAGCCGACGCAGACATTGACGACAACTCCCCTTCAATATCAGATTACGAGCGGGCTGATCAGCGTTTCATTGACGGTCAATCCGCAGTCGCCGGGTGAAGTAAATGTGCCGGTCACGCTTACAGCGTCGAATAACGGCGGCTCCAATGTCAGCTACAAATTTGTGGTCACCTCGGGGAATCAGTCCACAGTGCTTGCTGATTTCAACAGCGCTCCCGTCTGCCAGTGGGTTCCACCAGCCACGGGCAGTTATACGCTGACAGTTTATGCGAAAGATATTGAACTGGGAACAACTGTTCAGCAGACCATATCGCAGCTTTATGTGATCAACACACCGCAAAGCAGTACTTATATGACGGTGAATCCAGCGTCTACCTCCTCGATGGGAACTCCGGTGACGCTCACCGCCAATAGCATCGGCGGCGCGCACGTTCAGTATCAGTTCTGGGTTTATAATCCGGCGCTCACCCCGGCCTGGAGCCAGGTGCAGGCATATTCTTCACAAAATACCTGTATATGGACGCCGCCGGCGCCGGGCAGCTACTTGATTTCCGGCACCGGGCAAGATTTATCCGGCATCGAGTTGAATGCGACGGTCTGGCATACGGTGACGAGTCCCCTGTTGACCGCTGTTTCCGCAACATTCTTACCGGCATCACCGCAAGCCATCAATACACCGACCACCATCACGGCGACGGCAACCGGAGGCTTTAATGACCAATACCAATTCTGGATCTATCACGCGTCTGCGACTCCGGCGTGGAGCCAATTGCAGGCGTATTCTGCACAGAATACCTGCTCATGGATACCGACATCACTGGGTAACTACCTGATTTCCATTACCGCGAGGGATAGCAACACCGGCACGGAAGTGAATAAGATGTATTGGGATACTATCACCCCCACCGCGGCAATGACAGCGGTATCCGTCACCTCTTCCCCCGCCTCGCCACAGCCGGTCAATACCACCGTCAGCTTTTCAGCAAATGCGATAGGCGGGACGAATGTGCAATACGAGTTCTGGGTTTATCATGCGACCGCGACACCGGCGTGGAGCCGATTGCAGGCGTATTCATCGCAGAATAGTTGTTCGTGGACGCCGGCGGCGCTGGGGAGTTATCTGATTTCCGTCACCGCGAAGGATGGCGCCACCGGTACGGAAGTGAATCAGTTATGCTGGTATGCCGTGACTTCTGCCGCGGCACTATCGGCAGTCACCGTCTCCGCAACTCCCGCATCTCCGCAGCCGGCCAATACAACCATTAACCTGTCAGCGGCTACCACCGGCGGGACCAATATGCAGTATCAGTTCTGGGTATATAATGCCACCGCCACGCAGACATGGGGCCAATTACAAGCATACTCTATTCAGTCAACATGTGCCTGGATACCTACGACTGCCGGCACTTATCTGCTCTCGATCACCGCACGGGATGGCATCACCGGCATGCAGGTGAATACAACGATGTGGTATACGGTATGGTAGAAAAATGGTGACTGTACCAATACCTGTGAATTAAGCCCTTCGTATTCGATTCGTAATCGTGCTCGTGCTCGTAATCGTGCTTGAAAAATCCTTCATCGCCTCATCGTTTCGAGTACGAGTACGAGCACGAGCACGAGCACGAGCACGAGCACGAGCACGAGCACGAGCACGAGCACGAGCACGATGAGCTTAAGCTCACAGGGTGTCAGTTGTGTGCGTGTCCCCGGTGGTACGCGCTACCCTGTGTACTTCTCCGGCTGATAGCGCATAACGACCAGTGTGATGTCATCATGCCGTGCCTGGCCTCGTGAATACTGCGTCACAGCCTCGAAGAGATTGGCGGCAATGGCTTCAGCGGATAATCCAACGGCTACACCTGATTGCACGCGCGCTTCAATATTGTGGTACCCGAATTCCTCGGCATTCTGGTTGCGTGCTTCCGTCACTCCATCGGTATAAAAGCAGAGCGTATCACCTGGTTCAAGCAGTTTTTCCTCAGTCGGATATTGGGCGTGCTCATCAATACCGAGTACTAATCCTCCGGTCTCTAATAGCACGGTGTCGCGCGTCTGGGAGCGTACAAATACCGGGGGATCCTGTCCGGCATTGGCGTAGAGTAAGCGATGTTGTTCAAGATCAATGATCGCCACGCAGGCCGAAATGAACATCTCCGGTTGCAATAAGGGATAAACGATGCGATTGACCTGTGAAAGCACCTGACCAGGATCTTCCCAGACTTGCACGGTGGCAAGAAAAGCGGCCTTAAATAATGGCAGTTTGATGGCGCCGCGCATATATTTCCCGGACACATCGGCAATGGTAATGACCACACGGTGCTCGCTAAGCCGGATGATATCGTAAAAATCCCCCCCGCCTTCCTGTAATGCGGGTCGCCAGCGTGCAGCCAGATCCAATCCGCGGATTTGCGGCACTTCCGCGGGGATCAACAGTTCATACACCTCCTGGGCGGCACGAAAGCGTTCTTGGTACTGTGCCAACACTATCTGCGAGCGTGTCCACAATTCACGTTCTCGTTTATGCATATCCACCATATAGCCGGTAACCAGCGCGACCAGAAAAACATAGACGATCTGCCGGTACAGGACATCGATGAGGATAAATGGATCATGCCCGCTCATGTGATAAGATATCAGTAGATAGATTACCGAAATAAGGCCTGCCGTAGTAAAGGCGCCGGAGATGCCGAACCAGAGCGCACTGATAATGAGAATGAGGTAGTAAAGCGGAAACAATGAAGATCCCATTTCGCCAGGACCACTGTTCCATGTGTAATAAAGCCAGGTTGATATCAGCACGATATCAAAAAAAAGGATGAACTGGCGTTGACCATGCAAATGCACACGCTGCCAGTGGAGATAAAGCAGGATTAAGTTATAGATAATTGCTGTAAAGATTGAGGCACGCATGCCCCATTCCGATGCGGCTGACATGCCGCCAAGCAAAGGGGTCAGCGCAGCGAGGATGATAAATGCCATGCGCAAAATCGCCACTACCAATTCAGATTCGTGTTGCGGGTTCTGGTAGCCAGCGCGCGCGATTATCGGTTCTTTGGCGATTCGTGCCATCGTAGTGTAGTTTACACCAAACCGGGACGACTTCGCCAGTCTTCCGCTTCTACACCCAGGAGTATCGTTTTTAGATTCAGGATTCAGGATTTAGGAAGATGCCCCCACCACTCCCTTCCCCCGTTGCGACAAGGGAAGGGAGTGGTGGGTTGGCTGACCGGAGCCGAACTCGACTAATGCACTCCCTCCCCTGTCGCAACGGGGGAGGGTTGGGGTGGGGGCCGTTTTACTAGAC